>VFQN01000266.1_pt1 | contig 105787 bp, 132 predicted proteins | sample 3512371 | NCBI WGS metagenome assembly VFQN01 (sample SAMN10412370, study PRJNA504923) | tailings metagenome | isolation source: Replicate 2 from Balatoc abandoned mine | place: Philippines: Itogon, Benguet | collected 2017-08-28 | reverse complement strand
CACCCAGCGGCTGTGCCACCAGCCACGCTGCCACGTGCGGGCCCAGCTGCTCGCTTGCAGCCATCCTCGCCATCGCTCCCAACACCCTGGTTCCCGCATGCGCTGCATCACGTAGCGCTGCTGCTCCCCCATCACCCTCGCCAGGGCCCCCACCGCCCCCGCCCCCTGCCGCCTCCATGCCGCCCCCTGCCGCCTCCATGCCGCCCCCTGCCGCCTCCATGCCGCCCACAAGCCGCCGCAGGGCCGCCTCAAACAGCCGCAGCGGGTTTGCTCGCACAAGCAGCTGCCGGGGCGGCACCCAGTCACACAGGGGGTAGATCAGCAGCTCGCACGCGTACGACAGCGGCTGGGCCCATGCAGGGGAGCCCTCCGGGCAGGCGCTGGTGAGGACCTCCCCTGCCTCCAGCTGACACGTGGCCAGGCGGCACGAGACGATGGCGCAGTAAGCGGCGGCGCCGCGCAGGGCCGCATGGGCGGTGCTGCTGAGATGGGGGCGCAGGAAGGCAGCGTTCTGTGCGTTATCTGCGGCCACGAACTGCACGTAACCGGGTGCAGAGCTGTAGTCCATGAGGCCATCCCCTGCATCGAACCAGCCGGTGGGCCCGTACAGCTCAGTCAGCAGCTCCACCAACTGCTCGTTAAGCAGGCTCGCCCAGCTGCCGGCAGCTTCTTGTGCGCTCCGCAGCTGCTCCCGGCACTGCTCATCCAGTGCGTCGTCCAGTTGCTGCTGCTGCTGCTTCTGCCGCTGCGGCCGTAACCCACGCGCTCCGCCGCCTCCGCGGTTGCTGCTACCGCTGGCCCCCCCGCGCCGCAGCTCCTCACGCTCCGCCGCACGCTGCTTCGCCTCCCCCAAGCTCTCCTCCAGGCAGCTGCACGCACACAGGGCCGCCTTGCCAGTGCTCTCCAGCAGCCACGCCAGGCCGTGCGCAGCAGCCGACGGGTCTGCACCCGGCCCCACACCTCCGTGTTCGTTGCAGGATGCAGCCACCTTTAATACCGACATGGCAGAGGCCGAGCCTACCCCAAATGATGCCGCTTGCTGCAAACGACCGTGCATGAAGCCGTTGCCCCGCACCAAGGCCGCCCCCGCCATCCGTGCAAGGCGGGCAAGGGAGTCCAACCAGCCCGCGCGCAAGAGTGCAGAGCACACTGCCCGGGAGACGGCTTGCTTGGTGAAAGTCAGACAAAGGGTGCGGACTGCAGCTGCAAGTGAAGCGGCGGAAGCAGGGGCGGAGGAGGAGTGGTCCGTGCAGGCGGGGTCGGCGGCGGTGGGGTTGGCGGAGGCGGAGGAGGAAGGGGAAGCGGAGGCGGTGGTGGCGGACGCCGGTGGCTCAGAAGCGGTGCTGTCACCTGGAGGGCAGCAACGGCCAGGAGGGGACAGCGTAAGGACCTGTTGTGTGCATGACGACACAGCTGCGACAGGGCCCATGCGCAGCATTGGTAAGGAGTGAACGGCTCGCAGCTGCCACGTACGTGGTGCGGCTAGGCCTCAGCACCACCTTAGCCTGCAGAGCCGTTGGGCAGTTGCCGTCACGCATACGGTACCACTCATGCTGCGGCCTGTGGCATTGAAGCAAGCGACGCAGCAACAGCATGCCTGAAGTACCGTATGCCGTAAATGCATGCCGTATGGTCCATGCCCTGCAAATTTAGTTTTCAGGGCATAAATGTTGTTTGATTCTATAATTCTTCAACATACGGTCAGTTTCACGCCACGACGCTTCAGGACGAGGCCAGCACGCACCTTGCACGGGACGCTCAACCATCGGGTCCTCGAAGCCCGAGCAGTACCTGCTCATGCGGGTGACCACAAGCATAGCTTTTATGGCACTATCTTCCACCGCCAGGCGCAGGCCCTGCAGCTGCCATCGCTGCTCTTCCTTGTCCTCTTCCTCCGCCCCTGTCAGCCCGCCCGCCTCGTCCGAGCCCTCCCCGGGGTCCGTGCCATCGGAGCCTAGGCCGATGTGCGCCAAGATCGCCTTCCAAGCCTCCTGCCCTTCCACCTGTGGCGGCGCCAGCTCTTTCCCCATCTTGCTGGCCAGCACCGTGAACACGGACACCGCAGTCGCTGCCGCCTCCAGACCCCCCAGCGCCGCCGCCAGATGCTGCTGCTGCCGTCGCTGCTCGGGCTCCGGCGGTGGCGGCGGGAAGCGCTCCGCCTGCCACGTCTGCACGCGCGCCAGGATATCAACCGCCATGCTCAAGTCCAGCATCAGCACCTTCGCACGGCCCATGCCGCCGCCACGCACATGGCCGCCGCCACCGCCGCCACCACCGTCATCCGCCACCACGGCGCACTCCGCAGCCTGCAAGAAGTGCAGCAGCTCGGCCTGCAGGACTTGAGGTGTAAGCAGCAAGGCGGGCATGAGGCACCTGCCCGCACCGGTGCCCCCGCCCCCGCCCCCGTGCTCCGCCTCGCCCAGCTCAGCTGCTAGGCCGTGCTCCGCCATCTGTTCCTCGCCCACTGCCTCCCACACCTCCCACACCGCATCCCACGTCCTCAGCGCCGCATCCATTAGCGTGACGGCATCCAGTAGACCCTCACTCCAGTATCCTACGTCGACGGAGTCCAGGAAAGGCCATCCACAGGACGCTGCGGTGCGCTCCTCCGCAGCTGGGCTCGGCCCTCCGGCCCCCGCTGCCCCCTGCACGCCCTGCTGCTGCTCCCGCTGCGCCGTCGTCTGCTGCACCACCCACCGGCGCAGCAGGCACAGCTGCAGCTGCTGCACGTGCGGTGGCAGCAGCAGCCGTACGGCTTGTGCAACACCCCCGATCGGGACCTGACTGGAGGCGCCGGTCCTAGCGGCCGGCTGCTCTCCTCCCTTGCTCCCGGCGGACGTGCTCGGGGTGCCTCCGGGACCAGATGGCCCGCCAGCCTGAAGCCTCTGGAGCCTGTGTCGGGCCAGCTTGGCGAGTTCCCTCTGCGTTTCTACGAGGTCCTCCACCGCCTGGCATAGCATTTGGATCTGGTCCGCGGACGGTGTGCAGCTCCCAGGCAGCAGCAGCAGCATCTCCCCGCACACCGCCTCGAGCAGGCAGCTGCCCTCCAGCGCGTCCAGCAGCCGCTGAGCTTGCGGCGAGCCGCCCGCCGGGGCCTGCGAACCGCCGCGGCGTCTTCCGCTGCTGCTGCTGCTGTCCGCCGTTTCGCTGTGCGTCACCGCCTCCATGCACGCGTGCAGCAAACGGGCCGCGCTCGAAAGCCACATCTGCCGCGGCCCCTGCACGGCCCCCAGGGCGTCGGCCATTGATGACCGGGCCCGGCTGCGGATCGCCCTGCCCCCCTCGTGGCCTGCAGCCAGAGCGCTTTCCAGCGCGTCTGTCTGCTTGCGGAACGCAACTAGCGCGTCCGTAATGGCGCGGTGCAGCCTAATGTCCGAGAGCTGCTCCAGCATCTGGTCCCTCACGCCGCCAGCAGTCATCCCGCGGCCGCCCCCTAGCAGCCGCTCCTCAGGAGGGACAGCCGATTTGCCCTGCTTTGACTCCATGGCGTCGGAAAGGATCCCCAGCGTCGCGGAAGCGGAGCATATCAGCTCCAAGGCGCTGGTTGCCGGCCTGACGAAGGTTCGGGCACACGTACACAGCATGAGGCAGAGCAACAGCGAGGAGCTGGCGCCTCAAAGGCGAACTTTGTTGCAGACCGGAATGAGACGAAAATTGTTGACAATGGCAGCCACGAGATGCAAGGATGCATGTTATCCTAGCTGCAAGGCAAGGGCTGAGGCCAGGCTCCGGTACGCCGCGTCGCCGATCCTCGGACGGCACTTACACGACGAGTAGATATGTCGACTGCGCGGCAGTCGCGTTGCAGCCGTCTGATGTTACGCGTTGTGCAGTAGCTTTCAGCACGGCGAATGCCAGCTCCAAGGCGTCCGCGTCGAGAAGGAGCTGTCCCAGAAGCAGGTAGTAACGAGGGGGGTCGCGCGTGCTGCCTCGGCTTGCCTCGCTGGCCATTAAAGAGCCGGGAGGCAGCCTTGCCAACACCACATTGATATCTCTAATTTCGTCCATGTTTGCGCGCCCGTGCGGCAGCGCAACATACCGCCTCCAGGCAGTGCAGAGTGCTTGGAGGAGCTGTCGCGGGGACTTGGTTGAGTCCATCGCGCCCTTCAACAACTACGACGTGATTTGGTCGTAAGTAAAGGTGCAAGGCCGTCAACTGGCATGACCTAGTCCGCACGCAGAATGACACACTGTCCCGACATGCTCTTCCGAAACCAACAAAGTGTGTCGCCCTTCGTTCTCCTTGAATCAACAGCTTAGCAGTCTGCTAACAGTGGCAAAACAAAGGGCAGGCAGTTAGCCTACGGTTGCTGGTTCTGGGCGCAGCATTGTCCCAGTAGGGCCATTCGGCCGTAGCGAGGGATTTGTCACGGCTGTTGGGGTGACTGGCCAGCAGCGTATGTGCCCTGCGCAACGTCCGTAAACCTCACTTTACACTTAACGCATGAAGCTCACGTTTTGGCGTGGGCATGGTTGCATGCCCAAGAGCCACGTGGCACGATCCAGCTCGACCGGGCCTCCGTGTGCCCACACTACGCACACCATTTACACCTTCTAAGCGCGGCCCGAAGGCAGCAAGTACGTACAAGTGGCCCGAGAACATGAATACGGTAGTTGTACACAAGGACACGTGCACAGACACACACGCACCCAAGGAGAGCAGGTCCAAAAAGGGCTTGCACTGTCAGGGTTGGTAGTTCACGTCCGTCGGCGCCGTACAGACCTGCAGGCTGCGCACGGCGCCGACCGCAAGCATGAATGCGCACGGTCAAGGACCCTTCAACGGCCTGAAGCATAACCAGCAGTACTCCACTTTCACGGGCTTGCAGGGCTGGCTATCCCACCCAGCCAGCTAGGATTGACTGCACCAGACGTGCGGTACCTCTCTTCCCTGTAAGCCACCACGTAGGCAGTGCAGAATTAGTTGTCACAAAGGGATCCCGGGTGTTGCACCGGGTGGATAAAACGTCGCACGCTTGCCAAGGGTAGCCAGTGGGGTTCACGTGACAGGCACCACAAGACACTGACCCGGCGACCAAAGCCTCAAGTGTCAAGAGATGCCTTTCTACGTACTTTCCAGCCGCACAGCGCGTCTAAGCAGCCAGGTAACACCAAGACCACATCAGAAAGGCAGCGCGCGAGTGCCGTCCCGGCCACAGCAAGTGTCCTCCAAACTCCAGTACCCCACAACCCCATACGACAGTGGTCGATAAAGCTACCAAATGCTCGCGGCCCTGAGTGGACCATCCAGGAGCCCGCCAGGGCCAGCGGGATGCCCCCAGCAACACAAAAAACACCTACCGTACCCACCATCCCGTCCGAGTGCCGCCCATCGTACCACCCGCCCCACGCCCCCACCCCTGCTCCTGCAGCTTCCCCGCATCCTTGCCCCTATCTCACCCAGGGGAGATCTCCCCTGATCCGACCAGCCCCTACCCCGCATCCCTGCCCCCCACCAGCCGCCAGGCACACGCATGGCACGACACACCGGCCAACGGCCCTGAGCAACCCCCGCACATCCTGCCAACCCCATAGCCGCTGTTTGCCCAATGCTGGCAACTTGTAACAACTGCACCGCTACGCCTCCTTCCCGCCCCCCGCCTGCCGCCCGCACGCCGCCTTGTGCCCCGCCGCCCAGTCCGCCACCTGGCACCCCCTGCTGCAGTACCCCACCGCCCGGCACCGCCCGCACGCCTGCAGCGTCACCTCCGCCTCCGACCTGCCCCTCCGCCCGCAGCACCCCGCAAACCCGCACCTTGGCAATATCACCTCACCCTCGCTAGGGTGCGGCAGCGGCGGCACACTGCTACCCGCCAGCACGCGCCCAGCCACCTGCTCCCGCCCACCGCCTCCACTACCCTCCCTGCTGCCCCCGCTTTCGCTCCCCGCTGCCCTCTCCCCTGCCAGCCTCCTCAGCGTCGTCTCCAGCTCTCCCCGGCCTTGCCGCCGCAGCAGTTCAATCACCCCCGCGTCCAGAGATATCCCTGGGCCCCAGCAGATAGGCGCCCAGCCCATGCCCCGCTTCAGCTGCTCCCGGGCCTCCGCATTCTCCCTCAGCGCCCTGGCCACCTCCCCCGGCCTCGCCCCCGCCACCACCTCCAAAACATCCAGGGCAGCAGGTAGCACCTCCTCCACGGCTTTCACCAACTCCAACGCGACGTCGTCGGTCTCCCCTTTGATGCCGCACGGGCCGCGCAGGTTCAGCACTCGTTGCACCTGCTGCAGGGCCGCCAGGGGCCCCAGCAGGAAGTCCGCCCAGGCCTCCTGCCCCGCGCCCCCCGGCCCCAGCCCCTGCACCGCCACCAGCCGCAGCCACGCCCACGCCACGCGGTAAGCCCCGTGCGGAAGTAGGTCCTTCATCGGTGCAGGCTCCACTCCTCCCGCCCCTGCCGCCGCCGGCCGCGTGAGCAGCACCGGCAGCCACTCCACCGCCGCCTGCCCCGCCATCCGCGCAAGCTGCAGCTGCGGTGTTGTGCCCGGCGCGGGACAACCGCTAGCTTCCGCCAGCTTCTGCAACGTCAGCCCGCGGCCCCGCTGCCCCGCATTCCCGCTCGGGGGCGGCGAGGGATGCCCGGGGGTGCCGCTTGACCCTTCTCCACCCGCCCCTACGGCGCCTGGCCCCTCCCCGCGCACCCCTGCCGCGACCGCCTGCACGCTGTCCGGGGAAGCGGCCCCATCGAGCCCGCGGTTCAGCGGTAGGCCCAGCAGCTGCTTAAAGAGGTCTGGCTGCGCCTCCTTCTCCTGCTGCCCGCCAGAGCCACTGCCCGACGGCCCAGGTGTAATACCCATACCCCCGCGCAGCCCAGCTCCGCTCCCCGGCATCGCTGCTGCCGGCTCCCGCCCCTGACCCGCCTGCAGCTGCACCACCAGCAGCTGCTCCAACAGCCCCAGCAGCTGCAGCCGCAGCACGGGGCAAGCGGAGGCTGTGCCCTCGTCCGGGGCCATGCCAGCCGCAGCGCGGGCCACCTTGGCAAGGGAGACCACCAGCGCCGCCGCCTGCCGCGGGTCCCCGTGCGCCAGCAGCGCAGGCCAGCAGCCGGGGCGGCGCAGGACCAGGTCTATCCGCATGGTGCCTTCATAGCAGGCCTGGGCTGGGTCGTCCATCTCCGTTCGCAGCACCTCTTCGATAGATGGCAGCAGGCCGGCCGCTAGGGCGCAGTACACCACAGGGGGCGGCGCGTGGGAGGGGGAGGACAAGGCGGCGCCCACACCCACGCCCGCGCCTGGGCGTGTGTCCCCAGGGGACACAGCTGCACGAGGGCGGGAGGGAGTGGACGCCCCGGGGGAGGCTTCAGTGGCTACAGTTGCTATACAATGGCTCAAAGTACGCTTCGCATGGCAAAGCATGATAGCGAAGCGTGTCGATTGCAGGCGCTATCCAAACCCTGTCATCATCCAATCAGCCTTTGTGTCATACTGCCTACCCGTCAGAGCTGCTTTGATACACCCAGCCCGCGAGTCCCATACCTTCGCCGTTGCCGTGGCCGCGACCACCGCCGCCGCCACCGCTGCCGCCACCACCATCACCTCCGCCACCGCCACCACCGCCGCTGCCGCCGCCGTCACCGCTGCTGTCGCCGTCACCGCCGCCGCCGCTGCCGCTGTCGTCACCGCCGCCACCGCCGCCGCCGCTGGCCCCGCTGCTTCCACAACTGGCGGCGGATGTTTGACGGCTGGCGGCCTCACTTGCAGCAGCGGCCCCGCGCGCTCCCGGCAGCCCAGCACGCAGGTGCATCAGCTCGCTCAGCATTTGGCCCACGCACCAGGCCGCCTCGTTGCAATACGAGATGTTACGGAGCTCGCTGAGGACCAGGGGCCACACCACCGGGAGCTCGCCGACGGCCATGCGCGGCGGCAGGAACTCCAATAGGTCCGCAAGCAGCTCCACGCCGGCGCCCCATGCGCTGTAGGTGAAGCTGCACCCCCAGGCACCGCGGGTCTTGTACTCGCCCTTGCGCCGACCGAGCTCCTCCGTGACGACGTAACACACCCTGTACATGTGGGCCGGCCGGTACGCCAGCGGAAACGGCGGCGCACAGCCGCCTCCGTCAGACGGCTGCATGGGCGAGGCGGCCACCAGTCCAGCGTCCGTAGGGGCCCCTGCCCGGCACGCTCCTATTGCCCCAGCGCGCGAGCTGCCCTCCACCGCCTCAGGTGCCAGGGCATCACCACCCCGTGCTAGCGTTGGCGCTGCAGCAGCTGCAGCCGTCTGCTGCGGCGTTGGCGGCGGCGCGCCGCTGCGCAGCAGCGCAGGCCAGATGCGGGCTGCGGCGAACAGAGCAGTCGCTGCCAGCCGACGGTCCCGAGACTTCCCCTCCCTCTTTGCATCGTGGTCCCGGATGCGCCTGAAGTCCCTCCCCAGGGCCTCCGGCAGCCGCCAGCCGCCGGCGCCCGGCCAGCCCCACACCAGCCCCGGGGCTACCAGCCACCAGCCTAGCAGGCACTGCACCGCCGGGTGCGACAGGGACGGCCACACGGGGCTGCCCTGGCGGCTGCGCTCCTGTGGCACCACCACGCGGGTATCTATGACCTCGATGTCTAGCCACCCAATGGGAAGGGCGGTGGAGGCAGAGGATAGCATGTCCATCAGCAGCTGATCCTTCCCATGCAGCACACCCGCCAGGCGCTGCACCAGCTGGCGCTGCTGCTGCTGATGCTGCTCCCTTGCGCCGGTTTCCTCCATTGCCTTGCTGCCCTCCAGCCGCGCCAGGCCCTCCGCCAGCACCAGCCGCAGCGCACACATGTGCTCGAGCAGGCCCGAAGAGGCGAACAGCTCCTCCGTATTGCAGCAGCAGCTCAGAATGAGGCCAGTCTGCATCTCTGTCGCAACGTTGACCGCCTCACACCAGCCCTCCACTGCCGCCTCCAGCACATCGGCCTGCTGCTGCTCAGGCGCTCCGGCCCTCCACACGGTTTCTATGTTACTTCGATGAGCATGCAGCAGCTTGGATAGGCATTGCAGAGGCTGGGTTTGGATTAGCGCCTGGCAGAAGGAACTGTGGATGGAATGGAGGGGCTGGTTGTCCGGATGTGGCAGAGCGACGTGGACCTTCAGCAATGGGAGGAAGGCAGCCTGCATACGCTTCCACAGCTCCACAGTGAACTTGAAGGTATTGCAGCGAGGCGACACCGACTGGAGCTCGCGGAGGAGCCATGCGAAGAGGGTCAGAAGGTGCGCGAGGAGGTTGCTGTGTCCTTGATGCTCCAGTTCAAGGGCGAGAGTGTGGCGAAAGTCCTTGAAGTCGGTAACAGCAGGCCTAAAGAATCTGCCCAATCCGCTGAGGAGCGTCAGAGCTTCCTCCGAAAACAGCTGCGACGGCCGCTCGCCTTGACGAATTGGACAGCAAAACTGGGCCAAGATACCGGAAAATGTACGTAGAATAAGCTTATCCTCTGCGTAAAGCACAGGGTGGCTGCAATAGTCGGAGTAAGAGGCCATCGTGGGCCTGCAACGTGCAGGCGCATGCGTAAGCGCAGGACTACATCGTTGAGTGAAGGGGGCATCTGGCGAACGCCAACTCCGTTGCAAGACAATGCTTGCGCAGGCTTATGCAAGCCAGAAGTCTGGTTTCGGTGCTGGTCCATTCTGCCCACCATAGCTCTGTCGCAATAGTCAGCGCCTGGCGACAGCCAGGGTTGAAATCCCCGAATTCATAGTACCTCGCTAATGGTCAGGTGTACACCATATGCTAGGTTGGCAGAGTCCGGGTTGGGTTGGGCCCCGTACTACAATCTGCTACAATTAGGGCTCTATGCAGCCCACCTGCACGCCCAAACACGCTGTTTAGCCTAGTATCCGTCCCCATACACCCCCAGTCCCCAAGACCCCTACAGGGCGGCATAGGCCAGAAGGGTCGCAGGGGGCGCACCCCCAGTAATAACCCTCGTTGAGTCCGCCCAAAACGCACAAGGGTGACACGCACCGCCGGACAGGCTGGCCTTTCCTGCCAACGTCGCGTGAGGGCAAATAATCGGTGTACCAAGGTCTAACAGAACTCAGGGAGACAGGCGCCGTGCTCATGCCGGCTCCCCGCCTCCCTCTGTAGTTCTGACCGAAGGGAAGCACCTCTCGGCTCCTTGACATGGCAATCTCCGAAGTGAAAGCAGGGGAGCTCCCCTAATTGACACGGGCCCCTGTCAGTGGGCAGCGGTCGGCTTGTGCGCTGCCACTGAGCTTGCAAGTGAAGGCTCACCGTACATGCCGGCTAGACCCGTACGAATCAATTGTGTTACTTGGCTTCCTGCTGTGTCGTCGAGGTACGACACAGCAGGAAGCCAAGTACGACGCATGCGATATTGCCGTGGACCACCGACATGCGACATCGCCACCATATGGCGCAACGGAGCCATGAGCGCATGGGCGCTGAGCAGGCACCCCTGGGCACCAGCCTTCCCGCACCCTCGCAGGTGCTGCACCAGCAACGGAACCTCTTGCCACTCAGTCTCCAAGCAGTAACCTCTTGCTACTACAAGAAGGGAGAAGCCAACTGCCAACATCAGGCAAAGTTCCATTCTGTACACTTGGGGATGACCAGAGTACTCGACTCGGTCAAAGAGCCAGCCCATGGCAGCATTTACAGGAAGACATTTACTTTCTTCTAGTTACATGCAAAAACCAAATGCGCGCGTACTTGTACGCCGAACAGCACATGAGACCGGAAGCCCTCTGCGTTCTGTCCATCAGCCACAGGATCCACGTCACGGCACGTGCTTATCGTAAATCGTGCCGTACAGGTGACGCGGCATGTACATGCCAACACGCAAGGCCACATATGACGCTGCAATCCCGTGCGATATTTGGCAAGACACAGGTCAAAAACATAGGCCTGCTGTAGGCAACGGACCGAAACTGGCCCCACACGAGAAATTTGTGTTGACCTGCGTGTGCCAACCAGTCCACATAGGCCCAAGCGCACCCTGACGCCCTACAACCTCAAACCCAACGCCAAGAGACAACTCGATCACAACCTGTAAGAAGTTCACCCACGTACAGTCGTGCAACGGCCCGACAGGTCGCACGCCGTGCTAGCTATTACCTCTTTTATTCTGGCAGTAACCGGCGCAGTATACCGCCTGAGCCATGCATGGACACTGCCCCTGTCCACCAACCACCACAGGCCACTGCCCAACCCACGGTACTCAACGGCACCCGGCAGTTAGATGCCGTTGGCTGCCTTAAACTCCAGGCCAAGTGCTGAGGCGCCGCTCATCGCGTCCGCAGCCCTCCGCCGGTACACGCACAGCCCCACCAGCAGCAGCGGAGCAACCACCAGCAGCAGCAGCCCCGCCACCGCCGCCAACACACCCACCGCCACCTTCAGCGCCTCCTCATTGCACTCCTCCCCGCCGCCAGCACCGCCGCCGTTGCAGTTGCGGTTAGCCTTCTGCAGAGCCAAGCTCATGCAAGCCGGCACGTCCGAGTTCCCGCACGCCGTGCACCAGTCATCCACACTGTTGATTACGTAAGGGCTGGTGTACGACACGAACGCGTCGAGCGTGCAGGCGCCCGCCATGCCGGCGGGGAGCGCCGCCGGGTCGGTGGGGGTGCAGGGCAGGGGCACAGTGGTGAAGTTGGCGGCGGGGCCGTCCTGGGCTACCAGCCGAACGTAATACACACGCCCTGGCTGCTGCCCCTGGCTGCCGGGCGTGTCGATGTAGTGCAGCTCAAACACCATGACCGCGGCGAGGCGAGGGATGCTGGAGAACCTGTTGGGGCGGCCATGGCGGTGGCAGGGGGGTGATGCGCGCGGGCAGCGGAACGGGGTGCATGAAACTTGTGCAGACGATTGTACAGATGCGTACTGGGCAGGGCGCATGAGATCCATAGGGCGGTGTAAAAGTGCATTATACCGATACGGTTGGACTTCCTGAGATGCAAGGTGCCGCACCGACAGGCACGTGTACACGGGCACATGTGCGCAGGCACGCACCAGGGGATGCTGGCCACCGACGCGGGGTTCAGGTCCAGCCGCAGCGCCGCAAGCACGCCCAGCTGCGTGTTGTAGTGGCCGGACAGGGACAGCAGCCGGTAGTAGGGTGGCGAGGTGGTCTCGTTGGAGGTGGCGGTGGCAACAGCGGCGCCCTGCGACGCGTGGGTTAGCAAGGCGTGGGTTAGCAAGGCGGAGGTCGGAGAAGTGGAAGGCATGGGCCACGGGGACAAGAGTGTGTGCTAGGCACGTGTTGGTGAGGTAGGCAGGCCGGGTAGCTGCCTTCGACGGGTGCCTGCCTCGCGTGTGAGTGGCTGCTGCTCAGACTGTTACTGGCGCGCGGCCCAAGGTGGGGTAGCGGTTTAGGGACCCGTAGGAACCCGCCATGGACACGCGAGGCGAGGGAAGCGCGTGTCCAGGTGCCCCTGGCTGCTGCGTCCTTGCACGACGACACGTGGGTAACCGTCGCGGCAGCCAGCCACCAACACAAAGACTTCCTGTCATGCGGGCCGATAGAGTTGTACGTGTTGGTTGCACGAATGCACGGCGCGTGACAGCCGTACTGGCTGCCAACTGCCAACTGCCAGCCTACTACCCTCCTGCCCGTCCAGCCCGTCGGCCCCTGCAGCTTGGCAACCACGACACGTCCACGAGCGCCAACCCGCCCTGCTATGCTGCCACGTGCCAACTTCCAACCGCCAGCTGCCACGTGCCAACTCTCAACTGCCAGCTGTGCCTAGCAGGGTGCATACTCTGTTGCTGTTGCCACGCCCATCCACCACGTCCCCACCTGAAGCTTGGCGACCACGTCCGCGACCGCGATACCACTCCGCCACGTGCCAACATCCAGCCGTGCCAGTTTCCAACCAATAGCCGTGCCAACTACCAACTGCCAGCCGTGCTAAGCTGGGGCCCATCACGCCCATCCACTTCATCACGCACATCCACTCCGTTCACGCCGTCAATGCCCCACCCCCCACCTGCAGCTTGGCGACCACGTCCGCGAGCGCCACACCGCCCAGGTAGGAGGCGGTCAGGTTGGAGCGCATCTTGGCGGTCTCCAGCCAATAAGCCAGGGACTGGATCTGTAGGTACAGAGTGGATTAAAGTAGCAAAGAACGTGACCGTGAGGGGATCGCCGCTTGAGGGAGACAACTGACAAGCCGGTAACTCCGATGCAGCGCACACCGCCCCGGCGTGCCTAGCACTGCCGCGTCGGCACTTGTAGGGCCAGACGCCGTCACCCTGAGCGCCCTTCCCCACGTTCGTGCCGTCAACCCCAAAAGCTTACATCCCTAAAGTCATCGTCGAAGGTGGGGGTCTCGTCCCCCACACGGTACGTCCGCCACACGTTGATCGCGTCGTACACGTTCCACCTGGGGGTAGGGCCGCGGCAGGACAAGCACCGTTATACCGGTAGACACGTGTAGCCGTGCCGTATACGTTCCACCTGGGGGGTAGGGCCGCGGCAGGACAGTCACTGTTATACCGGTAGACACGTGTAGCCGTACCGTATACGTTCCACCTGGGGGTAGGGCCGCGGCAGGACAAGCACCGTTACACCCGCAGCCACGTGTAGCCGTACGTGTCCCTTCAAAGCCCTTCCGCATAGATCCTGCCCAGCATACAGAAGGACCCACGAGGGGTGCCTGCCTGGGTGCTGTGGACTCCTTACAAAAAGGTGAGTTGCACTTTACCAGGAGTCCTTCCGACGCCCTACCCATTCTTCCGACGGCACACGGCAGCACTACCCTGTTGTGGCGTGAAGCGCTTGCGGTACGGGCGACGTGTTACGCCGATGCAGGTCTGCACCACGGACCACGACAACAAACAAGTGCCCGTCGCCAACCCACCAGTTCTTCAGAGAGGTATCCATGCTTGGCATCGCCACCTTGACCTGCGAGAGCATTGCAACAGCGCCGCATGGAACGAGGGGAAAGAACGTTTGTGTCCACAGGTACAGTCGGGGGGTTGTGAGGACGGTGCTGACCGCAAGCAAAGGAAAGGAACGAGCGTGCAGCAGGCAGTTGGCCTCAACGGGATTGCAGGAAACGCCCACGTGTACCGGACAGCTGGACAGCAGGGCACTGCCAAACGCCCCAACGCCCTAAACAGCCGTCGCCCGGGCACCCCATGTCGCACACGGAACCGACCAGTCGCAGGTTGAACGCAGACCCCCGCATCTCGCCCCTCATCGAGAACGCAAAGCCGCACAACACCCAAGCAGCCGAGCTGCACACTACCCACACCAAGCTGATATGACCCTGAGCCCACCTTATTCCTCAGCGGCGCGCTCTCGTCCTCCTTCTTGCGGAACTCCTCGCTCCGGAACCACGCCTCCAGGTTGTCCTGGTAGGCGGGGCACTTGGTGTATGCGCGGATGAGCACGTCGTTGGTGTCCGACTGTGTGTAGATGGGGACCACCTGCAGGCAGGAGGGCCCAGCGGACCGCGGCACGCACGTGCAAAAGGATGCAGTGACAAGATGACGAGGCACATGCCACGGCAGAAGCCACGTGTGTGTTGCGTGCGGGGTGCAGCAGTCGCTGTGCCGGCGGTGCCGTGTTTGCACTTGACATCTGGGTTTGATTCCTGCGTGGTGCGGAGCACATGAGCGCGCTGCGTTGCGCACACGCTGCAGTGGTTGCGGTGCTGATTATAAAGACATTGATCAATCAATCGGTAGCTTCTGTCGCACTCGCGGGTGAGTGGGGTGTGTTGGCGTGGTCAGGGCTGGACGCTGCTGACGCGACAGCTAGAGGAGAGGCCGCGGCCAAGAAAGCCATACACCGTAGGTAGGTGCTGGGAGAGGCGGGGGGCAAAGGCTATAACATCAGTCACAACGCCTACCGGTATGCTGTGCCCTGGTCCACACATGGTAAAGCTCCCGGCCCCGGCCTCGCGCCCACAAGCATCCACACACCTGTGCCCCCGACGGCAGGTACTGCGTTGCGTTGACTTCCATGCCGCTAACGTTGTCGGGGAAGATGCCGTTGAAAAAGCAGAGGCCGCTCATGATGGCGCGGTCCAGGCTGGACGAGCGTACGAGCACGTCGAAGTTGCCGTACCTGCTGTCGTACAGGACGACGATATGTCAGGCACCACCAAACAGGAAGTGCTCGGCTTGGGCTGTGACCCTGGCGATCGACTGTTAGTGCGGGAGGTACCGTAACTGCACGGGTGGCCATGAGGTTTACCCAGAGGGTGCACCGGGAGGACGGAACGGGAGTGGGGACTGGGTGGAAGACACCGGAGCACCCGTCTGTGCCATATTGCGCGCCCCGCCTCTGTGCAGAGGCGCACCGGTAACAGCAGTGCCGAACCCATGTGCCCAACTGGAGCTCAACAACACGCGTGCCCACAGCCTCTGCTGCCCTGTTACGAAGGCGGAGGTTTGAGCCTGTGTGGCTTGCTCCTACGAGTCCCAACGTCCCACGGGTCACTCACCCGACGCCCGGCTGGCCGACGACGCCGTACCGCGAGTCCGACGGCTGGCCGTACCCACCCGGCAGACACGTGGGGGGAACGGCGGCCGAGCACGTAGCTCTGTCCCGATACCTCCTGCGGAAGGCGACGCCTAGCGGGACGGTGGCAGGTATTGCAGAGATTTTGCAGAGATGTGAAAAGCTGGGGTGGGATAAGTGTAGCGGCAGCGGTTTGGGGCTCCCAGCGGCCGCCTATTTTCGTGCACCAGTGCCAAGGATGCACACTTGACGCCTGTCAGATAAAGTGCATCCCCCGCTATCATTGGGCGCAACACTTTGCCGTTCGCGCGTGTTCGCCAAGGCGGGTCGGCAGAGCACGTGGCGCCCGCATGACAAGCCTGCTGCCGCCAACTAGATCAACTTGCCGGCGTCATATGTTTGTCTTTGTCCCTGAGGTAGTAGCGTAGGGCCGCCGATGAGGTCGCTCTCGGCCAGGAGCGCAGTCTTCGGCAGCACATTGCGGGCCCCGTGGCGCTGCAGGCTGTAGACGGCCGCGAGAGACGCGAGCGAGGCCCTCAAGGAGGCCATGATAATCAAAATAGCCAGTAGGAAGCATGCATGGCGTCCAGAGCCGCGGGAATTTGTCCCGCGCATCGTGGTCAGGTGGGTTCCGGTGTATCCCGACTAATGCAGTGGTGCTACGCTTGCTGTGACAATTACGTTGCTATCTACGACCAGTCTGCACAAAAGAAGTGGACCTTTATAAATTTTTCCGTGCCTTCACCAGGCAGCACGCTCTTGAGCACGCTGACGTTTGCAAACTCGCTTAAGTGAAACAAGCTGCTATAAAACGTACAGTAATGTGTCAGCCCTCCCTGCTGTGTGGCCCCTGCAAAAGGGTCGCTGCGAGCGGGCCCCTCGCGGTAAAGAGCTATAACGCCTTTAACGGCAACCATGTGACGGCCGAGCAACGACCGGCCGACGGGCTCGACGTGCGCAAGTGTGCAAGTGTGTAGTTTGCCAGCCGCACAACATATATATGCTTAGCACGAGCGTTCGCCGTGCCCCGGTGTCGTGCATGCAGTCAGACGACAATGTGACTCCCTGCCCCCTACCTTCACCCGCAACAGTCTACGACCAGGAGCCCCTCTCCCGTCTACAACGCAGTACCAGGTTAACCCCTTGCAGAGCCCTTGCCTCCTCCTGCACGTCCTGCCAGACCCCCAGGTTTCTACCTTCGGGACGCGATCAAAGCGTAGCAGCACGGCGGTAAACGTCGGAGGCATCAACACGCCCTGTTCCCTGCGCCCCTGCACGTGGTCGCACCAGGGGCCCCTGGTGCCTGGGCCACACTGCCTTGCAGATCCTGCCCACGGACCCGACCGCCACCAAGCCCAGAGCGCAGTACCTGTTTTTTTTCCTCCTCCAGAACAGTTTGGTCAGTGTCCTCCTGGGCGCAGCGTCTACCGTATGATGCACATGAAGGCGGGGCAAAGTGTGGTACGGTCCTAGGGACTACGACACGGCACCAACGTTCACCAGTCATGGGCGGCACCAGGTTGGGGACCTGGCTGGATTGGTGGGTACCTGGGTAGCCGGTCACATGTAGAACGCTGGCCCCAGCAGCATTTTGGCCTCGTTGCTCGTTAATACCGGTACAAAGAGTCAGGTGCACGTGCTTTCCGGCACGCACTACGCCGTGGTAAAGCTGCGTTAGCCTGCAAGGGGGCGGCCCCTTCCGATCACTGGCGGCGCACAGGAAGGCCACATGGTGTCGGCACGCAGGGAGCCACTTGTGCTGAAACATGCGCATTGCCTCAATCTACCTGCGGCAGTTTTGGGGGCAAACTAAACCCCGCCGGTGCAGTACCGGTACGGCCCTGAGCTCCGGACGTGCGCTGCGCTGCAGACAGCAGGAGTGCCTGGAGGTGCCTTCACTCTGATGTGGGACCACGAGTGTACAGGGTAGAAGAAAGCCATGGACATGTGGCAGTTAAGCCGAGGGCAACAAAGCATGGCCACCACGTGGGACACTGGGCGCGACCCCAGGGGCGCCGGGGGTGTGGCAGAATTGCCTTCACGTCACGCACCCCTAGCGTCCAGGGGCATGGCGCAGCAACACGCGCTGTGTGTATTGGGGTGGGGCGTGAAGGTGCATGTGGACTGTGGCCTTGAACCTGGCAGTGCTAGGCTGCCTAGGGGAAGTTGCCAGGGCTCCATCTGGCAGCTGTCAAGCGAGGCCAACGGCAGAGAGCTCGTAGCTAGTTGCGCAGCTTTTCATGCGGGCAGTAGGGAGGTCCGTCCAGACCAGTATGGCAAGCGCTATCTGGCGGTACCTTGGCTAGCGGTACTCTAGCAACTGGAAATATCCGAGACCAGCCTCCTGCTGTCTCCCTTCCAGCATGGGAAAGCAAATGGATGGAGCAGTGGGTGGCGGGGGTGCAGGGTGGGCAGCAGCACGTGTCTGCATACGTAGGTTGTGCATGTGCGCAGAGAGAATCTTGGAAGCGAGCAGGGCGATCGTGCTCCCCCCTGCATGATATCCACGATTGGGAGGGAGGTTGGAGGACGTGATCAAGAACAAAGGGCCTCGCAATGGTACGGACGAGCGCGCATGGGGTTGGTTGGGCTCTGACGGACTCATAGTCAGGGTGGATAGGGAAGGTCGTTGCAGCACCAAATGTTCACGTCGTTATTCACGCACATCCAATTTGGTAAAGCGGCCAGATGTTGGCTATGGTAACGAGAGCTAGGGAGCACTGCCTGGCCGCCAACAGGGCGAGAGCGAGGGCGGTCAAACCGCCATCCTGAGCTTGCAGTCGCCATTCCACCAAATGCCATAGATATGGCATATTTCTTACACGGGGATGAGTTCATCCTGGTGAGGCCAAGGTCCTTGTACCTTTCAGGTCTACAGCAGCGTCTCCGGATGTGCATCTAGTTACTGATATGATTGCGTTGCTTGCAGGACTTTGACGCAGAGGAGCGACTCCTTACTGCCCTTGGACGCGATGGAACCTCAGCTGAGCTTTTCGGAGCAGGCGGCGCAAACGCAGCATCAGCAGCACCCGTTCCTGGGCAACGGCCCGTTGGCGCAGCTCCAGCAAAAGGGCGCGCGCAGGCTAAGCGGGTTCCTGGAGCTTTGGCCGGGTCAGCTGCCGCTGGCGGAAAGCGAATTGACGAGATTGAAGCGCTGAAGCGCCAGATTGCCCTGCTTGAGAAGCAGAAGAAGGCTGCAGCTGCGAGTGGGGGCGGGGCGGCAGCCACGGCTGCTCAGGCGGGGGCGGGGGCGGGGCCAGCAACAGACCCCCGCTCTAGGCGTGCGACGCCCAAACCTCCAGCCAGCTCCGCGCAGGTGCAGGAAGCTGCTCCCAGCGCAACTACAACGACGGTGACAGCACAGGCTGCTGACGCTGGAGCTGACAGGGGCCGGAGCCCCACGCCAGCGGTCGCCTGGGCTGCCGCGGACGGCAACGGGGTGCCTGTGCTAACGGCGAGAGAGGGAGCAGCAGCAGCAGGCAGCGGCACCAACTCTGCAGCATCAGCATCTGCTCTAGGCGTACCATCCGCTTTGCCGGCGGTTCAGCGGACTGTGTCATCCGCTACGGCAGGCGCAGCGGCAGCTACTGCAACAACGGGTGCGGCTGCTGGTGCATCCAAGTCACCTGTCAAGGCCGCAGCCAAGCGCGTTGCTGGGACAAAACGAGTCGCTGCTGCAACAGCGGCAACCGCCGCCGGTGCTGCCGCAGGGCCAGGTACTGCCCTGGTGGCGGCCAACCCCACAGTGTCAAACCCGAGTGCAACTCAGGGGGTCGCGCCCGCCGGCTCGCTGCTGGCTACCGCATCCATCGCACTCGTGACGGCGGCAGCCGGGCAGTCGCGAGCCCCCCAGATCCAGCCCCCATCTCCGCGGCAGCTCCAGCCGCCGCTCAACCGCCTCCGACGGCAGCAGCTCGCCAAGCCCCTGTCCCCCGCGCAGGCAGCCAAGGTGACAAAGGCCGCCGCAAAGGCGGCCAAGCCCTCCCCAGGCAAGGCACCCGCTCCGCGCGCTGCAACGGCTGCTGCTGCTGGCCAGGCGGCGACGGCAGTAGCCGCAGGCAGCCCCCGGCCGGCCCTTGGGCAAGTTGCCGGTTCGCCAATGACCGCAGCGTCGCACCGTCAGGGCACGGGAATAGGGACGGGGACAGGGTTGCTGGACCGGGGGTCCCATCAGGACTTGCTGCGCATCACACCGACGGCTGCATCGGGCGCCACGGCCTCGGGTGCAGCAGGTGCGGCTACAGGGGAGGCTGGGGACGGCGGCGATGTGACCCAGGCCGCTCCTTGGCTTCGGCGGGCGGGGACGAACAAGCGGATGCGGACGTCGGGCGTGGGGGCAGAGGGCGTTGGGCCGCCAGCGGCAACGGACTCGGATGGCGACGCGAGCACGGGCTCTTCGGATGGGGAGGAGGAAGGGACAGAGGCGGGGGAGGACGCGGAGGTATCTATCGCGCCCGAGGCGCAGCAGGCGGCACACGCGTTCCTAAGCACGCTGCTGACCCAGATGGAGGCGGATGAGGGGCCGCAGGGGGATGCAGCTGGTGCATCGCAGCAAGCGGACCATGGCCAGGGCCAGGACAGGCAGCTGCAGTCCCAGGGAGACGCGAACGGTGCAGCGCCCGTCCCTCATGTGGGTCATGCTGGGTCTGCTCAGGTACAAGGGCAAGTGCAAGTGCAGAACCAGGGGGAAGGCCAGGAGGCAGCGGCCCGGGCGGGTAGCTTGGCGCAGCAGCAGGCAGCGCAGCGGAACGCAAGCGTGGGTGGCGCCGGGCTGGCGAGCCATGGACGCGGCTTGATCCCATCCGAAACAGGTAGGCAGGGATACCACAAAGGTCAAAGACAATGGGTATACGCATCGTGTCCCGCGCGTAGGGGGAGCACAGACTCCCGGCCCGTCGCACCTGCCTGGTACGTCATTACGCCCGCCACGTGTCCTCTCGCCACCGCAGGCCCCGCTCTGGCAGCTCGGCGCGCCGCGGAGCACCTCACCTCCACAGCCGTCCAGCGCCTGAGGCGCAAGTCCAGCAGCCTCGCTAGCCCCACCGCCGCAGCCGCCACTACTGCCGCTACCAGCCCTACGTCGCCCAGCGGCGCTACGCAGGCGCCACGTGGGGACGCCGTCAACCGCACGGCTGCACGTGCCGCCGCCACAGCAGCCGCCACCGCCACCGCCCGGGCGGGAGGGCAGCCAGGGCCTGGGACAAGGGGGGCTTCTGACGCTGCTCAGGTGGCAACCACGCCCCCTGTTGCAGGCTCCGCGGACGCGGCGGTTGCACCGCAACCTGCCTTGGCAGGACCTGCTAGGCTTGCAGGGCAGGCTCTGGTGCAGGGCCGCGGGCTACCGTCATGGGGAACCGTACCCTCGGTGCTAGCCCCGCCGCGCCAGCTCGCGCAGCCAGCGGCTCAGCAGCAGCAGCCGCAGCAGGAGCAACCAGTGCACCACCAGCAGCAATCAGCGGAACAGCGGCAGTCAGCGGAACATCAGCAGCAGCAGCAGCAGGAGGGCGAGGGTCCGTCTGCATTCGGGTCCCCGTGGCCCCCTGAACGGGAGGCGGTGGCCATGGGGGCGATGCCCTCGCCGCCGCCGGGCATCTTGGCTGCCCTGGACCCGCAGGCCCACCAGCAGCACCACCACCACCAGCCGCGCAGCGGCGAGGGCGGAGACGATGCAGCACCCGCAGCCGCGGCGACAGCTGCCGCCGCTGCCGCTCACCACGCAGACCCGCCTCACACGGACCTCAACCCGTCCTCCTCCTCAAGCAAACGGCCGGCGGAGGCGCCTGCGCACGGGCCCCGCACACGCCAGCGCATTGTGTGGGAGCCGCCGCCCCAGCAGCACGATGGGCCCCCCGCCCAACCTCTGGAGGAGGCAGGCCCCCAGGTGGAGCCCGCTGGCAACCACCTTGGGCAGGGCCAGGGCCCGGCCCGGCACGGGCATGGGCGCCAGGGCGACTTGGACCAGGCCACGGCAGCCGGGGCAGGGGCAGGGCCCAACCAGGCCGCCGCTCCAATGCCATTCCCGCCCAGCTTCTCCTTCCCGCTAGACCTTGGCCTAAGACACCTTCACCTACAGCAACAGCAGGGTTTCCCACCGCACATCGGCCCTTCGCCGCTCTTCGGGGGCATGGGGCTCGCCGGGGGCTTTGGACTGCCTGCGCCCTTGGGAGCCATGCTGGGCACTGGCTTTCCGCCGTTGGGACTGGGATTGCCTTTTGGCATCGACCCTCTTGAAGCCGTCCTTGCCGGTGGCACGACGGCCTTCCCAGCACCCCATCCGCCCCTCCCGCCGCAACCAGCACCAGCCGTCCATGCCACTCACCTCCCCACACAGCCCCCTGCCCCCGTGCCTGGCACACTCATGCATGCGGTCCCAGCTGCTCCCACCACCCACGTACATGATCACATGGGCAATGGCGGCCTTGACGGTATGGCACCGGAGCGCCAGACCGCTACGGCTCCTCCTTCAGGCGCAGCAAACGCTGCCGCCAGCGCACCGAGTGGGCCCCAACCGCCGCCAGTAGTCAGCGTGCTGCAGCCTGCCCCAGGCTCTTCGCTCTCCGCAGCAGCACCACCGGCCGCCTTCAGTGCTGATGCTGACCGGAGTGTGGACGGCATCCTACCGTCCGAGCCGTCGTCCGTCCCTTCCCTTCCTGCGGGGCCGTCATCGGCGGGGCCTGTCGCCGGTGCTGCAGCTGCTGCTGGGGTGGGGCCTGTGGCGGTGCCGGCGCCTCCCCAGCTGGTGCCGCTCCCCAGCCCTCACCCCATGTGGGTGTCGCCCATCGAGGCAGACCTGCTGGCCAAGAAGGAGCTGCTGCTTATCAAGTGGCGCTTGCTGCAGGTGGGGCTGCTTTGTCGAGCAAGCATCGTGCAGCACAGTGCAGACGGAAATGCATAGTCGGTGAGGCAACAGCAGGCTGATGGCGTAGCACCGGCTCATAAGGCGTAGCAGGGCACTTCTGGCCTTCGGGCCCCTACGGCCCTGCACCGTACGGTACTTTGGGGGGTTGTCCTACGTGTGTGGCGCCCATCAGCTTACCGGCCTCCCGTGCTCAACCTGCATCCGTGCCACTGCTCGATGCGTGTACTACCCTGTCCCTACAGGAGATGGCGTCGGAGATGGAGGGCGAATGGAGGGAGCTGTGCCGTGCGCACAACCGCCTGCGGAGGCTGTCGGCGCCCGCGGCACTAGCAGTGCCACTCGCGGCAGCCCCAGCACCCGTGCCAGAACACGCACCAGCACCAGGCCATACCGCGGCCGCGCAACCGCTGGTTGCTGGGAGCCAGCCGCCCCCTCTGTCCATGGCGCACCAGCCTATGGCGCAACCGGTCGTTGTGGGAGGCCCGCCTCCGGCACACCTCACGGCCCAACAGCCCGCGTATCACACGCCAGCTGGCCCCGTGCAAGCCCAGCAGCAGCAGCAGCAACAAGAGCACCAGGACCAGCAGCACCACCAGCTCACACACCCAGGCAACCAGCACCACCACCACCCGCTGCTCAACGCCGCCAACGACGGTGGCGGCTCCGGGGGGCGGCCGCCTGGCCCTTGGCCTGCCATCCCGAACCTCCACGCCGCCTCACAGCCCCAGGCGCTCGAGCAGCATGCGCAGCAACAGCAGCACCACCAGGGTTCTCAACCCGGCTCGTGGGGACATCCCATGACACCCGCGCAGCAGCAGCCCCACAACGGGGCTTACGAGTTCTCTGGGGCAGGCCGGGGCCAGGATCAGGGGCACCATGCAACGCCGCCGCGCGTGCCGCAGCCCCTACCGCAGCGGTACTCGCCCACAGCTGCCCGGAACTCTGCGAGCAGCCACCCGTTCGCCCATGCCGACCTCCAGGACGACAGGGACAACAACGCCAGCACAGCAGTCACGGCAGCGCACCCGTCATCGGGCACCGCGGATGCGGGCCCGTCGGGGTGTGGGTACGTGTCGCTTGGCGCGTCCGGCCGTGGGCACAGGTCGCGCGCCGTGGCGGTTGAAGGTGCGGCGCCGCCGCCGTCGCAGCAGCAGCAGGACGAGCAGGAGCAGGGGCCACACCGTCGCCTGCACCCGCAGGATTACCGAGATCATGAATTGCGGGAGGAGGAACCGCAGCGGCAGCAGCAGCAGGAGGAGCAGCAGCAGCGGGGGCGCATGGTTTCAGGGGACCAAGGAAAGGGTGCGAGCGGGGTACGTGTGGCGGTTGAAACGGTGGGGCCGGCAGCGGCACGCGGGGGTGCAAATGACGGCGGTGGGGTGCGGGGCCCGGACGAGAGAGCGGGAGGAGCACCGACCGGCGGCCGGGAGCCCGACGGCGGCGCAGTAGGCGGTGCTTGCTCGCAACAACCATCAGGTGGGTGGCGGTTGGGAAGCCATGCATTTATGTGCTCCAAGTGTTGTTCTTGGAGGTCTGTTGGGCGGCTGTCATAGTATAACAGTGGTGCGTTGAGTAGGCGCCTGGCCTGTTGCATTCGTACCCTTTGCCTCACGTCAACCCACCGCTGCCGCCGCCGAGCCCTTACGCCCTATCGCGTTGGCGACTGGGGACTAGCACGCATTGGGTGTTATTCGGGCACACATGCCGTGTACGGCACACGCCGCACACCGCCCTGGGTAGAAGGCAGAAGCCATCCAGCACTAGCCGTACTGCAGTTGCTGGAAGCGGCAGGATGCAGCAGGGTCATCCACAGGCCCCCGGGGGCCATGGCCGAGCCACCTGTGCAGGGCACAGGTGTCGTACAGCTTCGGGGCGGCCGGCGGCGGCAGCGGCTGGGGTCGGCGGCAGCAGCAGCACCAGCTTTATAAATGTCGCACGAGCAACCTGAGAACCTTGTCAAAATGCGCGGCGCTTTCGCCCCGGCTGGTGGCCCGCCGGCCTCCTGTTCCCCTCCTCTCCCTCCCGTCCCCTCCACACATTACGTACGCACAATTACGGCTCTGGTGCTCGACCTACAGCTGCGTGCCCAGCGACCACTAATGCGGCGCAAAGCCAGCCACGTCAAGGGATCGCAGCAACCAAGGACGGAAGCGGAGCTGCTGGTGCGTCCATGGCTTCCTCTCAGCCACCCGGGACGCTCACGCAGCAGGCGGCACCCGGCGCCCAGCCGCAAGGCGGTCCGGGCGAAGGGGCAGGTACGGGCCAGGACGCAGTCACCTCTGCGGCGGCGGCGTTCGCGCGCCTGTCGCGCTGGCTGCAGCAGGCGGCTGCAGCGGCTACGGGAGGACCTCAGCAGCAGCAGGAGCAGCAGCAGGGGCAGCAGCAGGGGCGGGGTACAGACCCGGCTGCAGGCGCCGGGGGCTCCCCTGGGCAGAGCGTGGTGGATGCCCCACGGGAAGCGGTGGCGGCGGGCGCACGCGCACCCCAGGCTGGCGGTGTAGCCCCTGACTCGCGGCCATCGCCTGCACCCACACCTGAGGATGGGGTTGCAGGGCCCGCAGGCAGCGCTGGGCGCCAGCAAGCTGTGGCTGCCGAGCAGACAGGGCAGGCCACGCCTGATGGCGCCAACGGGGCTGCTGCAGCGGCCAGTGGGGATGCTGCGGCTGCTGGCAAGGACGCAGCGGCGGCGGCGGGGGCACCTTCGGGGGTGACTGGGCTTTCCTTCAAGCTGCAGCCTCTCGGGCCTCGGCGGACGCGCGTAGCGGCGCAGGCCGCCCCGCAATCCAAGGGCTCTCCGACGCCCGCAGCTGCCACATCAACAGCGGTGGTAGCTGCAGGCGCACCACCTCTGGCCGCGGCGGCTGCGCCCCTGGTGGCGCCGCGTCCGTTGGCGGGTGCAGCAGTCGCCCCGGCTCAGGGGGGTGTTGGTGGGGCGTCGGCGGGCAGCGAGGGCGGGGGCGGTGTGCGGCTGCAGCCCGCTTCACAGGTGCGGCCGCAGAAGGGCGTGGCTGCCGGAGGAGCGGGCTCGCGTGTGGGAGCCGGTAGCTTGGACCCGGGAGGGCCATCGGCGCGGGAGCAGCAGCAAACGGGCTTGGCTGCAAACCAGGTGTGTCGGTGTTCCCTGGTCCATGACACTCTTTGGATGTTCATGTTGCTTGCACATTCTATCGGCGATGCACGACAAGCAAAAGCTCAAGAGCGTGCAAGAGTGTACTCGTACCGCATGCTGCGGTGACTGCCCTGTTGTGGAGTTACCCTACCGGTCATGTTGCAGGCTGCTGCACCTACCGGCCACGCCCCACAACCACGACCCGACCCCCGGCAACCGCGGCAACGGCCCCAGCAGACGAACGGGCCTGGACAAGTAGCGCAAGGCCGCACAGCGTTGGAGCAGGCGAGGGGCTGGCATGGGTACATTACCGACCTTTTGAGACGGCGGGTTTCCGATGCGGTGGATTGCCTGTAGGTCGGTCTTGCTCATGTGTCCTCCTGAACTCATATGGCAAACCTTGCCTTATGCTCTAGCCCTGACCCCTGCCGCTCGCTGCCATCGGGCCATCGACATCCGCGCTTTCCCTCAGGGATCCGCCGGCCGCGGTGCGCCGACCCACGACCCCTCGCAAGCGGCCCACCGACACGGCCCACAGTCACCACCACCCCAAGCAGACCACCGTCAACGCCAAGCGACGGCGGATCAGCGGTCCGCCACGACCTCCGCTTCAAACGGGCCTCCTGCAGCGGCCCTGCTCCGCACCGCCTCGTCCGTTGCTCAGCCCTTGTCGTACCAGCGCGCGTCCTTCATGCTGTCGGGCCCTCGCGGGGTTCGGACCGGCCCTGAGCCTACCCCACCGACGGCAGGCGCTGCGGCGTCTGCTGTGGGTGCGGGTGCGGGTGCAGGCGCGGGTGTCGCAGGCAAGCCGGGGGGCGGTGGGCAAGGCCCTACGGCACATGGCGGGACAGCGTCGGCCCTGGAGCTGCTGACGCACCCCTACCACTCGCCGCTGGACCTGTTCCGGTCGTACTCGGGCAGCGCGCTGCGATAGGCGCATGGGCGTTGTCGGCATCGCATATGCAGATGCATGTCAATACTGGCATTGCTTGCAAGTTCACTGCATTAGACGGTTAGTCCCATGCTGGGGTGGAATATTGAACATTTTGACGATGCAGACTAGTGGGTAGTGCGTCCAACCTGTGCTATGGCATAACCAATGGGACCATTGGGGCATGGCAAGGGGGGCCTTCCTGTATACGCGTGCTTTTCGCAGATAAGCGTCGTGACTGGGCTGAAGTACACAATATGGGATCCTTGCTGCGGCCTACAGGCAATGAGTGTGACGAGTAAAGTCTTCATGTGGTCAGGCAACGCATGCATATGCATTCATGGAAAGTGATGTGTGATGTATGAAAGCGCTGTCTGACGAGTGTCTTGGTAGTGGTGGGTGTAAGGGACCTGGTGTTCTTACGGCGGCTTTCCAAAAGACCCCTGACTTGATAGCAGTGGGTGTGTGGCCACGCACAAGTTTGACAAGCCTGCGTGTGCCTGTGGACCCATATGTGTGCGCTGTCCATGCACACGGCCCTGCGCCGCTGGCCTACTATCGGTAAGCTTGCAATGTGGTTCGCCAACAGCCGTCGCCTGCCCTTGGCTGTACGGCATAACGTGCCTGCAGAGATGTACCGCGGAGCCTTTGGCACGGCTGCGTCTGCCTGTAGTTCGTGCCGGTTATCAGGGCTCTTGTAAAGTGCTGCATGGACTTACCCGTGCCCTTTGCCAAAACATTTGCTGGTAAGCAGGGAGTTCAGAGACTGACGTGGAACGGTGGCAGTCCTAGCAGAATGTCAGACCGGAACGCCTGACAGTGTTGTCGGAGTCACCATGTTCCACTTTAGCGGCATAGCACCATTGTGTTCCGTGTCGAACTCCAAAAAAATTCTGGGCTGCACCCTGGCTGCGCAACAAGTGACCGTACGGGATACCGTAAGCACATGCGCCCACGGTGCAAAAACTCCGACGTACAGGGCGTACAGGGCGGTTGCCTCCGGGCCTGACACGCTCCACCATGGCCGGTTAGTTGCACGCATTGGTAGGCAGCTTTTGGACACCGCAAGTCCTCACAGATTGCGAATGCTCGGCAGCCTGGTAGGTGAGTCCGTTACCGGAGTGTTGCTGCACGCCAACCCAAAACGTCCGTAGCGTTTAACGCCTACAAGTATTCGCGAGTGTGCACAGGATCTCCTCCAGCCATCGCCCAAGCAATATCACTGCCGCCCGTCGTGGACCGTGCCTAGTCCAGCACACCGCCCTCTGCCACCTTCGCACACTGACCCCCTTGTCGCGGTCGAGCCCCGCTAATGGAGCTGCCCACGTGTCGCTCTCCTGAGCAAGAACATGAGGACGTCTGTGTCCTACAGCAGCAGGTCCTGAACGCCGAATGCCACCAAGACAATCTAGCGCACCACAACGCCATGACCAACAGCAGCAACGCATCGAGGCCTTATCCACATCACCGACACCACACGCCTATCCGCTACTTCTTTTGCTTCTTGCTTGCTGGCTCCTTGTAGTTGACTTTCCGGATGGTCCGCTCGTCCCAGTTGCTCTTACTCAGCTTGCACGGCCGGTTGCCAATGTACTTGCCGTTCATCTCGCGGAGCGCCTTGGCGAAGTCGTTGCTGTCCGTGAAGGACACGAAGCCGTAGCCCTTGCTCTTCTTGGTGCGGGGGTCACGCACGATCTGCGCGCACGCACGTGTGGCACACAGCTTACGAGACACGCACATGCACAAAATGACCTGCCCAGCCAAGGCATGCGAGCGATTCACTCCGTTTTCGATCTCATCCTGCCGCCTGTCGGCCACAGGTCTTCCCAAGTGGACAAATCCCTGCCCTGGCATCCTTGTTGTACCTGACCGCGCGCACATGCCCATCCTCGTCCCCCGCCCCACCAGCTGCCTGCCCATGCCATTCGCCCCCACCAAAAGGGTCCCTCACCTTGGCCTTCGCGAACGATGAGTACTTAGAGAAGGACTTGGACAGAAGGTCGTCCGTGACCTCATTCCCAAGGTCGCCAACGAAGATGCGGTAGTCGTTCTCTGGCCACTCCGTGAGCGTCGGGTCCACCCACTTCTGCCCACCCGCCTCCCGCAACACCGCCTTCTTCTTGCCTTGCTGCTGCCCCTGTCCCTGCCCTTGCCCCTGGCCGCTGCCGCCCGCCCCTCCTGCTGCTCCGTTGGTCCCGGACGGCGCGCCCATGCCGCCCGCCATGCCCATCCCGTGCCCCATCCCCATTCCCATTCCCATGCCCATGCCCCCGCCCATCCCCATGCCTCCAGCTGGCCCTCCCATGGGCATCCCCATTCCCATTCCCATACCCATGCCGCCCATTCCCATCCCCATCCCCATGCCTGCGGGGCGAGGCAAGCGTCGAAGGAGATGTGCCACTGTAAGCGGGAGAATCGTGGGTTTAGGAGGAGGAACAGGGAATAGCTGGGTGCATGCGGCATCGCTTTATCGCGCTTCTCCAACAAGAGCCGTCGCCGTGGGCAAAGCGGACCCCACACGGCACCAGAGGCGGTCCTGCACTCCTAACGTGAAAATGCGCAATGCACGCTCTACCACACGAGGCTCAAACGCACAGTACCCGAAGCCCCTGGCTCAAGGCTACGCCCCCATCCGGGCCCCGGGTCACGTTACCTGAAGGTCCCCCGGGGTAACCCCCCATGGGCGGTTGCTGGTAACCCTGGTTGCTGAAGGCGGGCGGGGGGGCCATGGGGGGCGGCGCGGTGGGCGGCGCGGCCTGGTCATGGCACAGACTTTGACTTAGTGATGTACCGGTGAGAGGACATGCCCGCTTCCGCATGAAACCCTTGCAAGCCTCAGGCATAGTAAGAAAAAATCACTCTACGAATCCATGAGTGCAGAAGGTGATAGTCCATGCACGCCAGGTGTTCATGCCCGGCCTCCCGTACCGAGGAATCCCTTTGCCGGAAGCCTGCCTTCCAGCGAACCCACCTGGGGAGGCTGAGGCGGGGCTGCCAGTGTCGCGGGCTGAGATTGTTGGGGCGGGGCTGCCGCGTGTGTGATTGTGCGAGCCGGGGCTGAGATGGCCGCTGCGGGTGGCCGCGCAGGGGGGGCCAGCACCGGGGGCTTGCTCGTTGGCGGGGGCACCGCCGGTGTCGCGGCCGGTCGGTCCTGCTGCGGTGGCTGCTCGGTGGCTACCGCCTGCTCCACGGCCGCAAGCTCCGCCTGGAACAACGCGAACTCGTCGTCTAAGCTGGCCATCGTGCCGCCTGTGCACGTACAGGGTACTGCCTGCAGTGCTCTGGAGAAGCCACCGATCAAGTGAGCAACTGCTGGCCTCGCCTAGTGTAGAAATATGTGAACGTAAGCGGTGCAGCAGAGCCGGCGTGTAGGACAGCGGTCGGAGAATTTCGTGGTGGAGTCCAGATAGTTCGCTCAGCAGCAGTATGTCCCTATCACAAGTGATATTCCGTCTTGTAAGACACTCCCTTCTGGAGCAAGAAGTAGCAGGCTGTGTAGAATCCCGGTCGTCCGGCTCCGATGCCAGAGCTGCATGGGACGACTTTCGGTACTGACAGTTGTTTAGCAGCTACTGTGTACCGCAGTAAGGAACTTTGTTTTACCCCATTACAACTGGACGACCGGTCCCGTTGACCCTGTCGCAATCTGTCACCTCAATGGAGAGATAATAGACCGTATGGCCCGTTGAGGGCCTTGGAAAGGAGCAAAAGATGATATCAGTGGAGTTGCATAAACGGCTGGTGGACCCTGCCACCAGTAAGCCCACTTTGGCGCGCTTGGGAGCTGGTCACGCCGCCCGGTCCTTGACTATCGCTTTTGCTGCATGCAGCCGTTGAGGAAAGGATCAAGATTGTCACAGAGCTTAAGGAGGGCATTGAAGTGGTTCACACACCAGCGGAATACCAGGTCTTTCTGGCAACGTACTTCAAGCCCCTGTGCGACATCCTGCGCAGCGTGCCTCCCCAGTCAGCAGACACCCCGGAGCACACCCTGCGCAAGCAGGTTCTGGACATCCTCACGAGGCTCCCTCCCAATGAGGTCATCCGAACCTGCGTGGGGGAGCTGTATGAAGTGTGCCTCAACGTGTTGCAGACAGACAACCAGGAGAATGGCGTCCCAGCCATCAAACTCATGCTGGACCTGCAAAAGGCGTTCAGGGTTGTCCTGGAGCAGCAGGGCGCACAGCTGGCGCAGTTCCTTACAAAGGTGAGGTTGTGCCCTCATCCATGCCTGGGCGTCAGGGGCAGGCTGGCACTCGGGTGTAGCCCCGTCAACCGGGTGGGCAGCAGTGCTGCTCCTGCTGCTGCTGCTGCTGCCGCTGCTGCGGCTTCTGTGCCGGGCGCGCAGCACTCGGGAGGACAGTGCCGTGAAGCGCGTTGAAGCGGCAGCAGCTGTGCTTGATAGTAGCTGCACGGAGCTGCAAGGACCTATGTGTGCTGATGCAAGGGGCATCGGAGCAAGAGCTGGGTACTGCCTCACAAGGCGGTCTGTGACCAGTTGCCTTCCGGGATTTGGGACGAACCCTCCCTGGCATATCAGGCACCATCGTGCTCTAACACCTGCGGCCAGTGACAGTGTTTTACACAAGTTCAGGGGGCCTCCCTTGACCCTGGGAACCCTCTCCACCCTCCTCACGTGGCCCCCCGGGGCTTCGCCCCGGGGCACCCACAACACCCCTACCCGGTTCTCGCCTCCACCAGGCGCCCCCTTTCCTAACAAGTCACTCCCTTTGCGTTACACCTCTTGCACCTCCCGCGCCCACCCCAGTGCTTCAACGAGTTCCCCACCACGGTGGCCGAGGTGCTGGACCCGGGGCCGGAGGGCGGGGAGCCGCCGTACGGCAAGCTGCCCCCGCAGGCGGTGCCCAGCAGCAAGTCCTTCAAGATGCTGGCTGAGGGCCCCTTCGTGGGTGCGTGGTCGTGGGGTCCGGTGGGGTCCGCGGTGGGCCAGCGGCGGTGGCCGCAGGCCCGCTCACTACGCCACTGTCCTGGGCTGCGCTGGAGGGCTTCTGGGCGTCGGGTGGTGAAGACGTCGAGCTGGGCATGTGGCGCTGCCCTACGGCGCTGCATGTGGTGCTCTCTGCCCTACGCCCAGCCGTGTTGCGGTCTGCAAAAGGCTAAAGGCAACCCTTTAAGTGTCGGTTACCGCGAATTGCCACCCCTGAGGTCCCCTTTCCTTGCCCGCTCCGCCCCGGCCCCCTCCCGCAGTCATGTTCCTCATGAACGCCTACGAGAAGCTGCGGCCCCTGGTGATGCCTCAGCTGGTGCCGCTCATCATCCGGGCGGCCTGCCTGCAGGGCCCCAGCATCTCGGACCCGCACGTCCGCGGCCCCCTCTCCTCCCACTACGCCGACTTCCGACTGGTCCAGGTCCGCTGCCTGCAGTACCTGCTGTGGATACTGCGCAATGCAGGAGGCGGCGCAGGCCCCGGCGGCGCGCCCACGCCGCCCGCAGCCGCCTCTCTGACCTACCCGATCGAGCCACACGTGCCGGCCATCGCCGACGCGTTGGTGCACCTGCTGCGCAACTGCCCCTACCTGGTCGCGACGCGCAAGGAGCTGCTGATCGTGACGCGGCACCTGATCCAGACCGCCGTACGGCAGTACCTGCCGGCGCACATGGACGAGCTGATGGACGAGCACGTGCTGTGCGGGCAGGGGCGGGCCTGTACGGAGACCCTGCGCCACGGCGCCTGCGGGCTGCTGGCGGAGATCCTGCACAGCTGCCGGCGGCAGCTGAAGCCGTACCAGCTGGCGCGGGCTACTCACCTGTTTGCCAGCATCACGGCGGAGACCTCCCTGCCCACCAGCACAAAGGCCACGTGCCTGCGTGCCATGTGCGTGCTGGTGGACCCGATCCTGCAGCAGGCCAAGGCGCCGGCCACGGGGAACGACCCGGCGCTGAGGGCGCAGGGCCGGCGGCTGCTGTGCCGCATCCTGGAGAGCCTGGTGGGGGCGCTGAAGCACCTGCAGAGCCAGGTGGGGCAGGGCAGTGCGGCGTGCGGGGTGAAATCCGGGGCACCGCATCGCGGGACGGCCCAGGGGAGTGTTGGGAGGGGTGGCAAGTTTCGCGGGGCTGCGGGGTATGCGGAACAGGGTTTACCTTTTTCACGGTGGTCCCGTGCTCGTTCCAAAGTGCGTAAGTAGCATGCAGCATGCCGTTTGGCTATTGCGCCAGAACTCCGCATGTCGTCCACCGGCAAACACCTTGGTCACCTGGCCACCCAGGGTTCCCGCATTGCGTGAGCAGCATGCATAGGCATGCATAAGTCCTTTCTACCTGCCTATGAAAGCTGCATGCTACTCACGCTTCAACATGCTGCGCCCAGGGCCCCCGCATCGTGTCCGAGGCCCGTGCGGAGCGCGAGGCGCTGGAGCGGCAGCGGCAGACGTTGGTGGCCCCGGGGGGCGCCAGCGCGGCGCTGGGCGCCGACGACATGATCAGCTTCGTGGTCATGCCCGGGGACAAGGAGCGGGAGGTGGGGACACAGGCATACACTTGTGTCAGGGGCGATGGATGGGTCATTGCGCGGGAAGTTGGTGGTGCGGGCAATGACGGCGCAGGGCTAAAACATGCCGGGGGACAAGGAGCGGGAGGTGGGGCAGTATAAAAAGACTTGCGTACGGGGCTGTAATGGGTTAGGATGGAACTGCAAAACGGTGGATCATGCGTGGGGACCAGGGTTTGCGGTATGCGGGCCAGGGGATGATGGAAACGGGTCCAGGTTCCGAAAAGGTGCCATGCCGAGAACGCAGGTGAACGCATGGTCGCAGTCCACTGATGTGCAAGACGGCCGCAGTGCTGGCCAACAAGCCCGGCTGGCCCTCGTCCTACTGGTGCATGCCTTCGTGCTGCCGGTGTGCACCTGCCTCCCCTACTGACAGCGATCGCCACGTCCTGACCCGCGGACCCTTCCCCTACCCTGCCATGCACCCTCCAGGCCGTAGAGTCCCGCACCATGCTGCAGGGGCTGCTGCCGCACCTGAAGCACGTGTCGTACGCTCTGGCGCGCTACCACCTGCACGTGCCGCCGCCGCAGCAGCAGCCGGGCCAGCCGCCGCAGCCGGCCGCGCCCGCGGGCCCGGGGGGCCTGCAGGAGGGCGAGGTCCGCCTCATGGCGCGGTGAGGGACGGGGGAGGCAGCGCATGAGCAGAAGAGCCGGAGAACCTAGGGGGCGCGCTTTCTGAATTGACAACGGGAGGAGGCGGCGGGCGGGGGGATGCTGGGGTTGCCCAGGATGTAGTGTGTTCCCGCTCAAACGGGAATTTACGCTGGGGTTACAAGGCTGTGCGCTGACAAACAGTGCTGGTGGCGCAGGTTGTGGTCGTACGGCCTGCGCTGTCTGAAGCTGACGTCGTACGCGGCACCCGGCTCGCCCGCCACCGCCTCCCGGGAGTCGTACCAGGCCTTTGCCGACGTGTTCCTGCAGCTGGAGGTGGGTTCGGCAGGGAAACATTCGGGCTTCTGAGTGCGCATACCCGGGGCACGCACGATGAAACGGCTGCACGCCTGCGGACGTGCGCCTGCGTCTGGTGATCATGCCACCCTTGCAACACTACCTGCTCCTCCTTTACCGTTACCAAATACTCCTTTTATGCCTCGCCACCCCAGCCCCGCGACCTGGTGGACGTGGTGTCCGCCCGCCTGCCGGCGCTGTATGACGCGCTGCTGGAGGACCGCGAGGCGCTGGCCGTGCTGGAGCGCATGCTGCGCAGCGCCGACAACGCCATGGCGGGCAAGGTGCTGCTGGCCGTGCTGCTCGAGTTCATGGTGAGGCAGCGGTGTGGTGTGGGTTAAGGTCCGGGTCTTGGTTGAGTCTGGTTCGGGGACTCATGAGAGTGGCGCTGCTGCTGCTCGAGTTCATGGTGAGGGCGGCGATGGTGGGGGATGGATGGTAGCGGGGGCGATAGGCCTGGGTGCGGCTGGCTGTGTCGTGACTGCGTGAGGGCGTGAGCTCGAAGGCTGCGTCGGGTGCCTTTGCGACGGTTAAGCCACAGACTGCTGCGGCTGTGCGGGTCCGCTGATTCCGAGTGACGCCTCGCACTGGCGCCTTGCAGGTGAACAAGCAGCTGCCGCTGCTGTCCGACGCGGCCAGCCCCGAGGGCGCCCTGGCTCTGCGCCTGTTCCGCCTGCTGTTCGACCAGTGCGCCGCCAACCCGGACATGGAGGCGGTGCTGCTGCCGCACCTCACCAAAATGACCGACAAGTGGGTGATCACGTCCCCAAAAGCAATGCCACGCCTCCTTTCACTGACACGCAGTCTTGCCGTTAACACGCGTGCGATGCCAAGTTGCACACGCAGCGGTGGCCTGACCTCCTTCTCTTGCTTCTGGACGCGCAGGGCCCTGCGTGCAGCGGTTTCGGAGCGCGACGCCAGCGGCTACCTGCAGCTTCTTCGGTCGTACTTCAAGGCGCTCAGCGCCGCCAGCTCCAAGCTGAAGCTGTCGTACACCGCGCTGGCGCCGTACGTGGAGCCGTGCCTCAGCCTCATGCTGCAGATGGTGGCGGGCCCACACACGCCCGAGACGCGCGGCGTGCTGCTGGAGATTTGCCTCACGCTGCCCGCGCCGCTGGCGGGCGTGCTGCAGCTGCTGCCGCGCCTCATGCGGCCGCTCACGCTGGCCATCAAGGTGGGGGTGGTGGGGCGGAGTGCGTAGCCAGGGGCAAGGGTGTGATGGGCCTGTGCTTGGAGGTATGGGCGACTCGGGTGTTGAGATGAGACTGTGCTGTGGCGCCATGAAAGCAGCGCACATGCCCAACAACACTGCCCTCATGTCTCTGCACCTCCCTCTGCTTCCCCCCTCCCCTGCAGCACGGACCCGACGAGCTCTCTCTGGCGGCGGTGAAGACACTCGAGGTGAGGTTACACCTGTACAACCCTACCGCGCACGTGACTTGCTCCTTGACCGCTGCGCAGTCCTCATGTTTCTGCGCCTGCCCGAAACGTGGTGTGCTACTAGGACTGCAACCACAAATGACTCACCCCACGCGCCTGCCCGCCTCCGAACACAGGTGTGGGTGGACAACCTGAACCCCGAGTTCCTGGAGCCAGCCATGAGCGAGGTCATCTCCGACCTCATGCACGGCCTGTGGGCGCTGCTCAAGTACAACAACCCGCTGGCAACAAAGGTGCGGCAGCGTACAGGCACGCCAGTTTGCGTCTGCCACAGGGTTGCGTTTTCTGGAGCCAACTGTGCAGGTTAACGTCGTCGCTTGCACGATTGATTTTATCCCTTCCCTCACGCGCACGCCTTCCAGGCCCTGGCCCTGCTGGGCAAGATGGGCGGCCTCAACCGCCGCTGGCTCAAGGACCCGCAGCCCCTGGAGTACAAGGACAACCCGGAGCACGGCCTGCGCCTCATCCTCACCTTCGAGCCGCAGACCTCCTTCCTGGTGCCCGTAGACCGGTGCGTGGGCCTGGCGCGGAACGGCATCGCGGCGGGCATCGAGGGCGCGGCGGCGGCGGCCTCCGCCGCCGCGGCGAGCGGCGGCGCGCTGCCGCCGCCGCCGCCGGCTGTGGACGCCGCTACCGTTGGGCATTACCGGCGGCAGGCGCTGCGCTTCCTGCACGTGTGCCTTGCGTCCATGCTGAACCTGCGGGTGCGGGAGGTGGAGGCGGACGCGATGGAGGTGGAGGCGGCCAGGGGGGCGCTGACGCAGCGTGCATCGCAGGGCCTTGGAGACGCGGCGGCGGCCGCGGTGGCGGGGGCGGGAGGCGACGCGCCGGTGGCTGCTGGGGCTGGGGCGGAGGGCGGCGCCGCCGGGCCGGGTGCAGGGCCGGCAGCAGCGGCAGCGGTGGCGGCGGCGGCGGGGGGCCTGGGTCCTGGCGGCGACCTGAGCGTCATTGCGGGCGGCATGGAGACGCTGCTGAAGGTGGTGACGGGGGAGCTGTCGCCGCCGCAGGTGGTCATGGCCATGAACAAGGTGGGCGGAAAGGGTGGGAGGATGGGGCTTAGTTGTGCCTGCATGCGCCGCATGCGTAGGTACGCCATGCAGTGCACCTTGCTGCCGCATGTCCCCCTAGCGCGCTCGCTCCCGCGACTCACCCTGCAACCCCGACGTTTCCGCCCCGCCCCGCCGTGCCTCCCCATCCGCACCCCAGCGGCAGCAGGACTGCGGCGTGAAGACCAAGACGCAGGTGGCGGCGGAGCGCTCGGTGCTGGTGCAGCTGCTGGGCGCAGTCATGGGCGCAGCGGCAGACGAGGTGCTGGCCGAAGCCGCCCGCCCCTTTGCGCTCAACGTCAGCCGGCACTTCGCCATGCTGTTCGTGGCGGGCACTCGCCCGCCCCCGCCCGCGCCCCTCATGGCCCGTACTGTTGCACAGGACCCCAACCAGCAGAAGCCCCCGCAGTCGCCAGGGGAGGTCCCCGGGCAGTCGGGGGCGCAGGGCTCGCCGGGGCCGGGCGCGGGTGGCAGCGGGACCGGGAACGGCGGCGTGGTGTCGCTGCTGCCGCGTGGGTTGAGGGAGCTGGACTGCCTGCTGTTCCTGGACGCGTTGGTTGAGGTGCTGTGCGACAAGGTGAGTGAGTTTGTGCCTTGGTGGTGTTCATGTCCCGTAGTTTGTCGGATAGCTGCTGCCAGCATGCCCGGAGAGATGTGTTGCTTGAGTTCATTCGGGCCATTGGTTGGCATCGGTAACCCGACGCGTGTCCGTTTACCGCTGCCCTCCATGCCCACAGCAATTTGCCATCAAGTCCAGGGCGGCGATGGACTGCCTCACGACCTTTGTGGACACCGCGCTGCTGCTGCACACCGCACGCCTCAAGTGCGGGGAGGGCGGCAAAGCGAAGCAGGATCAGCAGGGACAGGGGCAGCAGGAGCAGCAGCAGCAGCAGGACGGCCAGATGACAGACGCGGCAGCACCGGCTGACGGCACCGCCGATGGGCAAGCGCGGCAGAACGGCTCCGGGGACGCAGCAGCAGGAAAGGAGGGCCCGGACGGTACCAAGGCGCCCGCCTTTGGGCTGCCCGCCGTCATGGACGACCTGATGACACGTGTGCTCAACTGCTGTCACGAGGACACGTGGCAGGGTCGGCTGGCGGGCGCGGCGGCGGTGCGGCTGCTGGTGCCGCGGCTGCCGCCCGCCTACTGGGCGGTGTGGGCGGTGGCCACGGTACGTGGGTTAGCCAACGTTATGCGCTGGCTGCCGGAGCACTGCCGCGTGCAGCGGGAGGAGGTGGAGGGCACGCTGACGGAGCTGCTGGCCAAGGTGCTGTACGGCGACCAAGGTGCTGTACGGCCGGGCGGCGTGGAGGGCAAGGCCAAGGCGGAGGCGCCTGGGACAGAGGTGCGTCTGGTGGTTACCTTATTGTACAGGGTATGCAGGCTGGCTGCTGGTTATGACACTGTTGGGAAGAGGGTGCCTGGGACGAGACGCTTTTGTAAGTGATGATGTGCATGTGATGTTGTTTGTGTGCGTGCAGGAGGACGCCACGGCAAGCCGCCGTGCCAGCCAGGGTGGCTCTGCTGCCGCGGCCGTCCAGCCCTCCGCAAGCACGGCCGCAGCCGCGCCTGCCGATGCGCCCGCCGCCTCCGCCTCCTCAGCCGCCGCCCCAGCCGCCAGCACCGCCGCGGCGCCCACCGGCGCCAGCGCCGTCGCGGCAGACCAGCAGCCGGCCCCAACCAAGGCCTCCACCAACGCAGACACCGCCGAGCCAGCCCCACCCGCCACCAACGGCACTGCCACCGACACCGCCTCTGCCCCAGCCCAGGGCGCCGCTGCACCCTCCACCGACGCCGCCGCGCCCACCACCGCATCCGCAGCGCCGGCCAGCACGGCGGCCGCCGCCGCCGCCCCGCAGCCCGACCCGCGCCCCATCTTGCCACGTGCCAGCGTGGTGGACGGCATGGTGGAGGTGCTGCTCAACGCGCTGGTCATGCCCGGCATGCCCCGCGCGCTGCGTGCGGCGGCGGAGGCCAGCCTGGCGACGCTGGCGGCCGCCGTGGGCCGCACCGTCACCTCCTACCTGGCGCCCATGCTGCAGGCCATGAACCCGCCGCTGCCCGCACGCCGACTCACGCCCATCAAGGTGGGCCGGGCTGGGCCGTCCGCTGTGCTGTCAATACAGCTACTGCATGTTGCGCACCGTTCGCGTCGCCCGGTGCCTCACTGCTGGTATCTCTTAGACGCAATCTATTTCTGCATCATTGCACCTGCCGCCGCTTACGCTTTCGGTATTTTTGCCGTCGTTCCTTCCGCGCAGAACGTGGAGGTGACCATCAGCCAGGTGCAGTCGCTGACCTTCGTGGCGCGGCAGCAGCCCCCCGCGCTGCCGCTGTCGGAGCAGCTGCAGAGCCTGGTGTACGAGGCGGTCAAGATCGCGGACCTGGACGAGCCGGCGCTGATGGCGCGCCTGAACCAGCAGCGCAGCGACGAGGCGGCGGGCGGCGGCGCCGGCGGGCTGGCGAGCGGGGCCGGACAGCTGTTCGCGGGCAGCAAGGGCGGGCCGGGGCCGCGCAACGTGACAATGGAGTCGCTCATGCGGCTGAGGGTGTCGTGCATGCAGCTGCTTACGGCACGTGAGTGCGGAGAACATTTCGGTCGGGACCGACCGGGACATGCTTTGGGCTAATGATGGGTGGTCCTGAGGGTGTCCTGTATGCAGCTGCCAACGGCGCAAGAGTGCGGGGCACTTTTGGTCGGGACCGGCCGGCCGAACACCTGGGAGCCGGGGAGGGACATGCGTTGGACTGATTTTGGGCAGCGTGTTCTACCACAGTGCTGCAGCTTGCGCAACAGTCGGTCATTGCTGGTCATGCGACGGCCGTCCTTGCGCTTTCGATCACCCTTCAACCTCTTTCCTGTTGGCCCTTCCCTGGCAGTGTGGGGCTGGGAGGAGTTCCGCACCAGCGACCGCCACGACCTGCGCATCCTGCGTGAGGCCACCACCAGCATGTTCTTCCGCAACCTCACCGCGCCGCCGGAGGACATCCACGCCGCGGCGCGCCAGGGCCTGCAGGTGGGCTGCCTCTCCATTGAACCAACCCCGCGGCTGTAGTCCTTGCCACAAGCACGCTCTTTACGACTGCGTCTTCTTCGCCACGTTCTTTGATCCAAAGCTGCCCGGCCTCCCTGCCCTCAGGTGATCCTGGCGCACCAGAAGATGCCCAAGGAGGTGCTGCACAACAGCCTGCGGCCGCTGCTGCAGAACCTGGGCACCTACCACAAGCTGCACCCGGCCATGCTGCAGGTGGGCGCAGGGCAGTGGGCGGTAACATGACGTATGGCGAGACTTTTCAGCAGGCTTCGGTAATGTCCGCTCAACGTGCACCTACACACAACCATGCTATTTGCAGAATTCTGCATCCGGCCCGGTACCCATGCTGCCCATTCGAACACGTGCCTGGCTACCGCCCACACTTAACCCACACCGTTTACCCCAGGGCCTAGCCCGGTTGCTGGAGCTCATGTCCGACTGGTTCAACCTGACGCTGGGCGACAAGCTGCTGGACCACCTCAAGAACTGGCTGGCACCGGAGAAGCAGCTCACGGGGCAGGTGCGTGCAGGGGCGTGGCATAGGGCGGGGAGGCCGTTGCGCCTCCCTGCTGGTGTAGATGCACAGGGAGCGGTTCCGGGGGCGGATTCCGGACTGCCTCGCCTTGTGCAGCGGAGTGCACATACGCCTTGTGCTTTACGGTGCGCTAATCCACTGCGATGCACCACTCCGCATGCGTTGCAGTTTATGTGGAAGCCCGGGGAGGAGGCGCTGGTGGCCTCGCTGGTGCTGGACCTGTTCCACCTGCTGCCGCGGGCGGCAGTCAAGTTCCTGGAGACGCACCAGGGGCCCGCACCCGCGGCAGCGGCGGCCGGGGCAGCAACGCCGGGGTCAGGGGTGGCGGCGGGCGGCGCCACGCCCGCGGGGGACAAGCCGGCAGCGGCTGGTGCGGGCGGCCCCGCGGACCCCTCCGCCTCCACCAAGCTTGGACTGGTCATTCTCACCATTCAGCTGGAGGAGAAGCTGACGGCCCTCAACTCGCCGGTAGGGTGGTGGACAACACGGGAACGTACGGCGTGTCGTGCACGGTGGACCGTTGCAGCTGTGCAGTTGTAAGCGCGAACACGAGTGCTAGTTCGGCCCCGCTTACCGGTTTACTCCGCGCCTCCGTGACAGGTCCCGCTGCCGCACGTCATGACCTCCCCCTACCGTGAGCCCCTCACGCGCTACCTCAACAAGTACGCGGTGGAGGCGGCGGCGTACTTCCTGGAGGTGGGTGGAGTAGGGCAGGCTCAGGGGCACCAGCGGCGGCGGTGGTACATTTCCAGCTGTCACTCGTAGGCTACCTTGCCCCCAGCTGTAGCTGTGACTGTAGCTCGGCTTGCGACAACATATTTCACAAAGTATGCAACAGTGCGTGTGTAAGCAGGACCGCACGGTAAGATGCAATCCCCCGTCCTCGCTTTTCTACACAGTTCGGCAGGCATCCTAGCGCTCAACCCTGTGTGATGCCACTTCCCTCCCCTTAATTCCTGATCGGTGTGGTAGGAACCAGTAAGGATCGTGTTGCCACACCACCTGGAATGTAACATCAAATGTAAAAAATGTCCCCAGGTCGGCCGGCTGGAGGAGCCGTGCTACTTCTCCCACCTGCTGGACGTCATCCGCTCCCCGCTGGGCCGCCCGCTGCTTGAGCAGGTGGCGGCGCAGGCGGACAAGCTGGCGGCGCTGCTGACGGCGCACGAGCCGCAGCACCCCGCAGCGGCGCTGCCCGAGGGAGCAGGTGCGCGCCAGCGCCCTGCGCTCACGCTTCACAGCGCACGCGGCAACCCTTACTTTTGGGGGACTCGAATGCAGACACTGTCAGCGCTTCTCCATGCATCCTAGCAGGTTAAAACTCCCGCACCATTCGCCAGCTTTCGCCATGATTTTAGGTATCCCTACCTCGCCTCCCCTGTTTTGCCCATGCAGCCGCCCCTGCCCCCACGCCCCACACCAACGTGGCCTTCCACGCCGTGCACCTGGTGCGCGTGCTGGCCAAGCTGCTGCCCGCGTGGCTGCCGCAGCACCCGCGCCTCTTCGCGGCGCTGCGGGAGCGGTGGCGGAGCCCGCACCGCACGGCGCGGCTCGCAGAGGAGGGCAGCGCGCTGTGCCCGCCGCAGCAGGTGCGCCTGTTGAAATCGGGTGGGGGCAAGCCCAATTGTGAAGTGCCCGGCAGCGACTCTGGCACCCTGATCCTTACACCTTGACTGACTGGTTCATTCTCCTTCATCTTTTGTCTTGTATATGTGCGCACCCACGCAGCTGCTGCAGGCTCAGGCCCAGCCCCCATCGCAGCCCGGCCAGCCCCCCGCGCCCAACCCCGCGGCGCAGCAACTGGCGGCGCAGCAGCAGGCAACGTGGGCTGCCGTGTGCGCCACCGGCCGCGAGCAGCAGCTGGAGAGCAAGCGGCTGGCCAAGTGCATCCTGGTGTACGTGGCGGAGCACAGGGAGGAGGTGGCGCCGCTGTTCGGCCTGTTCTCCGTGTACCTGGTGGGTGCTGGCTTTCCTTTGATTATTTGGTACCGATGCCGACTCGCACGGTGCCGACTTGCACGGTGCCGAGCCGCTGCGGCACATGTACTGAGGTATGCTAGGCACGCCAAGCCACTTGTTTTTAACTCCCGCCTTCAGTTTTCATGCCATAGCATTCCCTTTCCTGACCCTTTCCCCCTCCTCCCCCTCCGTCTTCCACCTCGCAGCACCGCAGCTCGGTGGACTACTCCTTCCTGGAGGCCTTCTGCCGCGACGTGGTGATGCAGCAGTACACCCCGGCGCAGAAGCACGCCGTCATGGCGGCCTTCGTGGACGCCTTCGCGGGCGGGGCCATGCCCAATGACCAGCTGGAGAAGATCCTGCAGGTGGGCAAGTGCAGGCTCAGCATAGACGGCACAAAACAGGGCAGGGCGAGGGGAGGGGAGGCAGTAGGGCACGGGCAGGGCCAGGGATGCACATTGTACGACCCGTGGGGTGGAGACCGCACAGCCACATCATCCTTCCTCTTCCGCTTGTTATTGCATTGCAAACCTCAACTGTTTTCCATGTTCTTGCAGGTTCTCATCACGCCCATGCTGGTCGACGCGCTGGAACGGGGCCAGCGGGAGGTGCTGGCGGGCGGCGGCCTCATCGAGCGCATCATGAACGAGCTGCTGGACCCCACAGAGTCCAAGAGCGCCGGGCAATGTGGGTCCGTGTGGCTTTGATTAGACTGGTCCAGGATGTGGGTACCTTGGCTGCTGGGGCTCAGGGGTCTGGGAAACGTATGGCCGGGATGCGGCCCCATAGCTGCATGGCTGGGCAGAGGGAGCAGGGGCCGGGCGGGGCATTTGGTACTGGCTTGGGCGCATACGGAGGCACGGTAGCATTTTGTGCGCATACGCTGGCCGACCTGTCCGCTGTTGCCCTTACCTTTCTCCCCCCTGCAGCCGAGTCCCTGCGCACGGAGCTGATGGCGCTGTGCACGGCAATCATCAAGCACGCGGCCGACATGGTACCGCACGCTGACATCAAGAATCAGTTCAAGCCGAGGTACAACGCGCTGAAGAAGGTGCGCCACTGGGCTGGGCAACATGCAACGTGCACGATTATGCCCTCTCTCGCCTGCACTTGTCTTCAGCGTATCACAATGACCCGTTTCCACGACGGCGGATTCCTTACCCTGCACCCATACCCAATGCCCACAGGAGGACAGCGTGGCCAAAAGCTACGCCTTCGCCAGCGCGGCCTACCTGCTGCGCCACCTGGCCATACCCGAGAAGATCATGCTGCAGGTGGGGAACGGGATTGGTGCATAGGTTGGGGTGCAGGTGTGTTACGATGGCTCAAGGGCATCAGAAATCAAGCCAAAGAATGGCGACACAGGGCGAAGTGCAAGGAGCACCCGACCATGGGCGCCCCTGCGCCGCTCTCCGACAAGTGTACCCACCATACAGCATACCGCACCTCCTCTCTAACCGCGACCGCTATCCTCCTTCTCCCGCACGCAGGTGTTCATCGCGTCGCTGCGCGTGGTGCAGGCCGACGCCAAGAAGGCTCTGATCAAGGAGGCCATGGACGTGCTGGTGGCCATCAACGCGGACAAGGACAGGGAGAAGGCGGCCAAGAACCCGCTGGACCCGGGGATAGGCATCTGGCTGAGGTACTCCAAAAAGGTGCGCGCGGGGAAAAGGGGGCAAGCTGGTCGCCGTCTGTCTGGTCGCGGACTGTCAGGCGCATTGGCACCCACGGAATTCTGCCCATGATGATATCATGGAGTTCAGAAAAGGTGAATTGGTTACCTCAATGCCACACATCGTTTCTGCCTGTGTGTGGTCTGCTTGGTACTCGCGCAGGTGCTGGTGGAGGAGGCGCACAACTTCGCCATCCTGGTGCACATCTGGCAGCTCATCCTGCGCCACGCGGACGTGTTCTACCCCGCGCGGGCGCTGTTCGTGAGCCAGATGGTGCACTCGCTCGCCAAGCTGGGACTGCAGGTGGGCCGGGTCTTGACTGCTATGAGTGCCGTGCAGGAGAGTACAGACCCCGCAGCGTGCGTCCTCCTGGGAACATATAAATATGGATAGCGTTCATGACCAACCGGTTAGCCCGTATCCCTCGTTCGCTGCTCTATCCCCCGCAGCAAGCCTCGCACGAGTACCGCCGCCTGGCCCTGGACCTAGCCAAGCTGGTGGTGGGCTGGGAGCGGCGCAGGCAGGAGCTGGCGGCGGCGGCAGCGGCGGGGCAGCAGCAGCTGCCGGCGGCGGGCGTGGGGCACAAGCGGCCAAGGGAGGACGGAGGCGGCTCGGCGGGCGGAGCGGCCCAGGAGGGGCAGGCGGGGGCGGGGGAGAACGGTGGGGCGGCTGCGCCGCCCAGCAAGGCGCTGAAGACGGAGGGTGCGGGAGGGCCTGGGGAAGCGGCGGGGGAGGGGCAGGCGGCGGCGGCGGCAGACGGCGCTGCGCAGCCGGCGGCAGCCCCTGGCAGCGGCAACACCTCCCCGGGGGTGACCACGGACGTCGCCATGTCGGACACGGCGGCGGCGAACGAAATGTCGCGTAGCGTATCTTACACCAGCCTGCGTACGGCGCAGCAGCAGCCGGCGGCGGCGGGCGCGGGCGGTGGGCAGCAGCCTCCCGCGCCGCAGCCGCCGCAGCCCACGGTGGCGTCCTTTGACGAGTCTTTCAAGCCCAGCCCGCTGATGGAGGAGAGCGTGGTGACGTTCCTGGTGCGCTTCGTGCTGATTGCGCCGGAGGGCATCAAGGAGGACGAGGCGGGGCTGCAGCAGGGCTACGGGCTGCAGGTGCTGCTGCAGGCGCTCAAGCTGTGGCCACACGTGAGTTGCAGAGTTTGGGGCCCTGGGTCTTGAGGGCCGGTAAAGGCACACCCCAGTATGGAATACCGGTGGCTCGCTGGCCCTGACATATAAGGCAAAGATGCAAACCTAGGCTGGCCTGAGCTTGCGGATTTGCCGGCGGTGTTGTGCAGTAGAATCATTGGATGATGCGCCCTGCAGGCCAATGTGAAGCTGTCCTTCCTGGAGCGCATGCTGGCGGCGCCGCCGCCCGACCCCGCCAAGCAGGCGGCGGCGGCGGCCAAGAGCGGCGCCACGGGGCCGCCCGCAGACCCCCCGCACCTCACGCTGGGACTGCAGGTGCGCGTGGCCGCTGCCTCAACCGCACAGGGCTATGTGCCTTGTCCTCTTACTTGCCACTAAGCGTCATGCATGGCTGCATGCATGTGACGCATTTTGTTAACGCCAACTGCGCCGTCTCATGCCTGGGCACAGCGGCAACGCAATGCACACGCTTTCCTGTTAGCACAGTAACAACAACCTCCCTTAACCCACACCCGCCTGCTACCCCCAGGTGTGCCGCGCGCTGGTGGACCACCAGCCCCTGGCCGTGCTAGCCACCAACGCCGGCGCCCTGGCGGCCCTGGTGGAGCCCTGCCTCGCGTCGCGGCACCGCAAGGCCACGACAGAGCTGGGCCAGCTGCTGCGGGCGCTGCACACAAAGACGCAGGCGGCAGGGCCGCCGCCCGCGCCGCCACCAGCCCCTGAGGTGCGCGCTGTTCCGCTCCAACCCTGCAAGTCGTCACAGTGCCTTCGTCGCACCCTGCTACTTGCCGAATTGTTGTTTAAGAAACTCTCCTTACGGCTCGGTAGCATGCAAGTTGCCCACCTGTGACCATCCCCTTCTTGTTTCCTGCAGGGTACGCCCGCCCCGGCCGTGCCCCCCACGCCCGCCGCCATTCTGTCTGCCGTACAGCGGCGGGCGGAGGAGGCCATCATGCGCAACCTCATGGCGGCCGCGGCGGTGCCCGACCCCACGCCACCCCCTCAGGTACGGTACAGGCGTACCACTACACCGCACCCCCACATCATTGAAGTAAGACTTCCGAAATCATGCGCTGACATTCTACACGCTTGAAGCCATGGCAGTGGGCGAAACCGAGCAACATGCTTCCTTTGTGCCCTCCGCGGCCGCAGGCCCAGCCTGGCCAGCCTGCGCCCCCTGCGCCCGCCCCCGCCGGCGGCATCGGCTCCAGCCCCACGCTGCTGGCGGGGCTGTGCGGCTCGCTGGCGCTGCTGGAGGCGCTGGACGGGGTGGCCTCCGCCAACTTCATCTTCCAGTGCGTGCCGCCGCTGTGCAAGGTGGGTCTCGGGGCTGGTCGGGTGCTTCCTGTTTCGTTGCCTCCTTGGCCTGGCCAGGGTACCGTCCTGCTGGTGGCGTCGTACGGCAGCGCCATGCACCCGCACACGTGCCACATCTATCTCCTTTCATTCAGCACCCGATGTGCACAATGCGCTTGCCCTGCAGGTGCTCCAAAAGGCCGCTCGCGAGGTGGCGCACATGGGCCCCGCCGCCAGCGCCCAGAGCCGTGCCGCGCGCGCCGCCGCCGCCGCCTCCGGCTCCTCCCCCTCCGCCCCCTCCGAAGAGCCCGAGTTCGGCACGCTGTACTGGGTGCTGGCCGCCAGCATCCGCCTGCTGGCGCCGCGCGTGCTGCACCACAACGAGCAGCGCAAGGCCGTGCTGTCCACCATGATCGGGCTCATGGCGGGGCAGAACACCAGGCACATGGACCCCTCGCTCTTCCTGGAGATGCTCAAGGTGGGCGGGGCGGGTTGCTGGATTCTTCTCCGGCCACACGCATTGACTGGTGCCTTGCTCGTCGGCATCCCCCCTTGCCTTGCTCGCCTGCACCTCGTGCTTTGTCCTTCTTCAAGTAGCTCCAGATCGACCCTACTTGACCGCTGCTCCTGCTGCTGATGTTCGCTTTCCGCAGGTCATGGAGCGGTGGCTGGTCAACCCCTACCCCGGCCAGACAGGCATCCTGTCGCCCAAGGAGGCCATCCTCATGGTGCAGCGCCTGGCGGCCCTGGAGAAGCTGAACCTTTTCGACGCACCCGCCGGCAGCAGCAGCGGGCAGCAGGGGGCGGGGGCGCAGCAGGGCCAGGGGGCGGGCGGCGCGGGCGGGTCAGGGTCGGGCGGCAGCTCACTGAAGAAGGCGTGGGACAGCACACTGCTGTCGCTGGTGCTGCGCCTGTCCACGCCGCCGCCAGAAGCGCAGGTGGGGGCCGGGAAGCACGGACTAGCAGTGGCTGTGGATTTCTTGTCCCCTGTACCACGCATTCGTATCCCGACTGCCGCTCGAAAGCTCACTGGCCCATTCGCTGGACCGTCGTCAACGCGCCCTTGGTTGGGCCAGGGCAGGGCGGTTAAGCGTCTGGGCTGCAGCCCTGGGGTCGCCGCACCTGGCGCCACACCAAGTGAACACCTAATCCACAGCAACTGTATGTAGTTGGCTGCGAGCACACACCTCGTGCCTGATTGTAAGGCCCGTGTGTCCAGAGCAAGCCTAACCGATTCACCTATGTATCCGCGGGCCCTTCTTCCGCTTTACCAGGACTTGGACCGGCTGCCCGAGGCGGACCGCGACCGCGTTATCGCCGAGACCCGCCGCGCCGACGAGTACTTCCTGCACCTGGAGCGTCGCTTTATGATGGGCCTAAGGGCGACCGACCACGACATGCGCAGGTGGGGGCCAGCGCTACTGGAAGAGCTGTACGACCAGCAGCGCACGGACATGCACGGCGCCGCGGAGCCGGGCTGGGTGGCGACGCCCCTTGCCTGATCTCCGCGCCCACGAGCCTGAGCCGTTTCCCTGCCCCTGCCCCTGCCCCCCTTCCCTCTTCCCCTCCCTGCCCCGTCCCTGGCCCCACACACGCCGCTTCTTGATGGGCCTGCGGGCAACGGACCACGACATGCGCAGGTCAGGGCGCGGCCGGGATCCCCGAACCGCTCATCCGACCAGAAAGCGGACGAGTGGGACACCGTAATGGGCCTGCCTGCACGTTCCTTGCCCTTGCATGTGCTGCATGTGTGGCTGATTAAGGCATCTTTGTTTTTTCAACTCCAGACGTGCGCTGGCTACTGGTGCCCTCTTCCACTCCTATCCCCCAGGCGCTTCTTCGAGCTGTACAACAACCACGTGGCGCCCAACCTGTACGACAGGCTGCAGTTCGTGATCGTGGTGCAGGACTGGGAGGCAATGAGCAACACCTTCTGGCTCAAGACGGCGCTGGTGGGTGCGGGACGCGCTCTGCACCGCGTCAGCAGCTGCTCCGCAGGGTACATTTGGATACGCTGCCGTTGAGCGGGCGTCCTGTTTCGCCGCACCTGCGTGGTCCCAAACCTCGCGTCGACGCATGCTGGCCTACAGAAATGCATCGGCGTCCACCCTGCATCTCTAGACCTCTCTGCTCCTGACCCCTTCCTATTGCCTCGCCTCAGGACCTGCTGCTGGCCGCCCTCCGGGAGGACGACCTCATCATGCTGGCGCCAAACAGCTCGCAGGTGGGGAGGGGCCCCACCGTGCCGCCAGTACACGTGGCCAAGCAAAGCTTGCATCCGGCTGCAGCCCATGACGCTGCATCATGATGCGTAATTCGTGCGGGCCCCTTTAGAATTAATCAGGCCCCTGCCAGCTGCAGTGCCGCTCCCTCCCAAGCCATATGTGCCCTGACCCTGACCCTGTGCCCGTTCCCTCGCCCTTCCCTGCGCAGGTTCCCCCGCTACTGCCCATCCAGCAGAACGTGTTCGTGCCGCAGCAGACCAAGGGGCAGCAGGCGGCGCAGCAGCAGGGGCAGGGCCCGGAGGGGCAGGGCGTCAAGGCGGAGCCGGGCCAGGAGGTGAAGGCGGAGGGCGGCGAGGGGGCCCAGGGCGTCAAGGCGGGGGACGTGGCCATGAGGACGGAGGGCGGGCAGGCGGCGTCGGAGCCGGGTGAGCGGGGGGCAGAGCTGGGGAGGGAACACCTTGGGGTGCGGTCGTGTTGGGAATGGTCGGCTGTCGACAGCGGCCTGGCCGCGCTGCGGCCCTACGGTAGTTTCTGTCTTTTGTATGTCCGCTACACGCACCGCGTCAATCTTGTACGTATGGGACGACCTGTGGATTCGTGTTGCTTGGTGCACGATGCAGTGGTCAAGGAGGAGCCCAAGGACGGCGCGGGGCCGAATGGTGCGGGCCCCGGCCCGGTGGCTGCAGCTGCCCCCGGCGGCCCCGAGCCCATGGACATTGGGGTGGCGGGCGGGGAGGGGCAGCAGGGGCAGGGGCAGCAGGCGGCGGCCGACCCGTGCGGGGCGGTGGCGGTGCGCTTCCCGGGGGCCTCCCCTGAGGCGCTGCAGCTGGTGCGGGAGCACGTGGAGTGGCTGGACGGCATGGGTAGGTTCCTGCGGCGGTCGAGTGGAAGGGATCTGCATGCTGGCATCAGGGGGTCATAAGTATCGGCAGTTTGTATGGCATGTCCTCGAAGGGAATGTAGGGGCGATTAATCGTGGACGACCATGAACTAGCTTCAATATCGCAATCGCACGGGCCACTGTCGCCCAACCAGGCAACCTGCGAGAGTCCTCAACCTTTGTTTTGCACAAGTCAATAGTCCACCAATTCACTGTGCCCTCCCTGCCCCCTGACGCCCAGGCAAGCTCCGCGTGCGCGACCTGGTGACCAGCCTGCGCGAATACGCGGGCGCCGACCCGCTGGTGGCCTACCACCTATGGGTGCTGGTGTTCCCCATCGTGTGGGCCTCGCTCACCAAGGACCAGCAGGTGTCGCTGGCCAAGCCCATCACCACGCTGCTGGCACGCGAGTACCACCACAGGCAGACCAACGTGCGGCCAAACGTGCTGCAGGTAAGGACCTCCCGAGCCCTGCTTCCTCTACCTTTCTGCAGGCAAGGATACTGCCCGCTACACTTCCCTTAAACCCGCCGGGCTTAACCCTTCTCACCTGCCTTATCCTGGCGGCCGCAATCAGATTCCGCCGTTTGTCTTGTTTCGCGTCCGCAGGCCTTCCTGGAGGGCATCAGCCTGTGCCAGCCGCAGCCCAAGCTGCCGCCCGAGCTGATCAAGTTCCTGGGCAAGAACCACAACGCCTGGTACATCTCCATACCGCTGCTGGAGAGCCACGTGTGCATCTTCCCGGACGAGTCCAGGTGCTTCGACAGGTGAGGACGGGGGTACACCTGGGCAACGTAGGGAACAGGGCAACGGGGCGAACGCCTTGGGCCTGTGACACGTGATTGGGTCAGGTGCGTGGGCCGGTGCTGAATTTGCTGGCCGGACGGGCCTTTATGTGCCTTCAAGATAAGACCGTAGCTGCCTCGTTCGCGCCTCCCTTCGGCGGTTTATTGATCGCGTCCTAAACTCAGGGCGTCACGCTTCCAATCTGTGCCGTACGCAGCCTTGCGGAGCTGTACCGCCTGGTCTCGGAGCAGGACCTGCTGTGCGGGTTGTGGCGCAAGCGTGCGGGCACGGACTCCACCAAGGCGGCTCTGGCGCTGGTGCAGACCGGGTACTGGGAGCGGGCCATGGACGCGGTGGGGGAGGCCACGCGGCAGCACCACGCGGCCGCGCAGGCGTCGGCGCAGCAGGGGCAGGTGCGCCCCTGTGGCTGCCTTTTTCTTCATTGCGGCTCCTTACTGCGGCTAGTGATTCACATTGGGCCAGGCCCACGCATTGCCAAGTGTACCATATCCCCGTGGAAGCGCTCGCCGTTACCCCTGTCCTACTGTACTCGTCGCCTTTCTTCCCCGCAGCGGCCGCCCGACATCCCCAACCGCGGAGAGCAGGCGCTGTGGGTGGAGCAGTGGCTGTCGTGCTGCCGCCACCTCAACCACTGGGACATGATGCTCGAGTACGGCAAGGTGCGTACGGCAGCACATACCGGACAGCGTGCTCCCTCGGATTGTCCCTGTTTGACAGTGCCATAGAACAGTTGTCCTGAAAGCGCTTTGCTATGTTTGCCTGATGTCTGTCTCTCGACCCGGTGCTTTCTGTCATCCCCGCAGACCACGGAGCAGATGGAGGTTGTGGTGGACTGCCTGTGGCGGCTGTCGGACTGGACGCAGCTCAAGGAGCACCTCAGCTCCAGCGCCGTGCTCAAGGGCGGGGCCATGGAGGACTCCCCTGCGCTGCTCATGACGCGAGCCTACCTGGCGCTGCAGGAGGGGCACGTGCAGGAGGTGCGGCACGGGGCAAGCGGGCCGCACACGTCACATGACACGATATTCCTGCCAAGTAAAGGCATGTTGAGTGAAAAGGCCCACCGACTCGCTGATGACGTGTCTTTTTGCCGTCCTTCTTGATTGTTTCTTGTTGCTTCTCATCCGCTCCCCCAGGCCGACACGCAGACCAACAAGGCCCTGCTGTCGGCGCTGCACCGCTGGTGGGCGCTGCCCGAGCTGCCCAGCCACACCTCGCACGTGGGGCTGCTGCAGACCTTCCAGCAGCTGGTGGAGCTCAAGGTGGGGACGGGCGTGCGGGGAGGAACTGGGCGTGCCAATACAACGGTAGACGTTTCGTTTGGGGTATCTTGAATGAGGCGCAGTTGAAATGGTAGACCTCCCAGCAGCTGGTGGAGCTCAAGGTGGGGCCGAGACTGGCAGCGGCCGCGCGTCCCTTAACAACTGAAGATGTTTGGAGGACTTCCCTTTCGGGGTGCAGTCAAGCACTGTTCGCCTGCAGCTGGTGGAACTCAATGTGCGGTCACTCGGCGACGTGCGTCTGGGAGCGCATGCGATGCAGTGTGACACGCCCATCCCTGTCGGTTCTTCCTTTGTCCTACTGCACGGCTGTGTCCGACCTCACATCACGCGTCAATCGTCGCGCCCTTCCCCGTCTGCAGGAGTCTGCGCGCATCCTGGTGGACCTGGCGCAGGCCAACGGGCGGGCCGATCACTCGTTCCAGGACCTCAAGGAGATCATGGAGACCTGGAGGTGCGGGCGTACGTCGCCAGGAATCGGCGTGCACGACAATAATCGTGATGTCGGTCACAGGCTGGTGAAATTATCATTGTCAGACAGTGCAGCACTTGACCTGGCATGCTGTCTACAACCCCACCCTCAGGCTGCGCACGCCCAACGAGTGGGAGAGCCTGGTGCACTGGCAGGACGTGCTGGTGTGGCGCAACCAGATCTACAACATCGTCATCAACTCGTTCGGCTCCATGACGCACCTGGCCGCCAACCTGCACCAGCTGGGCTACAAGGTGCGGGGCTGCAAGGGGCCACGGAGAGCTGGACGTAGGCAACACCTGCCATGCGGTGCCACCTTCCACAGAGGCCTTGCAGTGCACCCTCTTCCCGATTGTTACGGTACTCCCCTGCTCCCTTTTGCCCCCTTTGCATCATGCAACTCCTAACACGTTTCTCTTCCCCTCCCTGCCCCTCCCCGTCCCTACACAGGACAAGGCGTGGAGCGTGAACCGGCTGGGCGCGGTAGCGCTCAAGCACGGCTGCCCCGACACGTGCCTGCAGATGCTCAACAGCCTGTACGGCTACAACGCGATGGAGGTGCAGGAGGCGTTCGTCAAGATCAAGGAGCAGGCGGAGGCGCACCTGGACCGCGGCCTGGCGGACGTGACGCTGGGGCTCAACATCATCAACACCACCAACCTCGACTACTTCCAGCCCAACCACCAGGCGGAGCTGTTCAGGCTCAAGGCGCTCATGTTGCAGGCGAGCGGGGCCGACAGTGCGTCACCACCACAGCAGAACCACGGCGATCATGCCAGCCAACGCCCGCAACCAAGATCACCTGGCACACTTGCATGCCACAGGGCTGCGCAGTTGACATGTTCCAGCTGCATGTCCCTGCCACACAATACCACTATCCCCTGAGGCCTTCCGCATCCTTACCCTATCATTCCGCCTCCTAACACCCTATCCTTTCGCCATCCCCAGGCCCTGTCCGACGACGACGCCGCCAACTCCGCCTTCTCCACCTCGCTGTCGTTGTGGCGGCACTGCCCCGACACGTGGCTCAACTGGGGCGCCTTCAACGACAAGCAGTACGAGGCCGCGGTGGCGCAGCAGCAGCAGCAGCAGGCGCAGGCGGCGGCGCAGGCCGCCGCGCAGGGCCTGCCGCCGCCGCTGCCCGCCCCCCTGCCGCCGAACGCCACCCTGTGCCTCGAGTCCGCGGTGCACTGTTACCTGCAGGCCCTGCGCCTGGGCAACGCGCAGGCGCGGTCGCTGCTGCCGCGGCTGCTGCACCTGCTGTCGTTCGACAACCACAACGGCGCGGTGGGCAGCCACCTGGACCGCGCGTCCGGCGAGCTGCCGCCCTGGGTGTGGTTCCTGTGGATCCCGCAGCTGCTGGCCTCGCTGCAGCGCCCCGAGGCGCAGCACGCCAAGCTGCTGCTGCAGCAGCTGTCGGCGGCGCACCCGCAGGCTGTGTATTACTGGCTGCGGGTGTACCTGCTGTCGCTGCGGGAGGCGGCGCACAAGGCCACGCAGGAGCTGGCGCGGCTGCGGGCGGGCGCGGAGGCGGAGCGGAGGCAGGCGGCGGCGCAGGCGGCGGCACAGGCGGCCGCGGCGGGCGTGGAGCCGCCGCCGACCGACCCCGCGGCAGAGGCAGCGGCAGCGGCGGAAGGTGAGCGGCAGCGCCGGTGCCTGCACGCTTCCTTGCTTGCACACGTCGTTTGCCTGTTTGTCCGCTCATCATGGCTAACTTGCCGTGAGCTCTGGGTGACACGCAGTGCATCGACAGGCTTGGGCCCGCACGTACCATCAGCGCTGAGCACCCTGCCGGTATTTGCCACCACCACCTCCTTTACCCGCCGCCGCCGCCGCCCGTTGGACACGTAGTAACCGTACTAACCTGCATCCGTGCCCACCTGGCCGCCCTGCCTGCAGCCGCCGCGGCCCGGCTGGACCCCGGCCGCGCCGCCGAGATGCGCGCGTTCGAGGCGGGCAAGGAGGTCATGGACGTGCTGCGGGCCAGGTGCTCGGCGCTGACGCTCACGCTGGAGGGCATGCTGCAGGTGGGGGCCTGGGGCCATCGGGGGGCATCGGGGGCCTCTGGTGGCATGTAGATGGGCGCCTTGTTGGGGCGCTGTCCTACTAACACATGTTGCAGCTCCTGTGTCTTCACTTCTCCTGCACAGCCTCGCTACAGCTTTGGAGCACGTGAGCTGGCAACAGGGACGATGACGACCGGTGATGTGCTTCGCTCAGTGCCACCTGCCTGGTCTCGCCCTCCCATAACCGCAGGAGATCGGCTCCAAGTTCGTGCCCAAGCCCGAGGAGCGGCTGCTGGCGGTGGTGAACGCGCTGCTGCACCGCTGCTACAAGGTGCCGTACGCCAACGCCGCCGAGGTGCCGGCCCTGCTGCGCAAGGAGCTGGCGGGCGTGTGCAAGGCCTGCTACACCACACAGCAGCAGGAGCAGCCCAGCTCGGCCACGCAGCGCCAGACCAGCAGCTCAGGCGGCCGCGCGGGCAGTGCTGCACCCGAGGGCTCCGGCGGCGGCAGCGACAAGAAGAGCCTGCGCGAGGCGTTTGTGCGCGACATGAACCCCGACGGGCCGAACTTCCCCACCACGCTGGGTGCGCTGGCGGAGCAGCTCAAGGTGTGGCGCGGGCGGCTGCAGGCGGACCTGGAGGACCGGCTGCCGCTGGCGCTGCGGCTCAGCGACGAGGCGCGGCCGCTGGTGGAGCTGTCGCTGGCGGAGGTGGAGATGCCGGGGCAGTATCTGGCCGGGCACGAGGTAGCGCCCGACGGGGTGGTGTTCCTGGAGTGCTTCGGGGCGGCGGTGGCGGTGGTGCGACGGCACAGCACCAGCTTCAGGTGGGTAGGGGGCAGGTTGTGGGTTAACGGGAATGGTGCTGGCGGTTATGCAACGGCACTTTACCAGCTTCAGGTGGCGGGTGGGTGCGGGTGTGCGGTTGTGTGCATGTGCGTGGACGTGAGTGGGGGCGGAGCGGCACAGCGACGGTGGTGGGGACGCGCTCCGCGAGCTACACGTGGGGAGCTGGGTTGCGGGGGCCCCGGCACAGGCGGGTAGGCCAACTTACTGTTGTGACCCCGTGCCCTTGTTACCCCCAATCAGGCGCCTGGTGCTTGTGGGCAGCGACATGCGGGCGCTCCCGTTGGCCTGGCGTACTGCGGTGACCTTCCCCGTGTTCCTGTCACCCCTCCCGTCCCATCCCGCCCCGCAGGCGCCTGGTGCTCATTGGCAGCGACGGCCGCGCCCGGCACATGCTGGTGCAGACGGGCCAGAACAACGCGCAGGGCACCACCGACGAGCGCATCCTGCAGCTGCTGCGCCTGGGCAACCGCCTGCTAGACGCGCACCCGCACTCGCGGCAGCGCGCGCTGGCGTGGCATGCGCCCGTCATCGTGCCGGTGTGGGTGCAGGTGCGGCTGATGGAGGAGACGCCCAGCTACTGCACCTACCATGAGGCCTACGAGGTCAACTGCACGCGGTACGGCAGGGAGCCGGACATGCCCATCGTGTTCTTCAAGCAGCGATGCGCCGACGCACGCGGCATGGTGAGTGCTGCCTCTAGGGGTGGGGCTTGTAGGGCTGGGGGTAGGAGGGCAAGGGGTCCGTGCTGGGGGTTCAGGCTGCGCAGCAACAGGAGGTATCGGAACCGAAGAAAGAAAGCGCCTTCGAGTCGCTGTTGCTCTTGGTGCCTGCGTAATGCACATGTTATCCACATCGTCCCGTCCGTAGCTTCTGTTGTGTACAAGTCATGTTACGGAACGGTTGACGGTTGTTCCCCTCGCCTGCTCCCCCGCCCCGTCCCCAGGTGGCCTCCGACACCGCCAGCCTACCGATGCGGCAGCAGGCCTTCACCGACGTGTGCGCGCACATCGTGAACGAGAACGTGTTCAGCCAGTTCCTGTACAAGTCGCTGGGCAGCAGCACGCACCTGTGGGCGTTCAAGAAGCAGCTGTGCGCACAGACGGCGCTGTCGGGTAGGGGAGGGGCGGAGGGAGGCAGCGTGCCAGGCTGGCGGTGGGCCGATTTGGCGGTGGTGGCCACAACCTTAGGTGGCTTAACCCTGCCCCTCCTGCAAGCCAGCTTCAACAACTAGCTTGCTCTTCATGGTGTGCCTGCCGCCTGTGCATCCGCCTTTACCTCCCTAACACCCCATCCCCCGTGCCCACGCCCCTCCCCCGTGCCCACGCCCCTCCCCCGTGCCACGCCCCTCCCCCAGCCCTGCTGTGCCACATGCTGCTGGTGTCCGGCCGCTCTCCCACCAAGATGCTGTTCGCCAAGGACACAGGCCGACTGTACCAGACGGACGTCATGCCGGTGGGTTAGCAGCACAAGGGGCGGATGTGGCGAGGGCGTAGGGCGCTTGCCAGAGGGTGCACAAAGGCAGGACACCCCAATTCGCGCCCTACGGAAGCCCTACTGCAGCACAGGGGCTGGCTGAAGGGGAAGTTGAGTCTGTCTTAGTGTTCACTACTATGCCGTGGCTCCCGTCTCCCCACCCCTGGGACCGTCCCCAGGTGTACAACGAGCGCGGGCTGCTGGAGAAGGTGGAGCCCGTGCCGTTCCGCCTGACCCGCAACCTGACCACCTTCTTCACCGCGTTCGGCGTGGAGGGCGCCTTCACCGCAGCCATGGCCAACGCGGCGCAGGCGCTCACGCACAAGAACAGCAACGCACAGCACTTCCTGGCGCTGTTTTTCAGGTGAGGGCGAGGGGGAGGGAGGGTGGGGCAGGCGAGGGAAGGGACGGGAAGCAGAAGAGGGGTGCCGAGGGCGTGGCAACTCGTTGGGCCCTAACGGATGCCTCCGGAGAGCGGAGGGCCGCCTGCGGAGCACAAGGGAGCACCGCCATAGCCCGCCACCAACCGCAACTCAATTCCGTGCCCCTCGCGTGTTGCCCCTTTTTGCTCAGGGACGACATTGTGGCGTGGGCGGCGCGCCGGTCCAACAAGCAGGGTGAGTGGGGGCTGTAAGGGCGAGGGCCCCGGGGTACGTGGTTTGGGCTAGGTGTGTAGCTGCCATCGCCGCGGTGACTGGGCAACCGGTGACTGTCCAACAACCAGGGTGGGGGCGGGCACGGACGGGGAGAGCTGAGGGACGGGGCGGCGCTGTGCCGGTTGCCTTGCGGTGGGGTGCCATCCATGAGGGCGCCTTTGGCAGGGCCCACTGCTGCCCAGCCTTCCAACAACGCAACCATCCTTTGTGGCCTGGCCTGGCCTGGCCAGGCCGCGGCCACGCTGCGCCCTTGCGCACCACTGTCCCGCATCCCGCAACCCCAGCTGCAGTTGTAGCTACAGTCCGTAATGCGCACCCAGCCAACCCTGTGCGCCCTCTTCCTCCCCGTCTGGCCCCAGGCTCCGCCATCGCCATCAGCCCAGGGTGCCCATTCGCACTTCCTGCACACCCTGCACACCCCTAACCCACTCACCCTTCACCCACACTCTTAACCCACGCCCCAGGCTCCGCCATCGCCATGAAGCCCGAGGTGCTCAAGCCGCTGGTGCTCAAGAACACACGTGCCGTGTTGGAGCGGGTGGGGCGCGCCTGCCCGCTGCTGCCGCCGCCGGACGACCCCTCCACCCGCCCGCCCGGCGCGCCGCCGCCCCCCGCGCCGCCGCTGCTGGCGGGCGTGATGGAGCTGCTGGCGGCGGCGCAGGACCCGAAGAACCTGTGCCGCATGGAGCCCACGTGGCACCCCTGGTTCTGAGGGTACGGGTGGCACCCCTGGTTCTGAGGGGGAGGAAAAGGGGCAGCAGGGAAGGGGAGGGGAGGAGAACTTCAAGGAAAGGGACGTGAGGATCCGTTAATAGCATGGACAGGAAGGGTTCGGGGGATTGTGGTATACGGGTGCTTGGGTACTGTGGGGAGTAGAATGGGTGTACAGGCCTGGGAAAGGGGCAAGGCGGGTGCGGGGGAGCAAGGGACTGCGGTGTGTATGGGTGGGGACTGCGTGGACGGGCTTTGAGGTGGGCGTTTGGGTCCGGGGGACTGAGCACCCGGATGTGGCGAGATGCACGAGGGCACTGCAGTGCTCTGTGGTGCTCGGTGAAAGGTGTTGTTGTTGAGTGCCGCGCAGCGGTATTTGCTTCTGTCTTCGGACCTGGTCTGGAGTGAGGGAACATGGTGTGGTAGAGCTAGGGGTGCTGACATCGGAGCTCGCCGCCCCCACGGGTGCCCGTGCCCCACCACCGGGGCGAGCACGCACCTGAGTGCGCTCAACACCGCAAGGGGCACGGCTCAAGGCACTCGAGATACGGTCGTGCTCGTCTGTAACGCTGTCGCACGTGGCGTTTTCGCAGGGCGGGTGCGGCACGGCTCCCCCTGTGCATAGCTGCCTGTAGGTTGCTTCTGTTTGTTGCAACTGTTTGGGGATGGGAGCCCTTCCGCCGGGGCGCTGTCGGACCTGGCATGCGTCAGCATGTAACAACTGGTCGACTCTGTGATTTGGGCAGCGGACATGGCCACGCTGTAGTTCCGTACCCCAGGCAGAGCAGAGAGCACGCTTTCCTGACTCACTGACGCGCTGCACTAGCTGTGTTCTAAGTCACACACCACATATAATTATGGACGTATACCCGTATAGTGACCCTTAGGCTTATTCCCGATGTCGCAGTCTTACTCTCAGTTCTATAAGTCGCCACAGTTGAGGAAGAGCGATGTAAGATGGCTTCGTGAAGTAGATGGTGCTTTGCGGCCTATATGTGAGGCTATTGTGCAAGGCGCCAGGCCAACTCTGCAGGACCTGGAGACTGCGCTACCCCATGTCAAGGGGCTCAGCGACGACTGGAACCTCATATCCATCGACAAGTCCCGCTACCACCGCCTTCTAGCTCTCGACCTCCAACGTCAGGGCCGCTGCAACCTGCTGGAGCGCCTCATAACAGTCTTCGCCTGGCTCCTCCGCGATTCCCCTGACATTGCCCACCTGCTGGCAGAAACTGACAACCCATACCTCCTAATAGCAATGAGGAAGTACTTACAGATATCAGTCACACTCGTGGCGGCGTTGCCAAGAGACCGGCATTACTCAGCAGCGGCAGCATGGAATGAGGAGCCCCTCTGGCCCGTCCAGGAGTCCTTTTGCCTCGTGCTCCTCCGCACCAAGCCTCTGCACTGCCTGTCGCAGCTGCTGCAACTATCCCGGCAGGACGTTGAAGCGTCCTGGTCTATCGGAACAGGGGAGCAGCAGCAGGATCAGCAGGTACTGGAGCTGGAGAGGGCGGGGATGGGCTGGTGCGAGGCGGTCAGCACAGTCGACCCGCTCATAAAGGTGCTCGAGGGCAGCGCCTTTGCGCAGCTTCGGCAAGACCTCGCCTCATCTCACCTATTGGAGCACCTGTGTGCGCTGCGGTTGGTACTGGCGGACGGCATGGCGCGGCTGGAGGGCAGCAGGGGGGCGGCGGGAACAGGTGCAGTGGGGCAGGAGCAGCAGCAGGAGCAGGAGCACCAGGAGCCGGCAGCGCCGCCGCCGCCACCGCCACAGCAGCAGGAACGGGAGCAACAGCAAGAGCCGCCGCCGCCACCGCCGCTGCAGCAGCAGCAGCAGCAGCAGCATCGGTTGCTGTCGCGGCTACATCGCCTGGCGGCGCTGCTGCAGCAGCACGACCGTACTTTCCTCACCATGCTGCTGGAGGGCACTCGCGGGGTGACCATAGGCCTCCAGGTGGCAGACGTGCGCGTCACGGCCAGCCGTGTACTGGCGCCCGAGGCGCCACATGTGTGCATGCACAGCGTCTCCCTGCCGTCCCTGTCGCACCCGGCGGTGCAGTGCCTACTGGGATGGTGGCTGGTGGCCCCGGGAGTGGTGGGCGGCTGGCGGGGTGCCGGGCGCTGGCGGCTGCCGGAGGCGCTGGAGAGGGACTTCAGGCGCATCCAAGACGAGGTGTACAGGGGCGGGCTGGCAGCGGCGGCCCTGTCGGCTGCTTCCCACATCTGGCCTGCGCTGCTGCGCAGTGGGTTCGCCTTCCCTGCGGGTGCGAGCGCTGGCAGGGAAGCGCCTGCTGCTGCCGCCACCGGCCCCGTTGCGGGTGGCGAAGCTGGCATATCAGAGCCGGAACTGGGGTCTGGACTGGGGCCAGGGGCGTCGAGTGGCTCTGTGGGCGGTGCGCCTGCGGCACCGGTGGGTGAGGGCCGTGGGGCGGCAGGCCGTGTGCTGTCGTACAGCCCTGTGGACATGTACCGGGTGTGCAGGGTGGCGGTGGAGGAGATGGCTCGGCGCGAGATGGGCTCCGACGGGGAGGAGGTGCCGGGCGGTTGGGGGGCAATGGAGGCGGGGGAGGTCGCATTGGTAGAGCTGCTGGAGTTCCTGCCCCCTGACCAAGCCGCGCGGAGGCTGCCCGGGGCATGGCGGGTGCTGTTCGGGAAGCTCAGCAGGCGCACGAGCGACACGAACGGGCTGTGGTACGCGGGGTACGTGCTGCGCAGGCTCACACACCTGAGACCGCCGGCCGGGGCAGGCGGCCTGGGGCAGGAGGCCGTGGCGAGGTGTGCGGGCGGGGAACAGGGTGCGGGTGTGGTGGCTGGATCTGCGTCCGGGTCCGGGGCCGGGGCCGGGGCCGGGGCGGGTGACGGCGGCGGCGGAGGCAGCGGCAGTGGAGGCGACGGAGTGGCGGCGGCCGATCCTCAAGGTGGGAGCACGCAGGGTTGTGGGGACGTGTGTGTGCAGGGCTTGGCCGTGTGCATGGACTGGGAAGCTGCACAGGTGTCCGGGCACGCGCCAGTCAGCCGAAAGTTGCATGGAAATGGGGACGGAACCTTAAGGGGTGGCACCGTATTTCCCCTCCATACTGACTGAGGGTTTGGATACAACAGCAGCTTCTAGCTGCCTGACACGCTTGCCACGTGCCTCCCACCTCCATCTCTCCTACCATGTGTACCATCAGGCTGCCAACTGCTGATAGGAAACGAACAGAGATATAAATAACAAAGTAAGTACTAAAGATTGTAACCAGACTATACCGGTGGATCCCCGCACCACAGGCCGAGCCGCGGAGGGCACTGGCAGCCCCAGCCCCAGCCCGAGCCTCAACCCCGGCGGCGGCCCCCCCTACGTTCTCTCCTGCGCCCTTTCGGAGGGCCTGCTTGCCGTAATGGAGTCCGGGTTCCGCTCAGATGGCAGGGCCGTCGCCGTCGTAAACCAATCCAGCCCCAAGCACGTGATGGGCTACGCGCGGGCTGTGGTCATCCAGTTGGACTTTGTCCTGCGCCGCCCCGGCTGCTGGCCTGCGCTGCTGGCGCACGGCGGCCCGCAGCAGGCGGCGGCGCTGGTGGTTTCCCTTGGCAAGGCGGCGAGGACGGCGGCGGGACTCCCCTGGCCTCCCGCGGATGACGTTGAGGGCGTGTTAGACGTTCGACCCACGTTGCGGCTGCAGCTGCTGGGGCTGTTGGAGCAGCTGCTGGTGGTGCAGCTGCAGGCGGGTGGGGGGAGGGAGCCGGCGGCAGCGGTGACGGCGGGGAGCGGGAAAGGGAGGCGGTTGGGCAGCAGCTCGGACCAGCAGCAGCAGCAGCAGCAGCAGGGGGCGCAGCTGGGCCTGTGGGAGAGCCTGGGGGATCTGCCGCTGAACCGCGGGGTGGGAGAGGCCGATTCCGCGGACAGTACGCAGGCGGGCGCGGCAGGGGCGGGTGGAGCAGGGCCCAGCGGCGGCAATGGGCACCTCGCGCCGCCCCCCACCGGGGCCGCGGGGCCGCATGGCTGCGGGCTGACGCTGAAGGAGCTGGCGGAAGCTGGCGGCTGCCCCGCGCCCGGCACGCCCCCGGCGCAGCAGCTTGCGCGGATGGCGGGCCTGGCGGCGGTGGAGTGGCTGCCGGTGCTGCTCGTGCGGGAGGAGAACGGGGGTGTGGGTGTGGGCTCGGCAGGCACTGGGCTGGGCACTGGGGCGGGCGTGAGGGCTGCCCCAATGACAGAGCTGCTCCCGCACGGGGCTTACCGCGTGGCTTGGGCGTGGCTGCGGCTGGTAGGGGTGCAGGGGCTGGGCCCAGGGGGCGCGGGGCAGGAGGCGTGGGTTGACTTTTTGCTGGGTCCCCTGGCGGCCCTGCAGCAGGTGCAGCAGGTGATCATGCTGGCGTGCTGGCAGCATGGCACGCATCAGCCGGGCGAACGTGTCTTAGCAGCATGTGAGGTGCTACCTGCTGCCCTGGATGTGCTTGAGGTGGTGGCGGGGGTGAGGCCCGGGGAGGTGGCCAGGGCGCTGTGGGAGAATGCGGAGTACTTGAAGTACATGAAGGCGTTGATGATGGATGAGGCAGGTGACGCCATCGCCGGCGTGGGCCCTGGCCTGGCATTCAATGAGCCAGTAAGGAAGCTGCTGCGGTCGCAGGGCCGAGAGGAGCTCATGCATCAGCTCCGGAGGCTGGCGGGGGAGGGGGCAGGGGGGAGGGAGAGCGTTGGTGAGGAGCGGGGAGGCGATGGCGGTGGGAGCGGGGGAGGCAGGGAGGTGGGCGCTGTGGGGGAGCAGTGGGGTGGTGGCGGTGGGCGGGAGCAGGTGGCTAGGCGCGTGCTGGCGGGTGGTGGCGTGCCGCACCTGCCGCACCCTAGCGAGGGAGAGGTGGTGCTGCTGCGGTGCGGGTTCGCGGGGTGCCAGGGCTTGGAGGGCAGCTCGGAGGCGGAGCTGCGGCTGTACTCGTGCAGGCGGTGCCGGGTGGTGGGCTACTGCTGCAGCAGGTGCCAACTGTGGGACTGGGAGGCGGGGCACAAGCACGCGTGCGCGCGGCTGGCTGGGGGCTTGCAGGGGGCGTAGTGCGCGCGGGATGTGTAGCGTGTGCAGTGGCTGGAGAGCAGTAGCATTGAGCAGACAGGTACCAGGTTGGCAGGATGTGTGGGAGGGGCTAAGGACCGCTGGCAGGTATGTCGTGACGTGCGTGCGCCTGTAAACGGTTTAGGGCGAGTAGGGGTGGGGCTGCTATTTCCACAGCATGTTCGCGATGTCCTATGCAAGATACCGGTTGCATAATTTAAACGTTGACAGCTTGGGAGCAGGAAACACTCCATGCCTGGAGCCAGCGAGTAACACAGGGGGTGTACGAGTGCGTCGGCAGCTTGTGGCGTGCGAGGTGTTGCTGGCTTGCTGCTGAGTCTCTTGTTGTTAACCCACTAGAGCATGGAATTCCTCGGTGATAACAGGTCCAGCAGCGTTGGTCTTGAATTATCTGTAAGCGCGTTGCACCTGGTTCCCGTATTATAAACGTACGGCACGGCTTCGTGTTTTAGCCTTACGACAAACGTATGACCGTATTATGGTTGCCTTTGCAAGCGTGGGCTCGTGGCCTTGGTTGTGATACACACGAACGGCTTTGGTGTCAAGCGTACCCCGTGTACACATGCCAGCCGTAAAAGTTGGAATGGGCGTGTCTGCTGCAACATTTAGTAAACTTGATTGCTTCATTAGCACTGGCTATGCAGATTGCGTAGTTGCCTTCCAAGGTCCGGCATCGCAGGGCGTTACAGCCAAGGGTCAAGGGCCTCGGGGGATTTCCTCCGCCTCAAACGGTCGGCACGTCGGCAGGCTCAGCGGCCCAAGCGCCCAACCCTGCTGCACACCGCTGGTGTGTAACATACAGCAGCGTGCGCTTTTGATGTCCATGTGCCGATTGGTTAGGCAGGCGGCGGGGTACCGTACGTAGTACAGAGGTACATGCTGGTTGAGTGCCACACGCACCAGCGTTCAGCGTACGTCCACGTAACAGGCGTAAGCTGCGCGCGGTTCCGCCAATGGCAACCAGTGTGATAGTGAAACAAGACACTGATTCTTGGCATGCGGTCAGGCCACTTCCGGGGGCAATGGCCTGACCCTGCCTGAACACGCTGTATATATGCTTGATGCCACGCAGCCAACCGCTATATTTTACTTCAAGACACCAGCCCGGCAGCCTGCTTCGCCACCCGATGTCCCGATCGCACTCGGCACACCTTCTCCTCCCATCCCACGTCACAGCAGCAACAACTGTTCCTCCATGCAAGCATCTGCCCTCCACGCCCGCACCGTCCTCCGCCAACGTTCTTATCTTGCTTAACGCTCTGCTCTCGCCGAAATCCCATTCGGTGCGGCACGCAGCCAGTCACATTGTCCAGTTCCCAATCGTGCCCCGTACCGGACAACGCCGTTGCCTGTGACAGCTTCAGTGCCTCACATTTTTCCTGCCCTATTGGCGCGAACTGCCCATGCCTGCTCCTTGGTGTCTGGGAGCCAGGCTACCTGGTGTGGTGCACGTGCAGCAAGCGCAAACATCCATGCAACTGGTAGCCCGCACAAGCTCTCCTGGTACATCGGTTCCTGACCTACAACGCCGCGATGTATGCCATCATTGGGCCCTGTTGCTCTGTCGAAACACTTAACTTGCCACGTGTAACAATGCCTACCCAGGCTGCCTTGCCTGCCTGCCTTCCTAGTTACCCCTGGCCACCACTCAAGCTCCCCTCGGTCGTGGCCTTGTACGGGACGTTCCACCTGCCAGGTGTAGAGCCTGCCGTGTGTCTGTCTGTCTGCCTGCCTGGGGTATGGCTTCCGGTCTCGACTAGAGCTCCCCTCGGTCGTGGCCGGGCATGAGTGGGGGCTGCACGCCGCCTTCTCCCTCCCCTTTGGGGTGTAGCACCTGCACCTGCCACAGCTGCACAGGGGGGCAGGAACAGGCAGGGACATGGCACACGGCCGGTTAAGTTGCGGTGCAACGGGTAACGGGCACGCATGCACCCACCGGCTGTAGTGAATGTGAATGTCAGGCACTGACTGCATGCCGAGAGTTCTGAAAGGGAAGGATAAGTCACGCCAGCTGCTGATACCCACCCGCACCAGGTCGCCGCCCTTGCCCGTGTCACAGACGCCACTAAGCCACGCACGACCAAAATCGCTCTGCCATACATGCACAGCATCTAAGTCCATTGCACCATATGCTACAGCATTTTTTGGCCTGCAAAGCAACGCTGACCACCGACCCACCGACCCACCTTGACCAGGCGGTACACCAGGTGCAGCCCGATGAGCAGGTAGGCCCACCACGGCACCGCCCACCAGGGGAAGGCCAGCGCGCTGCCGGCCCTGCCGCCCCGTGCGCCGCCACCTGGCCCCCTTGCCGCCGCCCCCTCCGCCTGCAGCATCCTGTTGGCCATCCGCCGGTCCTTGGCCCGGGCCAGGTTCAGGGCCATGCGGCGAAGGGCCAGGTCCGCCTCGCGGGCTGCTGCTGCGGCCTCGGCCTGTGGGAGGGCAAGGGCAAGGGCAAGGAGGGCAAGGGCAAGCGGCTGTGTTAACACATGACGTGACGGTCCTTGGGCCGGGGGCAGGCGCCATGCGGCGGAGGGCTAGGTCTGCCTCGCGGGCTGCTGCGGCGGCCTCGGTCTGCGGGAGCGTAGGGGCGGCGCGGCTGTGTTCACGCATTAGATAGGTGGCGTAGGGCGCGGTGCGGGGGAGTACCCAGTGAGCCGGCTGCAGCGCGCTGCAGGGGAGTACCGTAATCTGGGATGGGGCAATGGCCTAGGTTCAACCGAGCGCTGTGACCTGCTGAGACCAAAACGACAGCAGCTGCCGCTACGCGCGGCGCAACGGCACCGCGGCAACAGGGCACGGGGGCAGGCAGGGGCCCCGTCGACCGCCACGCACTGGTCCATCCTCGCTCCCCAATCACACGGCCCCCGCCCACCTTGCGTTTGCGGGGATCCAGTGACAACAGGTCCTCCGGGTCCTCCCCCTCCGTGTCCCCATTGCCATGGCTGCCGTAGCCGTCTTGGTCCCCGTCCTCCCCGGCAGGTCCGCCAGCTCCGCCGCCGCCTCGGCCCCCGCCCCGTCGCATGCGCAGCTGCGGCTCTGTCCCCGCTGTGGCCCCCTGTGTTCCGGACACGATGGCACCTGCCGACGCAGCGTCGGCGGCGGCAGCGGCTTCGCCGGGCGCGGGCTCGTCGTACAGGCGGCCTCGCTCGAACATGTTGCCGTACATGGCAAGCTCCTTCCTGCGTGCGGAGGAGGGCGTGCCATGGTGCTTCAGAGAGCGCGGGTTGGGCTTGCTCAGCTGCCGTCCAGCCGTTTCTACTAATGGAACAGTGAGGTCGCCCCACGTACGGCTCAGCATCGTCATGTGCTGCAGCGCACTTCCGTCCTGAGCTCCCTGCCAGTGCTGGCCGCCACACGGGTGCCCTCCCCAGCCGCAATTCCTCAACCCGTAAACGCAACCCCTGGTGGACCCCTTCCTCCTTCCAGCCTCCACACCTGCTCTGTCCAGCACACAATTCCTCAGGCCAGCGCCCTTCCCCGACTCCTATCCCTACCCCTATCCCGCCGCCGTACGCACCGTTTGATCTCCCTCAGCTCCGCCTGCACGCCCGCCAGCGCGTGCCGTACCTCGCTGTTGGCGGGCTCCAACGCCAGCGCCGCCTCCAGGTCTGACGCGCACGCCTCCAACCCGGCCCGCGAGCCCTGGCGGCGCTGCGCGGCGGCGCGGCGGTACAGCGCCTTGACGCAGTACGGGTCGTACGCCAGGGCCTTGCTGTACGGCAAGCGGTTGGGCGGGGCAGTTACGTACTTGACCTCAGTTGCACGTCAGCCGCACCGTTGGACAATGGGACTGTGGTAAACGAGCAACGGCCGACACGTGCCTGCTCGCAGGTGCCGTGACAGGGAGGTAGCTCGGCATGGATCGGCGGGCACATGTGTGCTCTCCTCTCCCTAGCACTTCTTCCTCTGGCACCGTTCACAAGGTCTTGCCTCAAAGCCAAGCTACGCGGTGTGCTAGTTTGTGACACAATGCCTGTGCGGCCACGTGTCGTGCCGTGCGTGCACACACACGCGCACCCCGTTCATGCCCCCACCTGCAGGCGTACACGGCGTCCCCGTGCAGCCCCAGCTGCAGCAGGCAGGCCGCGGCGTTGCAGAAGCACGCAGTGACCAGGTGGTCAGCCTGGGAGCGCCGGGGGTGTCGTACGGATGGGACTTTGGTAGACTTTCACGACTTGATGTATTGTGCTTTTTCCAAATGTGATGTATGCAGTACACATTGCATGGCACCCCAGTGCTGTCAAGCCATGCCCATGTGGCTGGCCTGGAAGGCATGAGGGGTGGGCACTGCACGGACGGCTCCGAGGGCAGTGTGCTGCCACGTTCCAAGGGTGTGTGCACAGGTGCAGCGGCGACCTCGTGAGCCGGCCAGTCCCACCAACTCGGTACCAGTAACACCGACCTGGCCCTTTCCACATCCCAGCCATGCACCACTCCCGCACACACACCTGGTCCTTTTCCGCGCCCTCCAGCCCCTTCACTGCGTTGACCAGCGGCACGTCCTCCGAGGCCCTGTCGGGGCCCCGGTCAAACCACAGGAACACGGCCAGCGCTGACGTGTACAGCTGCAGGGCAGCTTCCGGGTCCTGCAGGGGGCGGAAGGTGCCGGCAGCTGCTTGGTTGGCTCCAGGAGTTAAAGGCTTGCAACCGGCGGGGTTCCGACGGCTGACGGCCAGAGATGGGTTTGGGGACAACGCTTGTGCCCGTGCTAGTGCATTTCAGCGGTTTGCATGCGTAGGTGTGTGTCGCTAGGTGACGGGGCGTGGTGTGGTGTGAGGCGCGGGCGGGGCTGGCGGCAGGGCGACGGCCGTGTCGTGTGGGGTTTGCCCACTAAGGGGCCCTCTTCCCCACGGGACGTGCCGTGCTAGCTTACAATCAGACCAGCAGCCAGAGGCGTCTATCTCTTTCTACTGCCGCCAACCTCCATATACCGTATACGTGCCGCGTGAACGGTACGCCCGCCGCTGCACACCGGGATACGCAGGACACTGAACGCAGGGTGGTTCAGTTTGCTCTACAACCTAGCACCCAGGCCTTTGCTGAAGGGCTCTTTACCTACCCTTAAGTGTCACGAATACCCATAGTCGTAAAATGAGGCCTTCTTGTGGCTCGGCGATGCCGGTATCCTGGCCTGTCCTGCGGGAGCTCATACGCACCTTGCTGATCACATCGTTTCCCTGCTCCTTCAGCTGTGAGGCGGTGCTGTAGCGCACAGCAAAGCTCTCCCCCCTCGCCCGCAGCACTGCCTCTGGCGGGGCGGCCGTGCAGCGGAAGAAGGGCGGCGCATTTTCCCACTCCTGGCGTCCGGGCCGGGACTTGACTAGGGCTGTCTGAGGCACCGTTGGCGGGGGCCGGGTGTTGCGCCATGACAGCTGGAGTCGTGCATGAAGCGCTTGTTTATCATGATGTGTGTTGCTTTTACCTTTAGTTGGACGGCTGCGTTCAGGTAATCCTTCAGACCGCCCAATGAAGGCATATCGGCAGCATATCGGGCTCACAGCGTGCACGCGCTTGTGTCGTTCGTGAAATAGATGGTCGCTATCTGAAGCAGGCTGTCAGTAGACAGTGGTAACGTCCTGGGGTGCAGCCGGGGCTCCGAGACGCGCGAGCAGCGGTCCATGCAACGCATTGCCGTACCGACACTGGTATATAAGAGGTGACCGGCCTATGCATAGTATTCTTGTTTCGACAGGTAAGTGGGAGTAAGAATGTCTCGGCAACACACGCCAGCGGTGCAGCTTGAAGTAAACACCGAGATGCTTATTGGCGGCTGCCTGCTAGGCGCAACATGACGCACATGCGCATATGCACGAGTTATGGAGCTGCCGATGATGATTTTCTTACTTCAGGATCAACCACCGCTCGTCTGGGCGAGAACTAGTATCTGAGGCAAAGCTCATCCATTGCATACAAGCACTCGGAAGCTGCCTTGCGCGCTGGCGAGCCTTCATTACCTGTGTTCGTTATTTGCTATGTAATGGATGCCATTGCACCGTTTGTCGCTGCAAGCGAACCTCGTATGCGCCGCCAGCAACAAGACTTGCTTCGATTCTACGCTCAGGCCGCCCCTGGTGCCTTCCCGGGAAAGCCGCTTCTTACTCAACATCATCGCGTTTCTTGCAACATGTGTCTCGGGGGAGTGACTGTGGGTTTCGTCGGGAGAGTCCACGATAGCCCGCTGGCGCACACGTGCCATAGCGCACGTCATTTGAGCGCATAGCCAAAACGCTTGGCAGAAGGGCCCTGCCATGGCTACGGCCGCGTCAAGAGAGACGATGTGCTTGACTCCTTCCTGAGTTGCGTGTGTGGATCTGGATAGTACATCCTATTGCCTGGCACTGCTCGTACGGACCGCGGCGGGGATACCGGTAGCTGGTGACCAGCACGGCAGCAGCACGCAGTGCGAAGCGGGCGACCGCGCCCCTGGCAACAAAGCGTGCGCGGTTAGGCACGGTGAGGTTTACCCCCGTGGCTCCGTGATAGTACGACACAACATCCCTGTTGCCAACCAGTCTTACCGGTCTCTTGACTGTCGGCCTCAACAATGCTGCACGCGGAATGCGTCCTTGAAGTTGGACGCCGGCACGACACACGCGCCGTGCGGGCTTATTGCACCACATGACACTTCCTGCAACACCACAGACAGCCCTCTTGTCCATGCTAACGCCCAGCAAGCCTACCGTTCCCAACGGTATACCGTACTGCTTCTCCCTACGTAAATCACCCACCACCTGGATCGGTCTGCATGCCTCGGCGTTGGGCTGGACGGTTAGCACACGGCACCGCAGCATACCAGCGTCTCCTCTTCCGTCCTTTTTTCTTCAGTCAAGCACATAAGCACGTGCAGTTCCGGCCTACGCACGGGCATCACTAGCAACCGGAGCCTGTCCTGGTAGGATTGCACTGATGCTAAGCCATCAGCACACGACTGGGCCACGGCATCGATGTAGCATCAAGCCAGGGGAGCTCCCCTGCATCCAGCTGTCCTAACACCCTCCGTACACACTGCTACCCGCATCAACGCAACCTTAATATCCAGCTCCCCCGTCAGGGCGTTCCCTTTGCCTGCACCATGTCCGCGCCAGCACCGCTGTCGAGGCACTCGTGCGGAGCTCATTGCAGCAAAATGGTGTAGGGCCTGGGGCGACCCTGGACCACCCTGGGTCCACCCCAGCGCAACCCTGGGCCGCCGAACCAGGCACCCCGTCCGCTGTCTCATCACAGAGGTCCCGCTCTTTCCACCCCAGTGGCGGTCTTGTGTCACCCCTGCGTTGGGGCCTGACAACGGTTCTGCTCCAGCACCGCCGGGCGGTCCGAGCGGCACAGGCGGGATGTTACCGTCAACAGCGCGCGGCCCTGCGGCCGTGTGGTGTGCAACCGAGGAGCAAGGCCGGGAGTGAGGCAACGAGCGAGTACTGATAAAGAGTGTCATGATAGGGAACCAGTAGGCTATGGAGCTGCGGCGTATGCAGCCGGGGTGTGAGCAAGGGAGTGAGCCAGCGGATGAACGGGCCGTGTTGTGTCAGGTTAGGGTTGAGTAAGGGCAGTGTAGCCTGTAAGGTAGAGACGGGCCGTGTGCGTCCAGGGAGGCATACGCGTGTGTGCGAGCGAGCGGGCGAGCGAGCCGTGTGGTGCAGGGGAGTGGCTGCTGGCCTGTTGAAATGAAACGCACCTGTTACGCACAGGGCCCCTGCCTCTTGCCGGCCCTCGCCCAGTTGACCACCCAATCACCCAATCGCGCCCCTTCCCGTCTCCTTACCTGTAAACCTTTCCACAGAAAAAAACACTGCTTCCCATCTGCGCCAGCACCACAGCCTCCAGCCGTTTACACGCACAACCAGGTGAGGATGTGAGCTGTTCTGCACTCCTCCCCACACACGCCGCAAAACCGAGCCCACGCATCCCACACGCCCGCCTGCACGGGCCCTGCCTGCACGGGCCTCCAGCAGTGTGCGTGCGCTACCATGTCACAATGTACGCTTCTTCACTCTTACCACACAATCGGCCCCACACAGCCCACACGCCCACCTGCAACGGCTCCAGCGCCTCCAGCAGCTGCTTGCCCGTGTCCGCACACCACAGGGTCGCCGGCACCCCCCTCCTCCCGAAACATAGGCACCAACCAGCACACCCCTGCACATCCAATTCACCCACTCAGACTTGGTACCCACACGCACCCACACGCCCACCTGCACGGGCCCCAACGCCTCCAGCAGCTGCTTGCCCGTGTCTGCGCACCAGCAGCCGGTGTCCGTCCACTTGGCCACCTGGCGGCAGCAGCCAGGGGAGGGCCCCTGCGTGCACAGCACCTGGGGGAAGGGCACCACACACCGTATGTAAGGAGTACAAAGGGAGGGCCGGAGGTTCTGCAGTTGGCCACATGCTGGCGGCAGGAGCCAGGGGAGGGCCCCTGCGTGCACAGCACCTGGGGGCAGTAGGGGGCAGCTAGCAGACGTGGGCCGGATCTGCAACACGCGTGCTCAAGCGGGCACAGAGTGGCCAAAGCCACACGCCCCCACACCCGCAGGACCGCACGCCTTCAAATCAACACGCAGCAGCCCGAGGCCTCCCTTCACACAGCCGGACCTGCCCGGTGCATGACGGTGCATGACCGTACACGTGCTACGTGCAGCCGCACCTGCCCGAGGAGCGCCGAGGCGCACGAGTCGCGAGCAAAGAAGGTGGGGTAGGGCGGCCGCGGCCGGGAGTCTTGCGGCCGGGCTGACGCGCGTGGCGTGAGGCCCACCGTCACGAACTTGAGCAGGTCACGGGCGTCGGGGCCCACGCCTGTGTGGTAAGCGGCAGGCAGGGGTGTAAAGCGTGCTGTGCATGCGTACCGTATGAGATTCATGCAGCATCGCCAAGGGTGGGTACCGGTATATCCGGTGCTGCACGAGGCCGCGGGCATGTGGCCTCATGCCGCGGGAAGCGGAGAACCGGAAATGTGGTAAGAGGCAGGCAGGGTAGTGGCCATCCTTGTACATGCACGTACGTCACATGTATCACTGCTTCCATGACGTAAGCTCGTCCACACGCCGCAGTGCCTGACTGCCTGTACCCGAGGTACCCACCCGCTCGCTGCCACTTGCCCCAGCTTCCAAGCCTATCCATCTGTGTGTGGGTTAACGTACGCCCGCAGCATGGCCACCAGGTTCCCAGAGGTGCATGCGCAACTAAAGTGAGTGCGTGTGTTAACCCACCCGTGTGTGGGTTAACGTACGCCCGCAGCATGGCCACCAGGTTCGCACAGGTGCATGCGCGACTAAAGTGAGTGCGTGTGTTAACCCACCCGTGTGTGGGTTAACGTACGCCCGCAGCATGGCCACCAGGTCCCTGGTCAGGGGCGCGCTGCGGGGGCCGTCGCTGGGCACCTCCTGGCACCAGGCCACCGGAGTGGGCCCGCCGGCTGTCGCTGCGGGAGCGGGCGAGGGGTGGGCCATGCAATACGGTACCGGCACGCAGTACAGCCGGTAATGGGGTAGTGCACGTGACCATAAACCTTTCAGGAATCAAAAGGCTGATCAGTCATTCGTGCACCATGTCGGCCAGAAGCTAGCTGCTAGCATCGCAGCGTGCACAGCCGCTGACAGCGAGGCGTACAATCAGTGCCCCTGGTCCCTACCTGTACGGCAGTCCCTGGCGAACATGACTGCGTACAGGTACTTGGCCTGCTCCTCGTACGGCGTGCCCTGCAGGTACGGCACAGCGCTGCCGTACAGCTGGGTGGTGTCGAAGGCCTGGGAGAGGGGGGTGTAGAGGAACAGGCGACAACAATTTAAAGTGCTACCGGATTGACAGCCGAGAGCTGAATCCTGAGCGTCCACTGACGCGCAGATGCTGCTTTGCACACGATGCACCCTTCCAGCCTCACTACTTGCGCAAAGTAAGGCTGTGCCGCGGCGCCGACCGGCCGGCTGTGCTGGTATCGAGTCTTAGGTGACAGCTGGGCGACGCGTCGTGCGTGCCGTACAGTGCCGTACACCGGTGCCGTACCTGCAGGCCCAGCCGCTGCTGCGGGTCGCTCAGCGCCACGTTGACGTAGGAGGCGGTGGAGGTGGCCACGTGGTGCGCGCCCAGCACCAGCACCGCCTGCTGGGAGCTGAAGTGCAGGGGAGAGGGAAAAAGCGGGCGTCCCCCAGTACACAGGCAGTTAAACGGATTTGGACGAAGTGTTATAGTAACCGTTGTGTGGGATATGATAACAGACGCAGTGGAGGTGGCGCGAGGCCAGCACCACCACCGCCTGCTGCTGCTGGGAGCTGAGGAGGGGTGGAAAGAGGGGTCCCCGGGGCAGAGGTACGATACGCAGCGGGTGACAGTGGTGTGGTAGCCATGGTTTGGGACGTATCTCCTAAGGTACGGCAGACGCGCGCAGTGCCGGCAGGAAAGCCCAGAGGTTGCCATAAGGTAGAGCACACTGTGCCACCCCATGGCCCCAGCCGCAAGCCAACGCTTTGGCAAACGGCTGTCGCGCCCGACCTACCCTAGGCGGATGTACGGGAAGCTGGACAGGTAGGTGGCGTCGCGGTTATCTCCCTGAGGGGAGGGGCGGCGTGAGGGCATGTGCACGAGACAGGGCGGGGCGTGGGTTGATGCTTACGAGAGGAGTACGCCAAGGTATACTGTACTACCGTTCAAGGCGCCTCGGCTTGTGTTTCTCGTCTGCGTGGTGTAAACTGTACTACCGTGGAACCTAGTGGCCAAGGCCCATGGTCATTAGCAGCAAACACGGCTTGGGAAGGCATGTACGCACGAGGGGAAGCTGCTACCCACGTGGCACGTGGCACGTGGCAGCGCAATGCACGCACGTGCTAGGGTAGCGTGCCAGACGCATGACTGTGCTGTCACTAACGGTTAGTTATGCAGTACCGTACGAGGAGCCCCGTCGTTCCCGACATGCGTGGCCGGACTTGCGTACCGTACAAGCGCGTCAAGCTCAAGCCCTCGCACACCTCCGCGCACGACGGTGCACATCCATAGCCACGAAGTACTACTACTGCAACCCTGGTCTCGCGCACAGCCTTACGTTGCAGAAGTCAATGTGCTGCTGCAGGCAGTCCAGGCCCCAGTCCAGGGGAGGGTCCAGCGAGCCCAGGGGGTCACCTGACAGCAGGGGCAGCGGAGGGCGGATGCACATCAGTATGATGTCATGCACGTGAGGGCTGTGCGTTATAGCATCCAAAGATGGGCGGCAAAATGTGAAGATTGTCCAGTCGAACCCACGGGTTCACCTGTCAGCAGCACCGGGTGACACAGCAGATTATCTGAAAAGCGTGTTCCATGTGGCACTGCGCCACTATGGTGCAACGCGTGTGTAAGTTGCCATGGGGCCCAGGGGGTCGCCTGTAGCAGTGCCTTTCCATAACCGCACACAGGGTGCCCATGTGGATGTTGTGTGTGTACGGCACAACGCCCTGCTTCCCGACTGGCGCCTAAGGCTGCCTTGCTGGCGTAGGAAAGGACAGGACCGACGACACAAGCAACTCCCGCAGCCGTGTGCATGTGCGCATACGGTATGCTGCGCTTTGTAGAGCGCAGGGTGACCAACGTTCATCAAGGAGCCGTACAAAGTGCACATGCGGTCCCAATGCAGGCAACGCACCCGTTGTGAGGGACCAGGCCGTGGCAAAGGATTGGTTGTACGCCTTCTCCACTGCATCCTGCGTCGCAACGGTACGTGCGACAGCGTTTTTGGTGTGTGGGGGGTTGGTTGTGGTGCTGATTGTACCGTATGTGCTGGGCGGCGCACCGTTGCCAGCTCAACCTAGGTCAGGACCGAAGGCACGATCGTAACCGTTACTGTGACAGGCACGATGCTTGCAACCAGGCAATGTCACGCCGGAGCGCACATGCGCCGCACCTGGAGGGCCAGGAAGGCCGGCTCAAGCCACGCTTCAGCTGGGGGCCCCGCAGGCGGCGGCCGCGGCGGCGCCTGGCCAGCCGCTGGCGTCGTGGCCTTCGACATATCCGACTGCCTCAGCAACCGCCGCTCCCCAGCTGGTGATGTGCTTGCACGCGCACCGTCTTGCGTTGATACAATAACTGGTGCGACGTTTGCGGCTGGTGGAGGCACAGGCCCATAGGCCGAGAACAGGCGCGTGAAGTAGTCACGCTGACCGCCCTCTGCCGGAGCGTCACCCAAGGCTGCCGCTGCAGCACCGCTAGTGCCGTCAGTTGCTGCCGCTGCCGCTACCATTCCTGCTCCTGCTGCTGTTCCCTCAGGTGCCGGGCCTTGCCTCCACCAAGCTTCCCTGTCTGCAAGATCAGCAGCCAAAGGCTGCGGTGCCGTGCCGGCCGGGCCCTTGGTCCCCCCTGCTTCTTCAGGGCTGTCCGAACCTGCCCCTACCGGTATAACGTTTGGCTGCAGCCGCAGCTGCTGCATATCCAGTGCTTGAGGCACTGTCACCGGCTCATTGTCAACGGGTGGCGGCGGCGGCTGTGGAGGTTGCTGCGGCGGCGGTGCCGGTGGCGGCGGTGGCGGCGGTGGCGGCTCCACCGGCACAGAACCGCCCGTCTCGTCCGCAGGTACGCCCTCGCCTTCGTTGGGCAAGCCTGCTGCTTTAGCAACTCTGACAGTCGGCGCTGTGCTGCTTACCGCGTCTCCTGTCAGCACACTTGATGCGTTTCCAGGGTCCGGCTCTGGCCCTCCGGGCGGCTGAGTGGGTGGCATGGCCCGAGGGATGATGGCGGGGAGGGCGAAGCGATCGCCCGCCAGCACCTCAAACGGCGAGCTGCCGGCCAGGCAAGGGTCGCTGGGTCGACCGCGGCCCCACAAACCGAAGCCCGCGCCAAGGCCGCCGCTGCTGGTGCTGCTGACATTGACGCCGACGAGCCGCTCCAGGGCTTCCGCGGCGCTGAGAGGTGGGGGCGGAGCAGCTGACGTGTCCACGGCGCTCTGCAACATATCCGCAGATGTTGCAATGGTTGGTCTTGTGGTTGGTCGTACGGCGGTGGAGCCGGACAGTGGCCCGGGACTCAGGTCCCGGAACGGCACGATGGGCGTCAGGCGCCATGCGCGCAGCGGCCTGGACCGGGCGTACGGCACAAAGTACGGCTGCAGCGCGCCGGACGGTACGATTGCCCGTACAAGCATCATGTAGTACGGCGAGCGGGCGGCCAGTCCGATGCCGTCTGTGAAGGAGGGGCCTGGGATGGGCAGCAGGTTGACCTTTGGGGAGCGAGAGGTGGGGGTGCATCCTTCAGGCTCACCAGCACTGCTGCTGCTGCTACCAGCTGCTCCCGGGCCTGCCTCCTCGCCGCCTCCCCCTGTCCCGTCCGTCCCAAGCGCGTCTGAAGGGCTGGCGACCCCGTTCGTGCTGCCGTACTCGCCGGCGGCTGGGCCCGGTACGGCAGCGTAGGCGTCCAGGACGGGCTGCAGCGCCGCCGCCAGGGCCGTGGCGGCGGCGGGCGACGCCGTCATTGCCGCCACAAAGAACCCGCCGAACGGCCCGCTGACGCCGCTGAGGCCATTGTTGCTGCTGGTTGTCATGTTGGCGGGCGTGTCAGTCACCGTGTCAACAGTGCCACGTGCCAGCAGCGCGTCGGCGCCGCCGGCCCAGTTGCTGGCCACGGTGCCCATCCCGGTAACGCCGCCCGGCAGCACAACGCCCCGCGTGGATTGCTGCGGCACACGGGGTTGCCACGTGGACAGGCGCGCAGCCGTCACGCCGTCGCCGCGTCCCGAGGATGGCTGCTTGACGTCACTGCTGCCGCCACCGCTGCCGTCGCTGGCTGCTGCTGATGCTGGTGCTGACGTTGCGCCCTGGGCCGGCGGTGTGAGCTCTGACGTCCGGGCAATGGACGACGAGTCGGCCATCGAGCCGAAAATGGTGATCCACCTGCGGCACAGGTAGGCCTCTTTACGTGCTTTGCGATGCGATTCAAGTCCAGCAGGCTGTGCAAGACATGCGGACAGCATTAAGCCCCCCGCGTACCGCCCCACGTCCGCATGCATTTTCAACCCGCTCTACCCAGCACAGCCGCTACCCAAACCACATACCGACACCACTGCACCCAGAGGCAGCCATTCAGGTGCTTACTTCCTGCTGTCCTCGTCCCAGGCGGTGTGCAGGTAGGGCGTGGCGGCGAAGTAGGCGGCGGCCTCCGGCGGCGGCGCGCATCCCGCCAGCAGCACCACCTCCTGGGGCAGGAGCTGGTACAGGGGCGCCTGGCCGGGGGCGCCAGGCGCAGCGGAGGTGGTGGCGGCGGAAGCGGAGGCGGCGCGGGAGGGAGAGGAGGATGCCGGGGAGGGGGAGGAAGCAGAGGTGGAGGACGCAGCTGCGGCCGCTGCCATGCCAGCCGAGCGGAGCTCCTGCACACGTGTGCGCAGGGCCAGCAGGGGGCTGCGGTCACGCGATCTCGTGCTACAGGTGTATGGTAGTACAGGTGGAGTAGGGCAACAGTTGCGCTATGCTATACACTGGCACGGTGTGCATGGGATAAGCATGGAACACAAGGAGCTGGGAAGCGTTGGGTGGGCGGCGGTCAAGCGTTGTCGTGTACTAGCACGGCTTGCTTGGCGTGGCATGTGCAGCAAGATCAAGACGGCCTAGTGCTGTAGTGTATCGTGCACAAGGCGCTACCAGTAGTGCAATTGCGACGCACTGTTGCGACGTCCTCTGGTGTGGTGCGCGCGTTGGCCTTGGAGCGCTGCGCCTCGAAGGGCGACAGCGGCAGCGACACCAGGCCGTAGGGGCTGCTGGGGTTGGTGAAGGCGCAGTTGGGCTCGCAGGCCTGCAGGTGCCGGTGAGGTGTGGGGCGGGCGATGGGGCGCAGGGTTTGCCGTACTGGTACGGGGAAGCCAGGGAGCCCGAGGGAACGGCCCCCGCACTTTGGAACAGGCGGTCACGTGGCACCAGCACCATGCATTCAGCGGCAAGAGTTTGTACAACATGCACACGTGTCGCCAGGAAATGCCCTGCATGTAACTCACCGGCACGTTCTCGTCTCCCAAGAACCCGAAGTCCACATTGCCCTCCTGCACGATCCAGTCGCGAGACCCAGACACCGCACGCAGCAGCGCGTCGAACACCACCCCCTGCGCCGCCGTGCAGACAGAGGTTGAAGCGGAGGCGGAGGGCGGGGTGCTGTCGTCATTGCCGCCGTAGCCGTCAACCAAGGGGTGCAGCGGAGGCGGGGCAGGGGCTGCGCTGCCTCCTCCGGCCCGCTGCTGGGCTGAGGAGGAGACACAGGGAACAGGGGCACGGAAGAACAGGTTAAAGCTTAAAGGTGCAGGGCAAAGCTAGGCAAAGTGAGCAGCAGGGATAGAGGCTTGCAAATGGTCAGGTGAGTGCATCTGCGCACCCGGGTTCGCTCGCTGCTTGTTGTGCGGCAGAGCGCGTGCACAGCTACCGGTATGAGACTTCATACTCTTTCATACTTCCTTGCGCGTCTGTGGGACCAGGCCTGATGCCCCGATGTGCTCCCAGCTTTCTCTCCGCCACCGACCCCGCCCAGACGCGCTCACCTGCCCTCTGCTGCCACGGTCGCGCTTGACGCAGCACCTGCGCCGCCGACGCCCTGCCGCCGCCTACCGCCCCTAGCACGCCCCCGCTGGGCAGCCCCAGACCCTGGCCCGCCTGCTGCTGCTGCGCCTCGGCCCAGTCGACAATGCGTCCCTCGTCATCCGCCAGCGGAGTGTAGCCCGCGCCAAGGAGCGCAAGCAGGTCCTCGGCTGCAAGTCAGGCGCCAAGTGCGAACAGGCCGTATGCACCAGTATGCACACACTGCTAAATGTGCTTGATCATATGTCAGGTAGGGCCCAAGCATACGGCACGGCTGTTCAGGAAAGGAAACTCTCTTTTGTGTAGCTTTGGCAGTGCGGCTGCTCGTGCTGCCTAGCATGCTGAGGGTTGGTGCCGGTGAGCACTGGGCAACACGCAACAGGCGGTAAGGCAATCGTAATACCGGTAAGCTTTACACAGTGAAACGGTTAGCCCGGCAGGGATACAAGCATAACCTCCGTCACCAGGCCCGTCACATCCACGATTATTACTCCTGACCACAGGTGCCTGGCTCTGCACCATTCGCACCTGCGGAGTCCATCTCCCCTGCGGTTGGGTCCCCAGCCTGCGCGCGGACCCCCACTCCGCCACTGGACAGGCACAGCCCCAGCCAGAGTAGGAGTGGCAGCAGGGGCGCCAGCCGAACCGCATCCAAACTACGATGGAACAGCATGCTGCGGCAGTGTGCAAGCCGTCCGATTTAGTGGTAGCAGCGCCAGGGTCCCATCCTCGGACACCACAATAACGCTAGCACCCTTGAGCGCCCGGCCAAGACGGCACGGGACTGGGATCGGCCCAGCCAGCAGGGTTGCTAAATAAGGCCGTGGTCTGTACCGATAAAATTAGGTTCGTAGCCTGCGACACATTGCACATGTGCAGCAAGATGCTATCGTCCAATACAAGATTGCAATACCGTCCAGAGCCCCGTCTCCGACCCGTCGGTCGGCCCCGCCAAGAAATGAGGATACCAGTACAGCGTAACCGTAAATAGCATCGCAAGTCGGTCCGCGCGTAATAGATCACGCACCGACACCAGTTCACGCAGGAATAGGATTTGTATGTATACAGGCGTGCGAGGCGTCGCGGTTCGCGGTGCCAGGATACCAGCCGTCAACTGCCGTTGATAGGTCAACGCGTGTGCATCGTGCAGAGGAACCACAACGCACGCGAGCGTCATGCCAGAACGCATATCCCAGCGTGAGGCAACACACAACCCAGTGTTTAACCCATTCATATGCCATGAATACCTTGCCCCCACAACCACAACGCCTGGGATGCCCCCACCGCCACCACCCCACCTACTGGCGTTGGTAGCCCAACAGCACCCCGCTAGCGTCTCCGCCGGTCAAACTAATCTCTGGACCTGCAAAGCCACCGCAATCCCCCTCAAGTGATGTTCCCACGGCCGCACCACAACAATCCAGTGAAGCACGCTGTAAGCCAATCCCACAACTCTATTGACGGTCGGTCAGCGCTCGGCCATTCAGCAGTCCTTCTAACCCGCATTGTCACCGATCCTCCCGTGCCGCTCCCCATCCTCCCTTCCCGTCCAGCGATTTCGACACTTCCCCCCGACCTTCTTCCGCTCACAAACGTCCATGACACAAACTAGGCATCACCCTCGCTTTCCCAGCAACGCATTCAGGTCCCCAGCTGCCAGCGCCTGGGCCACCTGCGGCGACAGTTTAGCAGCCGCCAAGAGCATCTCTTCAGGGCTTGTACCTACCACCGAGGCCTCCCTACCGCGCTGCTGCTGCTGCTGCTGCCTGGCCGCAGCTTTCTCCTCCCGCTCCTGCTGCAGCTGCTGCAGCTGTTGCTCCCAGCCGCCGCTGCCATGCGCATTCGACAACCGGTGACCGCCCACGGCAGTCCCTGCCACAGCCGCAGGGCCCACAACCTGACTCGTAGGCCTCAGGTTCGACGCACCGACGGACATACGTGCCGCAAGCACGTGCCTGGCTAGGACGGGCGCCGACGCGCGCTCCGCAACCGGCGCCGCACCGCCGTGCACGCCCCCACTTCCCCGCCCGTCAGCGTCCCCGTCGTCGTACGTCGAGTCGTACAAGCAGTTGTCGTACACGCCGCTGTTGCTGGCGGAAGCAGAAGCATCGAACTCCTGCCCGAAGTGCAGCGGCGTTGCGCCCGGCGGCAGGGCATGCGCGGGCCCACCGCCGCTGCCGCTACCGCTAGGGTGTGGCCACGGTGCCGCCGCCCTCTGCGACGACGATGTCACCTGCCCCGCTGCCGGCATCACACGGAGGGAAGAGGCCCCTCGGGCTCGAGAACTAAAGGGCCGCGGAAGGGGACCGCTGTGCACCGTCTCCCCCTGGTGGCGGTGGTGGTGGTGGTGGTGGTGCTGCTGCTGCTGCCGCTGCCAACCCACGCCGCTGCCGTCCGGAGGCCTCTCCCCGTAGTCGGAGTTCCTGCCGCCGCCGCCATTACCTCCCAGCAGGTCGCCGGACGCTCCGAAGGGGTGCTGCTGGTGCGACGGCAGGTTGCTGTCCATCCCCTCATGCGACCAGGTCTGCAAGTGGGACGCCGCCGGCTCTGGGTGCACCTCGTTCCTGAGCAGTGCGATCCGCGAGAACCGGCCCGACCGGGATCCAGGTGAGCTCGGCCGGCTAGCCGCCAGGTCGCCGCCCGCCATCGCGCGCAGCCCATGCGCCTGGGGCGAGTACGACACAGGTCCCGACGGAAGCCCGCCGCGCACCTGGCTGTGGCTGGTGACAGGGGAGCCCCCGCCGCCGCTGGACTCCCCTGCCAGCGGCGGCAGGGCGCAGGAGCGCGACTGGGGAGACTCCTTTTTGCTGGGGCCGGTGCGGATGGGGGGCATGGAGCGAGGCGCGTCGGGCACCACGGTGGTCCATGCCACAGCATCCCCATCCATGTGCTCGTGGTCATGGTGGGGGTAGTAGCTGTCGCCAGGACCACCGCCAGCAGCACCATGGCTACCGTGCGCTGGGAGGTGTGTGTCCATGGAGCCGGGCAGGGCTCCCGCGAGCGCCTGGCCCTGCCACTGGCCCTGCCACACGTCCTGGTAGGCCGGGCCGGGCGCGGGGCCGGGTCCACCGGGCAGGATGCCAGCCGCCGTGGCCGCCGCAACTGCCGCCGGGCCGCCCTGTGGTGTTGACGGCAAGCAAATGGCGACGTCACGCAAGCTCATTTTCCTACTATGCAAGTGTACTGAGGCACGGGGATCAGGATTGAAGGATTAGGCGCAAAGGGCAGAGCCAAGAATTTCAGAACTACCGTGTGCATGCGGGAGGGTGACCGTAAGGTCAGGGCATTGCTCACCTGGCTGTAGATGTGGGCCAGCAGAGCGGAAGTTCTAGGGCTGCTGGGCCTCGCGTGCCGCGCCCGGGCAAAGCTGCCCTGGTGCGCCAGCCGTGCGGGACTGCCGCCTGCCGCCACAGCCGCAGAGTACTGCTGCTGCGTCGCCGCCGACGGCGCAGGCAGGTACCCGCTCCCGCTCGCGAAGCGGCCCCCACTCCGCGGCCCCTCTGCACGGCCGCTGTCCCTAGGGTGCACCGTCCCGTCGCACGAGGCGTACTGCGGCGCACGGCCGCTGCTGCCGGTGCTCGGCAGCTGCTGGTGTTGCTGCTGGTTGTACGGCATTGGCAGGCCGTTATGACCGTTAAAATCGGTTGAGCCGTCCATGGATACACTAGCAGGGCCGAAGGACACGCCCATGCGCTTGCTGCTGGTGGTGGGCTGCATGACAGCGAGGGAGGCCCTCACGCCAGAGCCTGGCTGCCCAGGGGTGACCACGATGGAGGTGGCCTGCGGCTGCTGCTGCCGCAGCTGCTGCAGCTGCTGCAGGTGCGGCCGCGACTCGTTGGGGTCGTGCTGAACACGCGGGGGTGTTACGGAGGCGGCTGCCGCGTTGCTGATGCGCGTGCTCAACGGAACGGCCCGCTCGCCGTCCGAGGTGCGCTGCTGCTGCTGCGGGTACAGCCACAGGCGGTTGCCCCCCTGCTCCTCAGCCCACAACTTGTCCCCACGGCCCATGGCGCGCTCCCGGTCCTCCTTCTCCTGCTCTTGGATGTGCTCCGGGATGCCGTGTAGGAAAGGCGGTGGCGCAGCGGGGGTGTTGGGCGGCGGCCGGAGGGATGGGGAGGAGCTGCTTGGTACGGCGCCGGCCCGGTAGGGGCCGCGTGGTAGCTGTGGAGGGGAGGCGCGCTGTGGGGGCAAGGGGGCACCCTCGGGGATGTCGTGGAGGCCGCGGCTGCCGTCGAGCCCTCCGCTGAAGTCTCCCTCCAGCTGCGGGGAGCTGTTGGTAGGCGTGCCTCTCGGGGGGTATCCAGGCGGGGGCGGTGAGTTGAGGGAGGCAGGGTGGGCTAGGCTGGGCCGGCCGGGAAGGGAACCGGGGGCGGACGCGGTGTTGCCGCCTGCGATGAAGCCCACGGGCAGGGTGGTGGCCCGCATGGGCCGGAAGCCTGACCCGGTACCTCCCTGGCCGCCGTACGGCAAGCCATGGGAGGTCCTCTCGTGGACGCCTAGGCCGTCGTGCCCAGAGGAGGAGGCGGAGGATGCGCTGGCCTCTGCGTAACCCCCGGTGTGCGTGCCGCCGTGCGGGGGCGTGCGCCGGTCCATGCTGCCGCTGTGGGACAGCGTGCCCGGGCCCGTGGTCACCGCACGCTGGCGGCCGGGCGACGAGGGCACGTAGTCCAGCGGCCCGACCTTGGCAGACTGCTGCGCAGCCGCATTGCGCGCCGCCGCCTCCTGCCGCAGCCGCTCCAGCGTGGCAGCCGTCTGCTCTCGCGACGCACCGCCGTCCTCCGACCCGTTCACCGTGCCCCGCCGCTGCGCCCGGGCTTGCTGTTGCTGCTGGTCCTTCTGCTGCTGCTGCTGCCTGTCGCTTGGCCCCGGTGGCACTGCCGCTGGCGCCGCCGCCGCCGCCGTTTGGTCAAATTCGGACGTCCTTGACACCCGTTGGGGCCGCCCGCTTGGCCGTACCTCCACCACCGGCCCCGTGTCCTGATCCTGCCTCCGCTGCTGCTGAGGGACGTCCGCTGCCGCCTGCCGCTGCCCGTGGGAACTGGTCTGCCCTGGGGACGTGAGCGGGGACACCGGTCTCGCCAGGGTGGACGTTCGGGGCTGGGCCAGGGACGGGCTTGCAGCGGGTGCGGGGCTGGGGGCCACATCTGTTGCAGAGGGGCGCGGGGTGGCGGGGTTTGGCTGGGAGGGAGGAGATGGGGCGTCGGGGGAGGCGGGGGTGGCGCTGGCGGCGAGGCTGGGCAGGCGCTGGCGCCAAGAGGTCCTGACGGCCATCACTACGGACAGCGATGAAGGTGGCCCTGGAGGTGGTGGTGTTGTGGTGTCGCTGGGAGGTGTGCCTTGCTGCTGGCCGCCTGGGCCAGCGGCCGGCGGGGGCGAGGGCGTGGGAGCGGGTGGGCTGGGGCCGGCGGCCGGGGACGTGCCCACGGCAGCAGGCGGGGGCCCCGTCAGGGCCATGACACGCACCCTGTTGGCAGTCGCCTGGCGTAGGAGCATCATTGCTTTCTTCGGGCCGGTGCCCGCGTTCGACACGCGGGGGCTGACCTGCCCGCCCTCCTCCGCCTGCTGCTGCTGTCTCGGGCTGCACCCGTCAGAGGCTGCGCCGCCTGGCGAGTGCGGTGAAGACGCAACTGGGGAGGCCAGGTTGCTGTCCAGTGTCCCCGAACGACCCATGGGACTGCCCGCCCCGGAGCAGCTGGAGCGCGCGGCAAAGAGCTGCTGCTGCGTGGGGCTGCGAACATGGCCGCTGCCGCTCGCCCGCTTGGCAGGCCGCTCCCGTCTAGCCCCGCCAGGGCTGGCACGGGCTGCAGCAGCCGCAGCTGCCGCGGCCGCGGCAGGCCCAATCAGGCTTATCGCGTCAGCGTTTTCGTCTGGGACGTCAATGGGCGGCGGCCGCTTCTCGCTTACAATGTTGCTGAGCTGCATGTTGGGGTACAGCACAGACTGCCCTGCCACGTACAGCAACTCCGTGTCGCCAGTGCCGCTAGTGTCCCCATCGCTGCTGTCCCCGTCGCAGCTGCTCTCCCTGGGCTTCCGAGCGCTCTTTGCACGCTCCAGGACCTTGCTGCTCACCGCCTGACTAGCCGGCCCCAACCCCGCGCCGCCCGCCGGGGCAGGCGGCGACGCCACAGCCGTCGCCCGTAGGCGGCTCGCCACCGCACCAGCGTGTATCACCTCCGGGCCGTCCTGGTCATCCTGGTCATGTGGGTAGTTGACAAAGGAGTTCCCGTTTGACCGGTCAAACCTGCTGACCTCCCGTGCAGCCACAAGCGCGGATCCCGACAGCTCTCCACTTCCGAGGTGTGTCTCGCTGATGCGGGCTGGGTTCTCGTTCACAGGAGCTAACTGCTCACGGTCGCTGGTAATCGTAGACACCCGTCCACCAGACCCCTGGGCTGCTGCTGTCGCAGCCGCCTGCTGAGCCTGTGCGAGCATGACGGCTGCTGCAAGCGCGATTGGGTTGCCGGAGGGGCGGGAGGCGCGCTCCGGTGGTCCCGCCGGGGCGAAGCGGGACTGCCTCGCCTGGATGACCTGGGCTGCTGCTGCTGCCAGGCTCATGCGCGGCCCACGGCCCTCCGGGTTGTCCAGCTGCGGAGCGGCAACGCTCACTCGCTCAACCTTTGCCTGCAGGAAGGTGTGGGCACATAAAAAGCATGTTGCATGTGCAGCGTGAGTGCAGTTCAGCGGCACCTGCTGTAAACCGATGTGTTGCTGACGGGCCAGGGCGCGAGTATGTGGAGTCCGTGTGGGCTCGTAAAGAGCCGAGGGGCGATGCACAGCATCCATGCATCCAACGACTGCCCTGCCCATACCAGGCGCAGCCAGAACGCAGCCAGAGCATTAAAAACCGGTCAAAGCCAGGTGGCCCAAGCCCAGGTGCCCAACCGCTGGCGCTGGCCTGATTCCCGGACCTTGTAAACTATGAGAGAACAGACGGCCTAGCCCGCTGACAGGCCTTTCGTTGGCAAGCTCACCTTCAGGCCAAGGTTTGCTGCAAGGCCCCCGCCACTTGCAAGCGTGACGGACACGGGGGAGTCCTCCATAACTGGCAGAGGCCCCGGCCCCGGGACCACCCTGTCCACCTTTGCCTGGGCAATCTTCTGGGCTGTGGTTGCCTCCTTTCCCACTCCCGTCGCCCATTTCCGCGCCGGGAGAGGGACCTCCGCTCCATCGCTTGTCCTGTCCTTCTTCTGCTTTTTCTGCTGGCGCTCCCACTCTGGCTCATATACACGCCGGGAAGTCGCCGCGGTTATCACAACGCGCTCGTTGCTGCTTATGCACTGACCCTGAGGCAGGAAAACAGCGTAACATGTTCTCGTTCACAGGCATGCAGAAGACTAAATTCGGGACGCAGCGGCTGCCCAGATACTGCCTTGGAGGCGTCATATTATTCATCTCGAATGCTTTTTTACCATTATGTCTGGCCGTGCCCCACATCCGAATCCGCCCAGCTTCCGACGCTACAGTCCCAAGCAACGCAAGCAATGTAAGCTTGCAGCGTAGTTTTATAGCTTCATAACTGCCCTATGCCACCCGGCGACACCCTGGCTAGCAACCAGCCAGTGTAAAGTGAAGTGTTACAGAGAGGCATGGTCAACACTCGTCTGCAGAATGGCTGCAATACAGTAAGCAAAGATATGTTGTGATTTGACGCGGTGAGGCCCCGGTGCTGTATGTCAAGGTATGTCGACGAGTCGTTACGCAGTATGTAGTACACCCGGCAGCTCGGCAGTCCCCGCCGAAAGGACACGTCTTGTATAGATATCCATTTACTTATGATAGCATATCAGGCAATTGGTCAACTCCACCAGGTAGCAATTACGGTAGCAGATGCGCCTACCTGCCTGCTACCTGCGTGGGAGTTACTAACGCCTGGGAGTGTCCGTCCCCCGCAAACACGCCTAGGCGCTGACCCTGCAGACAACCCTGGCCGTGTGCCCAGGTGTGCCTGACTGAGGCACAGCTTTCAGTTACATGATGAATGGTGGTGCACCGGTGTGGTCTTCCATCGTCAAAACGCATGTATGCTGTGGCTGACGCTTCAGCCCTGCTGACTCAGACCGCCGAGGTCGTAGAGCACGTACACGAATGCGTGGCTCACGCCAGCTCACGCCCCTTGAGGTCTACAACATGAGCTCCGGATAATGCGCCCACAACAAAGCTATACGGTGGGTATGTATTGTTGCAAACTGAGTGATTATTGGTTGCCTAGAACCTTGCAAGTACACATACACGTGCGCCCCCCGTGGCTCCCCCTAACACCACCGTGCACGGACGCACGCAAATCCATGCTAATGCACAAAGCAACAGTGCATGAACGATGTCACAGACACAACCTGGACACAACAACAAGTAATGTAAGCCGTCGTCCCCAGGAAGTTGTTGGGTCCGGAGACAAGGCAACCTTGCAAGCAATAGGACCAAAGCCAACGACAGCGTACGGTAAGGTGTCAGACGTTGGGGCTGTCGATGCTGTTGCACGCTTTTATGTACACAGGTCAACACACCGTCCCTTTTTTGTACACAGGTCAACACACCGTCCCTTAGCGCGGCACTGCACATTCCGAGACATCCTGCTGAAGCGGACAACCTCTGCGGTACGAACAACAAGTGCCATCCTGCTGTCAGCAAAACCATCCCCGGCCCCCCCCCAAAACCGCATGTGCACGAGTCAACATTAAGCGGCAGATTCCGCGTCAGTACCCCCAAAAGCCGTCACAGTACTCCGGTACGACCATCACCTTCCACATAGCTATCCGGATCACGAAATGCATCCGGGCATGATCCACCGGGATTCTCCTTGCGCTCGCCGTTGTATACGCGTCAACCCGCCATCATTCACAAGGCAACCGTCCCCGCCTTCCCCTCGCACGCGCGGTCCCGCCCTCATCCCTCCTCATCCTACTGCGTTCCTGGCGCCTGCCTTGGCCCCAGCTTGCCCGCATGCACCTCTAGGACCTCCCCGGACATCCCCGCCACACCGCCAGTCATAGAGCTTCGAACAGCCAACACCGCGCTGCCGCCCACCCCTCCCACAAGCGAGTCCACAATCACCGCCGATGCCGCACTCGCCGCCCTGCTGCTACAGCTACCGGCGGTCTCGTAACCGCCCGGGCTGCAGCAGCCGCTCCTGTGCCCCCCGTCGCTGCTTCGGCGCAGCAGCCCGTCGTCAACCGCTGCCATGCCATCGACCCCGGCTCCACCCTCACTTCCTCCCGACAGTGCACCGCCCACTGACCCAAGCCGGTCAGCCCGGTCGGCCCGCTCCCTGTGCACGCTTGCAGCCGCGAGCTGCTGCTCCAGCAGCCGTATCCGCTCCTCCCGCTCCCGCACCACAGCCTGCAATTGGTCCAGCCGCTGCATCCATTTCGCCCGCTGCTGCTTGTGCCCCCGCGCCGAGTCCTCCACCTCAACCCTCCACATCTCCGCCTCCTCCCTAGCTTCCTGCAGCTGCTGCTCCAGCGCGGTCAACGCCTGGTCAACGGCCGGCATGGCCTCGCGAACCAGCTCGACGCTGATGAGCGGGCTGAAGAGCCGGTCGCGCTGCTCCTCAGCCTCGAGCTTCTGCTGCATTAAGCTGTCGAACTTGCGCGTCAGGATCTCAAGGTCCTTGCGGCATGACTTGTAGTCCGACGTTGCTGTCTCAAGCTCGTGGCGCGCTTTCGCTAGCTGCTGTTGTAGCGCATCGACCTCCTTTTGCGCGGTTGCGGCTGCGGCTGCGGCCGCTGCCGCCGCTGCGGCCGCCTCTGCATCGACTGTGGAGCTGCCATGAGGTGGTAGCAAGCCTGATTCTGAGCGGGATGACAGGGCCAGCAACAGGCCGTTCCCTGCCCCTGCTGCCCCTACCTGCCTGTCCCCTGGGTCGCACAATGGTGGTGTTGTGGGGTAGAGCATCGACTCCACCCCGTGCGTGGGCGCACGCTTGTCGCGCGGTGTGGTTGGGACAGCGGCGGATGGGTCCGGCTGTGCTGAGGCCGTTTGCCCGACGGTTTTGCGAATCACTTGTGCCGGCAGGAGGTTGCTGTGTGTGGAGAGACTTGAGCTGGTAGCAGCAGCTGCTGCTGCTGCCGATGAGAAGGCCGTTGCCAGGGCGGGCTGGCCGCCCTCGCTGTGACACTGCGCCGGGCGGGGTGGCCATCGGCCTCGCAGTCCCCCTACGCTGGTGGCGGGAGTGAGCGGCGCGGCGCTGCATTCCGTGGATGTTGAGCTGGTGCTTGCAGAGGTGGTGGGAGAAGAGTTGCAGCAGCACGTGCGCCCGCTGCACTGCGACTCGCGCGAGGCAGTTGGTGGCGTCGGGCTGGGCCGGACGTCAGCCAGGCCCACGGGCGCGCGCTTGAGAGACTCGTTTTCCTCCACTAGGGTGCGGTTTTGACTCTGTAGTTTATCTATATACACTTGTTGTTCCCTGCGCCGCAGCAGAACGAAAAGCAGGGAGGAAATTGAGCTGCGCTGCGTAACAGAGCGTTTGAAGTCTGCAACGCCGAACCGACGCGCGGGAGCGAGAGCAACTCACGTCATAAGCCCGTCACGAGCTTTTAGCTCCTGCTTCATGTCGTTAACCAGGTTGAGCAGCCAGACAGTTTCCCGGCTTTGTTCCTCGAGTACCCGCTGGGCACGCCGAAGCTCAAGCGCAGCTTCAGACATTGCGCTTATGTCTTGTACTGCAGTTTCTGCTACAGAGCCGGCTGCCTCGTAATGGTTTGAGCTCCGCCGGGTTCTCGTGCGCGAGCGCGTCGATAAAGGGAAGTCCTACATGGCTTGCTAACTAGCGTGAGGCTAAGCCGTATGTGTGCTTCCACGTGCAAATATGCAAGGCGGTTTGCTTTGCAGGAGTGGCCCGCCCTGTCGCGTTAGAAGTGACTGGTAACAGCACGCAGCCAAGCACACTGGCTGTGCCAGGAAAAGCGCTCTTACTGCCAAATAGCGTCGTCAACATGTTGAACTACGGCGCTCCCCATTCGCTCTTTTCCGAATTCGGGCAATCGTATGGGTCAGACGTAGACGCGCCAGGGGAGTCCTCGGCTGGGCGCTGAGGCCAGCTGCGTCAGTGCTGGCAGGTGCTGGTCAGTGTCCACCTGTCAATCTACCGGTACCACGGGGGCGCCCCTCAGCATTTCCCAGGTTCCTGTACTCGTAGACAACGGGAAGTGCTTACTGTACCGTATACTGGTACTGTGCGTTCTGTTCCTCAGCGCCAGCTGGCCTGGGTGTCCCCTGACCCCATTCATAGCCAAATCGTCATTCCCCACAACCCCCGTCGCCAGTCCAACCCGAAACGGCAATGCCCTGAGTTCTTTGCAGCCAAGGATGCATGAAACCATACGGTATTCGGCCTGAACCCTGGCTACCGGTACCGTAACCTAGACAAATGCGTTTGGTGTCTTAGCCTCAAGCCAGTAGCTGCAGGGGAGTGGGGTCTGAGTAGCCGCATGCATACGTTGCACCTGCCGGCCAGCAAGTGCCGACATCTGTGCATGCTGGACCTGCCATGGTGGGGGTTTAACTACAGGCATCTTAACATATGAGCACGACGGTGCTACGCATACCGTCAGGGGAGCAACAGCAAGACCAATCATGTGTGCTCCTGGCAGAGTCCTGCCCATGCATGCTTGTCAGGACTTTCCACGCGTCACTTGCCTAGCGTGCTTGCATAGTACCAGTACAGAGCACAGGTACGAAAGGCTTCTACTCTTGTGCTACCCATCCTTTTTTGTCACAAAGAGTGCTCTATAGTTCATGCCACGTCGCTCACTCCTGCGCCCTGCCCGACTGCATCCCTCAAGCTGCAGCCCCAACCAAACGCGCTGCAGACACGTATCTCTCTTTCAACAAGCACGCGAATGCAAGTTGCTATATTTTGGCTGTTGCCTTTGCAAGTCAGATTTCAGGAACTAGCAAAAAAAGCCACGTTACCGGTATGCCCAAAACAGCTCCGGGGGGCCACACCGCAGCCCGCGACAGCTCAACCCCTGACCAGCCTCGATACACAGTTGTCCACAAGGGCCACGTAAAAAACCAGCAAGTTATACGGGGGATGGCAGCTCGTCAAGTCGTCATACAGCCTACGCAGGCCAAGACACACCTCCCGTTACTGCTACGCAAGCCACAAGCCGCCGCCGCTGCTGCTGCAACCACCCGAGGGCCGAACAGCAACCAAATATCCGATGCAAAAATGCCATCCTATCAGGGGTGTGCCGACACAATAAAAGGCGGTCCCCACCTTGTGTCTCTCCCTAAATGAGCAACAGCACGACCTACCGGCATACCGGCAACGCCGCTCGCTGCTGCTGCTGCTGCTGCCGCTGCTGCTGTGGCCTTTCCCCGGCTGTTGCGGACGCAGCGCAGCAGCAGCACGTCCTCTCAGGTCACCGGCACACCGGATTAACCCACTGCCCTGGAGAGCCACCAGGTCGCCGCCCCGAAAACTGCAACTCTTGTCGCCGCTGCTGTCCCCTCCTTTCGACCTGAGCAGGTGCAAAGCACTCCGTGTCAGGGGCGGCCGTACCGCCCATCACCTACACGCTACGCCAAGCCACGCCACGTCCTGCTGCTGCTCCACCCCAGCTGGTGTACACCCCGGTCCACGTCCTCCCAGGGTAACCACGTAACAGTGCAGCCCTCCACGAACCCACTGCACACCAGGTTACGCTGCTGTTGCTGCAGCTGCAGCGGCTAGTGGTGCTGCCGCCTCCTCAGCTGGTGTACAGCACGTCCTCCCAGGGTCACCCCGGTGACAGCGCAGCCCTCTCACGACCACTGCACACCAGGTCACGCTGCTGCCGCCGCCTCCTCAGCTGGTGTACAGCACGTCCTCCCAGGGGTGGCGGTACAGCGGCTGCTGCAGGCGCTTCTGGTCCAGCGCGTGGCCCACCAGGCCGATGGAGCGGGCCACCACGAACAGCGCGTTCAGGTAGCCGATGTCCACAATCTGTTGGCAGGAAGAGATCGGAAAGCACGACTGCTCAGGACAGCTCTGTGCGCTGAAGAGCTGAGGGTGACAGGTCAAAGCCGCCGAAAACAGTTCAGGATATAGTAGGCGGTACCACCGAGACGACCGGGCTGCCGCAAATCCCCAAGCCGTGCCCACCTGCGCCGCCTCCACCTCAGTGAAGCAGCCGCTGGCCGCCAGCAGGTCCAGGAAGATGGCGGCGATGCAGCCGTCAACGTTGAGCACCTGGGGTCAGAAAGGAATAGCAACGACAAGTAAGCACATGAGGTATTCAGACTAGGATACCAGGGGCAGCTGAGCCTTGCGACAGGCGGGGCGGAGAGACATGAGTGATGCCGCACCAGACCAGGCCATGCGGCCATCCATGTGCGCGTGCGGAAGGCGGGTGGGCGTGTGCGGACATGCCTGTTGAAGCATGCGCTGCAGGGCCGCGGGACGTGTCGCGCCGTGTGGTACGGCGCGCACGGCCCGTGGCACAACCGGGGCGGCCACGACGCACCAGGTTGGGGCTCTTCTGCAGCTGTTCTGCTGCCAGCCCTTGACAATTATGTTCATTAATGACATAAATATGCATGTCAACAGGCCAGGCTCACCAGGTTGGGGCTCTTCTGCAGCGTGTACGACTCCACCGACACCGCGTACTCCAGGTACTTGGTGGAGGGGAAGAACTGGAGGCACGGGGGCGGGGGCGGGGGCGGGGGCGGGCACGAAAGACGCGTGAGGTGAGCAGGGCAATAGTGAGCAGGGCAATTGTGCACAGCATGTCTCTCACGCCCAGAGCATCGCCGGCAAGCATCGGTAACACCGCCTGCTCATCTTGAATGCGCAGTGCTGCAGCAGCTCCACGCGCTTATGACCTGCTTGACGTGATACGGTTGACACATGCATGGCACGTGCTGCACGACACGCCCGCGTTGTTGATAACACCGCCTGCTCACCTTGCGCGCGTAGTTCTGCAGCAGCTCCACGCGCTTGTCGCGGTTGTCCTTGCTCTTGATGCGGTGCCCGATGCCGCTCACGCGGATGCCCTTGGCCTTGAGCTCCTCCACGAAGGCGGCGGGGGCCTGGCCCGCGTCGCACGCCTTCTTGAACAACCTGCCGAAAGAGACGTTGATACAAATGCTCATGGTAGATAAGGACGACGGAAACAGCATGCACAGGCTGTACGGGCGATGGCGGCGGGGGCCTGGCCCGCGTCGCACGCCTTCTTAAACAACCCCACGACAGAGCACCATGATGAAGATACATCGTGATGCATCATATTACCTGGATAGGAGCAGGCAAAGGCTGAGCAAGGCGGGTGCCTGGCCCGTGTCGCACGGCTGTTCAAGGGGCACCGTGTTGGATCCTGACAAAGCCCAGCGCCCACCTGGCTGCGTCGTCGATGGCCCCCCCGAATCGCGGCCCGATGGTGAGCAGCCCCGACACCAGGCAGCTGACCAGGTCCTTGCCCGCGCGAGAGGTGACGATGGTGTTGTGCGCGCCGCTGACGCAGGGGCCGTGGTCCGCGCACAGCATCACGCACATCTGCGTTGCACATGCAGCAGGAGCAATCTAGTTTACAAGTTCACCAATGAAGTGGGAGCCTTAGCCTGCATGAAGCAGGTGGTTTGCAGGCTGCGCACAGCGTCATGCACATCTGTCCAGCAGCACACTTAGCCTTGTTGCTCCTGTGCCTGTACTGCGAGTTAGTCTTTAGGAGCAGGGTGATGCAGGGGGCGAAAACGTAGGTGGGGCCGTTGTCTCAGACGTCGCACAGAGCTGCCAGCACGTATGCACTGAAGCACCATGGCAGCTTGAAAAAGTATCCTGCCAAAAGCCCCCAGTAGAGACGCAATCCGCAACAGTCGTTGTACCAATGCGTACCTCGATGAACTTGGTTGCGTACTTGGGCAGCTTGCGCTTGAACCACAGCAGGCTGATGACGTCGCCGATGCCGTAGTCGCCTGTGATGAGCTCCGACATGGTCACACCGTAGTAGGTGGGCTCCTCGCCGCGGTCGTCGCAGATGGTGGACACGATGTGCGTGGGCACGCGGACCTGGGGGCCGGGTTAATACACATGTTAATACACACGTTGCAATCCCAGCAGAACCCAACCAACTGCTGACCAGTGCGTGACCTTCAGACTCGCTCTCCAAGTGTAATGCTTTTTGCTGGGTACGCGTGCTGCAGGGTGCAGGGTGCAGCCTCGCAATTCTCAGGCCACGCGGGGTTCCCTGCACATTGCCAGTCGCGGCCGCCGCCGCGGGGTCCTGCCCGTGAGAACACGGTATGCGACTTCCCGAACGTCACCGCCCACGTGTCCTTGCTACATGAACACGTTAACGCTCCGCTGCCCACGCATGGCCCGCCGAAATGCTGCCCTGCCGTGCTCTACGGCACCACCCCGTGTGCTGGCACCCCTGCGTAGCAACCTGGGCCTGGCTGACCCCCATGCACCGCGTACTGGACGCACCTTGCCCGCCGCCACCGCCGCCGCCAGGTCCTGCGGGATGGGCGGTGCCGGCACGTCCGCGGCGGGGACCAGGGTGCCGGCTGCCACCAGCTTCTGGTACACGGTGCTGCATGGGTTGTGTGGGTTAAGGTCAGCGGTGTTACGTCAGTTTGCATACCGTACTGTGCTAGGTGGGTTTAGGGTATTGGCGGCCACGAGCTTGTGGTACACGGTGCTGCATGAAGTTGGTGGGTTAAGGGCAGGTGGGCCGGCGTCTAGTTGTGTGTGGAGTTGAGGGTGTGGGGGTGAGGTGCGAGGTGCGCCAGGCCGATGGAGGACACACCAGCTTTTGTTCCACCGCGCCGCGTGTGGGAGGGGTTCAATCGGAGACGCGGGCGCGCCCTTGTCATAGACTAATGGTGGTGTCATGGTCGCTGAACCGCATGGTGTTGGGGGCTATCCTATGTAGAGTTGTCGATGGGGCAAGTAGTGGGCCGCAAGTAAGGCGTGTATACATCCTAGGCAGGTGAAGATGGCGATGGGGCGCGACGAGGACGACGCGTACGCAATGAGCTACCAAGCCCCTACCGGAAGCCCCTGCTCCAGGCCCTCGGATGAGCCAGGCACCACAGTCGTGGCTGACGCAAAACCAGTATTGCATTGCTACTCGTGTTGCTTCGCTTAGGGCACGCCCCTGTGCTCACCTGATGGCGGCCTCCAGGCCCTCGAACGAGTCGGGGACGATGGCGCCTGCGTCGCGGAGAGCCTGGTTCTTGGCCTGGAGGGAGGCAGCGGATAAAGAGGACATGAAGGGGGCAAGAGGTAACGGCGAGTTCAGTCACGTGGTGGCGGACCTAAAGAGCCACCACTGCACCGCGGCTCGCCGGCCACGACACCGCGCCAGGCAATAGTTATTAGCCCGGACAAACTCCAAAACACACCCTCCGAACCCATCAGGAACCCGACTTGCCCGCTGCGACTGGGGGTCGGACGCAACCTTCTCCTGAGCCCACCCTGGGGCCCAAGAATGCATCAAACCTCCGGTCGGCGGCCCACAGCCTGCACAAGGCGTGCAGCCCTCCAGGCCCCCCCGCCCTCCCCTTCCCTCCTTAACCACCCCGCCGGCATCTTCCCATCATCCCCGTCCCCGCCCCGTTACCCCTGCCCCCGCCACCCTCCCACCCACCTGCGCGCTCTCGGCGTCTTACCCCGGCGTCTTCACCATCCTCCCCATTCCCGGCCCCCGTTACCTACACCGGCCCACCTGCGCCCTCTCGGTGTCTCCCCAGGCGTCTCCACCATCCTACCCCTCCAGGCCCCCGTGACCCGTGCCCACCCATGCCCCACGTCACGCATACCCGCCCACCCACCTGCGCGCTCTCGGCGTCTCCCCCGGACCGCGCCCCCGCGTGCCCGAACTGCACCTCGCTCTTGAACAACGTGGCGCACGTGCCGCTAACCCACGCGACCACGGGCTTGGTCACGGCGCCCGCCTTCATGGCCTCCACCAGGCCGTACTCGTCGCGCCCGCCAAGCTCGCCCAGTACGACAATCATCTTGATGGCGGGGATGTTCTGCGCGGTGGATACGGCAGGCAGCATTGTCAGCGGGAACACAGTAATGGAGTAATTATGTCCGAGGCCACAGGAGGGTACGGCAGGCGGCATTGTCAGCAAGCGTGGCTCGTGGTGGCGCCCCATGGGCTGCTGCCCTGGGTGATTGGTTGGCGGCCTACGGCTCTCCTCTCGCTCCTCAAGTCTGTAACCATTCCCATTGGAATGCTTATGCCCGAGGCCACCGCAGCGTTCCATGTTGGTAAGTACAGACCGGTATGAACGCCGGTCAGGGAACAAGACACCCCAAGGGCCTACCACAATGCCCGTCGCCTGCTGCGCCTACTGCATCCCCAGCCCCCAAACCTGGATCTTCAGGATGCCGTTCCTCGACTGCAGTACAACGTCGCTTACACGCTTTACTAATCCTTTGTCCCCCAGCTCGCCAGACTGACCGCTGCCGTTTCCGTCCTTGTGCTGCTCCGCCGCCACCCTCTCCCCCCACACGCATACACGCACGTCAACGCATGCATGCGTGAGCAGTGCAGCCTCGCGGCCCCCTGCGCACCTCGTATCTTAGGCAGTGGTCCGACAGTGTGGAGCCCGGGAACGTGTCGCCGCCGATGGCGATGCCTGCGCGTTGGACAATGACACGTGTCAGTCGACACGACGCAAGCAGCATGACACATGCGTGGCACAGAACCCACTTGCGTCTGAGCACGCCGGCTGCAAGAACCTACACCCCACCAGGACAAAGTTCACGCCGGTGAGCCCTCCGCACAAACTCCGTAGTCCGTACAGCCCGCCCTTGTCGTACCTTCGTACAGCCCGTCCGTGGCGCGCGCCAGCACGTTGTACATCTCGTTGGACATGCCGCCCGACTTTGACACGAAGCCCACGCTGCCGGGGCGGTGCAGCTTGCAGGCGATGATGTTGTCCAGCGTGCCAGCAGTGTCGCCAATCTTGAACGCGCCGGCCTGCATGTTGCACAGCATAACAGCTAGTGCATGAGCATGTGGAGCAGCGCAGGTGTGTCACATGGATGTCAAGGGAGTGCTAAGGGTGCTCGCCGTGTCGCCAATTCGGAACGCGCCGGCTGGCGTGGTGGTGCAGCGTGGTAACAATGGCACCAGCGAAGTAGTGCAGGTGTTGCACACGGATGCCAGTAAGGTGTACAGGGGCCATCTGACCAAGGCACGCAAACACCTACCACACACACAGAGGCCCCCGGGGCCCGCTGCAGGCCCACCTGCACTCCGCCACAGCAGCAATGCCCATGCGTGCGACAATCTACGTGAGACACACAAGCTGCAGCCCTCCTACTGTTAGCCCTCCCGGCCGCACCTGCACTCCGCCCACAGTGGCTGGGCCGATGAGCACCTTGTTGTTGGCCCGCGCGAAGGCGATGAGGTGCTTGGTGTCCTTCTCGGGAACGCCCTCGGCGATCACCGCCACCACACGGATGGTGGGGGCGCGCAGGGCCTCAAGGGAGGACTCGTAGGCGCTGCAGAGTGGAGGGTGGAAGGAAATTTGCGTTGAGGAAGGCTTTGAAGTGCATGAAGCTGATGTTTCGTCAAGGAGGAGGAGGAGTTGCCTGCATGAACTGCAAGTTGGATATGAAGGTCATCCAGTGAAGGCGCTGGAAGGGAGGCAGGCAAGGCAACAGCTGGTGGCGCCGGTAGTCACTGGCATTCTGGAGTGCGAGCAGCTGCGTTGCATGCTGCCGGGGCGACTAGCATTGCTAGTGCGGATAATGTGCAGGTGCAAAATAACAACGCGTGGGGCCTGGCCGAGGCACGGTACGGCCGGGAACGGACTGTTGGTCGGGGCGGAAGGACAAGCAAGGACAGCTCAGAAAGTGTACTGCCCTCTCGCCCCATAGGTTCTGGCCCTTTAGGGCCGGTGTCCATGTGGGGCCGGATGTGGTGCTGTTAGTGTGTCTGCGTGCTGTATGGCGCTATAAGACGGTTTGAGGGCAAGTGGTGGTGTCCTGCTGCCGCTACAAGCTACCAGGGCTGGACATGGTACCGAGGAGCAGTGGCAGCGCCCGCGGCGGTGGCGGCAGCAGCATGCCTCCAGGAGCAGCTAGACGGGCAGAGGCCAACTGCCCTTGACCAACGGTCGCAGAACCCTTGCTCGAACGCCAAAGCCCTTCGAGAGGACCCAACGTCTTCTTACCTACGGAAGGAAGCGTAATTGATGAAGACGTCAGCCTTCTGGTGCTTGCGCGTCGCCTCGGCAATTGAGCCATACACTGGAATGGCTATCTCGGCCTTGCCGAAGAAGAGCTTCTGAAAGCCCCCAGACGAGCCCGGCTGCACAATTGCTGCAATGGAAGGAAGCTCGCGTCCTGTTGAGTGGCAAGACGTTCGACACGTGGATTTTAGGGGGAGATCCCGGGCGACACGCGCGAGTTGTAAGGCCGGACTGGCAGCTGGGCCGCTCACCACAAACGTAATCGAAATCAAGCATGCGCTGCACCGGCTTTTCCTTCCAATTGTAGAAAATAGCCTGAGTCTCCTTGCTGAACAACTGCCCCAACATTTTTTCTCCGCGGTCGTGTCACTGTAACACTTGATATTATGCTCCAATATGCTTAACAGAAGCACTTCTTACGCCACCTCCGTAGGCGGGAACCTTGGATTGTGCGTTGAGCGAGTTTACGCAGTGTCAAGTTACACCCTATTTAAGCACTGAAGCAGCAGCGAAAAATGAATATCTACCAATGCAGCTTGCACAACAAGTATCTGACCTTGTGCCAGCAGTGATACCAGACAGCTTCTGTGTATTGGCTGGCTTCGGAGCTGCGCGCGGGAACGGCCACGTGTGTGGTGCAGCCGGGATAGGGAAGGACGGCAGCGCGCGCTGCCACAAGCGCGTATGCTCTGCAGACTTGCACTGAGGTGCATTGTCGCAGACCCCATTTTGGCACACCAATACATTGACGGGGCATGAGTGCCTGGCATGGCGGCCCATACCGGAAGCAGAAGGACCTTTACCGTACTGTAGTACGGTAGACCAGCCAGGCCCTGAGACCAGCCAGGCAGCCACGACACGACGGCACGACTGCACGCAATGGACGGGTCCTGACCGGCCTGTGCCCAGCCCAGCCCCTTGCCAGCCCCACCCGCTATACCTGGCACGGCCGGCGACACCTCTGCCTGTGTTACCGTGTGCACACAGTTGCCGTCCTGCTACGTGACATGGCAGCAGGGGAACACACACCACTTCGCTGCCTCGCAATGTTGTCCAGGGGCCGAAAACCTACCGTTCAGCACGCTCCTGAAAACTGATACTATTTGTCCTAAGGCAACTCCCTGGCCTTGGCCAGTCCTCTGTGAGGCGACTTGTGCAGCCTACAGTATCCGCATACGCCACACAAAGAGAAAAATAATACCTGCACGTCTTGTACCGCGCTGCTTCATACCACTTCGCATTGCTCCCTAACACTATCCTGCAACCATTCCTTTCACTTGCGCTCAGCCGCCCTCACTAGCTACTACCAAATGAGTTGCCCTTCCGCATGCACTTCGAACATACGGCCAGCTTCCAGTACCGCAAGCAAGGCCCACATCATCTTCGCAGCGGCAGCCACTTCCCCGGGGTGTTGACAAGACACACTCCACAGCCACCAGGACAACCCACACACACTCCCGTATCGTAGACAGCCACTTGTTAACCAGCCACTGCAGAGGCCGATAGAGGCGCCCCTGCCAGTTGGTATTGCAACAGCGTCAGTAGCCCCCTCCCGCCCGAAGCAGCCCCCTTCCACGCAGTTCCCTTCGTCCGGCCGTCGTACTCGTACCCCCCGCTCGAGAAGCTCCCCGCCACCGTACAGTCGCCATACGCCTTGAAGTACAACTCGCCGTACGACTGGTCGCTCTGGCACTGCCGTATCCACGTCAGGGTGTCGTACAGGTTCCCCAGGTATCCCCCGCTGCCTTCGCCCCCGCTGCCGTACAACTGCCACAGGGCGGGCAGCGCCTCCACCTGCGCCCACCACAGCTTGTCGTACACCTTGCTGTCGTTGGAGGCTGCAGCACCGGACGTGAAGAAACCGCCCCTGCCGAAATGAAAGCCGTCTTCCAAGGCCGTGGTTGCAATGCTGCTCGCTACTCCCCTGACGTCCGCCTCGCTAACCGTCAGAGCTCCCTGTTCCCCGCCGCCATACGCGACGGTTAACGCCTCCAGCAACTGCCACGAAGCCCACAGGTCCATGCCGTACACCTGGGTACCGTATGCAGCGCTGCCTGTGACCCCCAGCGCCGCCGTCGCCCCCGGCACATCCGCCACTCCCGCAGGCGTCCAGTCCGAGGTAAACACCTGCCTGCCGTACAGCCGCCCGTCACTGTCGCTAACCGTCCCAACCACCTTTGTGCCGTACAGCTGTACGGCCTCGCGCAGCCTGTCCAGTACGGTAGGGTTTCCCGGCGCGGCCAGCGCCAGCTGGGTGGTGGCGGCCAGCAGCAGCAGCAGCCCGTGCTGGGACTTGGGGTACGGGCCGTAGGGAGGTACGGATAGCGTCTCGTCGTAACCGCCGTACGTGGGGTCGTGTAGCCGTACGTCCAGGGCGAGGAACGCAGACAGCGCTTCATCCCGGGCGGCGTCGTAGCTGAAGGCGCGGGCGTAGCGTGCCAGGGCGGCGATGGCGGAGAGGGTCTGGTGCATTTGGGGCCCCGCGTCGACGACTGCGCACGTGGGGAGAGGAGTAGCAACTCGAATGAGCCTTCGTGTTCACAAGCCTTGCGTGACAGGAGTTGACAGCACTTGCTGCAAGCCTGCAAGCTGCAACAGTCCTAGCCACCGTGGCCGCTTTGTGCCTCCTAGCGTTACTCTGCATGGCGCGGTTACGTCCGACAACGGCACGGCCTTCATTCAGACTGGCCAGTATACACGGCACGGCACGAGACGCGCTGCATAGCCAAAACCAGCATAGCCAAACCCAGCACCCGTGCACCTTCCTTTCAGCATACTGATGTGCCTTGACCCCACAACTGAGCGAGCTACCTGTGGTCCCGTCCTGCGAGACGGCCGTGTAGAACAGCCCCGTGCTGGCGTTGCGCATGCGGCTGATCATGAAGCCGTGCGCCTCGTCCGCCAGCCGTCGGTCCAGCGCCTGCAGGCCTGACGCATCCAGACCCGACGACGGCCCCGAGACGGAGCCGTTGCCACCAGCACCGCCTCCAAAGTCGGAGGCGGATGCGCTGGTGGGGTTGAAGGCCCCGCAGGTCGCGGCCCCGCCGCCGTCCTGCGGGGCGGGTTGCGCATAGGTGCAACTTTAGAGTGTGCAACAATGGTAGCTGGATGCAGGCGCAACCATTGGTATTCACTCCCAAGACTACCACCAGCTGCCACATTTGCTCTGCTCTGCGCGGTGCACTGCGTGTACGCTACGTGATCGCCAGCGCACCGCAGCTCCTTCTGTTACCAGTGCCAGTGATACGCGTCGTAAGTTTGCCGGCGTGACACAACACACAGGAACCAGCGGTTAGCCACTCTCCCAATCCCCGCCGACCCATGCCGTCTCATACCGCACCGCTGCCGCCCCCTGCCGCCCCCTGCCAGCCCCCCTGCCGCCCCCTGCCGCCCATTGTATACCGACCTGCTGCTGGTCGCCCCCTGCCCGCGACCCGCCCCGCAGCAGCAGGGGGCTGACCCGCGGGTCGCCCAGCGCGCTGAAGTGCTCGGAGAAGAACCACAGCGCCTGCGCCTGCTGCTCCAGCGTCTTGGCGGTGGGAGACACTGGGGTGCCCTGCCTGCGGAGGCGCCGTACGGTTGCACACGGGCGGTGCGCAAGCAAGGACACGTGTTCGGACACGGACCGTGTTGTCCCATACGACTTCACCTACTTGCACATTGTTACTTGCATTGCAGCACCGAGTGTAGTAGGCATGAGTAATAGGGTGTACCATGCCCCATGAGGCCAGGGGTCGTCCGTCTAGATCGGCCCTGGATAGGGTGGCAGGTCCGAACGGTCAGGCGCAGTGCAGCAGCGACAAGACGCGAGCCCCCGCCAGGCACGCACCTGTCCAGTGTGGAGTGGAAGCCGCCTCCTTGTGGGTCCGGGCCGTAGGTGGACCAAAAGCAGTGCACCTCGCCCAAGAGCTCGGACGCCAGGCCCAGGACTGCACCAAACTGCTGCTGCTGGCCCTGGTCCTGGCCCTGGTCCTGGCCTGGGCCGGGCGATGGCGGTGGCGCTGGCGGCTGCTCGGGCGGTTTAGAGGGCACAGTTGGCTGCGACCGGGCGAGGAGGGCCCAACCGGAGCATACCAATGCGAAAAGGAGCAATGGGGTAGGACTGAAGCGGGATCGCATGGCTGCACGGACGGCGACGAGTTGCTGTGTCGACAGGCTGCAGCTGAACCTGGGATCCGTTTCAGGTTATTAGGAGAAGCAGTATAATTGGATCACATGTTGATGTTGTAAGGCAGGGTGGAAAACAGTAGATCAAGCTGCTGGAGAGGGTCGGCGGTCGAGGGAGACCCACGGGACGGCGGCTTGCGATAGGAATGCGGCTAGCTAATGGTAACGCGTGAGTCCGGCTTCGGTGAGCCACTATTCCGACAGTTTCCTTGCTAGCTATGGACGAGCGCGCTGTTGATGGCCAATGCGATTCTTTGGCCCAAAAGTAAAGTCGTCTGGCTCTGCCGGCAGACCGATTTAACACCTTGAGGAAATGGTTGTTCTATCAATTATGATGTGGTAGGCGACATTTGAATAGGCGTTTCTTTGCGATGGCAGACATGTTGCGGAGGGATGTCCTTTCCCGCGCAAAGGCAGGGAGCTCCCGGGCGCACCAGAGGACGACGAGCCACCCGCACGATGCGTGCTCAAGGGCCAGCGCTAGGATCAGGTATATTGTTGATGAATTGATCTTGAAGTTGTTGTTTTAGCCGTTGCACTAGCAGAGCAAGTGCCCTTGGCTTAGTACTAAAGCTGGATACCCACGCGAAAAGCAGCCACACCTTGTTGCTGTGAGAACCTAGTGCACTACAGAAGATTTGGTATCCTAAAAAGTAATAAAAGCACCGGGGGGCGACGACAGCGGCTCTGCGCGCGCACAGCGCAATGCTGGAAGGGTCTTACTGTGCCCTAACCCCCGCTAGCCCTGAACTGAGGCTACGCCTTCAAACGGCGTTGGTCTAGGGCAGGTGGAGGGACATCGGTTCTTAGCGCTCGCGTGGCGTTCGTGCTGAGCGCGGCATGGAGCAGCTGTCAGGGCTCCCCGCGGGCCCTGCCAAGCCCGAGCGCAAGTCCACTACGCTCCAGATTGCTGGCATCCCTGTTGAGTTCCCATTTGAGCCGTACCCATGTCAGGTGCGCCTCGAGTAGCGTCTCCCAGGCCCACGGGAAGGTCACAGGCGTGGGAGGATGGGGAGCTTACGGGTACGGGACGGAAGTACGGGGAGGAGGAGGCATATGGGGTCTGCTGGTATGAGGTGTGGGCCTGGGCAGGTATTGGAGCATGCGGCCCTCCTATTCCACTCAGAGCTGCATCTAATGGAGTTGAGCGCATTTCATACCTCAGTACCCAATGTCAGGTGCGGCTCGGGTAGCCTCTCCTAGGCCCACGGGGGATGTCACAGGCGTAGGTGGTGGGCCGATAGGGTACTGTGCGGGGAGCAGGTACCAAGGTTCACCGGTCTGAAGTGTGGCGTGGGGCAAATGTTGGAGCATGTGGCCCTCTTATCTCCACTTGGGACTGCATGAAAGCGCACGTGTGGCACTGCCCAGTCAGCACAGCTGTTTGCAGTGTGTTTACTAGCTTTTCGCCGTTGTATCCCCACGTATCGCTCGCACGCACAACCCGCCAAGCTTACCTATCCCACAACAGTTAACACCCTTGCCTGCCTCCTTGCCTGGACCATCAGCGGGACTTCATGGAGTCTGTCATCCGGGCCTTGCAGCAGGTGGGCTGTGTGGGGTTGCGACTGCGTGGTCCCCCCAGCGTACTGTGGGCCCGGGGACACTGGTCAGGACCGGGCTGTGTGGGGTAGCGGCTGCGTACTCCGCAGTCCTATGGGGCCCGGGGGCACTGGTCAGGACCGGGCTGTCACGCTTTGCTACTGATGGGGACACCGCACATGCCGTCAGTACTCACAGCGGCTGTTGCGTACAGCACGGATGGGTTAAAACATGAGCAGGACGGGATACCGTCTTACCACATGAGCCTGTGGGTTAGGCTGGGCCCAAGCAGAGCAGGGCAGTCGCGCGGGGCGAGGCGGGTACCGGGATGGTGGATGGGGCAAGGCGCAAGGGGCACACCAGCGCGCGCCGTTGTCACGGGGTATCAGGTTCGAATGCTCAATGGACCTCGTGCCCATGCGAGAGAGCTCCACAGACAGGTGCCGATGCCAACCATGCTGCACCGGTATTAAACCACGTGCCTCACCGCACATGCTGTACGTGTGCTACTGCCCCCTGCAGGGCAAGAACGCGCTGCTGGAGAGCCAGTCCCAGCCATGCTGCACCAGTCATGAACATGTGTCTTGACTTACATGCCACATGTGTGTGGCCCCCCCTTGCAGGGCAAGAACGCGCTGCTGGAGAGCCCCACAAACAGTTGGCCGTCAGCACTTGCCTTACCTCACATGCCACACGTGTGTGTCTCCTCACCGGCAGGGCAAGAACGCGCTGCTGGAGAGCCCCACGGGCACCGGCAAGACGCTGTGCCTGCTGTGCTCCACCCTAGCGTGGAGGGAGTCCCTCAAGGTGGGCCCTGGGCCAATGCTAATGGTGTGGTAACTGTGTATGCCGGGTGCGACCGGGGTATCGTTCGTGTTCGATGCCGTAAATTTTCCCGAGCAGCCAAACACTCGCAAAAATTTCACCGCGTTGGGCCCAGTGAAAATCAAGCAGGGGCAGACCAGTAGAGGCGGGCACGTTGGTGGACCCCTTCCGGCTCATGGTGCAAAGAAACGGGCAGTCATCGCACAACTGCGCACAGGTTAGCACAAAAGAAGCGGCGTTACACGCGGCGCTCCACCTGTCAGCACCCGCTTTGCGCCTGGCCAGCTCCCGCAATCATGCTCACCCTTGAAAGCGCTCCCCCACAACACCCACCCCACACTTGGCCATCTGCCTACCTCGCCTCGCCACACCCTCGTTTTCCACCAACGCTTGCCTCTTCCTGTCTCAGGCTCAGCATCCCCCGCTCCGCATTCACACCACCCCCCGCAACCCTGCGCACGCCGCTACGCCCCGCAGCCTGCCACGCCCGACCCAACGGCGGCCGCAGCAGCAGCCCTTGCGCTGCAGGCCGGCGGCTCCCTAGCCAGCCTGGGACCCGGGCTGGCGGCGCCGCTGGTGGCGGCGGCGGGCGGCATGGGGCCCGGCGGCGCCGCCGCCGCGGCTGCAGGGCCTGGGGCAGCAGGGGGCCCGGGTGGCTCCAAGCCGGAGCTGCCGCTAATCATCTATTCGTCTCGAACGCACAGCCAGCTGGCGCAGGTTATGAAGGAGCTGCGGAACAGCGCCTACAAGTGAGCCTGTGCGCGCTTGGGGTTTGGGCAGCGACGTGCTGCGGCTGTTAGAGCGTCGTTATGAACGGACCGGGCTGCGCTGGTTCAGCTGGTGCCCGGAGGCATGGGCACGTTGGCAGCTCGTGTATAGGTCTGCGCTGTGCTCGAGCCTGTGTAAGCCAACAACTGTTGACGGAGGGACGGCCACGCAATGGGTCCAACGCATGACCCATGGGTCGCAGTTTGGGGTACCGTGTGCGTGTCCCACGGCTTTACCGCACTCGTCCTTGGCACGGCCCTGCCCGCCGTCTTGTATAACTCGCAGCAGCAGTCAGCTCGTTGCGCCCAGTGCTGACACACACCCCGCCAACAGGCTCACTTCAATGTCAACCCACACGCGCTAACGCGCACCTCTCCCCCCAGGGAGCGCGTCCGGTCCACGGTGCTGTCCTCCCGGTAGCAAGTTACGCCCGGTGCTAATACACACTCCGCCAACACGCTCACTTGTGTGTTAACCCACACCTCTCCCCCCAGGGAGCGCGTCCGGTCCACGGTGCTGTCCTCCCGGCAGCAGACCTGCCTCCACCCCACCGCCTCCAAGCTGTCGGGCGGCGCGGCCAACCAGGCGTGCAAGGCCCTGACCAGCGCGCGCAAGTGCAGCTGGTGGGTGGTGTGTGTTAGCAGCTTGTGGTGTTCAGGCGCTGACTAGCGCGCGCCAATGCAGCTGGTGGGTGGTGTGTCGTGTGCATGTGTGTTAGCAGCTCTTGTGTGTAACCAAACGGAAAAGACCCCTGACCAGCGCGCACAGCTGCAGCCTGTGCGTGGGCCATGGGCTTCCGGTCCCTTGTTCCTGTCTCTTGCCTGCCCCTTTTCTCCCTCAAGGCACAAACAGCTCAAGTTCGGCAAGTACCGCAACGCGGCCTCCTCGCGCAACCTATGTGCAGCTACATTCACCAGCATCAGCTCTCAAACGCATTGCTGCGCTTGCAACACCCGCATCCCCTCCCTCCTGTCAGGCACAGCCTCGGCGAGTGGGAATGGTCTGCATCCAGGCATGCTGTGTCCGCCTGTTATCTTCACCCCTTCCCTTCCCCTCCCGAAAGGCACAACCAGCTCATGTTCGGTCAGTACCGCAGCCTCATGCAACCTACTGGCAAACGCACCCATTCTTTCGTATAATGCTGCTCATGGTAGCTCCCACCTCCCCTCCCTCATTCAGTACTGTTGACTTTATTGACTTCTTTCCCCTCCCTCCCTCCAGGCACACCTCGCTCAAGTTCGGCAAGTACCGCAACACAGCAGCCCCAGCCACTTGCTTGCCAATCAGCACAGTGATCATAACCGCAACTTACTGCCTATTCGAATCTGCTCCCTTTGCTTTCTTGTCAGGCACAACTCGCTCAAGTTCGGCAAGTACCGCAATGCCGCCTCCTCGCTGGTTTCCCCCGTGCCCGACATAGAGGAGCTGGTGGCCACCGGCAAGGCGCACGGCGTGTGCCCCTTCTACCTGGGCAGGGACGCAGGTGGGGGCGGGTGTGTGTATTAAGGCGCACGGGCGCGTGCCCCTTCTACCTGGGCAGGGACGCAGGTGGGGGCGGGTGTGTGTATTAAGGC
>VFQN01000265.1_pt1 | contig 105957 bp, 99 predicted proteins | sample 3512371 | NCBI WGS metagenome assembly VFQN01 (sample SAMN10412370, study PRJNA504923) | tailings metagenome | isolation source: Replicate 2 from Balatoc abandoned mine | place: Philippines: Itogon, Benguet | collected 2017-08-28 | reverse complement strand
GGTGAGCGGTGAGCGGTGAGCGGTGAGCGGTGAGCGGTGAGCGGTGAGCGGTGAGCGAATGGACCCCGAACTGCAATCCTGATTCGGTTTTACCGCTTACTGCTTACTGTTCACTATTTACTGCCTCTCATCAAAGAATCCCCGCACCGCCGCAGCCACCCGCCGCGCCTCGTCTTCTCCGAGCCCGTAATACAGCGGCAGTCTCACCAGACGCTCGGCAAGGTCTTCGGTCACCGGCAGCGGGCCGGCGGCGCGGCCATAACGGCGGCCGGCGGGCGAAGCGTGTAATGGCACATAATGGAAAACCGCATGCGCACCGGCCGCCTTCAGATGGGCGAGCAGTGCCGGGCGCTCGGCGGCAGTGCGCGTGAACAGGTAAAACATGTGGCCGTTGCCCGATACGCCCTCGGGTTCCGGCTGCGGCAGCAGGAGTCGGCCGGCATCGGCGAGGTCCTGCAGCGCTTCCCGATAAACCGCGCACAGCCGGCGCCGTTGCGCGATGATCGCTTCCGCATGTTCGAGCTGCGCCCAGAGGAAGGCCCCGATCAGCTCGCTGGGCAGGAAGGAGGAGCCGATGTCGACCCAGGTGTACTTGTCGACCTCGCCGCGGAAAAACTTCGAGCGATTGGTGCCCTTCTCGCGGATGATCTCGGCGCGCTCGACAAGTTGCGGGTTGTTGACCAGCAGCGCACCGCCCTCGCCGCTGATCACGTTCTTGGTTTCGTGGAAGGACAGGCAGCCGAGGTCGCCGATGGCGCCGGGGCGGCGGCCCTTGTAGTCCGACAACACCGCCTGCGCCGCATCCTCCACCACCATGAGGCCATGGCGCTGCGCGATGGCCATGATCGTGTCCATCTCGCAGGCCACGCCGGCGTAATGCACCGGCACAATGGCCTTCGTTTTCGGCGTGATCGCGGCTTCGATCAGGTTTTCGTCAAGGTTCAGCGTGTCGCGGCGGATGTCGACGAACACCGGCACGCCGCCGCGCAGCACGAAGGCATTGGCGGTCGACACGAAGGTGTACGAGGGCATGATCACCTCGTCGCCGGGCTGGATGTCGCAGAGCATGGCCGCCATTTCCAGCGCAGCGGTGCAGGAGTGCGTCAGCAGCGCGCGCTTTGCGCCGAGGGTCTGTTCCAGCCAGCGGTGGCAGAGCTTGGTGTAATGACCATCGCCCGACAGGTGGCCGCGCGCCACGGCGTCGGTGATGTACTCAAGCTCGGCGCCGATGGTGAAGGGCTTGTTGAAAGGCGTGCTCATGCCGGCGCCCTCGCCACGACGAGCAGGGAACCGCCGCAGGGCAGCGACAGGCCGGCGCGGATCAGCAGCCGTTCGGCATCGAGCGCGCGCTCGAGCAGGAGATTGGGAACGCGGCCAATGCGCAGCTCGGCGAGCGGATCGTAATCGGCGGCGTCACGGCGGGTCATGCGGGACAGCATCATCAGCGGCAGCAGTACGGAAACGAAAGACGTCATTCTAACGACGGCAAACCCGGCACGCTCGAGCTTCTGCCGCAGCTCTGCCGCGGTGTAGCGCCGCACGTGATGCGCGCGCACATCGTACTCGCTCCACAGGAAGGGGTGCTGGGGCACGGTCAGCAGCAGGCTGCCGCCGGGTCGCAGCGCGCGGCGCATCTGTACCAGCACGGATTCGTCCTCGCCGATGTGTTCGATGACGTCAAAGGCGCCGACGACGTCGAATTCGCGGTCATAGGGCATCTGCCTCGCATCCATCTGCAGGAATTCGGCACCCGCCACGCGTTGCGCGGCAAAACGCAGGCCTTCGGTTTCCGCTTCGCTGGCGACCAGCCGCGCCTGCGGAAAGGCGGCAGCAATGCCCTGCAGCACATAACCGGTGCCGCAGCCGACCTCGAGCAGGCTGCCGAAGCCCGGCGCGTAACGCTGCAGCGCCCAGACGATCAGGCGGTTGCGCGCGCGGAACCAGAAATTGCGCGCCTCCAGCCCAGCCAGTTCGGCGAACAGTGCGGGATCGAAACCTTCGGCCTGGTCTGCCAGCGCCGGTGCCAGCGCGACAAAGTCGTCGCGCTGCGCGGCCTGATAGCCGCAGCTGCCGCATTGCCAGCCTGCGGCGGCCAGAACGCCGCCGCAGCCGGGGCACAACCTCAACCCTGGCTCCCGACGATGATGCCGAGCGTGATCAGTGCAAGGCCGCCGACCTTCCAGGCATTGACCGGTTCATGGAACACCAGCGCGCTCAGCACCAGCACGCCGATGAAGGCAAGGCTCATGAAGGGATAGGCATGCGACAGCTCGAGTTTGGTCATCGCCGCCATCCAGGACACCGCGGCGAGCAGGCCCGCCAGCAAACCGGAGATGATCCAGGGGTTGAGCATCAGCTTGGCCAGAAACCAGATGCGGTCCGGCGTCGCCTCGGGAAAGGTCCCGGCAGCGACGACCTGCCACTTGATCACGATCTGGCTGTAGACCGTCAAAAAAATAGTAATAAAAACAAATAGATAGCTAAGATAGCTCATGTCGTCCACCGGTGATAAACATCGACGGGATGGCGCAGGCGGAAGCCCAGCGACTGGTAAAGACGGATCACCGCGATGTTGGCGGCGGATACCGAGCTGCAGAGTTCAGCGTTGCCCTGCGCATACAGAGCATCACAGACCGGGGTCCACAGATACTTCGCCAGCCCGCGCCCGCGGAATGCCGGCGCGATCGCATGCAGCACCAGGCGGTTCTGCATCACCGCAATGAATCCGGCGAGTGCTCCGTCGTAACGCAGTCCCCAGGCATCGCCCGCGGCGTGCACCTGGCGCAACCAGTTGTCGTAACGCAGGTCGGCGCCGGCGCGCGGCAGGTTGAAATCACGGTGGAAACGGCCGTGCTCGAAGGCGCCGTGGCAGACCGCCAGCAGATCTTCGATTTTTTCGTCACGGGTGCAGGCCGCCCTGATGTCACGATGGGCGACGAAGTCCTCGCGGCGGCAATACGGCTCGAGCAGCGTGTCGACGTAATAGAAGCCGTGCTGATGCAGCGCCGACTTGTCCGCCAGCGGGTCGAGCTTGAGCGCGTAATGCCCGGGCATCGCGGCCGCCTCGCGCAGCGCTTCTTCTTCGGCGACGGTGATCTCGTAACAGTCGCGCCCGAACGCGGCGCTGTCCCACTCAACGCGCCGGATCGCGGGGTGCATGGTCGAAGGTGCTGTTCATCACGATGTACAGCGGGCGTTTCTTCGCCTCGTCGAAGGTCTTGCCGAGGTAGATGCCCAGCACGCCGAGGATGCTGATGATGATGCCGCCGATGAAATACACGGACACGAACAGGCTGGGCCAGCCGACCACCGGCGAACCGTAGAGCGCTGCGCGCACCAGAATGAACAGGCCCGCGGCAAAAGCGAGCAGCGACATCGCGAAGCCAAAGCGCACGGCCAGCCGCAGCGGCTTGTCGGAATAGGCGATGATGGTGTCGGTGGCCAGCCGCCACAGCTTGGCGAAGGTGTAGGTCGATTTGCCCTCGTGCCGGGTCGCGTGGCTGACCTCGATCGAGGCCGTCGGAAAACCCATCCAGTTCACCAGCCCGCCGAAAAAGCGCAGCTGCTCGCGCATCTGCCGGCTCGCCAGCACCACCTTGCGCGACATGATGCGGAAGTTGCCGGTGGCGCTGTCGTACTCGGTATCGGCGAGCCAGCTCAGCAGCCGGTAGAAACACCAGGACGAGAAACGCTTCAGCGCGCCGTCGGTGCGCCCGCCGCGGCGTGCCAGCACGACGTCGTAACCCTCCTGCGCCTTGGCGTACAAGGCCGGAATCTCCTCCGGCCGGTCCTGCAGGTCACAGTCCATCACCACCACCCAGTCGCCGCCGGCAACATCAAGTCCGGCGGTGATGCCGTAATGCTGGCCGAAATTGCGGCTGAACTGCAGGCCCTTGACCCGCGGATCCGAAGCCGCGAGCTGACGGATGATCTCCCAGGAACGGTCACCGCCGCAGTCCTCGACCATCACGATCTCGAAATCCGCGCTGATGGGCTCCAGCGCGGCGACCAGCCGCCGGTAGAGTTCCTCGAGGCAGCCCTCGGCCTTGTAGACGGGCGTGACGACGGAAATCCGCGGCATGCCTCAGCCCTCCCCTGCCGACAGGAACTGGTTGCGGTAGAGCTGCGCGTACTTGCCTTCCCGCGCCAGCAGCTCGGCATGCGTGCCGCTCTCGGCAATGCGGCCGCCGTCGAGCACGACGATGCGGTGCGCCTTTTCGATCGTCGACAGGCGGTGCGCGATCACCAGTGTCGTGCGCCCGCGCATCAGCACTTCCAGCGCGGCCTGCACATGGCGCTCGGATTCGGTATCGAGCGCCGACGTCGCCTCGTCGAGGATCAGCACCGGCGCATTCTTCAGCAGCGCGCGGGCGATCGCCAGGCGCTGGCGCTGGCCGCCGGAGAGCCGGACACCGTTTTCGCCGACCATGGTGTCGAGACCCTGAGGCATCTGCGCGATGAACTCCATCGCATGCGCGGCTTCCGCCGCGGCAACGATTTCTTCACGCGAGGCCTGTTTCATCGCACCATAGGCGATGTTCGCCGCCACCGTGTCATTGAACAGCACCACGTCCTGGCTCACCAGTGCGATGTTGGCGCGCAGGCCGGCGAGTGTCAGGTCCCCGGTGTCGCGGCCATCAAGCAGAATGCGGCCGGCGGTCGGGGTATAGAAACGCGGCACCAGGTTGGCCAGCGTGGTCTTGCCGCTGCCCGAGGCGCCGACCAGGGCCACGGTTTCGCCGGGGGCGATCGCGAGGTCGATGCCGCTGAGCGCCGCGCGGCCCTCGCCGCCATAACTGAAAGAAACCGCCTCGAAACGGAGCTCGCCGCGTACGCGGCCCGGATCGACGGTTCCGCGATCCGGTTCGCCGGGCTGGTCGATCAGCGCGAACACGCTTTCCGCCGCGGCAAGGCCGCGCTGCAGCGGCTCGTTGACGCTGGTGACGCGTTTCAGCGGCGTGGTCAGCATCAGCATCGCGGTGATGAAGGAGACAAAACCGCCGACGGTGATCTGCGCCGCGTTCGACTGCTGGGTCGCGAGGTAGACGATGGCCGCCAGCGCCAGCGCGGCGATGAACTGCACGACCGGCACGCTGGCCGCGGAGGCCGCCACCTGCTTCATCAGCTGGCGGCGCACGCTGTTGGCCTGGGCGTCGAAACGCTGCTGTTCGTAGTCCTGCCCGCCGAAGAGCTTGACCACGCGGTGACCCTCGATGGTTTCCTGGATGACCTGGGTCATGTCGCCCATCTGGTTCTGCACCGCGCGGCTGGAATTGCGCAGTCGCACGCTGATCACCCGCACCACCAGCACGATCACCGGTGCCATCAGCAGCGCGAACAGCGTCAGCCGCCAGTTGAGCCACAGCATCCAGCCCAGCAGGCCGATGATCACCAGCGCGTCCTTGAAAATCACGGTCAGCACGCTGGTCGCCGCGGTGGTGACCTGCATCACGTCGAAAGTCAGCTTCGAGATCAGGTTGCCCGAAGCCTGGTCGTCGTAATAACGCGCCGGCAGGTTCAGCAGCTTGCGGAACATCATGCCGCGCAGGTCCATCACCAGCCGGTTGCCGACCCAGGACAGCGACAGCTGGGCGAGGTACTCGGCGAGACCGCGCACGACAAAGAGGCCGATGATGAACACCGGCGTCCAGCGGATCACCGCCTCGTCCTTCTCGACGAACACGCCGTCGAGCAGCGGTTTCAGCAGCGCCGGCAGCGCCGGTTCGGTGGCGGCAACGATGATGATGCCGAGCACGCCGAGCGCGAACACCCGCCAGTATGGCCGGACATGGCGCAACAGCCGCAGATAGAGCCCGGTTCCGGACATCGTTTTTGCTGGGGAATTCACAGGCCGAACGATAGCAAACTTCTGATAAAAAGAGCGCCTGACGGCATGAAATACGCGATGCGCTGACACGATTTTGGCTGGAGGCAAGGAGCAGTCCGCAGCGAATATCGGGAATATTCGCAAGGACTGCGACGCCGCATCCGGCCAAAATCGCGCCAGCCCGGCAAGGGACCGAAGTATTGCACTCTTTTAGCGGGTTACAGCCAGAATCGGCCCTGACTTTGTCGCGCGGCTTGCTCATATTCGCGATATGAGACTGCACCGCGCTTCGCGTCAGAACCGATTCTGGCTGTAACGCACACGTATTTCATGCCGTCAGGCGCTCTAAAAAAAGAAAGCCGCGCCCGAGGCGCGGCTTTTAACGGCAGGCGGAGCTGTTTTCAGCGGAAGGCGTACTCCACGGCAACCCCGAAATTGCGCTCCGGCAACGGATAGGCGTTGTAGCGGTCGGCGACGAACTGGCTGCGCACCGCGTAGTTGTAATACTCGCGGTCGAACAGGTTGTTGATCGCCGCGCTCAAGGTCCACGGCCCCTCGCGATGCGACAGCTTCAGGTCGGCGACCACGTACGACGGAATCTGCGTGCCCAGTGTATTGCCCTGGTCGTTGTCCATGTACTGCTTCGCCACCCAGGTGGTCATCAGGCTCAGGCGGGTGGCCGGGCTGAAGGTCCAGGCCGCGCCGAGGTTGAGCTTGTGGCGCGGCACCAGCGGCACGTTTTTGCCGCCTATCGCCACATTGGTCTGGGTGAAGGCGCCGCCCGGGAGCAGACCCTCGAGGAACACGGCGTCGGTGTAGGTGTAAGCCCCCGACAGCGCCAGCGGGCGCAGCGGCTGCCATTTGCCCTCGAGTTCCAGCCCGCGGCGGCGCGAAGGCGGCAGGTTGGTGTTGCCGATGCCGGTGGTATAGGCATCGAGATGGATTTCATCCCGCACATCCATCCGGAACAGCGCGGCGCGCATCCAGGCGGAGGTCTGGCGCAGTTCGACCCCCAGTTCATGATGGCGCGCGGTCTGCGGCCGCAGGAACTGGAACTGGTTGGTGAACAGCGCCGAGGTTTCGTAGATTTCGTCGACATTGGCGAAACGGTAGCTGCGTCCGGTCTTGGCGGTCAGCGCCGCTCCCGGCGTCACCGCATAACGCGCGCCGAGTTCAAAGGCCTTTTCCGATTCGCGCTGCAGGCCCGCCGGCGCGCCCGATCCGAAGGCGCCGCCCGGTGCCGCGGCATCAAAGCGGTCTTCGGCGTCGATGGAGAACCGTTCGCCGCGCAGTCCGGCCATCAGCGTCAGCCGCTCGGACACCGCCAGTGAATCCTGCACATAAAAACCGAGGGTGTCCTGCTGCGCGTCGATGGTGTTGTACGGGCGGCCGATGTTCGCCACGGCATTGGAGCGCCGCAGCCGGTAATCCCAGCGCTGCCAGTCGAGGCCGAAGACCAGCGTGTGTCTGCCGCCGGGCAGCGCCGGCGTCGCCTTGAAACGCGGGGAGAATGACCAGACATCGAGATCGGCGATGCGGAAATCCGGGAAACCACCGAAATCAAAGTAGGACACCTGTTCCTTGTCGCGCCAGCCCAGGCCCAGATTGAATTCGCCCAAGCCGGTGTCATGACGCCAGTCGAGATTCATGCGGTTGCCGTTGCGCTGCGACCAGTCGCGCGGGGTCTGCGCGCCGCGGCGGTCGGTCTGGAGCTGGTTGACGCCCGCGCTGGGCTGCACCTGGCGCGCACCCGGCAGGCGTATGCCCTGGTGATCGGTACCAAACTTCAGCGCCACTTCGCCGCGGCCGGTCAGCACGCGGAAATCGGCCAACGCATTGCTCTGGCGGTTGTGGTTGTTGACGCGGTAACCGTCGGATTCGAAATTGCTGGCGGTGAGATTGAAGCCGATGCGCTCGCCGGCGTAGTTCGCCGAGGCATTGAGCTCCTTCATGCCGTAGGAACCGGCACGGATGCCGAGATTCGCGCCGGTCGGCTGCGCCAGCGGCGAGCGGGTGATGATGTTCACCACGCCGGAAGTCGCGCCGTCGCCGTACAGCACCGCACCGCTGCCGCGGACGATCTCGATGCGCTCGATCGCGGCCATCGGCAATGCCGACCACTGCACACCGGAGAGGTCGAGATCGGCGGCGCGGCGGCCGTCGATCAGGATCAGCGTGTTCTGGGTGCCGCTGATGCCGAAGCCGCGCAGGTCGATCGTCGTGGTCGCCGCGTTGTTGCCGAAAAAGTCGTGGATGTGAAGGCCTGCCTGCTCGGCCAGCAGGTCGGGCACGGTCTTCGCCGCGCTGCGCTGCATGTCCTCGGCGGTGATCACCGTGACATTGACCGGCTTGTCATCGTAACGGTCCTTGAACCGCGTCGCCGTGACCACCACCGGCTCCAGCGCCGCCGGCGGCATCTCTGCAGCCATGGCCAGTCCTGCCACCAGCACACCGGCTGCGGCCCCTGTCAAAATCAGATGCATCTCCACTGCTCCCTGTCAGGCGCGCCCGCCGCGCGCAAAAAAATGCCCGAGGAAGCGCTGCAGAAGGGAAAAGGAAACCTGAAACACCGGGTTCGCCGCCTCCCCGCGGCACTTCCACCACAGCGTTGCAGGCCGGTCTCCGGGCTCACGATCGCCGCCGCGCCGCCTTCCCGTGTCTCACAGTGGCTGGATGGCGCGGCAGTGCATTCGACTGGAGCGAATGCCGATCGCTTACCGTTGCGGGGGCAGCACAGGCCTGGGCAGATACGCCGCACCTGTTTCCCGTTTAACCGACATCCCGATGGGGAGAGGTCGGCACCCGAAACGCGTCCACGACAGGCCGCATGCGGTCGCGGCTCGTCCTGGACAGGGCGGATTGTAAATCAGCCTGCGCTTCCCGTCGCCACCATCAGATCAAAATTTATTGTTTAAAAACAAATACTTACAAAACAACCCGGGGTGCCCTAGGACAAAACGAGCCGGCGCCGGCCGGTGTCGCAAAATCCCCGCAGCAGTACTGTGCATTCACATGCCAAACCACTTTCAAAACCCGGCGTTAACGGTTGAACCGTCTGGATTTTCCCCGGCATCCCCACTATAGTGCGCGCATGGAAGCCGAACTCAAGGCACTGGAAGACAAACTCGCGCAGTTTGTCGAAAGCAACCAGCGGCTGCGCGAAGACACGCAGCGGCTGCGCCAGGAGCTCGCTGCCAGCCTGCATCGCAACAAGCAACTCGAACAGAAAATCGAGGCCGCCAGCGAGCGCCTCGAGGAAATCGTCAAGCAGATTCCCGCCGAGGAAACATGAGCGCCGACCCGAAGGGTTTGCAGATCAACATCATGGGACGCGAATTTCGCGTCGCTTGTGCGGAACACGAGCAGAAAGGCCTGCTCGAAGCGGTCGATTACCTCAACGGCAAGATGCAGGAGATCCGCGACCGCGGCAAGGTGATCGGGCTCGAACGCGTCGCGATCATGGCCGCGCTCAACATCACGCACGAGTTCCTGTCGATGAAGGTCGGCGGCTTTGACATCGCGGAAACCAAGCGTAGAATCCAGCGCATGGAGACGGCCATCGATCAGGCGATGGCGGAGCAAGCCAAGCTGTTCTAGCAGTCCTGCAGTCCGGTTCACGCCCCGCGCATCCCGTCGCTGTTCCGTCCAGAGTTTCCCCTGCGGTGTTTGTCCGGGCCATATACTCTTTGAGCCAATAGACACTGCTCTGGTTGCCGACCACAGTGGTTTCGGTGTGCGCGTCCCACGTCGGATGCGCCTGAAGAAATCCGGAAGGTGACCGCCTTGAACCTCAGGTTCAGGATGCTGGCCTGCGACGGCACATGCGGGGGACCCTACAGCTCGAATGCGGCCCGGCCGCATTTTTTTTGTACTGCTGACAACGGCCCTTGGACGGGCGGCTGACGGTTTACCATTCACTACTGACCATTTACCGCTCACCAACGAACATGCGCTACTGGCTGATCAAATCCGAACCCGACGTCTACGGCATCGACGACCTCGCCCGCGACAAAACCACACCCTGGACCGGGGTGCGCAATTACCAGGCGCGCAATTTCATGCGCGACCAGATGAAACCCGGCGACCAGGCCTTTTATTACCACTCCAATTGCGAGACGCCCGGCATCGTCGGCATTGCCGAGGTCAGCAAATCGGCCTACCCGGACGCAACGCAGTTCGACCGCAAGAGCAAGTACTACGACGAGAAGTCGACCCCGGACAACCCGCGCTGGCTGCACGTCGACTTCCGCTTCGTCAAAAAAACGCCGCTGGTGCCGCTCGACGAACTGCGCAGACACAAAGCGCTGGCGAAAATGCGCGTGCTGGCCAAAGGCAACCGGCTGTCGATCACGCCGGTCGATCCCGACGAGTGGAAATACATCCTCGGGCTGATGAAGTGACGCGGACCCTCCCCTGATGTTCGACTGGTGGTGGGCTTACCTCGCGCTGGGCGCCTTCGTCGGCTTCTTTGCCGGCCTGCTCGGCATCGGCGGCGGCGCTGCGATGGTGCCGGTGCTGGCCTTCATCTACGCCGCCAAGGGTTTTGACGCCGCGCAGGTCGTGCATCTCGCGCTCGGCACTTCGATGGCGACGATCCTCTTCACCTCGGTGTCCAGCGTGCGCGCCCACCATGCACACGGCGCCGTGAACTGGACCGCGGTCAAGCGCATGGCGCCGGGCATCGTGATCGGCACCTTCGGCGGCGCGCTGCTGGCGAGCGTGCTCGATGTGCGCCTGCTGTCGGTGGTGTTCACGCTGCTGATCTACTACATCTCGTCGCAGATGTTCTTCGGAAAAAAACCCGAAGCGGACGCGCTGCCGATGACCGCAGGCCGCACGCACCTGACTTCGGCGCTGATCGGCGTCATTTCCAGCCTCACCGCCACCGGCGGAGCGGCGCTGGTGGTCGCCTACCTGGTCAAGCGCGGCATCCGCATCCACGAGGGCATAGGCACGGCAGCGGCGATCGGCTGGCCGCTGGCGGCAGCCGGCACGGCGGGTTACGTGCTGGCGGGGCTCGGACGGCAGGGGATGCCGGACTGGAGCATCGGCTACGTCTACCTGCCGGGACTCGCCGGCATCGTCGTCGCCAGCATGCTGCTCGCGCCTTTCGGCGCAAGGCTGGCCCACCGCACGCCGGGCCCCCTGCTGAAGAAAATCTTCGCCGCGCTGCTGTTCGTGCTGGCGACGAAGATGCTGATCAGTTTTTTGTAGCCCGGATGCAGCGAAGCGGAATCCGGGGCATGGATCGCGCGAATCCCGGATTCCGGCCTTTGGCCTGCATCCGGGCTACGAATCTGTTCTGATCAGACCGCGCCCGCCGCCTTCAGCGCGGCGATTTCGGCATCGCTTTTCTTCAGCACCTCGCGCAGGATTTCATCGGTGTGCTGCCCCACGGTGGGCGGAGGGATTTCGTGTTTCAGCGGTGTGCCCGAGAAGCGCATCGGGCTTGCCACCAGCGGCACCTTGCCGGCCGCCGCATGCGGCAGTTCGATTTTCATGCCGCGCGCGATCACCTGCGGCTCCTCGAACACTTCCTTGATGCTGTTGATCGGCCCGTTGGCAACGCCCGCGTCATCGAGCAGCTTGACCCACTCCTTCGTCGTGCGTTTTTCGAAGACCTCGTTCAGCAGCCGCGTGATCTCGACGCGGTTTTTCACGCGTTCGGCATTGGTCGCGAAACGCGGATCCTTCGGCAGGTGGGCGCAGCCGGCGGCGTCGCAGAACTTGTTGAACAGGTTGTCGTTGCCGCAGGCGAGGATGATCGCGCCGTCCTTCGTCTTGAAGGTCTGGTAGGGCACGATGTTCGGATGCGCGTTGCCGATGCGCGAGGGCGACTCGCCGGTGGCGAAATAATTCATCGCCTGGTTGGCGAGAAAGGCGACGCAGCTGTCGAGCAGCGCGACGTCGATCCACTGTCCCTTGCCGGTCACCGCGCGGTTGGCCAGCGCCGCGCAGATCGCGATCGTCGCGTACATGCCGGTGGTCATGTCGATGATCGGGATGCCGACACGCTGCGGCCCGCCGCCGGGCAGGCCGTCGGCCTCGCCGGTGATGCTCATCAGCCCGCCCATGCCCTGGGCCATGAAATCGTAGCCGGGGCGGTCCTTGTACGGCCCGGTCTGGCCGAATCCGGTGACCGAGCAGTAGATCAGCCCGGGATTGAGTTTGGCGAGATCTTCGTAACCCAGGCCGTAACGCGCGAGGTCGCCGACCTTGTAGTTTTCCACCAATACGTCGACGCCTTTGGCCAGTTCACGCACCAGCTGCTGGCCCTCGGGCTTGCTCAGGTTCACGGTGATCGATTTCTTGCCGCGGTTGGCGGCGCAGAAATAGGCGCCCTCCTTGGTTTCATTGCCCTGCTCATCCTTCAGGAAGGGCGGCGCGTAGCCGCGCGAGTCGTCGCCCTTGCCGGGACGCTCCACCTTGATCACCTCCGCGCCGAGGTCGGCGAGGTTCTGCGCGGTCCACGGTCCCGCGAGCACCCGCGAGAGATCCAGCACTTTCACATGCGATAACGGTCCAGCCATGACGGATTCCAGTCGGTAAGAAAAAATTAACGGCCCACGAAACGCGGCTTGCGCTTGTGGATGAAGGCATCGTAGCCGATGCGGTAGTCCTCGGTGTTGAAATAGTCGAAATTGGCGTCGATCTCCGCTGCGGTGAGCGCTTCGGGCCGCGGCGTCAGCCGCCGGATGAACTGCTTGTGCCAGCGCGCCACCAGCGGCGCGCCGTCGCAGATGCGGCCCGTGGTGGCCGCGATTTCCGCCGCCAGCGCATCATCATCGACCAGCCGCGTCAGCAGTCCCTTGTCGTACGCCTCCTGCGCGCTCCACATGCGGCCCTCGACCAGGATTTCCAGCGCCGCCGCACGCCCGATCAGCGGCAGCACGGCAGCCAGTTCGTCGTAAGCGATCGCAAAACCCAGGCGGTTGATCGGCACGCCGAAACGCGCGCTGCGCCCGGCCAGGCGCAGATCGCACTGGCAGGCCAGTTCCAGCCCGCCGCCAGCGCAGGCGCCGTGGATCATCGCCACCGTCGGGTGCCGGCATTCGCCGACCGCGCGCAGTGCACCGTGCACCAGCTCGCGGTGATAAACCCTGCCCTGCTCGACGGTGTTGCGCTCGGTCGCGAACTCGGCGATGTCGGCGCCGGCCGCGAAAGCTTCAGTGCCGGCGCCGCGCAGCACGATGCAGCGCAGCCGGTCATCGGCCGACAGCTCGTCGAAGGCGGCCGCCAGCGCGCGCCACATCGCCACCGTCAGCGCATTCAGTTTCGGGGGATTGGACAGCGTGACCGTCGCTACCGGGCCGTCACGGGCCACCAGGATTTCACCGCTCATGGCGCAATTTTAAGCGATGAGCCCGCGGATGTAGCCGGCGCCGATGAACACGGCAAGGCCGCAGACCATGCCGGCGAACATGTTGCGCCGGGCGAGGTGGTAGGCCAGCAGCGCGGCAAGGCAGGCCAGCAGACGGTCGGGCAGCGCGGTTTCCGCCAGCAACCCCGAAGGCGCGACGATGATGCGCGCGATCAGCCCGGCCACCAGTGCATAGGCCACGCAGGACACCCATTCGAACATCGCACTTTTCGGATCAAGCCGCCCCGACAGCAGCACGCCAAAACCGCGCCACAGGTACGTGGCAAGCCCGCAGGCGGCAATCGCCAGCCCGATGTCAGCGACGGCCGGCATGTGAGCGCTGCAGCAGGAAGGCGGCGGTGCCGCCGATGAAACCGGCGCCGAGCAGGCTCCAGCCGGGTGCCACGGCGTGCAGCGCCAGTGCCGTACCGGCGCCGCAGACCAGCGCGGCAATCGCCGATTTCGAACGCGCCTCGCCGACCAGGGTCACGAAAAAATACAGCGGCGTCAGCAGCGCCAGCCCGTATTTCGCCAGCGGCGGCAGCGCGCCGATCAGCAGCTGGCCGATCACGGCGCAGACCGCCGCCGAGCCGATGCAGACCGCGGAGAAACCGATGAAGTACTGCCAGCGCGCCTCGAGGTCCTCGAGGTCGCGATCCTCGAAACGGCGGATCGCCACCGCCCAGGTGGTCATCGACACCATCTGGGCCACCAGCAGGAACTGCCACAAGGAACGCGCGCGGCTGCCGCGGCGCATCAGCGGCATCAGGGTCAGCGTCATCGGGAAGAAGCGCGCGGCGCTCAGCGACACCGCAAGCGCCGTCGCTGCCAGCGCGGCGCCGGCCGCCTGCATTTCCATCAGCACCAGCTGCCCCGGCAGCGCCCAGATGGCAAAGGTTGCCAGCAGCGTCAGGTATACGGGATAACCGGCATCGGCGGCCAGCGAGCCGTAACCGAGGAAACCCGCGCCGAGCACGGCCGCGGGCACACCCAGCGCCTCACGCGCGCCGAGCACGAAGGCGCGACGCGGTTCGGCAATCAACGTCGTGGATCGCGCGGCTTGGGCTGGGTTTTGGGCGCCGGCTGCATCGCCTCCGAGTCAAGGAACTCGGTCAGTTTCGCCAGCTGCACCGAGGCCTGCTTGCGCACCGCCGCGGTGTCGCAGCCCTCCCAGTCGTAAAAACCCTTGCCGGCCGCGGTACCGGTCTCGCCGTTCTTCACCATGTCCTGCAGCATCGGGTTGGGGATTTTGTTATGGAACAGCTCCGGCACGATCGAGGCCTGCGCACCGGCATGGATCACCAGGCCGCTCAGATCCTTCTGCGCGATCAGCCCGTTGACGCACATCCGCGGCGCCAGCATGCGCCGCGCCGCGTGGTCGATGTCGGCGGCACTGGCTACGCCGTTTTCAATGAGGTAATACGCTTCGTGCAGGATCGCGTGCTGCAGCCGATTCACGAGGAAACCGACGATGGGTTTGTAGAGCACCACCGGCTCCTTGCCGGTGCGGCGCAGCACGTCGGCGCAGAGATCGACCAGTTCGCGCGGAGTCTGCGGCCCGGCCATGACCTCGACCACCAGCGCCTGGTCGGCCGGCATGAAGTAATGCAGGCCGACGAAACGCTGCGGATGCTTCAGCGGTTTCGCCAGCTCGACCAGATCGAGTCCCGAGGTGCCGGTGGCGATGATCACCTCGGCGCCGGGATATTTCGCCTCGACTTCAAGATAGACCGCCTGCTTGGTTTTCACCTCTTCAGGCACCAGTTCCAGCACCAGGTCAGGCGGCGTGTCGGGCAGTGCGCTGACCGCGCGCGCGCCCGGCGGAAGGTCCTTCAGTTCCGCGGCGCGGCTGCTGCGGATGAGGGTGTCGAAGCCGGCTTGGGCAAAGGTGCGGGCCACGCCTGCACCCATGACGCCGTAACCGTAAATCAGGACGGACTGGATTTTCTTGTTCATCGTTTCTTCGGGATCGGGAAATTGTCGGGCCTGCGGCCATGGCGGGCACCGGTAGCGGGTCGCCATGGTGCGCGTAGGCTAACCAAGTTGCGCCGTATTGCCAACTGCAGCGGCTGCGGCGCGCAATTGACTTCACCGGGTTTAGGGATTAACGTTTTCCGGCAGCCTTTCCGGTCAACACAGAACAATGAAACGACGCGGGGCGCAAAACGTCCGCGCAATCCACGAGGAGCTTCCGATGAAACGAATGCTGATCGCCGCCGCCTGCGCGTCCGTGTCGCTGGCCGCACAGGCGCAGACCTTTCCGAACAAGGCCGTCACCGTGGTCGTGCCCAACCCGCCGGGCGGCATGAACCAGATCCACGCCCAGCCGCTGTCCGCGGTGATCGAGCGCCTGACCAAGCAGCCGGCGCCGGTGGTCAACCGCGCCGGCGGCACCGCCGCGGTCGGCACCGCCTTCGTTGCCAACCAGCCGGCCGACGGCCACACGCTGCTGGTCACGACACCCAACATCTACCTGGTGATCGAGAAGGACAAGCTCTACGGCATCAAGTCGCCCTACACGCTGGCGCAGATCCAGCCGGTGGCGCTGATGAGCGCGGATCCGCTGATCCTGACGGTGCATCCGACGGTGCCGGCAAAAACCGTCAAGGAGTTCATCGCGCTGGCCAAGGCGGCGAAAGGCAGCAGCACCTTCTCGTCCTCCGGTCCCTACGGCATCACGCACGTCCCGATGGAAATGTTCCTCGATGCAGCCGGCCTGAAGATGCGCCATGTGCCGACCACCGGCGGCGGCCCCGCGATCACGCAGCTGCTCGGCGGCCACGTCGATGCCACCGACGGCGGCGTTGCCGCGGTGTTCCCGCACATCAAATCGGGCAAGATGCGTGCCCTGTCGAGCTGGGGCGCGAAACGGCACCCGGCCCTGCCCGACGTTCCGACCTTCCGCGAACAGGGCATGGATATCGAGGCCTACCTGTGGGTCGGCCTGTTCACCGCGGCGGGCATCCCCGACGCCACGCTGACCCAGTTGCGCGACCTGATCCGCAAGGTCGCCGCCGACCCCTCGTTCACCGAAGCCCTGGCCAAGGTGCAGGTGGTGCCCGACTATCGTGATACGCCGGAATTCAAGACGTTTTTCGACGCCGATTACAAACGCATGGCCCGCGCCGTGCAGCGCATCGGCAAACTCTGACCCTGCTGATTTAATCAACACCCGGCGGCGCTGCGGCGCCGCTTTTTTCTCGGATCCCGACCATGCGTATCCAGCGTATCCAGGCCATCGCCATCAGCCTGCCGATGATCAAGCCGGTGAAAATGTCCTTCGAGGAAGTGCGCAATGCCGAGAACGTGCTGGCGCGCATCGAAACCAGCGACGGCATCACCGGCTGGGGCGAGGCCGCCTCGGCGCCGACAATGACCGGCGAAACCCAGGGCAGCATGGTCGCCGCGATCCGCCACCTCGCCGACAAGCTTGAAGGCCTGCCCGCCGACGACATCCCGGCGGCAATGCACCGGGCCGGCCAGTACCTCTACGGCAACAACAGCGCCAAGTCGGCCATCGAAATGGCGCTGTTCGATGCGCTGGGCCAGGCGCGCGGCAAACCGGTGTACGAACTGCTCGGCGGCGCAAAACGCATGCGTGTGCCGGCACTACGCCTGATCGGCACCGGCAGCACCGCCGGCGACATTGCCGAGACGCAGAAGCGGCTGGCCGAAGGTTATGTCGCGATCAAGATCAAGGTCGGCGTTGACACGCCGGAAGCCGATGCCGAACGCGCGCGCGCGGTGGCGGCCGCAGTCAAGGACGACCAGGTGCTGATCTGCGCCGACGCCAACCAGGCCTGGACGCCGGACGAAGCGATCCGCTTCGTGCGCGGCATCGCCGACACCCGCATTGAATTTTTCGAACAGCCGGTCGCCGCGCATGACGTCGCGGGCATGGCAAGGGTTGCCGCCGCCAGCCGCGTGAAAATCAGCGTCGATGAGGGCCTGCACAGCCTCGACGACCTGCGCCAGCACCATCAAATGAAGGCCGCACAGGGCTGCAGCCTGAAAACCATCAAGCTGGGCGGCCTGCAGGCCGTGCAGGACGCCGCGCTGCTGTGCGAAGAACTGCAGATGAAGGTCAATCTCGCCTGCAAGATCGCCGAGGCCGGCATCGCCAGCGCCGGGCTGATGCATCTCGCCGCGGCGATTCCTTCGGTGGACTGGGGCGTCAGCCTGTCGAGCCCCTACCTCGCCGACGACATCGTCGCCGATCCGATCCGGCTCAACGGCGGCTACCTCGACGTGCCGACCGGGCCGGGGCTGGGCATCCGCGTCGACGAAGCCAAGGTCCGGCAGTACACACGCGAATTCTGAATCAGAGTTTCAGACAGGCCGCGAAATGACCAGGCCTGATTTCCCGCAGCGGCGGCACGATTCCCCCGCACTCCGCCGTTGCCCGCGGACAGCGTCCCCGGAACACGCAGCCTGAGCCCGCGGCCGCCGGCGCCTCGCCGGCGATCCGCGGCGGCGCGCGCCGCGCCTCCACCGCCGGATCAGGCACCGGCACCGCCTCCAGCAGCAGCTGCGTGTACGGATGCAGCGGCTCCGCGTACAGCGCGTCGCGGTCGGCCATCTCCATGACCTGCCCGAGGTACATCACCAGCACGCGGTCGGCGATGTGGCGCACCACCGCGAGGTCGTGGGCGATGAACAGGTAACTCAGGCCGAGTTCACGCTGCAGGTCTTCGAGCAGGTTGACAATCTGCGCCTGGATCGACACGTCGAGCGCCGACACCGGCTCGTCGCAGACGATGAATGAAGGCTGCAGCGCCAGCGCGCGCGCGATGCCGGCGCGCTGGCGCTGGCCGCCGGAGAGCTGGTGCGGGTAACGCGCCGCCATGTCGGGACTGAGGCCGACCTGCAGCAGCAGTTCCCGCACGCGCGCACGCGCGGCGGCGGCATCCGCGACCAGGCCGTGCACCCGCAGCGGCTCGCCGATGATCGCGCCTAGGCTCATCCGCGGATTCAGTGCATGGTACGGGTCCTGGAAAACCACCTGCGCGCCGCGGCGGTAGTCGCGCAGGGCGGCACCGGACAGTTGCGTCACTTCGGCGCCGTCAAACACGATGCTGCCGGCGGCCGCCGTCTCCAGCCGCAACAGCACGCGGCCGACCGTGGTTTTGCCGCAGCCGGATTCACCGACGAGGCCCAGCGTGCTGCCGCGCGGAATGTCGAAGGAAACCCCGGACACTGCGCGCAGCGGTGCCTGGCCGCGGCCCCGCGCGTAATGCACCGACAGGCCCTGCACACTCAGCAGCGGCGCGGCGGGCGTTTCCGCCGTGCGCTGCAGGGGTGCCGCCGCCACGGCCGGTGGCAATGCATCGAATTCCGCCGCGCGCAGGCAGGCCGATGCACGCTGCGGTGCCACCGTTTCCAGTTCCGGCAGCTGCTGCGTGCAGGCGTCGATGCGCCAGGCGCAGCGCGGCGCAAAACGACAGCCCGGCGGCAGATCCAGCAGGTCGGGCGGCGCGCCCTTGATGGTTTCCAGCCGCGCGCCGCTCGGCCGGTCGAGCCGCGGCACCGCGCGCAGCAGGCCCGCCGTGTACGGATGCAGCGGTTGCGCGAACAGGGCCGCCGCCGGCGCCTCTTCGGCGATGCGCGCCGCGTACATCACGCTAACGCGGTCCGCGTAACGCGCGACGATGCCGAGGTTGTGGGTGATCAGCAGCAGCGCGATGCCCTGCTCGCGTGCCAGTTCCCGGAGCAGCCCGAGAATCTGCGCCTGCAGCGTGACGTCGAGCGCGGTGGTCGGCTCGTCGGCGATGATCAGCCGCGGATTGCAGGCGATCGCCGTCGCGATCACCACGCGCTGGCGCATGCCGCCGGACAACTGGTGCGGATAGTCGTCGATGCGCCGTGCCGCGTCGGGAATGCCGACCCGCGCCAGCAGTTCGATCGCGCGCGCGCGGGCGGCTGCCGCCCTCATGCCCAGATGCACGCGCAGCGGCTCCATCACCTGGAAACCGATGCGCAGCACCGGGTTCAGCGCGCTCGCGGGATCCTGGAAAATCATCGCGATGTCGCGGCCACGAATCGCCGGCAGCGCCGCGTCCGGCAGTTGCAGCAGGTCGCGGCCGCCGAACACGGCACGCCCTTCGACACGCGCCTTGTCGGGCAGCAATCGCATGACGGCCAGCGCCGACACCGACTTGCCGCAGCCCGACTCCCCGACCAGCGCCAGCACTTCGCCGGCCTTGATCCGCCAGGAAGCGCCATCGACCGCGCGCACGGTGCCCCGCGGCGTCGCAAAACTCACGCGCAAGTCCTCAAGTTCGAGCAGCCACGGGCCTGCTGCTGCGGACGCGGTCAGGCTTGCCGGTACCGCGCCGTCCATGCCGGAATCAGTCCAGCGCCGCGGCCAGCACGCGCGCGACGTGCAGCGCCTCGCGTTTCGCGCCGTCGTGGATCTGGTGGCGGCAGCTGGTGCCGTCGGCGACGACGAGGGTGTGTTCGCCGGCCTCGCGCACCTTCGGCAGCAGCGACAGCTCGGCCATGCGCATCGAGGTGTCGTAATGGCGCGCCTCGTAGCCGAAGCTGCCGGCCATGCCGCAGCAGCTCGATTCGATGGTCTCCACCTTCAGCCCCGGCACCAGGCCCAGCACCCGCTGCACCGCCGGCATCGCACCAAAGGCCTTCTGGTGGCAATGGCCGTGCAGCAACGCCTTCACCTGCGGCAAGGCCTTCAGCTTCAGCTGCAGCCGCCCGGACTGGTGTTCGCGGGCAATGAACTCCTCGAACAGCAGCGCCTGCTGCGCCAGCGCCGTGGCGTCGGCACCCGGCAGCAGCGACAGGAATTCGTCGCGCAGCGAAAACAGGCAGGACGGCTCGAGGCCGACCACCGGCACGCCGCGTTCGATGTACGGTTTGAGCGCGCCGATCATGCGCTGCGCTTCCGCCCGCGCCTCGTCCACCAGCCCACCCGCAAGGAAGGTGCGGCCGCAGCACAAGGGCCGCTTTTCACCGTCGGGCTGCGGCAGGTGCACCGTGTAGCCGGCGGCCTGCAGCACCTGCAGCGCGGCGCGGGCATTCTCCGGCTCGAAATACGTATTGAAGGTGTCGACGAACAGCACGACTTCGCGGCCGGTCGCCGTGCCCGTCGCTGCCGGCGCGGCAAAGGCATCGCTGCGCCAGGCCGGCAAAGAGCGCTTCGACGCGAAGCCGAGAACGGGTTTTGCCAGCGCCTGCAGGACATTGACCAGCGGCGCCGCCCGCTTCGCCCAGGGCGCGTAGCGCGGCAGGAAGGCAATCAGCCTGTCCTTCAGGTTGATGCCATGATGGCGGCGCCAGTGGTGCAGCCACTCCAATTTCATTTTCGCCATGTCGACGCCGGTCGGGCATTCACGCTTGCAGCCCTTGCAGGACACGCACAGATCCATCGCGTCGCGCACCGCGCCTGAAGTCAGCGCGTTCGGACCCAGCTGGCCGGACAGCGCCAGCCGCAGCGTGTTGGCACGGCCGCGGGTCAGGTGCTGCTCCTCGCGGGTCACGCGGTACGAGGGGCACATCGTGCCGGCGTCGAACTTGCGGCAGTGGCCGTTGTTGTTGCACATCTCGACGGCCTTGTCGAAACCGCCCCACTCGCTCCAGTCGAGCACCGTCGCCGGGGGTTGCGCCGCATAGTCCGGCTTGAAGCGGAACAGGCTGCGGTCATCCTGTTTCGACGGGCGCACGATCTTGCCCGGATTCATCAGGCCCTTCGGGTCGAACAGGTCCTTGATTTCCCCGAAGGCCGCGGTCAGCTTCGGCCCGAAAAAAGGCGCAATCCATTCCGAGCGCACCAGGCCGTCGCCGTGTTCGCCGGAATAGGAACCTTTGTACTGCTTCACCAGTGCCGCAGCCTCCTCGGCAATGGCGCGCATTTTCTGCGCGCCGTCGCGGCGCATGTCGAGTATCGGCCGCACGTGCAGGCAGCCGACCGAGGCATGCGCGTACCAGGTGCCCTTCGTGCCGTGCTTGTGGAAGACCTGCGTGAGTTTGTCGGTGTATTCGGCGAGGTGCTCCAGCGGCACCGCGCAGTCCTCGATGAAGGACACCGGTTTGCCGTCGCCTTTCATCGACATCATGATGTTGAGGCCTGCCTTGCGCACCTCCCAGAATTCACGCTGCAGCGCCGGGTCGATGACTTCGACCACGCTGCCCGGCAGGCCGCGGTCGGCCATCAGCTCGCTCAACTGCTTCAGCCGGCGGATCTGCTCGTCGCGGTCTTCGCCGGCGAATTCCACCAGCAGGATCGCCGCGGGTTCGCCCTTCACGCACTGGTTGACGACCGGCAGGAAGGCCGGGTTGCTGCGCGCCAGCGCGATCATCGTGTTGTCCACGAGCTCGACCGCCGCCGGCTTCAGCCCGACGATGTGCTGCGGCGCCTCCATCGACTGGTAGAAGGTCGGGAAATGACAGATGCCCAGGGTCTTGTGTTTCGGCAGCGGCGACAGCTTCAGTTCGATGCGGCGCGAGAAGGCCAGCGTGCCCTCGGAACCGACCAGCAGGTGCGCCATGTTCGCGCCCTGCGGCAGCATCATGTCAAGGTTGTAGCCGCCCACGCGGCGCAGCACCTTGGGATAGCGGTGCTCGATTTCCTCGGCCTCGCGCGCCGCGATCGCGGCGATGCGGCGGACGATCTCGCGGTACCGCTCGCTGCCGTCGAGCTGCGACAGGTCCTGCGGCAGCAGGCCGAAGCGGCAGACCTCGCCGTCGGCGAGCCAGGCGTCGATGCCCAGCACGTTGTGCACCATGTTGCCGTATTCGATCGAGCGCGAGCCGCAGGAGTTGTTGCCGGTCATGCCGCCGATGGTCGCCTGCGCGCTGGTCGAGACATCGACCGGAAACCACAGCCCGTGCGGCTTCAGCCAGGCATTGAGATGGTCGAGCACGATTCCCGGTTGCACGACAACCCGGCGCGCATCGCGGTCGAAGGTAAGGATCTCGTTGAGGTGTTTCGACACGTCGATCACCAGCGCGGCGCCGACGGTCTGGCCGCACTGCGAAGTGCCGCCGCCGCGCGGCAGCACCGGCACGCCGGCCTCGATGCCGATCTGCAGCGCCGCCAGCGCGTCGTTGTCGTCGCGCGGAATAACCACACCCACCGGCTCGATCTGGTAGATCGAAGCATCGGTCGAATACCGGCCGCGCGAGGCGGCGTCGAACAGCACTTCGCCGCGGATTTCGCGGCGCAGCCTGCGCGCAAGGGTGCTGCGGTCCGGCGAGGACCGGGCGACATGCGCCTTTTGTGCCGGGGCGTTCATTGCGCGGCCTCCGTCTTCCGCGCCTGCAGCGCCTCCATGACCATCACCAGCTTGTTGGCGAGGTGGTCGCGCAGCAGCATCTGCAGCTTCGCACCGTCGCGGCGGGTCAGCGCCTCGATCATCTCTTCGTGCTCCTTGACCGCCTTGTCCCAGCGTTCGCCCGACAGGTTGGCGAGGTAACGCGCACGTTTGACATGGGCGTTCATCGCGCGCCAGGACTGGGCCAGCGTGGCATTGCCGGCGCAGTCGATGATGCGCTGGTGGATCTGCTGGTTGTAGCGGAAGTACGGGGCCAGCTCGCCGCGGGCGTGGTGGGCCAGCATGTGATAGTGCAGCGCGCGGATGTCGGCGATGTCGGCTTCGCTCGCATTGCGGCAGGCCAGCTCGCCGGCCAGCGCCTCCAGCGCGCCGAGCACGACGAAGACTTCCTGCATTTTTTCCGGCTTCAGCGGCGCCACCACGGCGCCGCGGTTGGGCAGCAGCTCGACCAGGCCTTCGGAGGCGAGGAACTTGATCGCCTCGCGCAGGGGTGTGCGCGAGGTGCCCAGCCGTTCGGCCAGCACGCGCTCGTTGAGCTTGGTCTCCGGCGCCAGCTCGCCCTGCACGATCAGGTCGCGCAACTGGTCGACCACGGTTTCATGCAACAGCCGGCGCTCGGCCAGTGAAGTCACGTTGGACGTCTGCGGTATCGGGGTATCGGGCATGGTGAGCTCCATTTGTATGCATAATACCTTCGATCTGGATTTCGGGCAATTTATAAAAATTAATAAAAACAAATACTTACAATAAATACTCTGTAGTCTGTCGATCATCATCTTATTTTTGCATACAAAAATAGATTGCTCCGGCCGACACCCGGGGTTAACATGCAGGCTCACCCACTCCCTTTTCTGGAGCCCGATCATGAGCCACACCGCCGGCCGCCACTTCCTGCAAATCCCCGGACCGAGCACCGTCCCCGAGCGCGTGATGCGCGCCATCGACATGCCGGTGATCGACCACCGTGGCCCCGAGTTCGCGCAGCTCGGCAAGGACGTGCTGGCCGGCATGAAACGCGTGTTCAAGACCGCCGGCGACGTGGTGATCTACCCGGCCTCCGGCACCGGCGCCTGGGAAGCCGCGCTGGTCAACACGCTGTCGCCCGGCGACAGCGTGTTGATGGTGGAAACCGGCCAGTTCGCGACGCTGTGGAAAAACCTCGCGCTGCGCCTCGGCCTGAAACCGGAGTTCATCAGCGGCGACTGGCGCCGCGGCGCAGACCCGGCTGCGATCGAAGCACGCCTGCTCGAAGACAAGGCGCATGCGATCAAGGCCGTCTGCGTGGTGCACAACGAAACCTCGACCGGCGCGACTTCGCGCATCGGCGAAGTGCGCAAGGCCATCGACCGCGCGAAACATCCCGCGCTGTTCCTGGTCGACACCATCTCCGGGTTGGGTTCCATCGATTACCGTCACGACGAATGGGGCGTCGATGTCACCGTTGCCGGCTCGCAGAAGGGCCTGATGCTGCCGCCGGGCCTGTCCTTCAACGCCATTTCGGCGAAGGCGCTCGCCGCCAGCAAGGATGCGAAGCTGCCGCGCTCGTACTGGTCCTGGGACGAGATGCTGGCCCCCAACAAGAACGGCTTCTTCCCCTACACCCCCGCCACCAACCTGCTCTACGGCCTGCGCGAGGCGCTGCGCATGCTGGAAGAAGAAGGCCTCGACCAGGTGTTCGCGCGCCACCAGCGCCACGCCGAGGCGGCACGCCGCGCGGTGAATGCCTGGGGCCTCGAAATCCTGTGCCAGAACCCGGCCGAGTATTCGCCGGCGCTGACCGCGGTGCTGATGCCCGCGGGCCACAGTGAAGTGGCCTTCCGCAAGGTCGTGCTCGAGCGTTTCAACATGTCGCTGGGCAGCGGGCTCGGCAAGATTGCCGACAAGGTGTTCCGCATCGGCCACCTCGGCGATTTCAACGACCTGACGCTGATGGCGACGCTTGCCGGCGTCGAGATGGGACTGGAACTCGCCGGCGTGCCGCACAAGAAGGGCGGCGTCGCCGCGGCGATGGACTACCTGACCGGCGAAAAAACAGCGGCACGCGCAGCCAAGGCGGCCTGAGCTGCAACGATCGCGCCGCCGGCACGCGGCGCGATCCATTCAGTGCATGGGATCCATAAAGTGCGGATCCAAGTCCACATCGTGCCGATGCGGTGGTATGCTGACTCCGCCCGTAGCCGATCAGGCCGCTCACGGCTGACGAGCTCCGGGGTTGCAACCATAACGGAGGAGTCATGATCAAACACTCAGCAATCGTTGCCGCCGCACTGTTCGCCGCCCTTCCCGCCGCTCACGCGCAATCGTCCTTTCCGGAGCGTCCGATCCGCATGATCGTGCCTTTCGCCCCGGGCGGCGGCAGCGACATCAGCGCGCGCATGATGACCGACGAACTGGGCCGCGTGCTGGGCACCACCATCGTCATCGACAACCGCCCCGGTGCCGGCAGTTCGCTGGGCACCGACCTCGCGACCAAGGCCTCGCCCGACGGCTACACCACGCTGCTCGGCAACATCAGCCTCGCCTTCAACGCGGCGCTCTACAAGAAGCTGCCCTACACCGCGCTGCGTGACCTGGTGACCATTTCGCTCGCCACCGAACAACCCAACATCATCGTCACCCACCCCTCGCTGGCGGCCAAGACCCTGCAGGAATTCGTCGCGCTGGCGAAGAAACAGCCCGGCAAGCTGACCTACGCCTCCGCGGGGCTCGGTTCCGGCACCCACCTGGCAATGGAAATGCTGATGATGTCGCAGAAAATCGAACTGGTGCATGTGCCGTACAAGGGCACCGGCCCGGCGATCACCGCAATGCTCGGCAACGAAACCAGCGCCTTCATGTCGACCTTCGCTTCCGCGCTGCCGCACATCAAGTCCGGCCGCCTGCGCACGCTCGGCGTCACCACCAGCAAGCGCTCGCGCGCGCTGCCGGATGTGCCGACGATCGCCGAATCCGGCGTGCCCGGCTTCGAATACGCCACCTGGTACGGCGTGCTCGGCCCCAACGGAATCCCGAAACCCATCGTCGACAAGCTGAACAAGTCGATCGTGTCGGTGCTGAACATGCCTGAAGTGGTCAAGCGTTACGACAACCAGGGCATGGATGTGCGGCCGTCCACGGTCGCCGAGTTCCGCGCATTGCTGAAATCGGAAACCGACAAGTGGGCGAAAGTCGTGCGCGACGCTAAAATCCCCCAACAATAGGCTGGCATGGTGCCGGTCGACATCACGCATGCCCACCGACACCCTCCTCGTCACCCGCAGGGATGACATCGCCACCGTCACGCTGAACCGGCCGGAACGGCTCAACGCGCTGAACCGCGGCATGTGGGCGGCGCTAGGCGACGCGATGCAACAACTGGCGGCCGATGACAGCCTGCGCTGCGTCGTGCTGCGCGGCGCCGGCGGCAAGGCTTTTGCCGCCGGCGCCGACATCGCCGAATTCGCCCGCGAGCGCGCCGACGCGCGCCAGGCCAAGGCGTACGGCGAGCTGATCCACGCGACGATGCAGGCGGTTGCGCGAAGCCGGCATCCCACGGTCGCGCTGATCGAGGGCGCCTGCGTCGGCGGCGGCCTCGAAATCGCCGCAATGTGCGACATGCGCATCTGCGGCAGCTCCAGCCGTTTCGGCGTGCCGATCAGCAAGCTCGGACTGACGATGGGTTACGGCGAACTCGCCGGCCTGCTGGCATTGGTCGGGCGCGCGGTGGCGCTGGAAATCCTGCTTGAGGGCCGCGTGTTCACGGCCGAGGAAGCCTATCGCAAGGGCCTGGTCAACCGCGTCGTGGCCGATGACCAGGTGGAGATCGAAGCCTACGCGCTGGCACGGCGCATCGCCGACGGCGCGCCGCTGGTGGCGCGCTGGCACAAGCAGTTCATCGAACGCCTGACGCCGCAGGCCGCCGTGCCCGCCGCCGAATGGGACGAGGGTTTCGCCTGTTTCGACACCCAAGACTACCGCGAAGGCGTGCGCGCCTTCCTCGCCAAGACCAAACCGGATTTCAAGGGACGCTGATGCGCAAACTGATCCTCCTGCTGTTCAGCGCGCTGAGCCTCAATGCCTGGGCCGCGGCCGACTACGCCCGCGAACAGCGCTGGGCCGACGAAATCACGCCGGCGATCCTCGTCGGCGACCCGGTCCGGCTCGCGCTGCCTTCGGGCCGCAAATTCCTCGCGATCCACGCACCGAACGCGAAAGCGCAAGCCGGCGTCATCGTCATCCACGGCCTCGGCGTGCATCCGGACTGGGGCCTGATCAATCCGCTGCGCAGCAACCTGTCGGAACAGGGTTATGCGACGCTGTCGGTACAGATGCCGGTGCTTGCTGCGGAAGCGCGCGGCGACCAGTACCCGCCGCTGTTCCCGGAAGCCGCGGAACGCATCGCCGCCGCGGTCAGCTTCATGCGCGGCAAGGGCCACAAGAAAATCGCGATCGTCGCGCACAGCCTCGGTGCGCGCATGAGCAATGTGTTCCTCAACACGCCCGGTGCACCGGCGATCGACGCCTTCGTCGCCATCGGCATCTCCGGCGAATACACGAAACCCGAAACCTTCAAGGCGCCGGTGCTCGACCTGATGGGCGAAAAAGACCTGCCGGCCGTGCTCGACAGCGCGGCAAAACGGGCGGCGGCGATCCGCAACATCCGCGGCTCCAGCCAGATCAGCGTCGCCGGCGCCGATCACTTCTTCAACGGCATGGAACGCGAACTGCTGCAGCAGGTGAAGCTGTTCCTCGACCGCGCCACCCGCTAGTTTACAAAAATATCAATATAATCAAATACTTATAAGGTTACACCATGGCCACGATGTACGCGGCGCTGTCGGAGCGGCATGTCGAGTTCATCCGCGCGCAGCACATCTATTTCGTTGCCACCGCCACTGCCGACAGCCGGGTCAATGTCTCGCCCAAGGGCATGGATTCGCTGCGCGTGCTTGGCCCGAATCGCGTGGCCTGGTTGAGCGTCACCGGCAGCGGCAACGAAACCTCGGCCCATGTGCAGGCCGATGCGCGGATGACCGTGATGTTCTGCGCCTTCGACGGTGCGCCGCTGATCCTGCGGCTCTACGGCAGCGCCAGGGTGATCCACCGCAAGGATCCGGACTGGGCCGCGCTGTACGCGCAGTTCACGCCGCTGCCCGGCGCGCGCCAGATTTTCGACCTCGCAATCACGCATGTGCAGACATCCTGCGGCATGGGTGTGCCCTTCATGGACTACAAAGGCGAACGCGGCTCGCTCGAAGCCTGGGCCGAAAAAAAGGGCGAGGCCGGCCTGCACGAATACTGGGAACTGAAAAACCGGAACAGCATCGACGGCCTGCCCACCCACATCGTGGCCCGCAACAACGGCTGAACAGGCCCGCCGGTTAAAATTGCCGGTCCAGTCACCAGGGAACACCGCATGACCATCGACCATTCCGCCGTCACCCTCACCGGCGGCCATTTCCAGTGGGACGATCCGCTGCTGATCGAAACACAGCTGACCGACGAGGAGCGGATGATCCGCGACACCGCGCGCCAGTATGCGCAGGAAAAACTCGCGCCGCGCATCCGCGACTGGAACCGCCACGAAAGCTTCGACCGCGAAGTGATGCGCGAGATGGGCGAACTCGGCTTCCTCGGCGCGCCGCTCGAAGGTTACGGCTGCGCCGGCATCGGTTACGTCGCCTACGGCCTGATCATGCGCGAACTGGAACGCGTCGACACCGCCTTCCGCTCGGCGGTCGGCGTGCAGGGCGGCCTCGCGATGACGCCGATCTACGCCTACGGCAGCGAGGAACAGCGGCAGAAATACCTCCCGAAAATGGCAACCGGCGAACTGCTCGGCTGCTTCGGTCTCACCGAACCCGACCACGGCTCCGACCCCGGCAGCATGAAAACCCGCGCGCGCAGCGTCGACGGCGGTTACCTGCTGAGCGGCACCAAGCTGTGGATCACCCACGCCCCGATCGCCGACATCATGGTGGTCTGGGCCAAGGACGACGGCGGCGTGATCCGCGGCTTCATCCTCGAGCGCGGCATGGAGGGGCTTTCCACGCGCAAGATCGAGGGCAAGTTCTCGGTGCGCGCCTCGCCCACCGGCGAAATCGTCATGGACAAGGTGTTCGTGCCGGAAGCCAACCTGCTGCCGAACGTGTCGGGCCTGAAAGGCCCCTTCGGCTGCCTCAACAACGCGCGTTTCGTGATCTGCTGGGGCGCGCTCGGCGCCGCCGAGGCCTGCTGGCACACCGCGCGCCAGTACACGATGGACCGCAAGCAGTTCGGCAAACCGCTGGCGGCGAACCAGCTGGTCCAGAAAAAACTGGCCGACATGCAGTCCGAGATCGCGCTGGGCCTGCTCGCCTGCCTGCACGTCAGCCGGCTGCGCGACGAGGGCCGCGCGACGCCGGAAATGGTGTCGCTGCTGAAGCGCAATTCCACCGGCAAGGCGCTGGACATCGCCCGCGCCGCGCGCGACATGCTCGGCGGCAACGGCATCTCCGACGAATTCCCGGTGATCCGCCACATGCTCAACCTCGAAACCGTCAACACGCTGGAAGGCACCCACGACATCCATGCGCTGGTGCTGGGCCGCGCCCAGACCGGGCTTTCGGCCTTCAACTGATCAGCGCCCTCCGATCATGCTGAAAGGCACCTCCGGGGTTTACCGCAGTGACGATATGGTCGTCGTCGAGCGCCATCGCCACCAGTTCCCGTCACTGTGCCTGGCCTGCGGCGGCAGCTGCGCGGTGCCCGAAGCCGCGCCCTCCGCGCCCGGCACCCGCCCGAAGCTGCGGCCGCCGGTCTGCCCGGACTGCAACTCGCGGCGCGGACGCGTCGCAAAAATCGTCGCCGTTGCCGGCGTCGCGATGATCATCGCCGCACCGGTGGTCCATTACGCGCTCGGCCCCCTGCCCGCCCTCGCGATGCTGCTGACCGGCATCACCGACCTCGGCATCGCCGGCTGGCTGCGCGGCCATGCGCTGCGCTTCCGCACGGTCCGCGAAGACGAACAGTACGTCTGGATCGCCGGAGGGCAGCGCGACTTCCTCGCCGCATTGCCGGCCTGGCACGGCATGAAGCTCGACGAACTGCGCCGCCGCGACGGCTGAATCCGCGATGGCGGAACCGCTGAAGAACCGCTACGGTCCGGAAATCCCGCGGCGCATCGCGCGGATGATCGCGCAGGTGCACCCCGCGTTTCCGCAAGCCGCCTTCCTGCGCGACGCGCTCGACGGTTACGAGGCGCTGGAACTGATGCCGCGCGGCCGCCACATCGCCCGCGCATTGCGCAGACACCTGCCGCAGGAGGTGCCGGCGGCACTCGACATCCTGCTCGCCTCGCTGGATGCGCCGCACGGCGACGACAGCAGCGGCCCGCTGGCGTCCTTCCTGTTCCTGCCGCACACGGTTTATGTCGCCGACTACGCGCTCGACCATTTCGAGGCGGCGATGCGCGCACAACACGCACTGACGCAGCGTTTCACCGCCGAATTCAGCATCCGGCCCTTCATCGAGAAACACCCGCAACGCACGCTGGCCGTGCTGCGCGGATGGGCACGGGACCCCAGCCCCCATGTGCGGCGGCTGGTGTCCGAGGGCACGCGCCCGCGCCTGCCCTGGGCGCCGCGGCTGCACACACTGCAGCGCGACCCGCGCCCGGCGCTGGAACTGCTCGAGCTGCTGAAGGACGACCCGGAGCTGTACGTGCGCCGCTCGGTGGCCAACCACCTCAACGACATCGGCAAGGACCATCCGGCGCTGCTCAATGCCGTCGCCAAACGCTGGCTGAAAGGTGCCTCCCCCGAGCGCGCCTGGATCGTGCGCCATGCGCTGCGTTCCGCGATCAAGCGCGGCGACCCCGGCGCGCTGGCGGTATCCGGATTCGGCGCGAAGGCCAAAGTGTCGGTGCGCAAGGCCGCGGTGACGCCGCAGCGGGTACCCATCGGCGGCCGCGTCAACATCCGTTTCGAACTGGCAAACCGGAAGGCGGCACCGCAGCGCGTGCTCGCCGACCTGCGGGTGCATTACGCGAAGGCCGGCGGCAGAACCTCGGCCAAGGTGTTCAAGCTGAAAACTGTCGAGCTCGGGCCGAAGGAAATACTGGGTTTCGCCAGAACGCTGTCACTGGCCAACCTGACGACGCGCAAACACCATCCCGGCCGCCATCGCGTCGAAGTGCTGCTCAACGGCCGCGCGGTGGCGCTCGGCGGATTCCTGCTGACCCGCGCGACAGCCTAGGACGCGGCAGCCGCGGGCGGCGGCAGGAAACGCCGGCGCAGCAGGCGCCCCGTCACCAGCGCCAACACGAAGGCCGGGAACACCGCGAGCAGCACCGAGGACGGCCCCCAGACGCGGAAATATTCCGGCACCGCCGTGCTGCCGTCCGTGACATAGGCGGCGTAGATCACGTAATCGTCCTCGGTCACCTTCAGCTCGACCCGCTGGCGGCCATCCGCCGCATCACCCGTGGTGAAGCGCACATAGGGCTTGAACGCGCCGAAGGCCGGTACCTCAAATTCGCCTGCGGGCTGCGGCAGCCTCAGCGTGCGCGGCGGCGGCGGCGGATCCGTGCGCGTGATGTCGGGCCAGCGCAGCAGCTCGTACTGAAAGGGCGCTGTCGCCGCCGGCGGCAGCGCGATCACCGGAAACAGGCGCACCGGTGTCGCGCCTTCCGGATAACGCTCGGCGGTGAAGTACGTGGTGCCCCAGGAAATCAGCGCCATCAGCGCGAGAAAAACCAGCAGTTGCGCGATCAGGATGCCGGTGCGGACGAGAAAACGCATGGAGAGGCTTTGGAATGCGGAAAGGGCTACTGTACCGCGTCGCAGCCGTCAGGGATACCGCGCGACTGTCTGCAGCCGCGGCGTTTCAGCGGATGACCAGCCCCTCCGGGGTCGAACGCACGCCCGAGAGCAGGGTCTTCGGCGCCGCGCGGCGCAGGCGGCTGCGGCCGCTGGCGCCGGTGGCCTCCTCGGCATGGGCCGCGTTTTTCTCCATCTCCTCGATGTAGAGGTTGCGGCCGCCGAAGTGCACCGCGGCATACTGAAACGCGCTGTGCAGCTTGTGCTCCAGCCGCTTCATCGCGTTGACGTAAAACGCCGGCGTCTTGCTGAGCAGATCCTTGCCCGACTTGTAGACCACGACAATCTTGCCGTCGGGCTGCTTGCGGCGCGCGATGCCTCCGAGCACGAACTCCGGGTACAACCGGTCATGGCATTTCTCGAGGTAACAGCGGTCCGACATCTGCGCGATGATGTCGGCGGTGCCGAGGATCTCGCCGACGCGGCGCATCACCGGATCGTCCATGCGGATGCTTTCCGGATCGCGCTCGTAACCGGTGAAGTGGATGATCACCGAGGCGTCGCGGGCGTATTTCTTCATGCCGATCTTCGGCATGTAGCCCAACAGGAACTTCGCGCCGCGCGACACATGGGTCAGCGTGTATTCGGCGCCGTAGCGGTGCTTGCGGTCGTTGCGCCGGCGCAGGTAACCGACATCGTGGAACAGCGCGGTGATGACGCCGACGCTGAAATACTCCGGCGACAGCGGCGCATGTTCGCGCGGATCACGCTGGTAGCCGTCGAGCAGCCGCGCCATCGCCAGCGTCACATCGAGCACGTGCTGGATGTCGTGGTACTCGGTGTCGCAGGGATGATAGTCCGGGTGTTTGCCGTGGTACATCTTCGACAGGTCGTCGAAGGCCCGCTCCATCGGCCGCGCATTGCCCTTCGGATAGAGGGCCCGGAACAGACCCAGGACATGATCCGAAACCTCGATCGCATCGGTGGTGCGGATCTTGTCCGTGATGTCGAAATCGCTGCGGCGCATGGCGGTTGCCCTAGTTTTCCTTGTTTTTTCAGCAGTCTAACAATCCGCGGGATTTCGCACCATGCACTAGTTCCTGCCGGGAAAACCGCCTGACTGGCGAGCGCTTGCGCCCGACGAACGGTTCAGCGCGCTGCCGGGAACGCTGGGTGACCGGCCTCGCTGCCTGGCGGCCGGAATGGGGTATGAACCCGCGGGGGGACGCAAGCCCGGGGAGCCTCCGGCAGCACGGGTTCCGGGCCGGCGTACTCCTTCATGACCCGTCGCGCAGCCGCGGATCGTCCGGAAACTTCTGCTGCAGCCGGCCGCGTTCCCGCGCCAGTTCCGAGCAGATCAAGTCGCGGGTGACCTGCAGTCCCTGGCCCTCGGGCACCGGACGGTCGCGGTAAGGCATGCAGAGTTCGACCGCGGCGAGGTGGCTGCGCAACTCGGCAGCCTCCTCCGCCGGACGAGCGGCGGCGGCGCGCGCCACCTGGCCGCTGAAATTCTCATGCCCGCTGAAACAGTCCCCCGCGCCCGGCAGCCAGCGCGGCGGCGTGTCGTCCTCATACAGGCACAAGGTCGCCTCAACCCGGTCCAGCCCGGCACGGCGCGCGGCCTCCGCGTCGCGCGTGAACAGCAGCGCCATCGACTCGGCACTGACATGGAATCGCGGATGCGCCATCGCCGAGGGCGCCATCACCCAGGCCTCGGCACGCGCGCGGAAATCCGCCGCCGCGGGATCGAGTGTCGTGTGCACCATCAGCGTTTCATTGCCGCGCACCGCGCCGTGCTGGCTCAGTCCCGCGGTGAATGTCACCTGCGCCATGGCCGTCGCGCGCGGCAGCGCCATCGACAGCGGCCATGCGGCGGGCAGCAACAGCAGCACAAGTGCGGCCAGATCCGGCTTCAGCCAGGGTCGCGGCAGGGCCGCAGTGAACAGCAGCGCGAGCAGCGCATCGGAAATCAGGAACAGGCCCAGCGGATTGGCATCCCAGATCCGCGACGGCAAGGCTGTGCCGGCCTTCAGCGCGGCGAGGATCGGCAGCAGGTTCAACATGAACAACACACCCGCCAGCGCCATGCCGATCAGCAGCGCGCGCACCCTTGCCGCACCCGCGGCGCCCAGCGTCGGCAGCAGCGCCACCGCCACCGTCGCCACGATGAAGGACGGCACATGCAGCGCACCGCCGGCGACCGGCAGCGGCATCAGGTAATCCGTGAACGCACTGCCGCTGCCCCAGATGCCGCGCCAGCCGAGGGCGGCCGCGATCAGCGCAGGAAGGGTCCAGGCAATCAGCCACCAGGACAGCGTGCGAATTCCGGGCATGGGCATGGCGTCTCGAATATCAAACCACCGGCGTCTTCACCGGCTGCCCGTCCAGCTTGAGCTGGATGTTCTCGATCTGCAGCAGGCCCATCGCCGTGCGCGTCTCGTTGGTCGCACTGGCCATGTGCGGCAGCAGCACAACATTGTCCAGCCCGAAAAAGGCCGGATCGACATTGGGCTCGTCGTAATAGACGTCCAGCCCGGCGCCGGCGATCTTGCCGTCCTGCAGGTACTTCAGCAGCACCGGCTGGTCGACCACCGAGCCGCGCGCGACGTTGACGAGATAACCCTGCGGCCCCAGCGCATCGAGCACCGCGGCATTGACCAGCTTGTCGGTCTCCGGCCCGCCGGGGGTGATCGCCACCAGCACATCGGAATTTTTCGCCAGCGTCACCGGATCGGGATCGTAGGCCCAGGGCACGTCCTTTTTGTTGCGGTTGTGGTAACGGATGTCCATCTTGAAGGCCTTCGCGCGATTGGCGATTTCCTCGCCGATGCGGCCGAGGCCGAGGATGCCGAGAGTCTTGCCGCCGAGCGACGTCGTGAAGGGATAGGTGCCATCGGTTTTCCAGCGGCCGGCGCGGACATACTTGTCGGCCTGCGGAAACTTGCGCAGCGTGTTCAGCACCAGCGCGATCGCGCAGTCGGCGACGCAGTCGTTCAGTGCATTCGCGGTGTTGGTGACAACGATGCCGCGCGCCTTCGCGGCATCAAGGTCTATCTGGTCCACGCCGACGCCGAAGTTGGCGATGATCTCCAGCTTCGGCAGCGCATCCATCAGCGCGGCATCGACCTTGCTGTGACCGGTGTGCGCCAGCGCGCGAACCTTGGGCGCGGCGGCCTTCAGCGCCGCGGCGCGGTCGGGCTGCTCCCACAGCTTGACCAGCTTGAACTCCTGCTCCATGCGTTTCTGGGTGCCGGCATGGCCTTTCGCGGTAAGGATGACGTCGTGTTTCATGGGGGCTCCGTGTTGAAGTCCCGCCATCCTTCAGCATTCGGCGCCCGCTGGCAAGCCGGGCAAAGCAGGATTCAGTCGGGCGCGGTCCCCGTTCAAGCCGCCGCCGGCTCGGTCAGCGGCACCGTCGTCGAATCGTAACCGTAGACCCAGGACGGATCGGTCTTGTCCTTCAGCCAGGTGTTGGCACTGGACCCGGCCTGGATCGCGGAAGCGCGCGGTTTGCGGATCGCCTCATACAATTTGAACGCGTCCGACAAACCATCGGCCTCCACACCCGTCAGCACCCGCGACAGGATCGCCGCATCTTCCAGCGCCGAGGCCGCGCCCTGCGCCATGTACGGCGTCATCGGATGGCAGGCGTCGCCGAGCAGCGCAACGCGGCCTTCCGACCAGCGCGACAGCGGATCGCGCTCGAACAATCCCCATTTGTACACTTCGGGACAGGCCTTGAGGATCGCCTGCACTTCCGGATGGAAGCCGGCGTACAGTGCGCGCAGTTCTTCCAGATCGCCTTTCGCCGACCAGGACTCCGGCGTGATCCAGTCCGCCTTCTCCGGCACCGAGGTCACGAAATACAGCTCGTCGCGCTTGCGCGTGACGAAGTACACCACCATGTGCCGGTCCGGCCCCCACCACTTGGTGCGCACCGGCGCCAAGGTCACACCCTGGATGCGTGATGCCGGGAAGGTTGTGCGATAGGCCACCCGGCCGGTGAAATGCGGCTTCTCCGGCCCGAGCATCTGCTCGCGGATCAGCGAATGCACACCGTCGGCGCCGATCACCGCATCGGCCTTGATCATCACGCCGTTGGTGAAATGCAGATCGACGCCCTGCGCCTTCTGGTCGTAGAACTTGAGCTTCATGCCGAGGTGGACAATATCTTTCGGCACGACATCGGCAATCGCCGCATGCAGGTCTCCGCGATGCAGGAACAGGTACGGCGCGCCGAATTTCTGCATCACGTCCGCACCCAGCGGCAGTTCGCTGCTCGGCGCGCCGCTGTCCCAGGCACGGCTCAAGGCAAAGTCCGCCTGGAAGGCCGTGTCCACCAGCCGCTCTTCAACCCCCAGCAGGCGCAGGACCTTCATCGCATTCGGCGCCATCTGGATGCCGGCGCCCACGCGCGCAAACTGCGCCGCCTGTTCAAACACATTCACGGTATGGCCCGCACGGCGCAGCAGCGCCGCAGCCGCCAGCCCGCCGATGCCGGCGCCGATGATGGCGATGGAGAGGGGTTTCATAAAATAGTCAATATAATCAAATATTTACAAAACATCATCCCCTCTCCCCGCGCGCGGGGAGAGGGTTAGGGTGAGGGGCTGCGATAAAGGAACACTTGAAGCGAAGCAGCGGGGCTGCGCGAAAAGATCACAACGCCGAAATCTTCGCCTCGGTCACCACCCGCCGCCATTTCGGAATCTCGCGCTGGATATGCGCGGCAAATCCCTCGGGCGTGGTCGGCGTCAGCTCCACGGTATTGAAGCGGTCACGCAGCGATTTCTGCTGCAGCACCTTGCCGATCTCCTGCGACAGCCGATTGACGATGGGCTGCGGCGTCCCGGCCGGCGCCAGCAGGCCAAACCAGATCGTCGATTCATAACCCTTCACGCCCGCTTCGGCCAGCGTCGGCAAATCCGGCGCCGCCGCCGCGCGTTGGGCGCTGGTCACGCCCAGCACCTTCACCCGGCCCGCGCGCGCCTCGGCCAGCCCCGCCGCACCGAGCATCATGTCCACATGCCCCGCCATCACATCGATCATCGCCGGACCCGCGCCCTTGTACGGCACATGCAACAGGTCCACACCCGCGAGCAATTTCAGCAGTTCACCGGCCAGATGATTCGACGAGCCGTTGCCGCCCGAAGCAAAAGTCAGCTTGCCCGGCTGGCGTTTCGCCAGCGCGATCAGCTCCTTGACGTTTTTCGCCGGCACCGAGGGGTGCGTGACCAAAAACAGCGGCGTGGTCACACAAAGAGACAAAGGCGCGAAATCCTTGACCGGGTCGTACGGCAGATCCCTGGTCACCGCCGGATTGATCGCGAGGCTGGTCACGCTGCCGTAAACCAGCGTGTAACCATCAGCCGGCGATCTCGCCACGAGCTGCATGCCGATCGCCTGCGAGGCGCCGGGGCGGTTTTCAACGAGGACCTGCTGGCCTAGGGCTTCGGTCAGGCCGGCGCCGATGGCGCGCGGCACCAAGTCGCCGAGGCCGCCGGCGGTGTAGGGGGAGATGATGCGGATGGGTTTGACGGGGTAAGTCTGGGCTTGTGCTGTGGACATGGCCAGCACCACGGTCATCGCAACGGAAAAGCCGCTCAATGAAATGCTGAGCATGGAACGCCTCCTCGTGTTTTTTAGTTTCAGGATTTGGATTTTACGACGGCGGCACAAGAGAAAAAGTGAAATTCACATTGAACAGAATGAGGTTTTACTTGAGTGCCCGTCTTCGGCAAGACAGACGGTTGTAGTTTGTATAAGGTGTGTTCGAGCCTAGGGTGGCTCCCCGATACCAGCAAAAGTAGGAACTTTTGGATGCTTGTTGTTGCGCTCTAAGATTCTTATTCAAGATATTCGTCATCCTGATAACTCTGATCAGGGCGCAATAGACGATTTATGCTAACTGTCACTCCGGTGTCAAAGTTATGCATGAATAGATTGATATCAGAAGCAATCTCTTGGTACGAGTCGGATAACGCATTTTTAAGATCGTCTAATGAGTTGATTCTCAAACCGCATTGACAACTTTCTAACAATTTAAAAAATCCTCCCCATCGGTAATACATTCCGATTGGCGGATTTGGGAATCTAAACTTTCCTTTTTCTGGAAAAATAAACTGCCTAGGTTTGTATATTCTAAGAAGATGCAAGCTATTTCTTTTGTCTTTGCGATTTTTGAGTTCTGAGAAACCGTAATAAATCCAGCGAAAGTTTTGCAATGTACGGTGTTGCGCATCGCTTAACTTCCAATAATCCCCACTCGCATCGTGATACAACGCCTTGTACTGCAAACCAAATAATTTTATTTTGTGCCCGGGAATAAAGACGAAATCTGCGGGAAGTTTTTTTTCAATATTTTGCGGAACTGGAATTGTGTGGACGTCAATTCCGCAATTTTCAAAAAAGTCCTCAATTTGCCTTGATGTCCAATATTCGGACTGCCTTTCCTGCACGTAAGTTTTTATCACTCGCAGACTCTTCCGAGCTCTTTTTCAATCTAATCGATAGCCACTCTTATTAAGATTCCCCACGGCACTCAAGATAATAAGTAAAACTTTGAGCCAATTCGGCCACTGCTGCCATGTCTAAAGGCTTAGAAGCTGCTGACTCCTGAAAAGCAACATTGTTTTTGGTTAGGTAAGTTGCCAGCGCTTCAAGTGAAATTGCAAAATTGACGTTCTGAGGAATTCCGCTGGTAGTTGCGGCTGATCGAGAAAGCTCTAATCTTCCTTGAACAACACCTACGATATTTCCAGAACTGTCCATTAATGGGCCGCCGCTATTGCCTGGCTGAACAGGGGCTGAAATTTGAATTTCTCCGGCAGCATTCTTAAATCCACGTAAGGCACTAACGACACCGGTAGTAAAGTTGCCGTCGCTAGACAAAGATCCAGCCAGGGGATATCCAAAAACTGTCACTGTTTCACCCAATCGAATTGCTTGAGGGCTGCGAAGTCGTGCATAAGCTCTTTTGAGGCCGAATACGCGTAGCAGAGCGAGATCTATCTTGGCGTCGGAATCTACTATCTCTGCCCTGAGTTTATGGCCTTGGGCATGAATTTCAATAATTCCGCAATTCGAAATTACATGTTGATTAGTTATCAGTAATTCAGGGGCAATGGCAAATGCAGTGCCTGAAGAGCGCTGGATTACAGCTAGATCTCTTGGTGGCGAAACTTTTGGTGAGTCCTTGCGGTCGCCTAATTTCGGAGGTTCATTTTTCCTAGGTTGCGCAGTGACGGAAGCGTTTATCCCATGCAGTTGTTTTGAGACGCAAGCGCTATATTCTTTCGGATCAAAAGGTCTGCAGGCGCGAGATATTTTGAACTGCAAATCCTTACTCAACTCAGTAATATTTATTGCTTTATCCCAATCCTTTGTTACGAGATGAAGGCATCGAACATAGCCATCTATATTTGCATCGGGTTGATTGTCGTAGCGCCTTAATTCTGACGTGCATTGTCCGGGAATTACGGCCTGTACGTCGATGTGAAATCTTGAGATATCAGGAATACCTCCCGCTTGCTCAGCGATCGCATGCGACTTAAATAAGCAACTCACGTAAGAATTTACGGTGCGACCACGCAAACCAGCTCGACAAACAGTTTGTAATGAATCTAAAGCAAGCTCGCTCAATTCGCCTAGTTTGTCTAGAGGCTTAAGATCTTCGAGTTCCTTTTGAATACATTTTTCGAGATCAAAATTATTGAGAGCACTATATTCTTGGCGATGAAAATGTGAATTTCTCACTGCTAAACAGATTAAATTAGCGGACAACCGAGCGTCGCCGTAAAAATATTGGGACGGGGTCAATTTTTTTTGTGCGTAGGCCTGACTGCACGATAGAAGAAAAATTAGAATTAACTTCCAGATTTTCAAACTCATGCAAAGTCCTTTGCAAATGTTTCTGATACTCAAACCCATAAAATAGAACAGATTGCAGGCTCAATAAGATTTCCCCGCCTGAGTAACACGGAGGCCTACGGATACATTGCCTTTGAAGATTACTTCAGCATACCGAAAAACGTGAAACACCCGGTCAAATAAGCACCCAGTTCTGTACCGGGTTTCCTCCCCAACCTAGGTTCGAAATACCCCCTAAATTCATACCCCTTGACCAACCGTCTTGGGTCGGAATTGGGCACCTGCTGCAAAACGCTATCTAAATACGATGGCTAATCATCAGCCAACTCACCCGCCGCCGCCCGCCCCAATCGATCCCGTATAGCAAACCACTCCGCTTGTTCCGGCGGCTGCTCCACCAGGATCGCATCACAACCCGCCTGATCCAGCTCGCGCAGATTGGCATAGAGGTCATGCGCATAACCCGCCGCATCCGCCGGCGCGGCCAGCCACACGATGTTTTCAATCAGGGGCCGCAGCGCCGTCCGCGCCAGCACCGCGACGCGTTTGCCCTGGCGCGTCAGGCTGTGCGCGAGTTCGATGACGAGGTCGCCTTCCATCAGCATCACCGGGGTCTGCGGCGAATAATGTTTTTCCAGCGTGCCGGAAACGCGCGGCGCGTCGGCATCGGGTGCGGTCAACGGCGCGCCGAGCGCGGCTTCGAGTTCTTGCGGCGTGATCCAGCCGGGGCGCAGCAGGCTGGGTGTCGCGCGCGAGCAGTCGACGATGGTGGATTCGATGCCGACATCGGCCGCGCCGCCGTCGAGCACGCAGGCTACGGTGTCGCCGAATTCCTCGCGCACATGCGCGGCAGTGGTTGCCGATACGCGGCCGAAACGGTTCGCTGACGGCGCAGCCACCCCGCCGCCGAATTCACGCAGCAGCGCCTGCGCGACCGGATGTGAAGGGACGCGGATCGCGACGGTGTCCTGCCCGCCGGTGACGGCATCAGGCACTTTCGGATGGCGTTTCAGCACCAGCGTCAGCGGGCCGGGCCAGAATTTTTTGGCCAGCACATGCGCGGCCGGGGGAATGTCGCGCGCCCAGTTGGCGAGCTGCACGGCGTCGGCGATGTGCACGATCAGCGGATGGTTCGGGGGCCGGCCCTTGGCGGCGTAGATCTTGCGCGCGGCATCGGCGTTGGATGCATCGGCGCCGAGGCCATAGACGGTCTCGGTGGGGAAGGCGACGAGTTCGCCGGCCTTCAGTTTGGCGGCGGCGCGGGTGATGTCGGTTGTTGATACGGGAGGCGTCATCGCGCGAGTATCTCGCAGGGCAATAAAAATATCAATAAAAACAAATACTTATATGAAACTTATCAGCGCTCGCCGGTATTGCGGATGGCCTCGTCGAGGGAGCGGATCTGGCTGATGATGCGCAGCAGCTTCTGCCCGTAGGCCGTCAGCGCGTATTCGGTGCGCGGCGGCACTTCGGCATACACCTGCTTGTCGAGCAGGCCGTAACGCGTGAGTTTGCGCAGGCGTTCCGACAGCACCTTGGTCGAGATGCCGGCGATATGGCGTTCCAGCGCGCCGGGCCGCGCGATGCCGGAGCCCACCGCCTGCAGCACCGACACCGACCATTTGCAGCCGACCACGTCCTCGAGCTGGCGGTATTCGGAGGCCGCGGACAGATTTTTTTTCGCGTTCATAGTCGCCGATTTACACCAAAAAGTGCCCGGGTTTCCGGAAAGTGCCTGCTGTTGCCGCGCGCCGCGGCGGTCCAGGATGGCGGCGTGCCTGTCGCACAAACCCACCGTCCAAGGAGACCCGCATGAAAAGCAAAGCCGTGTTTTATCACGCCGGATGCCCCGTGTGCATCGATGCCGAACGCAATGTCGCGATGGCCATCGATCCGGCGAAATACGAGGTCGAGATCGTGCACCTGGGCCAGGACAAGGCGCGGCTGAAGGAGGCCGACGCCGCCGGCGTGAAGTCGGTGCCGGCGCTGGTGCTCGACGGCGCGCCCTTCCACATCAACTTCGGCGCTTCGATCGACGCGCTGCGTTGATTGTTGCCGCAGAAAACACAAGGGGCGCGCTGTCAGGGAATAACAGCCAATGTCCGTCACCCCGGCGCAAGCCGGGGTCCAGAAATTCGCATCTCATCCGCTGCCACCTGTCTGGATTCCGGCTTGCGCCGGAATGACGGGTTCTGGAATTAGACGGGCATCGCCAGCGGCTTGAACTGTTTGCTCAGCTTCAGCCCTTGCGACTGGTAGTTCGAGCCGATGTTCACGCCGTAGATTTTTTCCGGCTCGCCGAGCAGGCGTTCGTAGATCAGGCGGCCGACGTCCTGGCCGTGTTCGATCAGGAAGGGCACGTCGTGCGAGCGCACTTCGAGCACGGCGCGCGCGCCCTTCAAGTTGTTGGCGCCGTAACCGAAACCGGGATCGAAAAAGCCGGCGTAGTGGATGCGGAATTCGCCGACCGAGGGGTCGTAGGGCACCATCGACGCGGCGTAGTTGTTGGGGATGCGCACGCGTTCGCGCGACACGAGGATGTAGAAATCGTCCGGGTTCAGCACCAGCGAGCGGTCGGCATTGCGCTGGATCGGTTCCCAGAAATCGAGCGGGTCGTAGTGGTTGATTTTCGACAGGTCGATCAAGGGCGCGTGGTGTTTGGCGCGGTAACCGATGATGCCGTTGCTGGCGTCGCCTTCGAGATCCACCGACACCCACAGCCCGTTCTTGATCATCGCCGGCAGCGGGCCGTCGCTGTCGTTGTAGACCAGCTTCAGCGTCTGGTCGAGTTCGGTGAGCTTGGCGTCGGAGGGCGGCGGGTTGCCGCGGACGAAACGGATCTGGTTCAGCCGCGTGCCCTGCTGCGCCAGCACGCTGAAGGTGTGCGGCATGATTTCCACATAGAGCTTGCCCTTGTAACCGGCGGCCACGCCTTCGAATTCGGCGCCGGCGTCGGTGATCAGGCGCGTGAAAATGTCGAGCCGGCCGGTGGAGCTTTTCGGGTTGGCGCTGCCGGCGATGTCGGCGGGCAGCTTCAGTTCTTCCATCAGCTCGGCGATGTAGACGCAGCCCTTCTCCAGCACCGTCGGCTTGCTGAGGTCGATCTTGTGCATCTGCAGGCGGTCGATCTTGGCCTGCACGGTCGAGGTTTTGCCCGGCAGGAAACTCGCGCGCACGCGCCAGGCGGTCGCGCCGAGGCGCAGGTCGAGGCTGGCCGGCTGGATCTGCGACGGGTCGACGCCGCCTTCGGCGCTGATGCGCCCGCCGTCAATCAGGCGCGCGATGTCGCGGTCGGGCAGGATGCCGGTGGTCACCGCGGCGGCTTCGGATTTGTTGCCTTCGGGGAACAGCTTGCCGGGCGTGGTCGACATGTCAGTGGCCGGTCAGCATGCGCTGGGCTTCGCGGTATTTCGCCGCGGTTTTCGCCAGCACATCGGCGGGCAGCCGCGGCGCCGGCGCCTTCTTGTTCCAGGGCTGGGTTTCCAGCCAGTCACGCACGAACTGCTTGTCGAAACTGGGCGGGCTGATGCCGGTGCGGTATTCGGATGCGGGCCAGAAACGCGAGGAGTCCGGCGTCAGCGCCTCGTCGATCAGGACAATGTTGCCGGCAGCATCGGTGCCGAATTCGAACTTGGTGTCGGCAATGATGATGCCGCGGGTCGCGGCGTATTCGGCGGCGGCGGTGTAGAGCCTGATCGAGATGTCCTTCACTTTCGCGGTGTTCGCGGCGCCGATGGTGGCGACGACGTCGTCGTAAGTGATGTTTTCATCGTGGTGGCCGGCGGGCGCTTTCGAGGCCGGCGTGAAGATCGGTTCGGCGAGTTTCTGTGCCTGCTGCAGTCCGGCGGGCAATTTGATGCCGCAGATCGCGCCAGTCTTCTGGTAGTCGCTCCAGCCCGAACCGATGATGTAGCCGCGCACCACCGCTTCGACCATCAGCGGTTTGTACTTGTGGACCACCATCGCGCGGCCGGCGATCTGCGCGCGTTCTTCGGGCGCAACGACCGTCGCCGGATCGATGCCGGTCAGGTGGTTGGGGACGATGTGTTTGAGTTTTTCAAACCAGAAATTCGACACCTCGGTCAGCACGCGGCCCTTGCCGGGAATCGGGTCGTCGAGGATCACGTCGAAGGCGGACAGCCGGTCGCTCTGCACCACCAGCAGCTTGTCGTCGCCGACGGCGTAGATGTCGCGCACCTTGCCGCGATGGAGGAAGGGCAGGCTTTTGAGGTCGGTTTTGTACAGCGGGCTGTCGCTCATGTAGGGCCGTCGTTTCGGTCAGTCTTTCCAGTCGGGATAGAGCGCGCTGCGCACCACCAGTGCCTTCTGCAGCGCCGCGTCGGCGCTGGCGCCGAGCATCGTGTAGTGGCCCATCTTGCGGCCGTCACGGGCCTCGTGTTTGCCGTAGAGATGCAGCTTGGCTTCCGGCGCGAGGAACACGCGCTCCCACTGTGGCTGGCCGCGCTGCCAGGCCTCGCCCAGCAGGTTGACCATCACCACCGGCGCCAGCAGCCGGGTGTCGCCCAGCGGCAGGCCACAGAGCGTGCGCACCTGCTGTTCGAACTGCGAGGTGGCGCAGGCGTCGATGGTGTAGTGGCCGCTGTTGTGCGGGCGCGGCGCCATTTCATTGACCAGCAGCTGCCCGTCTTCAGTCACGAAAAACTCCACCGCGAGCACGCCGCAGTAGCCAAGTTTTTCGGCGATGGTCAGCGCCCAGTCGGTGGCGCGTTGAGCGAGTTCGGGTGCAACGCGCGCCGGCACGATGCTGACGTCGAGGATGCCGTTGCGGTGGCGGTTCTCGGCCACCGGGAAACCGCGGCCCAGCCCGTCGGCGCCGCGCGCGACCACCGCGGAGATTTCACATTTCAGCGCGATGCGCTGTTCCAGCACGCAGGATTCGGCCCCCATATCGACAAAGGCTTTCTTCGCCTCGGCCACATTCGCGACGCGGGCCTGACCCTTGCCGTCGTAGCCAAAACGCGCGCGTTTGAGGATGCCGGGGAACAGCGCGGCATCGGCCGCGTCGAGCTCGCTGTCCTTCTCGATCACCGCATAGGGTGCGACCTCGATGCCGCAGGAACGGACGAAGGCCTTCTCGCGGATGCGGTCCTGGGCGATGGCCACCGCGTCACCGGCCGGACGCACCGCGCAGTGGTTCGCCAGCCAGCGCAGGCTTTCGGCGGGCACGTTCTCGAATTCGGTGGTGACCGCGGCACAGCTGTCAGCCAGCTGCTGCAGCGCCTCGACGTCCTGGTAGGCGGCCTTCAGGTGCACATCGGCGATCGCGCCGGCAGGGCTCAGCGGATCGGGATCGAGCACGGTGACACGGTAACCCATGCTGTGCGCGGCGAGCGTGAACATGCGCCCCAGCTGGCCGCCGCCGAGCATGCCGAGCATGGCGTCGGGGAAGATCATGGCCAAAACCTGAACCTATTAACAGGATGTACAGGATTCACAAGATAAAAACCGGGCATGCGTGGTTTCATCCTGTTAATCCTGTCCATCCTGTAAATTGATCTTCACCCTTCACTTTTTCACCGGCAGCTTCATCGCGCGCACGGTCGCGGCCTGTTTCTTGCGGAAGGTCGCGAGTTTTTTGGCGAGCTTGGCATCTTCGCGAGCGAGCATCGCCACCGCGAACAGACCGGCATTGGCCGCGCCGGCTTCACCGACAGCGAAGGTCGCGACCGGCACGCCCTTGGGCATCTGCACGATCGACAGCAGCGAATCGAGGCCTTTCAGCGCGCGCGAGGTGACCGGCACGCCGAGCACGGGCACGATGGTTTTTGCGGCGAGCATGCCCGGCAGGTGGGCCGAGCCGCCGGCGCCGGCGATAATGCACTGCAGGCCGCGCGCGGCGGCGGCTTCGGCATAACGGTAGAGCAGATCCGGCGTGCGGTGGGCCGAGACCACCTGGGCCTCGAAGGGCACGCCGAAGGCGCGCATCATGTCGACGGCATGGCGCATCACGTCCCAGTCACTCTGGCTGCCCATGACGATGCCGACCTTCGGTTTTTTCACTGCAAACCCCTTTGCGCAAAGCGGCATTTTACAGTACGGACACGCGGCAACGAGCGCGCAAAAGGACTGCTAGAATCGCCTGACCCGCTTCAGGCATTTCCCGCCGCATTGCCACGCCGGCCTCAGCGCGGACCCATACCGCGGCGGCCCAATCCCGAGGAGAACCCGATGACCCGATTCCCGCCCTGCATCCGTGTTGCCGCCTGCGCGCTCGCCGCGGCCGTCGCGCTGCCCGCCGCGGCCTATCCCGAGCGGCCCATCCGCATGGTGGTCATCTCCGCGCCGGGCGGCACCACCGACATCATGTCGCGGATGCTGGCGCAGTACATGGGCGAGGGCCTCGGCCAGCAAGTGGTGATCGACAACCGCCCGGGCGGCGGCGGCATCATTTCGGCGGAAATCGTCTCTCAGGCCGTGCCCGACGGCCACACCGTGCTTTATTCCCACACCAGTTTTTCGGTGATGCCCAGCCTGCACAGCAAGCTGCCGTACGACACCATCAAGAGTTTCGAGCGGATCAGCCTGTTCGCGCTGTTTCCCGGCGTGCTGCTGGTGAACAACAACCTGCCGGTCAAAAACGTCAAGGAACTGATCGCCCACGCCAAGGCCCATCCGGGCAAGGTCAATTACGCGGCGGGCACCACCGGCGCCAGCGCGCACCTGGCCGGCGCCCTGTTCAAGTCGATGGCCAACATCGACATCGTGCACGTGCCGTACAAGGGCACCGGCGCCCAGCTGATTTCGGTCACCGGCGGTGAAACCCAGATGACCTTCGCGACGGTGCCCGCGGCGCTGCCGATGATCAAGAACAACCGCGCACGCGCGATCGCCGTCGGTTCGGCGAAACGTTCGGCGGCGCTGCCCAACATCCCCACGGTGGCCGAAGCCGGCCTGCCCGGCTTCGATGTCAGCGCCTGGAACGGCGTGATGGCGCCGGCCGGCACGCCGGCCGCGATCGTCAAGAAACTGAATGGCGAAATGCAGCGCGTGGCCGGACTGGCCGACGTCAAGGAACGGGCCGCAGTGCAGGGCGCAGAACTCGCAACCAGCACGCCGCAGGAATTCACCCGCCACCTGCAGGCCGAGATCGTGAAATGGGGAAAACTGGTACGTGAATCAGGCCTTGTCAATAAGTAGTTGTTTATTAAGGAATATTTATGGCTTATGAAATAGGGATGCGGCGCGGCGATGAATTCGCCGGCAAGGTCGCACTGGTCACCGGCGGCGCGCGCAACATCGGCCGCGCCATATCGCGCGCGCTCGCTGCGGGCGGAGCCAAGGTGATGATCAATGCCAATACCTCGCGTGAAGCCGGCGAGGAAACCGTCGCGATGATCGAGAAGGCCGGCGGCAAGGCCGCGCTGTGCATGGGCGACATCACCGATCCCGCGGCAGTGAAACACCTCGTCGATGAAACCGTAAAACAATTCGGCCGACTCGACATGGTAGTCAGCAACGCCGCGATCCGTTCCGAAACGCCTTTCGACCAGACCTCCTTCGAGGAATGGCGCCGCGTGATCTCGACCGTGCTCGACGGCGCCTTTCTCGTGTCGCAGGCTGCCCTGCCCCACCTGATCAAGGCCGGCGGCGGCTCGCTGGTCTACATCGGCGGCCTGACCGGCCACAAGGGCGCCCTGCACCGCTCGCATGTCGTGACCGCCAAGGGCGGCCTCGCAGCGATGGCGAAGGCGGTGGCCCATGACCTCGCCGAACACAACATCACGGTCAACTGCGTGGTGCCGGGCCCGATCGCGACCGTGCGCGGCCTGCCCGGCGCGCCCGAGCGCCCGGATCACCGCAAGACGCTGCCGCTGGTCGGCCGGCGCGGCGAACCCCAGGAAATCGCGGCGATGGTGCGCATGCTCTGCGGACCCGACGCGCGCTACATCACCGGACAATCCATCCACGTCAACGGCGGAGTACTGATGCCATGAGCAGCAAAAAATCGAACGCACCCAAAACGGCGATCTCGCCGCTGATGAAAAACCTGGCCACCTACATGGCGGCCGCCGCGAAAAAGCCGCTGCCGAAAGCCGTCGCGGAGAAAACCAAGCACCACCTGCTCGACACCATCGCCGCGATGGTCTCGGGTTCGCGCCTGCTGCCGGGCGAGAAAGCCATCGCCTATGCGAAGACGCTGGGCGGCGCGCCACAGGCGCTGGTGATCGGCTCGGACATCGTCACCAATGCCGAGCAGGCCGCGCACGTCAACGGCATGCTGGCGCACGCCGACGAGACCGATGACTCGCACGCGCCCTCGCTGTCGCATCCCGGCTGCGCGGTCGTGCCCGCCGCGATGGCGATGGCCGAGCGCGAGAAATCGAACGGCACACAGCTGCTGCGCGCCGTGGCACTGGGTTACGACCTCTGCGCCCGCATCAACCTGTCGCTGCATCCCTATGATTTCCGCCAGGCCGGCCATTCGACCCACAGCTTCGGCCCGAGCTTCGGCGCCGCGGCCGCGGCTTCGCTGCTCGCCGGGCTCGACTACAAGGGCATGCGCCACGCGCTGTCGTACACCGCGCAGCAGTGTTCGGGCATCTCCTGCTGGATGCGCGACGAGGAGCACATCGAGAAGGCCTTCGACTTCGGCGGCATGCCGGCCCGCAACGGCACCGCGGCCGCCTCGATGGTGTCCTGCGGCTTCACCGCGGTGGAGGACGTGTTCTCGGGCGAACGCAACTTCTACATCGCCTACGACGAGACCCGCCGGATCGGCAAGAAGCCGCAGCCGGAGCGCCTGGTCAAGGATCTCGGCAAGGTCTACGAGATCATGAACACCAACATCAAGCGCTGGTCGGTGGGCTCCCCGATCCAGGCGCCGCTGGACGGCCTGCTCGAGCTGATCCGCGAACACGGCGTCAAGGCCGCGGACGTCGACAAGCTGGTGATCCGCGTCGCGCACCAGGCCGCCAACACCACCGACAACCGCAACATGCCCGACATCTGCATGCAGCACATGTGCGCGGTGATGCTGATCGACGGCATCGTCACCTTCGAGTCCTCGCATGACGAGAAACGCATGAAGGACAAGCGCGTGCTCGACCTGCGCAAGCGCATCACGCTCTACGGCGACGACGCGCTGACCCGCGCGATGCCCTCGCGCCAGGGCATCGTCGAACTGACGCTGAAGAACGGCCGCAAGCTGCGCAAACACGTGAAGGCGGTGCTCGGCACGGCGCAGAACCCGATGTCGCGCGAACAGGTGGACGAGAAGTGTTACCACCTGATGGCGCCGATCCTCGGCAAGGCGCGCTCGCGCCGGCTCTGCGACGCGGTGTGGGGCCTCGAAAAGGTCGGCAACGTCACCAAGCTGCGACCTTTGCTGAAAGCCTGAGCGCCGGCCGCAAGCCCTCCGCCTCCGGAGCGGATCCGGAGGCGGGCCTTGCGTCTATCGAAGGGCAGACGCGGGCGCGCAAAACGTCCGGCGGCGTTCAGTCCGCTGTGCTTCAGCAGGGCCTCACGCCGGACCACCGCCTGATTTCGCCGCTCGTCGCGCGCACCGCAGATCAGGTGATCCTGCGCCCGCCCGCGGACTGCGGCAGCGCCCGCCTGTGCGGTTGCTACGCAGACCCCGCGTAAGCGCGGCGGATCACAACATCCCGCGCGCGCTTCAGCCCCGCTACGGCCTTCGCAGCCATCAACGCCCGCGGGACTCCAGCGCCACCTCGACGCTGGCGCGCGGCAATGTGCTGCGCCCGAACAGACCGCGCACGACCTCCGCCGCCATCGCCACCGCGCCGACGATGAACACGACGTCGCCGATGGTGCGCACCCAGCGCAGCGTCTGCAGCAGCGGCTGCTGCATGAATTCCTCGCTGCGTGCATACCACAACCCTTCGCTCACGCTGGCGTGGAACTGGATGAATCCGATCGGCAGCAGGCTGGTGAAAATCATCAGCGCCAGCCCGCCGTTCAGCCACCAGAAGGCGGTTTTCATCATGGTGTCGCTCAACCTGAACTGCGGACGGATATAGCGCAGCACCAGCAGCGTGAAGCCCAGCGCGAGAAAGCCATATACCCCGAAAAGCGCGGCATGCGCGTGCACCGGCGTCGTGTTCAGCCCCTGGACATAGTAGAGCGAGATCGGCGGATTGATCATGAAGCCGAAAACACCCGCACCCAGCATGTTCCAGAACGCCACGGCGACGAAGCACATGAGCGGCCAGCGCAGATTTTCCATCCAGGGCGCACGGACCTTCAGGCGCCAGTTTTCCCAGGCTTCATGCCCGAGCACGATCAGCGGCACGACTTCCAGGGCGCTGAAACCGGCGCCCACCGCCATGACCGCCGTGGTCGTGCCCGAGAAATACAGGTGGTGAAAGGTCCCCGGCACGCCGCCCAGCAGGAACAGCGACGCCGAGGCGAGGCTCGCCGTCGTCGCCATCCGCCGGGACACGAGGCCCAGCGTGGCGAATATGAAGGCCAGCGCGGTCGTCGCGAACACCTCGAAGAATCCCTCGACCCACAGGTGCACAACCCACCAGCGCCAGTACTCCATGACCGAGAGGTGGGTGCGTTCCCCGTAGAAAAAGCCGGCACCGTAGAAAAGTCCGATCGCCCCGACCGAAGCCGTGAGCAGCGCCAGCAGGTTTTTGTCGCTGTCGGGCTTGCGCAGGGCCGGCACGATGCCGCGCAGCATCAGCACGAGCCACAGCAGGATGCCGACATACTTGCCGATCTGCCAGAGCCTGCCGAGATCGATGTATTCATAACCTTGGTGACCCAGCCAGAAATTCCATTCCTTGGGCATGATCTGGGCAATGGCCAGGTAATTGCCGATGTACGATCCGACCACCACCACCACGAGCGCCCAGAACAGGACATCGACGCCGAGCTTCTGGAAACGGGGGTCCTTGCCGCCATGGATCAGCGGCGCCAGGAACAGCCCCGCCGCGAGAAAGCCGGTGGCAATCCAGAACAGCGCCGACTGGATGTGCCAGGTGCGCACCAGCGAATACGGGAACCACTGCGACACGTCTACCCCGTAGAATTGCTGCCCTTCAACCGTGTAATGCGCGGTGAAGCCGCCGATGAACACCTGGAACACGAACAGCGCAACGACCAGGAACAGGTACTTGCCCAGCGCCTTCTGCGACGGCGTGAGCGCAAACGTCGTCAGCGGATCCACGGCGGCCGGCGCCGGCAGGGGTTCACCGTGCCTGCGCAGGAATGCCCAGGCCCAGATCAGGAAGCCGACGCCCGCGAGCAGCACGACAACGCTCGCGATCGACCAGACGACATTCTCCGCGCTGGGTTGATTGCCGATCAGCGGCTCATGCGGCCAGTTGTTGGTATAGGTCACCGCCTCGCCCGGCCGGTCGGTGGCGGCCGCCCATGCCGTCCAGAAGAAGAAATGCGAAAGCTGCGCGCGCCGTCCGGCGTCGGGCAGCGTGTTCTCCTTCATCGCGAAGCTCTCCCGGCTCTTGCGCATGCTCTGATCATCGGAGAACAGCCGGTCGTAGTATTCCGCCGTGGCGGCCATCGCCCGGGCACGACGTTCCGAAACCCGGAGTTCGCCGCTCGCGGCATCGATCCGGTTCGCGCGGTACTCCACCTTGAGCTGTTCGCGCAGCATCGCCTTGCGGCCGGCATCCAATGCGGCATAGGGCTTGCCCTGCGTCTCATGGGCCGCGAAGTCCAGCCAGGCCGTCAGTTCACGATGCAGCCAGTCCGCACTCCAGTCCGGCGCCTGATAGGCGCCATGTCCCCAGATCGAGCCGAGCTGCATGCCTCCGACGGACTGCCAGGCAGTCTGGCCCTCCACGATGTCCCGCTCCGAAAAAAGCACCCGGCCATCGGGCGCAGTCACCTTCGCCGGAATCGGCGGCGCCTGGCGGTAAATCTCGCCGCCGAAATAGCCCAGCAGCGTGAAAGTAACCGCCAGAATGGCGATCAGCGTGAACCACAGCTTGCGATAAGGTCCCATGTAAATCCTTTTTTTCAGAACCGGTTGTTGTTCGTAGGTTGTGCAGACGGTGGTCGCCGTCCACCGTCGTTCAGGAATCCAGGGCGCCGGCAGCCCCGTCGAACAATACGTTGTTTTCGAGATGGATGTGATCCATCAGGTCATCGCGCAGGGCGCGCAGTCCCAGGTACAGCGCGCGCCAGGTGTTGCAGGCGTCCCGCGGCAGCGTGAGGTCATGGGTCAGCGCCGCCAGACGCTGCAGGGCTTCCCCATGCTGCTCATGCTCCATGCGCATGACGCTGATCGGGCCGAAAGCCATCGCCCCGCGGCCACTCCGGAGCATCGGGAACAGCACCTGCTCCTCCTTCTGCATGTGACTTTCCAGCTCCTGCTGCATCTCCGTCAGGTGATCGGCCAGTCCGGCCGGACAATCCTGCCGTTCGCCATGCACCTGCTCGACCCTTCGGGCCAGCCGCATCAGCTCGGGCAACTGCTCGCGGTGCACTTCATGGTAGCGGCTCAGGATATGGTCGATCAGCTCGGTCGCCGGGGCGTCCGCCCAATTGCGCTCGCCGGCCTGCGCAAAAGACTGCAACCTGGACAGGCGCTCGGCAATCGCGCCGGCATCCAGCCCCCGGGCCGCTGCAGCCTCGCGCAGGCTGTGCTTGCCGCCGCAGCAGAAATCGAGACGGTTCTCGTGAAACACGCGGGTCGCGCCGGCAATTCTCCGGGCCAGTTGTCCCAGCGATTGATCGATCAGATGCGTGCTCATGGATGTCTCCGATAAAAACCATATCTTGTAAAGCGAAATACATGCCATCAATAAAGTGCTTTTAAACAATAAGTTATATGGCAAACGGTAAAATTAACCCTTATTTGATGTGGTAAAAAAAACTCCCATGCGGTAAAAGAAACCGTGTTTCCGCAATTACTGCTGACCGACCTCGTCACCGATCTCCCCCAAGCCATCCGGCTGCAACGCCTGGTCAGCACCCTGCGCGCCCATTTCCGCTGCGATGCCGTCGCACTGCTGCAACTGGACAACGATCATCTGCGCCCCATCGCCACCGACGGACTGGCGCGCGAGGCACTGGGCCGGCGCTTCGCCGTAAGTCAGCATCCGCGCCTCGCCGCCATCCTCGCGCGCCGCGAAATCACCAGCTTCGATCACGACAGTGTCCTGCCCGATCCGTACGATGGCTTGGTCGATGACCATGCCGGCGAACCGCTGCCGGTGCACGACTGCATGGGCGCACGGCTGCAGACCGAAGGCCGGCTCTGGGGTGTCATCACGCTGGATGCCCTGGAAGCCACCGCCTTCGACGCGGACACCAAGGCCGAACTCCAGCGCTTCCTCGTCCTGATCGAGGCCACGATCCGCGTCACCCGACTCGAAACCGAAATCCGGGCACTGCGGATTTCCCGGAACACGAACGCCCTGCCGGATGCGGCGCTGTTCGAAGAGAACCGGATCATCGGGCAAAGCAAGGCCATCACCCGGGTCCTGCATGAACTGGACGTTGTCGCCGACACGGAGCTTTCCGTCCTGCTGTCCGGGGAAACCGGCGTCGGCAAGGAATTGTTCGCGCACCGGCTGCACCGGCTGTCCCGCCGCCGCGACCGTGCGCTGGTGCACGTGAACTGCGCCGCGCTGCCGGAATCGCTCGCCGAAAGCGAGCTGTTCGGTCACGTCAAGGGCGCCTTCTCGGGCGCCACCGGCGATCGCCCGGGCCGCTTCGAGGCCGCCGACGGCGGCACGCTGTTCCTCGACGAAGTCGGGGAATTGCCGCTGGCCATCCAGGCCAAGCTGCTGCGTACGCTGCAGAACGGCGAAATCCAGCGCCTGGGTGCGGATCAACCCCGGCATGTCAATGTCCGCGTGATCGCCGCCACCAACCGCAATCTGCGCGAGCATGTGCGCGACGGATCGTTCCGCGCCGATCTGTATCATCGGCTGTCGGTCTACCCGATACTGATTCCCGCGTTGCGGGAGCGCAGCGAGGATGTTCCAGTGCTGGCCGGGCATTTTCTCGAACTGAACCGGGCGCGCTTGGAATTGCGCAGCCTGCGCCTGTCCGCGGAGGCGGAAGACGCGCTGCAGCGCTATCACTGGCCGGGCAATGTGCGCGAGCTCGAACATATCATTAGCCGCGCGGCGCTCAAGGCCGTCAGCCAGGGCGTCGACCGCAACGACATCGTGACCCTTTCCCCCGGCCTGATGGATCTCGACAGTCCCGCTCCGCCGTCTTCCGGACCCGCCGCCAAGACAGCCGTCGAAGCCGCCGCGGTGCCAGCGGGCATGCCGCTGCGTGATGCCGTCGTCGCCTGTCAGCGTCAGGCCATACGTCAGGCGCTGGCAGCGCAAGACAACAACTGGGCCCGGGCTGCGCAGCAACTGGATCTCGATCCCAGCAATCTGCACAAGCTGGCCCGGCGGCTCGGGCTCAAAACCCGTTGACAGCCCGGCAGGCCATCTCGTCACCGCGCATGGCCTTGGATCAAGCACGCGAAGTTTCTATACTTTTCGCCCGGAACAGGCGCGAAAATGCGCCTGGTGGGCAATAATCTCCTCAAAAGGAACACGATGTCCTGGAACTTCGAACTCCTGAAAAAACCCGACGGCCTGCCGATCACCGAAGGCCCGGTGTGGGACGGTGAATACCTCTACTTCACCCATATCCACGCCAACACGATTTTCCGCTGCGACCCGAAGACCAACAGCATCACGCCCTGGCGCACCGGGCTCGACCGCGTCAACGGCCTGGCGTTTGATGCCGAGGGGCGTCTGTTCGGCTGCTGCCAGGGCGGGCGCAGCGTGATGCGCTTCGATGCCGACGGCAAGAATGTCGTGATCGCCGACAAGTTCGAAGGCAAGCGCCTGAACACGCCCAACGACCTCGCGATCGACCGCAAGGGTCGCATCTGGTTCACCAATCCCTGGAACGAGGGCAACGTCGATCACACGGAAAAGGAGGAACTCGACAACCGATCGGTCTACCGCCTCGATCCGCAGAAGGACGGCAGCTATTCGATCACCCGCGTCGTCTTCGACACCACCCAGCCCAACGGCATCCTGGTGTCGCAGGATCAGGGTACGCTCTACGTCGCCGAAAGCAGCTTCACCGCCGGCATCGCGCGCGAGCTGCGCGCCTACCCGATCCGCGACGACGGCAGCCTCGGGCCGTACAAGACGCTGTTCACCTGGGGCGAGGATTACCGCGGCGTCCACCGCGGCATCGACGGGATGACGCTGGACAGCGAAGGCAACATCGTCGCCACCGCGGGCTGGGAAGTTGCCGGTGCGGGACCGATGATCTACGTGTTCTCGCCGACCGGCCGCGTGCTCGAAACCCATCCCGTGCCCTGCAACCGCCCGACCAACTGCTGCTTCGGCGGACCAGACATGCGCACCTTGTTCGTAACCAGCACCCAGGGTCATTTCTTCCGCGCCGAGACCGATCGCACGGGCTGGGCGATGTATCCCTGAGCGCGTTACGGCACTACGGGCGGTTTGAAACCGCTTGCAGTTTTCCATAATGTGGGTTCGTCAAGACGTGCTGACTCACAGCGCAACGGGCGGTAAAATCGGAGCCTCATCAATCTGCAGGTTCAAATCATGGATTTCAAATTCACCCCCGAACAGGAACAGTTCCGCGACGCCGTGCGCGGCTTTGCCGAGCGTCATCTGCGTGACGGCGCGCTGAAGCGCGCGCACCAGGAAGAACATCCCTGGGAGGTCGGCAAGCTGATGGCCGAACAGGGCCTGCTGGGCATAACGATGAAGGAAGAGGACGGCGGCCAGGGCGGCTCGCTGATGGACGCCATCATCGCGATCGAAACCATCGCCTCGGTGTGCCCGCGCAGCGCCGACGTGATCCAGGCCGGCAACTTCGGCCCGGTGCGCGTGCTTGCCGAGTACGGCACACCGGACCAGAAGAAGCGCTACCTCGACAAGATCCTCGCCGGCGAATCGCTGATCACCGTCGGCATGACCGAGCCGGAAGCCGGCTCCGCGGTGACCGACCTCAAAACCACGGCCACGCCCGACGGCGAGGGTTATCGCATCAATGGCGTCAAGGTGTTCCAGACCCACGCTTCCTACGCCGACGTGATGCTGACCTATGTGCGTTTCGGCCCCGGCGTCGGCGGCATCGGCTCGGTGCTGATCCCGCGCGATGCCCCCGGCTTCAAGCAGGGCGCGCCGGCGAAGTTCATGAACGGCGAGGAATGGGTGCAGACCTATCTCGACAACGTCTACGTCGGCCCCGAGAACGTGATGCTGAAGGAAGGCGGCTTCAAGAAGCAGATTGCGGGCTTCAACGTCGAGCGCATCGGCAACACCGCGCGCTCGCTGGCCTTCGGCCGCTATGCCTACAACGTCGCCCGCGAGTGGGCGATACAGCGCAAGCAGTTCGGGCGCCTGCTCTGCGAATTCCAGGGCCTGCAGTGGAAATTCGCCGACATGAAAATGAAGCTCGAGGCCGGCCAGCTGCTGCTCTACAAGGCGGCGGTCAATGCCGACGGCGGCATTCCCTCGGCCGAGGACACCGCGATCGCGAAGGCCTTCTGCAACCAGGCCGGCTTCGACGTCTGCAACGAGGCGATGCAGATCATGGGCGGCATGGGTTACACCGACGAATCGCTGGTCGAGTACTGCTTCCGCAAGTGCCGCGGCTGGATGATCGCCGGCGGCTCGATCGAGATCCTGAAAAACCGCATCGCCGAGGGCATTTTCGAGCGCACGTTCTCGCAGCGTCCGCCGAAGGCCTGAACCCGGCTACGGAAGAACAAACCGCTATTTACAGGATGGACAGGATTTACAGGAAAAACCCCTGGCATCCGGCTCGTTTTATCCTGTAAATCCTGTCCATCCTGTTAATCTGGTTTTGAATTTATGTCGACCAATCTGTATCAAGCCGTCTTTGACCCCCGCTCCATCGCGCTGATCGGCGCATCGAGCGACGAGAAGAAAAACACCTCGCGTCCGCAGCGTTACCTGAAGCGCCACGGCTACCAGGGCAAGTTGATTCCGGTGAATCCGGGCCGTGACGAGGTTTTCGGCGAGAAGGCTTACCCCGATGTCGCCTCGATTCCGGGCGAGGTCGACCACGCCTTCGTGATGGTGCCGACCAAGGCTGTGCCGGCGGCGCTGAAGCAGTGTGTCGAGAAGAAAATCCCGGTGGTCACGGTCTACAGCGACGGCTTCGCCGAAACCGGCGAGGCCGGGCGCGCGAAGCAGCAGGAACTGAACGACATCATCCGCGGGAGCCAGACGCGCCTGGTCGGCCCCAACTGCATCGGCCTGCTGAGTACCCAGACCCACCTCGCGCTGTCGGTCAACGCGGTACTGGAAAAACTCGAGATCACCCCCGGCGGCCTGGCGATCGTGTCGCAGTCGGGCAGCATGATGGGCGGCCTGATGTCGCGCGGGCTGGGCCGCGGCGTCGGTTTTTCGAAACTGATCTCCGTCGGCAACGAAGCCGACCTCGGCGTCGGCGAACTGGCCGGCCTGCTGGTCGATGACCCGCACACCCAGGCCATCCTGCTGTTCATGGAAACGATACGCGACGCCCCGCACCTGGCGGAGGCCGCGCGCCGCGCCTATGCGGTCAACAAGCCGGTGATCGTCTACAAGCTGGGCCGTTCCGAAGTGGGGCAGGACCTGGCCGCTTCACACACCGGCGCGATGGCCGGCACCGACGAGGCGGTCGATGCCTTCTTCAAGGCCCACGGCATGCTGCGTGTGGACACGCTGGAAGCGCTGTTCGAGCTGCCGGCACTGGTGCAAGGGCGCAAGCCGAACAAGAAGCACCGTGTTGCGGCGATGACCACCACCGGCGGCGGCGCCGCCTGCGTGGTCGACCGCATCGGCACCTATGGCGTCGATGTCGTCGGGCCGACGGATGCACTGGTCGCGACACTGGCGCAGAAAAACATCAGCATCAGCAAGTCGCGCATCACCGACCTGACGCTGGCCGGCGCGAAAAAGGAAATCTACGGCGGCGTGCTGAACGCCCTGCTCGCCTCCGACCACTGTGACCTGGTGCTGGCCGTCGCCGGCAGCTCGGCGCAGTTCCAGCCGCAGATCGCGGTGGAACCGCTGGTCGAAGCCGACCGCCGCGACAAGGCGATCGCCGTTTTCCTCGCGCCGCATGCCGAAGCCTCGCTGAAACTGCTGGCCCAGGCCGGCATCGCCGGCTTCCGCACGCCGGAATCCTGCGCCGATTCGATCCGTGCCTGGAAGCAGTGGGTGCCGCCGGTCGACATCCCCAGGGCCGATGCACAGAAAACCGCCACGGCCGGCGCCTTGCTGAAAGCCGCCACGGGCAAACAACTGAACGAGCAGCAGGCCTGCGCGGTGTTCGGCGCGCTGGGTGTGCCGCAGGCACAGACCGCGGTGATGGCCGACGCCAATGCGAAAGTCGACATGACTTATCCGGTCGTCGCAAAAATCCTGTCGCCTGACATCGCGCACAAGACCGACGCCGGCGGCGTGGTGCTGAACATCGGCGACGCCGTGCAGCTGAAGCAGGCGGCCGACAGGATCTTCGCGAGCGTGAAAGCCAAACATCCGCAGGCGAAACTCAACGGCATCCTGGTACAGCGCATGGAGCGCGGCCTGGCGGAAGTCATCGTCGGCTTCAAGCGCGATCCGCAGGTCGGCCCGCTGGTGGTGATCGGCGTCGGCGGCGTGCTGGCCGAGATCTACAAGGACTTCGCGATGCGCCTGGCGCCGGTGACCCCGGAGACCGCTCTGCAGATGATCGAGGAAGTGAAGGGCCTCGCGGTGATCCGCGGCTATCGCGGCATGACCAAGGGCGACTGCAAGGCGCTGGCCGCTGCAGTGGCCGCCTTCTCGCAGCTGGCCGCCTTCGAAGACATCGCCGAGGCCGAGATCAACCCGCTGATCGTCCGCAAGGACGGCGAAGGCGTGGTCGCGGTGGACGGCCTGATCGTCCGCCACTGAGCAGAACAAGCGCAGTACTGGCACAGTCACTACACACCGAGCTGAACGGAGGAGACCCATCATGCTGCTGCAACAACTGGCCGATTACGCCATCCGCGAACAGACTTCGAAACTGCCGCCGCAGGTCATCCACCACGCCAAGCGCGCGGTGATCGACTGGTACGCGGCGCTGCTGCCCGGCAGCATCGTCAATCCGGCGAAACTGATGGAAGAAGCCTTCGCCGAAGACCTCGACCGCGGCCGCGCGCGGCTCGCCACCGGCCGCCGCGCGACGCTGCGCGCCGCAGCGCTGATCAACGGCGCGGCTTCGCATTCGGTCGAATTCGACGACATCTATCGCGACGCCGGTTACCACCCCGGCAGCCCGGTGATTTCTGCCGCGCTCGCGGCAGCGCAGGCCAGCGGCGCCAGCGGCGACAAATTCCTGCGCGGCGTGATCGTCGGTTATGAAATCTCGACCCGCATCGGCGAGGCGATCATGCCCTCGCATTACAAGTACTGGCACACCACCGGGACCGTCGGCTCCTTCGGCGCTGCTGCGGCGGCAGCCACGATCCTCGGCGCCAACAAGGAGCAGTTCATGCACGCGCTGGCGACGGCCGGCAGCTTCGCCTCGGGCCTGCAACAGGCCTTCCGTTCGCAGGCGATGACCAAACCGCTGCACGGCGGCCACGCGGCGGATGCCGGCTGCTGGGCGGCGATGGCGGCGATGAAGGGCCTCACCGGCGCGCTCGACATGATCGAGGGCGAAGTCGGTTTCGGCAATGCGATGAGCGTGAACCCGGACTGGAGCAAGGCAACGAAGGGCCTGGGCAGCGATTACCACATCATCCAGATGACCTTCAAAAACCACGGCTGCTGCGGCCACACCTTCCCGTCGATCGACGGCGCGCTGCACCTGCAGAAGCAGCACGGTTTCTCGCACAAGGACGTGAAGCACATCCGGCTGCACACCTACAAGGCCGGCCTCAACATCATCGACAACAACAATCCCGAAGGCGAATACCAGGCCAAGTTCAGCATCCAGTACACGGTCGCCCACGCGCTGGTGCGCGGCAGCGTGCGCCTGAACGCCTTTGATCCCGACCACCTGAACGATCCGGACGTACGCGCGCTGCTGAAGAAAATCGAACCGATCGCCGATCCGGAGATTTCGGCGGGTTACCCGAACCGCCGCGAGTCGCGCGTCGAAATCGAGTTGAACGACGGCCGCAAGCTCGAGCACTTCCAGCCCTACCGCAAGGGTGACCCCGAACTGCCGCTGACCGACGAGGAACTGAACGACAAGTTCACGGAACTCGCCGAGCCGGTGCTGGGCAAGGCCGCCGCCGCATCGCTGCTGAAACAGCTGTGGGACACCGAGAAACTGCCCCACGTCGATTACGACACCGGCGCCGGCGCGAAACGCGCGGCAGGCTGATACCCAAGCTCGTCATGCCGGCGCAAGCCGGCATCGAGACCATACCTGACCTGTTCGATACATTCGACCGGACCCTGGCGTAAGCCCGGGTGACGGTTTTCTGCGGGATCAATCGGGCTTCGCCCCCGAAGCCTTGATCACCTTGCCCCACTTGGCCACTTCGGCGGTGAGGTATTTCTGCGCCTCGTCGCTGCCGGTGTGCGCGGTCTCGAGACCCTGGGCCGAAAACTGCTCCTTCACCGCGGGCATGTCCGCAATCGCCTTCAGCTCGCCGTTGAGCCGTGCCATCACCGCCTTCGGCACGCCGGCCGGCACCACCAGCGCGTACCAGGTGGTGAAGTCATAGCCGGCGACGCCGGATTCGATCATCGTCGGCACTTCCGGGAAAAACGCCGAGCGCTTCACCGTGGTGGCCGCCAGCGGCCGCAGCTTGCCGGCCTTCAGCTGCGGCAGCGCCGAGGCCATCGTCGAGATGATGAATTCGGTGCGTCCGCCCATCAGATCGACCAGCGCCGGGCCGAGCCCCTTGTAGGGAATGTGGGTCATTTTTGTCCCGGTCGAGAGCTGCAGCAGTTCGGTGGCGAGGTGCGAGGCGGTGCCGATGCCGCCGGAGCCGTAGTTGACCCCGCCGGGTTTCGCGCGCGCGAGGTCGAGCAGTTCCTTCACGTTTTTCGCCTTCACGCCGGGATGCACGACGAGAATGTTGGGCTGGCGGCCGATGATCGACACCGGTGCCAGCTGGCGCAGGGTGTCGTAGGGCAGCTTCGGGATCAGCGTCGCATTGACCGCGAGGCTGATGTTGTTGACCAGCATCGTGTAGCCGTCGGCCGGGGCCTTGGCGGTCATGTCGGTGCCGATGGTGCCGCCGGCCCCGCCGCGGTTGTCGACCACCACGGTCTGCTTCAGACCCTCGGCCAGTTTCTGCGCGACGATGCGGCCGACGATGTCGTTGCCGCCACCCGGCGGGAAAGGCACGATGAAACGGATCGGGCGCTCGGGGTACCCCTGCGCGGCGATGCCGGCCAGCGGCACGGCAAACGCGAAGCCGCAGGCGGCGATGAGGGTTTTGCGGATGCAGGTCATGAAATCCTCCCGGGATTGATCGTCAAGGTTTTTCTTCCAATTTCCGGCGCACCCGGTCCAGCTTTTCGAGGTTCGACAGGGTGCGCCGCGGGTCGAGCCGCGACAGGTGCAGCACCAGCGCGTTGCACAACGTCATTGGCACCGCCAGCGAGCGCGGCTCGCCTTCGGCGCCGCGGGTCGCGGACAGCACAATATCGGGTGCGGGCTTCGGCGGCGGCGCCGGAATGTCGGTGATCAGCAGGCTCGCCGCCTCCGCCGCGCGGGCCTGGGCGACGATTTTCGGCAGCAGCGGCGGCAGCGCGTTCAGCGCGAACACGATCAGCGCGTCGTGCCGGCGCAGTTGCGCAAGGTCGGCGGCCATGTCGCGGGCGACCCCTGACATGACGCGGGTGCGGCAGCCGGCGCGTCCGAGCCGGGAATCGAGCAGGATGGCCAGCGCCGAGGCATGGCCCACGGCATACAGGTAGATCTGCCCCGCACGCCTCAGCGCGCGGGCGGCCGCGCGCACGTCGGCATCGCTGACCTGCTCCGGCAGGCGGGCAAGGTTGGCAATCTCGCTTTCGACAAAGGTTTTCAGCACCGAGCGGCCGGCCAGCTTCTGCATGCGCCGGCGCATGCGTCCTGCGGCATCCGAAGCCCCCAGCAGTTCCTGGCGCAGCAGCTCCCGCAGCTGCGGATAACCTTCGCAGCCCAACTTGCGTGCAAAGCGCACCGCCGTCGCGGCATTGACGCCGGCGCGCTGCGCGACTTCGCCCGCGGAAAGGAAGGCGGTTTCGCGTGGCGCCGCAAGCAACACCTGCGCCAGGCGGCGGTCCGCCGCCGTCAGTTTTCCGCCGAGACCGGCCACAAGTTCGTGCAGGGACATGGGTTGTCGGGAGTTGTCGGGTTGTTGCACACGGCGGCAAGCATCAGGCCGCGAATCATTACAGCACAGACATCCGGCAGCTGCAATGCGCGTTGCAACAGTCCGCAATTTATGCAATATTCGTTGCAGAATTGTGGCAGCGGCGCCGCAAACTGCGAGGATCCCGGACCATGAGCAGCGACTTCATCGAAATCTGCATCCGCCTGACCGGCGCGCTGGGCATCGGCGCCCTGATCGGCCTCGAACGCAGCTACCGCGGCCGGCCGGCCGGCTTCCGCACCCATGCGCTGGTCTGCGTTGCCTCCAGCCTGCTGATGCTGGTCACCGTCTACGAGAGCCAGTGGTTCCAGCCGGGCGGCAATTCGCGGGTGGTGGTCGATCCGACGCGGATGGCCCAGGGCATCATGACCGGCATCGGCTTCCTCGGCGCCGGCGTGATCATGAAGGACGGCCTGTCGGTGCGCGGCCTGACCACCGCAGCCTCGATCTGGATCACCTCGGCGATCGGCATCCTGGTCGGCATCGGCTTCTACATCCCGGCCGCGCTGGCCACGGTGCTGACGCTGGGCACGCTGTCGGGCTTCCGCTGGATCGAGGGCCGAATGCGCACCGAGCAGTACGCGATCTTCAGCGTCCGCCTGAACCGCGGCCACGACATGGGCGAGGACGAGCTGCGCAAGCTGGTCACCCAGCACGGCTTCAGCGTCGCCCATGTCACCTACCGCCTGCGCGACGAGGGCGAGAACTTCGAATACCGCATGGCGCTGCGCACGCTAGACACGCGCAACCTGCGGGCGCTGGCGAACGCGCTGGCCAGCATCGAGGCCGTCAAGGGCTTCCAGATCACCCCCACCAACGACTGAACGAGGCCGCATGGCGCATCCGGTGCCCGCCGTCCACCCGGTCTCCGGCTGCGGCGCGAAAGGTCCGGCCTGCTTCGTCGTCGAAACCGGCGGCGCTCGGCTGATGCTGGATCTGGGCTACGGCCCGCAGCCCGGGTTGTGGCCGGATGTCGACGCCGTCGGCCACATCGACGCCCTGCTGCTGTCCCACGGCCATGCCGACCATGCCGGCGGCCTGAAGCTGCGCCCGAAAATCGGCAACCCGCCGGTATGGGCCACTGCCCCCGTGGCACGCGGACTGCCGCCGGGCATCGAGGCGCGGCCACTGCCGCTGCAGGGCGTCACCGACGTGCTCGGGGTGCCGGTGCGGACCGGGCGTTCGGGCCACGCCCCCGGTGGCGTCTGGCTGCAACTCGGCGTCGGCGACGGCCTGCTCTACATGGGCGACAACTGCCGCGAATCGGCGCTCTATGCCTGGGATGAGCCGCCGCCTTCGGCCACCGTCATCGTCGATGCCTCCTATGGCGACTACAACCTGCCGCTCACCGACTGCCAGGCCCGGCTGGCGCCGTTCATCGATGCCGGCGCGCTGCTGCTGCCGGTGCCGGAGAACGGCCGTGGCCCCGAGATCGCGCTCCATCTGCATGACAGCGGCCGGCCACTGCCCCGGCTCGGCGCAGTGATGCGCAACGCGCTGGAGCGCCTTGCCGGCATCGACCGCGGCTGCCTGCGCGAAGGCGTCGCCGACCGGCTTTCCGCGATCGCCGCCGCCGCGCCGCCGCTCGACGGACCGCGCGGCGTGATGCTGGTCAACCGCGCCGACGGCATGTCCGGCGACGCGGCACGGCTGCTCGCCGAATGGGAATCAAGCAGCGGGCCGGCGATCGTGTTCACCGGTTACCTGCCGCCGGGAACGCCGGCGCAGACACTGACCGACAGCGGCCGCGCCCGCTACCTGCGCTGGAACGTGCATCCGCGGCTGTCCGACAATGCAGCACTGGTCAAAGCCGCCGGCGCGCGCAGCGTGCTGCCGGCCTTCGGCGACGCCAAACACCTCGCGGCCTGGCAGCGCGCCTTCGCGCCGGCGCGGGTCCTCACCGAAGGGCGGGTTGTGCTGTGACTGCCGCGCCGCTGCTCGCCGGGCCTTTCCTGTTCCTGCGCCACGGTGAAACCGAGAACAACCGCCTCGGGCTGGTTGCCGGCGCCAGCGACGTGCCGCTGAACGCGACCGGGCAGGCACAGGCGCGCGCCGCGGCACAGCGGCTGGCGGCCAGCGGCGTCGATGCCATCTGGTCGAGCCCGCTGCAGCGGGCGCGCGACACGGCGGACTGCGTCGCTCAGGTGCTGGGACTCCCCGTCCTCGTCGTGCCCGAACTCGCCGAACGCAACTGGGGCGAACTCGAGGGCCGGCCGCGCGAATTGCGGCAGCGCGGCGTCACGCCGCCCGGCGGCGAGAGCCTGGACGATTTCAGCGCGCGCACGCGTCGCGGACTGCAGCAGATCGCAGCGAGCCGCCTGCCGCTGATCGTCGCCCACTCCGGGACCTTCCGCGTGCTGGGTGCGTGGCTCGGCTTGCCGGCACAGGCAGCACCGGTCGCGAACAGCCTGCCCTTGCATCTGTCGCCGGCACCGGGCGGCGGCTGGCGCTGCGCGCCCCTTTAACACCGCGTCAGCCTTCCCTGCAGCGGCCCGCGTCGCGGAGAACCGCGATAAAATGTCCCGGTCAAGCTGCCTCGTCATCGGCCGCGGCGCCCAACCCGGCGCCGGCACGCCGCAGGAATTCAGTGCGCATCGGCGGAGGAACCAGCGCAAGGACAGGCGCCGGTGAAAACACTCCGGCTGAAATTCGAACAAACAACGCAACAACGACAGGAAAGCACTGATGAGCAAAACCACGGAACGTTCAACCACCCGCATGCGCGCGCTGCTGGCGCGCCCCGGCTGCCTCGTCGCCCCCGGTGTCGCAGATGCGTTTGCCGCGCGGATGGTCAAAATGGAAGGGTTCGAAGCCGTCTACATGACCGGCTTCGGCACCACGCTGAGCCGGCTGGGCATGCCCGACGTCGGCCTGCTGACCGCCAATGAAATGATCGACAACGCCAGCCGCATCGTCGATGCCTCGGGGCTGCCGGTGATCGCCGATGCCGACACCGGCTACGGCAATGCGATCAACACGCGCCGCACCATCCGCGATTATGAAAAGGCCGGCGTTGCGGGCGTGCACCTGGAAGACCAGGCCTGGCCCAAGCGCTGCGGCCACCTCGCCGGCAAACGCGTGATTCCGACCGCGGAAATGGTCGGCAAGATCAAGGCCGCCTGCGACGCGCGGCGCGATGACGACTTCGTGATCATCACCCGCACCGACGCGATTGCCGTCGAAGGCATGGATGCGGCGCTGGAACGCGGCGAACGTTACCGCGAAGCAGGCGCCGACGTGCTGTTCATCGAAGCGCCGGTGGGCCGCGAACAGGTGGAGATCGTCTCGAAACGTTTCCAGGGCGTGCCGCTGCTGTACAACATGGCCTCCAGCGGCAAGACGCCGGACCTGCCTGCGGACGAACTGGGCAAACTCGGATTCAAGATCGCGATTTATCCGAACTGGGTCATGCTCGCGGCGATTCCGGCGATGCAGAACCTGCTGCGCGAACTGAAAAAAACCGGTTCCATCGCCCACATGCGCGACAAGGTCGCGAACTTCAAGCTGTTCACCGACATCGCGGGCCTGCCGGAAATCCAGGAACTGGAACAACGCTACGGCCTGCCGGAAGACCAGCGCGCCGCACTGTGATTTTATAAGTATTTGATTTTATTGGATATTTTATGGCTTCTCCGCGCACCCTGTTTGACAAGATCTGGGACAGCCACGTCATCACCGAACGTCCCGGCGGTGATGCCCTGCTGCACATCGACCGCAATTTCGTGCACGAGGGTTCCTTCCACGCCTTCGGCGCGCTGGCGAAGGAAGGCCGCAAGGTGCGCAAGCCGCGGCAGAACTTCGCGGTGGCCGACCATTACGTGCCGACCGTCGGCCGCGAACGCGGGCTGGATGCCGCCGAGGATGCCGATGCGCGGCACATGATCCAGCTGCTCGAGGAAAACTGCCGCATCAACGGCGTCGCCCATTTCGGCATGGACGACGCACGCCAGGGCATCGTCCACGTGATCGGCCCCGAATTGGGCATCACGCAGCCGGGACTGACCATCACCTGCGGCGATTCGCACACCTCGACCCACGGCGCGCTCGGTGCCTATGCCTTCGGCACCGGCGCCTCGCAGCTGAAGCAGATCCTCGCCACGCAGTGCCTGTGGCTGAAAAAACCGAAAACGCTGCGCGTGACCGTCAACGGCCGCCTCGCTCCGGGGGTCACCGGCAAGGACGTGGTGCTGGCGATCATTGCCAAAATCGGCACCGCCGGCGCCACCGGCCATGTCATCGAGTTTGCGGGGCCTGCAATCCGCAGTCTCAGCATCGAAGGCCGGCTGACGGTGTGCAACATGGCGATCGAAGCCGGCGGCCGCGCCGGCATGATCGCGCCGGACGATGCGGTCTATGAATACCTGCACGGCCGCGAATACGCGCCGAAAGGCGCCGACTGGGACCGCGCGCTGGCGCAGTGGCGCGCGCTGCCGAGCGACGAGGGCGCGCGTTTCGACCGCGAGGTGACGCTCGACGGCGCCGCGCTGGAACCGATGCTGACCTGGGGTACCAGCCCGGAGGAGGCGCTGCCGGTCTCCGGCCGCATCCCCGATCCTCAGTCGCTGGGCGACGCCGACAAGCGCGCGCATGCGCTGCAGGCGCTGGCCTACATGGACCTCAAACCCGGCATGGCGCTGACCGACATCCGCATCGACCGCGCCTTCATCGGCAGCTGTACCAACGGCCGCATCGAGGACCTGCGTGCCGCCGCCGCGGTGCTGAAGGGCCGCAAGTCGATGATCCCGGCCTGGATTTCGCCGGGCTCGACCCCGCTGAAGGCACAGGCCGAGGCCGAGGGACTGCATCGCATCTTCCTCGACGCCGGCGTCGAATGGCGCGCCTCGGGCTGCTCGAGCTGCGCGGCGATGAACGGCGACAAGGTGCCGCCGGGCCTGCGCTGCGCCTCGACCTCCAACCGCAATTTCGAGGGCCGCCAGGGCAAGGGCGCGCGCACCCACCTGATGAGCCCGGCGATGGCCGCCGCGGCGATGGTCACCGGCCGCGTCACCGACGTGCGGCAACTGCTCGCGGGGAACTGACATGAAACCCTTCACCACGCTCACCGCGGTAGCCGCGCCGATCGACATGGCGAACATCGACACCGACCGCCTCATCCCCGTGCGTTTCCTGCGCAAGCTGCGCAATGAAAAAGCCGGCTACGATCCCTACCTCTTCCACGACATGCGCTTCGACAACAACGGCAACGAGATTGCGGATTTCGTGCTCAACCGCCCGGCGTACCGCAAGGCCGGCATCCTGGTCGCCGGCGCCAACTTCGGCTGCGGCTCCTCCCGCGAGGGCGCGGTCTACGCGCTGCTCGACTACGGCATCCGCGCGGTGATCGCGCCCTCCTTCGGGGACATCCACTACGCCAACGAGCTGCAGAACGGCATGCTGCCGGTGACGCTGCCCGAGGAAATCTGCCGTGGCCTGCGCAGCCAGCTGCAGGCGCAGCCCGGCGCGACGCTGGCGATCGACCTGCCGGCGCAGACGGTCACCGACACCGAAGGCACGGCGCATCCCTTCATGATCGATGCGGTCTACAAGGAGCGCCTGCTGAAGGGACTCGACGACATCGGCCTCGTGCTGGAGAACACGCCGGCGATCGAGGGTTTCGAAAAGAACTACCACGCCGAGCGGCCCTGGCTCGCCTGAGCGGACAACGGCACCCGGAGTTTCCATGCTGGTCAACAGCGTCGCCTACAAGGACGGAAAAAAGGTCGCCGATATCGCGCAGGAGGAGATCCACACCTGGCTCGCGCGCAACGACGGCATCCTGTGGGTGGCCGTGCGCGACCCGGAACCGCACGAACTCGAGAAACTGGAACAGCAGTTCGACCTGCATCCGCTGGCGGTGGAGGACGCCCGCCACGGGCACCAGCGGCCGAAATTCGAGGAGTACGGCGACTCGCTGTTTTTCGTGCTGCACATGCTGGAGCCGGACGGCGACGAGCTGCGTGTCGGCGAAGTCGACATCTTTGTCGCCCGCAACTACGTGCTGTCGGTGCGCAGCCGCAGCCAGCGCAACTTCCAGGACGTGCGCACCCGCTGCGAGCGCGAACCCGAGCTGATGCAGTACGGCACCGGCTACATCCTCTACGCACTGATGGACGCGGTGGTGGACCGCTACTTCCCGATCCTCGATGACATCGAGACCCGCCTCGAAACCATCGAGGACCAGATCTTCGCCGGCACCTCGCCGCGCGCCAACATCGAGGCGCTCTACGACCTGAAGCAGAAACTGGTGACGCTGAAACACGCGACCGCCCCGCTGCACGAGGCCGTCAGCAAGCTGCACGGCGGCCGCGTGCCGCAGCTGTGCGCGGGGCTGGGCGAATATTTCCGCGACGTCGCCGACCACCTCGGCCGCATCAACCAGAGCATCGACGCCGCGCGCGAGATGATCACCACCGCGATTTCGGTCAACCTGTCGCTGATCACGCTGCAGGAGAACGAGGTCACCAAGCGGCTCGCCGGTTACGCCGCGCTGGTCGCGGTGCCGACGCTGATCGCCGGCATCTACGGCATGAACTTCCAGCACATGCCCGAACTCGCCTGGACCTGGGGTTATCCGCTGGCGATCGCATCGATGGTCGGCATCGACGCCTACCTGTTCTGGCGATTCCGCAAGGCAAAGTGGCTGTAGCTTCCGCGGCCGTCATCGGCGGCGGTCCGGCCGGATTGATGGCCGCGGAAACCCTGCTCGCCGGCCGCATCCCGGTCGACCTCTACGACGCGATGCCCTCGGTCGGGCGCAAGTTCCTGCTCGCCGGCAAGGGCGGCCTCAACCTCACCCACGCCGAAGCGGCGGAAAAATTCATGTCCCGCTACGGCGCCCGCCGGCCGCAGCTCGAACCGCTGCTGCAATCCTTGGGCGCCGCGCAACTGCGCGTCTGGGCGCAGGACCTCGGCGTCGAAACCTTCACCGGCACTTCGCAGCGCGTGTTTCCGAAGGAAATGAAAGCGGCACCGCTGCTGCGCGCCTGGCTGCACCGGCTGCGCGCGGCAGGACTGCGCATCCACGCGCGCCACCGCTGGCTGGGCTGGGACGAAGACGGCGGCCTGCGCTTTGCGACACCGCAGGGCGGAATCACCGTGCATCCGCGCTGCACGGTGCTCGCGCCGGGCGGCGGCAGCTGGGCACGGCTGGGTTCCGACGGCGCCTGGGTGCCGCTGCTCGCAGCGCGCGGCATCGCGGTCGCACCGCTGCAACCGGCGAACTGCGGCTTTGAAGTCCCGTGGAGCCCGTATTTCCGCGAACGGTTTGCCGGACAGCCGGTAAAGGCGGTCGCCGCCTCGTTCAGCGACGCCACGGGCAGGCAACACCGGCGCCAGGGTGAGTTTATGGTCAGCGAGTATGGCGTCGAGGGCAGCCTGGTCTATGCACTGTCGGCGCCTTTGCGCGACGCCATCGCGGCCCAGCGCGGCGCCACGCTGCTGCTCGACCTGCTGCCCGACCACGACGCGGCGCGTGTCGCCGCAGCCGTCAGCCATCCGCGCGGCTCGCGCTCGCTGTCGAGCCACCTGCAGAGCCGGCTCGGTCTGAAAGGCGTCAAAACCGCGCTGCTGCGGGAAGTGCTGTCGGTGGCGGACATGAACGATGCGGCAAAACTCGCCGCGACGATCAAGGCGCTGCCGCTGAAGCTCAGGGCGCCGCGCCCCATCGACGAGGCGATCAGCAGCGCCGGCGGCGTCCCCTTCGAAGCGCTCGACGAGCAACTGATGCTGAAAGCGCTGCCCGGCGTGTTCTGCGCCGGCGAGATGCTCGACTGGGAAGCGCCGACCGGGGGTTATCTGCTGACGGCCTGTTTTGCGACGGGGCGGGCGGCGGGACTCGGCGCCTTGGGCTGGTTGCGCAGCCGCTGAGCCTGTCAGTCAGGGGGCCGCATCGGCGGCATGCACCACCCGGTTGCGCCCGCCGCGTTTCGCGGCATAAAGCGCCTCGTCCGCCGCGCGCAGCAATGACTCCCGGTCCCGGATGCTGCCGCCAAAGGTGGCGACTCCCGCGCTGATGGTGACCTTGCGCTCGGGAAATTCCGTGGCCTCGACTGCGGCGCGGATCTGTTCAGCGACCTTGCGCGCGCTGTCACGATCCGTCGTGGTGAGCAGGACGGCAAACTCCTCGCCGCCGTAGCGCGCGACGAAATCGCTGGCGCGGGTCCGGCGGCGCAGCACCTGGGCCAGCATCTGCAGCACGACATCGCCCGCGGGATGTCCCCAGGTGTCGTTGTACTGCTTGAAGTGATCCGCATCGGCCAGCATCAGTGAGAGCGCAGCACCATGACGCTGCGCACGGGCAATCTCTTCCTCCAGGCGCTGGTCCAGCGCGGCGCGGTTACCGATCCGGGTCAGGGGATCGGTCAGGCTCGCCCGCTGCAGCTCGCGGTTTTCCTCTGACAGCTGTTTCTGATAATCCTCCAGCTGCGCGAGATAAACCTCGCGGTTCGCCAACTGTTCATGCAGCTCGCGCGCGGCACGACGCAGTTCAAACTGGGCGACAACCTGCCGTGACAGCACTTCCAGCGCCGCAAGTTGCTCCGGCTCCAGTTCCCGAGGTTTCTGGTCAACGACGCACAGGGTGCCCAGCGCATGATGATCCGGCGTAACTAGGGGCGCCCCCGCATAAAAACGCACTTTCAGAGTGTCCGTCACCGCGGGATTGTCGGAGAACCGCGGATCGCGGGTGGCGTCAGGCACGACTAGGGTCTTGTCCGGCTGCAATATGGCATGTGCGCAGAACGCGATGTCCCTGGGAGTTTCGTGGCCATCGATGCCAACCCGCGATTTGAACCACTGGCGGTCACTGTCGATCAGGCTGATCAGCGCGATCGGCGTGCCTGCAATGTGCGCGGCGAGCCGGGTCAGGTCGTCGTAGGCCTGCTCGGCCCCGCTGTCGAGGATGCCGTAGCGCTGCAGCGCTGCGAGACGTTCTGCCTCGTTCGCGGGAAGATCGGCTTTCACCGAACACCTGTGCGCGGGCTGTTCATGCGGTTCACCCTATCAGACCCGGACGCAATTTCCCAGTCCCCGGACGCTGCAGCCTAGCGCCGCAGCAGGATCTCCAGGATGCGCCGGTAGATCTTTTCCAGCGGCTCGATCTCCGCCACCGGCAGGCACTCATTGACCTTGTGGATGGTGGCATTGGTCGGCCCGAACTCGACGACCTGCGCGCAGATGTCGGCGATGAAACGGCCGTCGGAGGTGCCGCCGGTGGTCGACAGCTCGGTGTCGACGCCGGTGACCTCCCGGATCGCCTGCGCCACTGCGGCCACCAGGTCGCCCTTCGGCGTCAGGAAAGGCCGGCCGTCGAGGCGCCATTCGAGGTCATACTTGAGATCGTGCTTGTCGAGTATGCCGTGGACCCGGGTCTGCAGCGACTCCACGGTGCTGGCGGTCGAGAAGCGGAAGTTGAACTGCACGCGCGCGGTGCCGGGAATGACGTTGTTGGCGCCGGTGCCGGCGTTGAAATTGGAAATCTGCCAGGTGGTCGGCGGAAAATATTCGTTGCCACGGTCCCACTCGGCGGCGGCCAGTTCGGCGATCGCCGGCGCGACTTCGTGGATCGGGTTTTTCGCCATCTGCGGATAGGCGACATGGCCCTGCACACCCTCCACGGTGAGGATGCCGGTCAGCGAACCGCGGCGGCCGTTCTTGATCATGTCGCCGAGCTGTTTGACCGAAGTCGGTTCGCCGACGATGCAGTAGTCGAGCTTCTCGCCGCGGCGCGCCAGTGCCTCGACCACCTTCACGGTGCCGTCGGTGGCCGGGCCTTCCTCGTCGGAGGTGAACATGACCGCCAGCGAGCCGGGATGGTCGGGATTGGCCTGCACGAATTCGCGGATCGCGACGACAAAGGCCGCGATCGAGGTTTTCATGTCGGAGGCGCCGCGGCCGTAGAGGATGCCGTCCTTGATGGTCGGCGTGAACGGGTCGATGCCCCAGTTCTCCACCGGGCCCGTGGGCACGACGTCGGTGTGCCCGGCAAAACAGACCAGCGGCGCGGCGCGGCCGCGGCGCGCCCAGAGGTTCGTCGTGCCGTTGCTGGCGATGATTTCGCAGTCGAAGCCCAGCGGCTTCAGCTGCGCCATCACCAGGTCGAGGCAGCCGGCGTCTTCGGGGGATACGGAGTGGCGCGCGATCAGCTGCTGCGTCAGTTCCAGGGTGCTGATTTCCATTGCATGAACTTTCAAGGTGGATGTTGCACTGCAGTCGTGTCCTGCATGTTAACAAAGAGCGGTTAAAATCTCCCTTCTCCCGTGGCCCTGTCCCGTACGTCACCTGCAATGACAACCCTGCTGGTTTCCCACCGACTGCATGCCACGCGCGGCGCCGACCTGGCCGCACGCGCGCGCCAGCTCGGCATCCCGCTGGAACAGGTCGTGCTGCCGGCCGACCCCGAGGGCCGGCTGGCCGAAGCCGATGTCGCGCGCCTGGAGCTCGCCTTTTTTTCCGGCGACATTTTCCCGGCCAACTCGCGACAGTTTTTCTCGACCGTGCGCAAGGCACCCGCGCTGAAATGGCTGCATGTGTTCAATGCCGGAGTTGACCATCCGGTGTTCACCGAGATGCTCCAGCGCGGCGTGCGCCTCAGCACTTCCGCCGGCTCCACCGCGGTGCCGATCGCCCAGACCGCGATCACCGGGCTGCTGATGCTGGCGCGCAATGTCCCGCGCTGGCTGCGCGGGCAGCAGGAGCACCGCTGGGATCCGATGCGGCCGCCGGATTTTCCGCGCGATCTCGTCGGCCAGACGGTGCTGATCTACGGCTTGGGCAGCATCGGACGGGAGATTGCCCGGCTGGCGCGGGTGCTGGGCCTCAGGGTCATCGGCATCCGCCGCAGCCCGCAGCAGGCCGGCGATCCCGTCGACGAGCTGCATCCGCCGCAGCAGCTGGCGGCGCTGCTGCCGCGCGCCGACTGGCTGGTGCTGGCCGCACCGCTGACCACGGACACCCGCGGCCTGATCGACGCCGCCATGCTCGCGCGCCTGCCCGCCGGGGCGCATGTCATCAATGTTGCGCGCGGCGAGATCATCGACGAAACTGCGCTGGTCGCGGCCCTGCGCGACGGCCGGCTCGGCGGCGCCTATCTCGATGTGTTCGGGAAGGAGCCTCTGGCCGCGGAATCGCCGTTGTGGACACTGCCGAACGTGCTGCTTTCGCCGCACAATTCGGCGGCGGCGCAGGGCAACGACGATCGGGTCTACGGCATGTTCCTCGCCAATCTCGAACGCTGGCATCTGGGCAAACCGCTCGACAACGAGGTGCGCGCAGTCGCACCCTGAACAAGGAGGAGAAATATGAATAAAATCAGCGCTTTATCCGCAGGCCTCGGGCTGCTGCTGGCAGCGGCACCGTTATACGCCCAGAACTGGCCGGCACGCACGGTGCGCATCATCGTGCCCTACGCCGCCGGCGGCAACACCGACTACACGGCGCGCACGGTGGCCGCCAAGGTGTCGGAGATGTGGGGCCAGCAGGTGGTCGTCGACAACCGGCCCGGCGGCGGCACCAACATCGGCTCGGAACTTGCGGCCACCGCCGCGCCCGATGGCTACACGCTGTTCATGGGCGGCGCTTCCAACGCGATCAACATGACGCTGTACGCCAAGCCGCCGTACAACACGGCGCGCGATTTTGCGCCGGTGGTGTGGTGTGTGCAGGGTGCCGCGCTGCTGGCCGCGCATCCCTCGCTGCCGGCCAAAAATGCGAAAGAACTGATCGCGCTGGCCAAGGCGCGTCCCGGGCAGCTCAATTACGGCCACGCCGGGCTCGGCAGCTCCAACCACATGGCCGGCGAGCTGCTGAACTTCATGGCCGGCATCAAGATCATCCATGTGCCGTACAAGGGCAACACGCCGTCGATCACCGATGCCATGGCAGGCAACGTCGAGATGGTGTTCAGCGGCGTGCCGGCGCTGGTGCCGCACATCAAGTCCGGGCGGCTGCGCGCCATCGCGATCAGCAGCCTCGAGCGGTTCCCGGCGGTGCCCGAAGTGCCGACCTTCAACGAATCCGGGGTCAAGGGTTACGAAGCCAGCAACTGGTTCGGCCTGATGGCGCCGATCAAGGTATCGAAGGACATCATCAACAAGGTGAACACCGACGTGAACAAGGCGCTGGCGATGAAGGACGTGCGCGAAAAATTCGACCGCGACGGCGTGATCACCAAGGGCGGCAGCACCGAGGACTTCGGCAAGTTCATCCGCGCCGAGACCGAGAAGTACGCCAATGTCATCAAGAAGGCCGGCATCAAGCCGCTTTGATCCACCCCCACAAACCGAGGAGAACTCCACAGTGAAACCGTTCATCGCATTTTTTGCCGCCGCCGTCATGGCGGCGCCCGCAGCCCAGGCCCAGCAGAGCTGGTCCCCCAGCCGCAACGTCGAAATCGTCGTCGGCTCCGCCCCCGGCGGCAGCAACGACAAGACCGCGCGCACGGTCGAGAGGGCCATTGTCGAAGGCAAGCTGATCCCGACCTCGCTGACCGTGGTCAACCGTCCCGGCGGCGGCAGCTCGATCGCCTTCAACTACGTCAACCAGAAAAAGGGCGACCCGCACACGCTGCTGATCGGCACCACCGCGCTGCTGACCAACCACATCGTCGGCACCAGCCCGCTGAGCTACATGGATTTCACGCCGGTGGCCTCGCTGTTCAACGACTACGTGGTGTTCGCGGTCAACGTCAACTCGCCGATCAAGACCGGCAAGGACCTGATCGCGAAGCTGAAGGAAAATCCGCAGTCGGTGTCGATCGGTTTCGCCACCACGCTGGGCAGCCACAACCACATCGCCGCCGGCCTGCTCGCGAAAAGCGTCGGCGTCAATGCGCGCAACCTGAAGGCCATCGCCTTCAAGGGTTCGGCGGAGGCCATCACCCAGGTGCTGGGCGGCCATATCGACCTGGTGACCACCGCCGCGGGCAACGTTGCGGGTCATGTCGCCGAAGGCCGGCTGCGCGTGATCGGCGTGTCCTCGGACAAGCGTTTCCCCGGCGCCTTTGCCCAGGTGCCGACCTGGAAGGAGCAGGGCGCGAACCTGGTCTATGGCGGCTGGCGCGCGATCATGGCGCCCAAGGACATCACCGCGGCCCAGATCGCCTACTGGGAGGGCGTGCTGCGCAAGGTGGTGTCGAACCCGGACTGGAAGGCCGACCTCGAGAAGAACTACTGGTCGGACGACTTCGTGGGCCATGCCCAGTTCAGCAAGGACATCGCCAAGGACTACAACGACATCAAGGCGGTGCTGGTCGATATCGGCCTCGCCAAGCAGTAAGCGGCGGACTGCCGGAAACGGGCTCCGCGCGGAGCCCGTTTTTTCTTGTTCTGTTGATTCACCCCTGCCGGACAGCGGCAGGCAACCAGGAGTACTGACATGAATGCACCCGTCGTCATCACCGAACGCCCCGCCGAAGGCGTGGGCCTGGTCCGCATCAACCGGCCCGAGGCGCGCAACGCGCTCAACCTCGAAGTGCGGCGGCTGATCGGCCGGCACCTGACCGAGATGGGCGATGACGAGTCGGTGCGCTGCATCGTGCTCACCGGCAACGAGAAGGCTTTTGCCGCGGGCGCCGACATCAAGGAGATGGCGGACGCATCGACGATCGACATGCTGCTGCGCGGCACCCAGAAAATGTGGCGCACGATCTACGCCTGCCCGAAGCCGGTGATCGCCGCGGTCAGCGGCTTCGCGCTGGGCGGCGGCTGCGAACTGGCGATGACCTGCGACATCATCATCGCCGGCGAGTCCGCGAAGTTCGGCCAGCCGGAAGTGAAGATCGGCATCATCCCGGGCGGGGGCGGCACCCAGCGTTTTCCGCGCACCGTCGGCAAGTACAAGGCCATGCGTTACGTGCTGACCGGCGACCTGTTCGGCGCGAAGGAAGCCAACGAGATGGGGCTGGTCAGCGAGATCGTGCCCGACGCCGAAGTCGAGAAACGCGCGGTGGCGATGGCCGCGCAGATCGCCGAACTGCCGCCGCTGGCCATCCAGCAGACCAAGGAGTCGGTGATCCGCGGCATGGACGCGTCGCTGGAAACCGGGCTCACGCTGGAGACGCGCACGCTGCAGATGCTGTTCGCCTCGCAGGACCAGAAGGAAGGCATGGCGGCGTTCATCGAAAAACGCAAGCCGAAGTTCACCGGCAGGTAAATCCCGGGCGGGCTTCCCCGCCCCGCACATGAAACCGTCCCCGTCCCGCGAATGGCTGGCGCTCGCCGCACTGTTCGCGGGTGCGACGGCCATTGCCAGCGCACCGCTGTTCGTCAAGGTCAGTGAAACCGGGCCGGTGGCCACCGCCTTCTGGCGCGTGTTCCTCGCGCTGCCGCTGCTGTGGCTGTGGACGCTGTCCAGCGAAGGCCTGGCGCGGCAGGTGGATCATTACCGCGCCCACCGCGGCAAACTCTTTGCCACCGGCGCCTTTTTTGCCGGCGATCTTGCCGTGTGGCACTGGTCGATCCTGCTGACCTCGATCGCCAACACCACGCTGCTGGCCAACCTCGCGCCGATATTTGTCACCGCCGCCGCCTGGCTGCTCTACAGGCAGGTTCCGCGCAGGCTGTTCGTCGCCGGGCTGGCCGCCGCGGTGGCCGGCACACTGCTGCTGGTCGGTGCCAGTTTCGGGCAGGGCGGCACGGCACTGCTCGGCGACGGCCTCGGCGTGATCACCGCGATGTTTTACGCGGCCTACCAGATTGCCGTGACGCGGCTGCGCGCGCACATGCCGACCGCGAGCCTGATGGCCTGGAGCAGCACGGTGATGGCACTGTTGCTGCTGCCGGTCGCCTGGCTGTCCGGTGAACAGCTGCTGCCCGGCAGCGGCGCGGGCTGGATGAAACTGATCGGCATCGCGCTGTTCGCGCAGGTCATCGGGCAAAGCCTGATCGCCTGGGCGATGGCCCATCTGCCCGCGACGTTTTCGTCAGTGGGTTTGCTGCTGCAGCCGGTGATGGCCACGCTGTTTGCCTGGCTGCTGCTGGGCGAAACCCTCGGCGCGCTGCAATTCGCCGGTGCGGCACTGGTGCTGACCGGCATTGCCCTTGCACGCCGCAGTGCACAAAAACATCAATAAAATCAAATACTTATATAAAAAGCATCAAGCGCCGATTTTCTTTTTCAGCTTCGCCTGGTACTGGTCGAGATCGACAATGAAGCGCTCGTGATCACATTCGCCGACCTGCTCCACGTCATCGAAGACCTTGATCTTGAAACTCAGGCGCCGCCGGTCTATGCCCGTCAGTTCCACTTCGGCGCGCACGCGTTTGCCCATCGGCGTCGGCCCCATGTGGCGGATGGTCACCACGGTACCGACCTGTCCCTGACCTGGCTTCAGGTGCGGCGCAACCAGCTGTCCGGCCGAGCTCTCGCAGAACTGCACCATGTTCGGCGTCGAAAAAACCCGGTATTCGCCGCGCTGTGTGGTCATCGCCTCGGTGACCTCGCGCTCGACGGTCAGTGTCATGCCTGTCTGCAGCGTATCCATTCGTGATCCATTCCTGCGTGATTGAGCCGCGGGCATTGTAGCCGCAGCAGGCGACCGGTCACCAGCGGCCGATGGAAACCGCCAGCAGCAGCGCAAATTGCAGACCCGGCAGGATCAGGCCCAGCAGGAATGAGCGGTTGAAATGCGCCGCGATGCTCTGCGCGGGATAAGACCGGATCAGCGCGAAATTGACGATCAGCGTCAGCGGAATGCCGACCAGCGCCATCAGCATCGCCCCCAGTCCGGCAAAGGAACCGCCGGCGGCCGCCTGGCTGAAGATCAGGGTCAGCAGGGCCTGCAGCAGCAGCGGAATGCCGAGGCAGGCGAGGTACTTCATCCGCCGGAAAGAATCATTTCTCGGGATAGGCGTCGAAGGCGATGGCATCGGCATCGCAGCCCAGCGCCTTGGCCATGCCGGCCAGCGCGTCCTCGGTGAGCGCCACCACCGAATAGTCGGCTTCGATGCCTTTCGCGGCAAGAAAGGCCTTCGCCCGGTCCCCGGAAGTCCAGGTCACCACAAGATCGGGCTGGCCGCCGCCGACACTGCGGCTGACCGGATAACCATCGGATTTGCTGATGATTGCAAACATGGCTGGATCCCCCTGCTGTTTGTCGATTGCCGTCCGGCTGTCGCGGACCTGTACGGCCTATTGCTCCGGCACATAAGCCTTGAAATCGATTTTCCCATAGTCTTTGGGCGGCCGGCGAACGCGGCGCTGCTCGCGTTGCCGCGGGTCATGGATGTCGAGGCTGCCGTCCTCGATCCTCACCAGCTGCCAGGCCGAGTCGATGCGGGACCAGGCAAAGGTGAAGGCGCGCGACCAGCGGTAGCGGCTGCCGCCGGCATTGGTGACAGTAAAGCGGCCGGCGGCCGCCTCCAGCCCCTGGAAGGGATCGCCCATCATGCCGCCGCAGCCGCGGCAATAGACCACGTGGTCGTTGCGCGCCGCCATCGCCAGCCTGCCGTCGGCCCCGCGCCGGAGCAGCAGCAGGGCGCGCGGCCCCTCTTCTTCGTAGCGGTCCCGGGGGTCGATTCTCGGTTTCCCGAATTCCAGCACCAGCAGCCAGTCGGCGCGGCCATCGCGGTCGAGATCGGCTTTTTCCAGCGCAATCGGGATGCTGCCCGCCTCGACAAAGGGCGCGACTTCGGCCGGCAGCGCGACCGGTGCGGGCCTCTCCTGTGCCAAGACCGGATGCGCGACCAGCAGCAAGGCCAGCGCAAACCCCCGTCCCATCACCGGTAGATGTTCTCGAAGCCGCTGACGCTGAATCCGTTCATCCGGCGCTGGTCGACGAATATGACCGGAATGCCCCTGCCGCCGAAGGCCTTGTAGTCGCGGCGCGCGACAGGATCCTTCTCGATGTCATGCTCGACATAGGGGATGCCCCGCCGGCGGAAATAATCACGGGCCTGCTGGCAGTACGGGCACCAGCTGGTGGCATACATGACGACCCGCCGCTCCTTGTAGTCGGCAAGCGCCGCCGCGGCCGGGAGCGGTGCCGCCAGCGCCCACGGCAGCAGTCTGCAAAACATCCGGCGTTTCGCGTGATCGGTCATGGCAGTGCGGCTCCGGTGGCTGAAGCCGCACTCTACTCCGGGACAACCGGGAACGCATCCCGGACAGCGTTCAGCCGTCGCGTTTCAACACGGCCTCGATGTCCTCCACCGGGACCTTGATGCTGACGCCGGCGCGCTCTTGCTGCAGGATCAGATAGGAGCGGGAGTCCCGATGGGCCCAGCCGCGGTTCAGCCCCTCGGTCATTTCGGCATAGGTCATGTTCGCCAGCCGCATCGGCACGCCGATCTCCCGCGCCAGTTCAGTGGCCAGCGTGACATCCTTGTGTGCCAGCGCCAGCGCGAAGTTCGGCGGGTCGAATTTGCCCTGCAGGAACTGCTCGCCGATGCGGTCAAATGAACGCTTGCGGCCCAGTGCGCCCTGGCGGATCGCCGCCCACAGCGGCAGCGGTTCGACGCCGGCCTTGACGCCCATCGTGAACAGCTCCACCAGCGCGAGCTGCATCGAATAGCCGGCGCAGTTGTGCACCAGCTTGGCCACCGAGCCGGCGCCGATGGGGCCGATGTAGATCACCTGGTCGCCGACGGCATCGAGCACCTTGCGGCAGCGCTCGAATTCCGCCTTGTCGCCACCGACCCACAGCGCCATCTTGCCGGACTTCGCGCCCGAGGGTCCGCCGCTGACCGGGGCGTCGAGCAGCGAGATTTTCTTTTCGGCGAAACGCGCGTGCAGATCGCGTATCACGGTCGGCGAGTTGGTCGACAGGTCGAACCACACCGTACCGGGGCGCATGACCTTGATCAGCCCTTCGGCCACCGCCTTCACTTCCTTCGGCCCCGGCAGCGAGGTCAGCACCACGTCGGCATCACGGCCGGCATCCTCGACGCTGTCCGCCCACACCGCGCCCGCCTTGAGGTGGGGCGCTGCAGCCTCCTTGCGCACATCGTGCACCGTCAGTGCAAAACCGCCCTTCATCGCATTGAGCGCAATCGAGGCGCCCATCGTGCCCAGCCCTATGAACCCAACACGCATCTTCAGCTCCTTTGCCGATCCGGCATTGTCATCGTCAATCAACCTGGATTCCCGCCTTTTTCACGACCGCCTCCCATTTCACGATTTCGGCGGCAATGTGTTTCTGGTACTCCGCGGACGTCGACCCCACCAGTTCCACGCCGTCCGCCTTGAAACGCTCCTGCATCTCCGGCATGCGCAGGACATCGATGATCCCGCGGTTGAGGGTGTTGATGACCGTTGCCGGAGTCGCCACCGGTGCCAGCACGCCGTACCAGTTGGTCACCTCGTATCCGGCGACGCCGGTTTCAGCGATGGACGGCAGCTCGGGCATGGCCGGCGAACGGCCGGGGCTGGTGACCGCAAGGGCGCGAAGGCGCCCGGTCTTGATGTGCGGAACCGATTCGAGGGGCGTCGCAAACACCATGCTGATCTGTCCTGCCAGCACATCGGCAAGCGCGGGGCCGCCGCCCTTGTACGCCACATGCAGCAGGTTCGTGTTCGTCAGCGTCCCCAGCAGCGCCCCGGACAGATGCTGCAGGCTGCCCTGGCCCGCGGAACCGTAGGTCAGGCCGCCGGGTTTGGCTTTCGCCAGCGCCAGCAGCTCCGGAATCGATTTTGCCGCGACGCCGGGATGCAGGACCAGCACGTACGACTGGCGGGTCATCTGGGTGACCGCCCTGAAATCCTTCAGCAGGTCATACGACAGGCGTCCGCGATGCGTGGCGCGGCGCGCGGTATGGGTGCCGGTGATCATCACGATGGTGTGCCCGTCCGGCTGGGCGCGGGCCGCCGTTTCCAGCCCGATGGCTCCGGTGCCGCCGGGCCGGTTGTCGACAACAACCGTCTGCCCCCACAACGCGCCGAGTCGCGGCGCCACGGTGCGCGCGGTGATGTCGACGCCGCCGCCGGGCGCGAGCGGAATGATGAATCGGATCGGGCGCTGCGGGAACGGCTGCGCCGACACAATCGGCATGACGGAAGCCGACAGGGTGCAGGCAACCAGTGACAGCAATGCGGAACGCAGGAGCGTCATGAATACCTCCTCTTGATGGACAGGTATTGCAGTGCCCGCGGCTGAAGCCGCTGTTATTCTGGACTGAAGACCATTCTTTGCCGCGCTGAATCCAGCGTCAAGCCGTCGACCGCACTATGGAGCCCGCTTCACCAGGCGGCCTCCAAAGCAGCCATCAGCACATCGCGCTCGCGCAGGAACTCCCGCTTCGGATCGGCATTGAAGTTTTTCAGCGAAGCCTCCAGCACGTCACCGAGACTGTCGCGCGGGATATCCAGCTCGCGCAGCCGCACCGGCATGCCGGCTCCGGTGAACGCCTGTTCGACGGCAGCCGCGGCGCGTTCCTCCGGCGGACGCCCGTCACTCACTCCGAAAGCCCCGGCGATCAGCGCCATGGCTTCCGGGTCGCGCATGCCGAAATGGCGGATCACGGTCGCCGTCAGTGCCGAGTTGGCCTCGCCCTGCCCGACATGGGCATGGCGGTTGAACAGCGCGGTGGCCAGCGCATAAGTCACCCGTGCCGGCCAGTGTTTTTCGGTCAGCGCGCCACCGTCATCGGCATCGCGGTTCTGCAGGAAAGCGGCGGCACACATTTCAAGCCGCGCCGCGGCGTCTGCGGGATCGGCCATGCGCGGATAGGCGCCGCGCGCGAGGCGAAAGGCCTGCAACCGGTCACCCTCGGACAGCGGCGCCATGCGCGGCGCGCCGAGATTCATGATCGCGCGCCAGAACACCGAGGTGCCGGTGGTGCGCGCCAGCGACACCGGCGCGGTCAGCAGGGCCTCTTCGTCCCAGAACAGCGCGACGGGGCGGGTCTTGGGATCGAAAAATTCCATGCGGTTGGGCCGCGCCGGATCCTTCACCGCGGAGCCCGCGCGGTTCTGCGCCGTGGTCGCCGCGGTCAACACATTGATGATCGGCAGCTTGGTCGCCAGCAGCTTCGGGCTGATCGCCGGCGCATTGTCCGGGTACCGGGTGATCAACTGGTCGACAGGCGCTTTTTCGGAAAGCAGGATCGCCACCACGCGCGTGCCCTGGATCACACTGCCGGCACCGACGCCGATCAGCAGGTCGGCATCGGCGGCGCGCGCCGCAGCTGTCGCCGCCTGCACCGAGGCGAGCGTGGTGTCCTTCTCGATTTCGTCGTAGCGGCCGGCATAGGCCGGCCCCAGAATTGCCGCGATGCGGTCGATCAGCCCCGTCCTGCGCGATACGCTGCGTCCGCAGACGATGAATGCGCGCCGGGCCTTGTGACGCTTCAGTTCAGCCGGCAGGTTCTCCAGCACGTCGCGACCGCTGTACAGACGCAGCGGATAACCGGTGGCACGAAAGCCGTGCTGGTAAGCCATCAGGCGCGGGCCGCCTTGTAGCGCTCGAAAGCAGCCAGCGCCGCCAGCGGATGGCCGGCATTGGCCATTTCGTCATAGACCGGCACGCCCAGCGCCACCGCCTTGTCGCGGAACTCGCGCTTGCGCGCCTCCAGCGCCGGCTCGCCGTCGGAGCGCAGCACCAGGATGAAATGCGACTGCCCCGGATACTTCTCCTGCACCCGCATCGCGGCGGCCACCAGGTTGTCCAGCACTTCGGGCTTGGTGCGTCCGACGAATGCCGACAGGTTGAGGTGCATCACCAGTGCCTCGGGTTTGCCCTGGCCGCAGATGATGTCGAGGATTTTTTCGGCGACGCGGCCGTCATCCTGCTGCAGCGTGCCCACCGGGCAGTCGACCGGATTGGTGATGCTGGTGCCGGGCGGCAGCTTCAGCGCCGCCAGCGCATCGATCGGCCCCTGCTCGAAGGGCAGCACATCGAGCCCGAGACGGGCGAAGTAATCCGTCGCCAGCACGCTGGTGCCCCCGCCGTTGCCGAACAGCACGACCTTGCGCGTCGGCCGCTGCGGGCGCGGCATCAGGGTCTGGAAAATCAGCAGCGTGTCGATGAAATGATCCAGCGTGTCGACCAGCATGCAGCCGGTCTGCCGCGCCAGCGCCACCCATACACGGTCATCGCCCGCAAGTGAACCGGTGTGGGAAGCCGCCGCCGCAAGGCCCTGCTGGGTGCGGCCGCCCTTCAGGATCACCACCGGCTTCGAGGCCCTGGCATTGCGCAGGATGTCGAACAGCCGGCGGCCGTCCTTGGCGGTTTCGATGTACATGCCGATCACCTTGGTCTGCGGATCGGCAAGGTAGAACTCGAGCAGGTCGGAAGGCGTGACATCGGCACAGTTGCCGACGGTGACGAGTCCGGAAAACTTGACGCCCCGCGACAGCCCGCGGCGGATGATGTCGGTTCCGAGCCCGCCGCTCTGCGAGACGATGCCGACGTGACCGACTTCCTTGGGCCCGATTTCGGCAAAAGTCACGCGGCCGCGCGGCGTGTAGATGCCGAGGCAGTTCGGCCCCAGCAGGCGCATGCCGCCGGCTTTTGCCGCCTGCACCAGTTCGTCCTGCAGGCCCTTACCCTCGTCCACTTCGCCGAAACCGCTGGAAATGACCTGCGCGAAACGCACATGCCCCTTCGCGGCGGCCAGCATGCCGGGAATCTGCGCGCCGGACACCGCGATGTAGGCGTAGTCCACCGGCCTGGGCGTGTCGGCCAGCGACTTGTAGGCCGTGAGCCCGTCGATCTCGGCGGCGCCGGGATGGATCGGATAAATGTCGCCGCTGAAGCCGAATTCGCGGATGCGGCGGATGAACACGTTGGGCAGCGCATTGCCCTTGGTCGAGGCGCCGATCACGGCGACGGTTTTCGGCGCGAACAGGGGGGTGAATTGTTCGATGATGTTCATGTTTTCTTTCCTGCGATCAGCCGAGGATGAAGCGGGCATCGACGGCGACAGCGCCGGTCTCGGAGACGATCAGCGGGTTGATGTCGGCTTCGCTGATGTCGGCGGCATGCTTCAGCAGCAAACCATCCTCGCCGCCGATTTTCAGCAGCACGTCGATGATCGCCTCGCGCGATGCGGGTTTGCCGCCGCGCGCGCCTTTCAGGATCGCCGCCGCCTGCAGTTCGTCGAGCATCTCTTCGGCATCGATGCGCGCAATCGGGCACAGCCGGAAGGACACGTCCTTGAAAATTTCGACAAAAATGCCGCCGAGGCCGACCATCACCAGCGGTCCGAACTGCGGATCGCGCAGGCCGCCGATCACCAGCTCATGGCCGGCCGGCGCCATTTCCTCGACCAGGAAACCCTCGATGCGTGCGCCCCTGATTTTCGGCGCGGCGAGCATGCCTTCGATCGCGGCCTTCACTTCAGCGGCCGAGCGCAGGTTGATTTTCACGCCGCCGGCATCACTCTTGTGCAGAATGTCCGGCGACATCACTTTCACGACCACCGGGGTCTGCAGCCCGTCCATCACCGCATCGGCGTCGGCCGCGCCTTTGGCAACGCGCGACTGCGGCACGCGGATGCCGTAACCGGCCAGCAACTGTTTGCCGGCGCTTTCGTCGAGCGCGCCGCGGCCCGCGGCTTTTGCCGTGGAAACGATAGCATGTAATTGATTTTGAATCATATTTTTTTGCCGGTCACTTCGCCAATGATGCCGGTGTGGACGCGTCCTTCACGGAACTGCCCCGAACGCAGGATGTTCACCACCGCCGGAATGTTGTGTTTCAGGCCCTGGATGTCGAAACCCTCCAGCGCTTCCACCAGTTTGTCGACCGCCGCTTCGCGCGTGGCCGCGCGCACGATGACCTTGGCGATCATCGGATCGTAGTGCGGCGTGACGTCGCGGCCTTCGGCATAACCGGTATCGACGCGGATGCCCTCGCCCTCGGGAGGCCGGAACACCGCCAGTTTGCCCGGCGACGGAAAGAAATTTTTCGGGTCTTCGGCATACACCCGCGCCTGGATCGCGTGGCCCTTCACCTCGGCCTTTCCCGGCAGGATGTCGCCCAGCTTCTCACCCGCCGCGGAGCGGATCTGCGCGCGCACCAGGTCCACCCCGGTGACTTCCTCGGTGACGCCGTGTTCCACCTGCAGCCGCGTGTTCATTTCGAGGAAGTTGAAGGATCCGTCGGCGCCGAGCAGCATCTCGACAGTGCCGATGTTGTCGTAGCCCATCGTGCGCATGATGCCGGCGATCTGGTCTGCCACCGCAACCGCCTTGTCGCGCGGAATCAGCGGCCCCGGTGCTTCTTCGATGACTTTCTGGTTGCGGCGCTGGGTCGAGCAGTCGCGCTCGAACAGGTGCATCGCGCCGCCATGCCGGTCGCCGAGAATCTGGAATTCGACATGGCGCGGACGCTCGATCAGTTTCTCGAGATAAACCTCGGTGGTGCCGAAACCGCGGCCGGCCATCGAGCGCGAACGTTCAACCGCGGTCAGCAGTTCGGCTTCGTCCTTCGCCGGCAGCATGCCGATGCCGCCGCCGCCGCCCGCGGGCTTGACCAGCACCGGAAAGCCGATTTTCCTTGCGGCGGCGATGATCGTGTCGTTGTCGTCGGGCAGCACGTCCGAACCGTGCGACATCGGCATGCCGTACTGCGCGGCAATGTCGCGGGCGCGTGTCTTGTGGCCCATGGCATCGATCCATTTCGGCGACGGTCCGATGAAATGCGCACCGGCGTCGATCACGCGCTGCGCAAAGCCGGCGTTTTCCGAAAGAAAGCCGTAGCCGGGATGCAGGCCGTCGGCGCCGGATTTTTTCAGCACCTCGATGATGGTGTCCTGGTTGAGATAACTTTCGCGCGCCGGCGCGGGACCGATGGCAAAGGTCTGGCTCGCCATTTCCAGGTAGGGCGCGTGGTTGTCGGCTTCGGAATAGACCGCCACCGACGGGATCTTCATTGCATTGAGCGCGCGCAGCACGCGTGCGGCAACGGCGCCGCGATTGACCACCAGTACTTTATTGAACATCGCTTGCAGGTTCCGCAATCAGGATGAAAAAAGAAACGGGGGCGCGGCCTTTGGGTGTTGGGTGCGCGCCCCGCGTTTCACGAAAACTCAGTAGCTGGTCGGCCAGCTGCGCATCAGGTGCTGCCCGACACCCCTGGTCATGCGCAGCCGGTAGACGTCGAGCATGCGGATCAGATAGTCGCGGGTGTCCTGCGGCCGGATCACCGACTGCGCCGCATACACCGCGGCGAGGCCCCAGACATCGGCGCCCTTGCGGATGTCGGCCAGCGCTTCCTCGAAACCCGGCTCGCCGTGGCCGACGCCATGCACGATCTTGGTCGCGAAATCCGGGCTCATGAAGCTGACCTCGGCCGAGGGCCAGGCGCCGACCTCGTCGGAATGGCGTCCTCCGCCCATGCAGACATAGGCGCGGCCGTAACTCTTGCGCACGATGACCGAAATGTGCGGCACGGTGACCAGCGTCATCGCGTTCATGAAGTTCATGATCTTGCCCGGCGCGCCGGCCCGTTCCGCCTCGGTGCCGATCTGGAAGCCCGGGGTGTCGACCAGCATGACGAAGGGGATGTTGAAGGAATCGCACATCACGATGAAATCGACGATCTTGCGGCAGGCATCGGCATCGAGCGCGCCGCCGCGGTGCAGCGGGTTGTTGGCGATGATGCCCACCGACTTTCCGCCCAGCCGCGCCAGCGCGGTGACCGCGCTCTTGCCGAAACGCGGCTTCATCTCGAACAGCGAGTCCTTGTCGACGATGCACTTGATGACCCGCTTCATGTCGTAGACCTGGGTGCGGCTCTCCGGCAGGATGTCGAACACCTTGTGCATGTCCGCGCCGGAGCCGGCCGGCACCGGTGCGTCGGCCGGCGCCTCCCTGTGGTGGTTGGGCATGTACGACAGGAATTTTTTGATCTGGTCGAACACCTCTTCCTCGGTGTCGGCAAACTGGTCGATCAGCCCCGTGGTCTCCGCATGCAGGCGCCAGCCGCCGAGCTCTTCGGCAGAAACCTTTTCTCCCAGTGCCATCGACACCAGGCCGGGACTCGACACCGCCATGATCGCGCTCTTGTGCATGATCGCGAAGTCGGACTGGCACATCAGCCAGGTCGAGGAGCCGAATGACGGGCCGAAGGCGGCCGCGGCGGTGGGTACTTCGCGCAGGCGGCGGAACTGGGTGTTGTCGTTGCCGAGCAGCAGCCCCATGCCGCGCGAACCCATTGCATCGGGCAGCCGCGCGCCGGTGGATTCGCCGATCAGCACCAGCGGCATGCCGCGCTCGATCGCGGTGCGCTTCATGTGCGCGATCTTCTTGCTGTTGGTGGCCGAAGTGGAGGCGCCCTTCACCGTGAAATCGTTGACCACCAGGCAAACGTCGCGGCCGTCGATGCGGCCGAAGCCGGCCAGCTTGCCGTCGGTCTGGGTTTCGCCCTCCATCTCCGGATACACCGCTGAGGACCCGAACAGTCCGGACTCGATGAAGGAGCCGGGATCCATCAGGTAATCGATGCGCTGGCGCGCGTTCCATATGCCCTTGGCGCTGCGTTTGGCGTATTTCTCCTCGCCGCCACCGGCCAGCGCCCTGGCGCGGCGGGCTTCGTATTCCTGCAAGAGTGCTTCGTGAGCCATGTTGTGCCTTAGATCAAAGTCAAAACCCAGCCACAGAGGACACAGAGTTCACAGAGGAAAACCTTGGAACATCCATGCCGGCTGCCGTGGCCCTTTTCGCAGTTCTCTGCGCTCTCTGTGTCCTCTGTGGCTGCTTTCAGCTTTTATGGTCGTACGCCCGCACGCCACTTCGGGCCGAGCTGGCTGGCCAGCCGGCCCTGCAGCGCGTCGATGAACTGGCACAGGTAGGGGCGGGTCTCGCGCGGATCGATCAGATCCTCGATCGCGAAGGCCTCGGCGGTGCGGAAGGGGGAGGCGAGCTGTTTCAGTTCGGCCTCGATCTCGCGTTCCCGGGCGACAGGATCGGGCGCGCTTTCGATTTCGCGGCGGTACGCCGCCTTCACCCCGCCTTCCACAGGCAGCGAACCCCATTCACCCGAGGGCCAGGCAATCTTGAAATTGAGTCCGGCGCGGTCGATAAAGCCGCCGCCGGCGACGCCGTAGCACTTGCGCACGATCACCGTGAACATCGGCACTTTCACGTTGCCGAGGATGTAGCGGGTGCGCACGCCCTCGCGCAGGATCGCGTCGGCTTCCGACTCGCGGCCGACCATCAGCCCGGGAATGTCCGCGAACAGGATGATCGGGATGTTGAACATGTCGCAAAGCTCGGCGAAATGGCCCTGCTTGCGCGCCGCCTTGACGTCCATGATGCCGCCGACCATCGGGTTGCTGGCGATGATGCCGACCACCTTGCCGTTCATGCGCGCCAGCGCGGTGATCACGGCCTTGCCGAAGGTGGGCTGTATTTCGAACAGGGAATCGCGGTCGACGATCATGCCGACCAGCTTTTTCATGTTGTAGGCCTGGCGGTTGGAGCGCGGCACGATGCTCGCCAGCGCGTCCTCGCAGCGGTCGACCGGATCGCCGCTGTTCTCCACCGGCGGCAGTTCCCACACGTTCTGCGGCATGTAGGACAGGAAGCGGCGGATCTGGTCGAAGCAGTCCTGCTCGTTTTCGGCAACGTTGTCGATGGTGCCGGCGGTATCGACGGCGACCTTGGTGCCGCCCAGTTCATCCTTGTGCAGCTTTTCGCCGAAAGCGCGTTCGACCACGGGCGGGCCGGCGGCGAAAATCTGCCCGGTGCCCTTCACCATGATCGACCAGTGCGCCAGGATAGCGCGCATCGACGGACCGCCCGCCGTGGTGCCCATCACCGCCGACACCACCGGCACCTGGCCCAGCAGTTCGACCGAACGCTCGATGCCGTCCTGGCCGTAGCCGGGGACGACCGTGTACCCCTTGCGTTTGGCGGTATTGACCGTGCCGCCGGTGCCGTCGATCAGGTTGATCAGGGGGATGCGGTATTCGTACGCGAGGTCCTCGATGAAGCCGCCCTGCCCACCCTTGCGGCGGTCGCTGCCGAATCCGGTGCCGGCGCGGATGGTGTAGTCCTCGCCGCCAATGGCCACCGGCCGGCCGTTGATGCGCGCCAGGCCCATGACATAAGGAGCCGGTTCGAAAGTCTTCAATTGCCCGGCCGCGTCATAACTGGCCTTTCCGGCCAGTTTGCCGACTTCGCGGAACGATCCCGGATCGGCCAGTGCCGCCACGCGTTCCCTCACCGTCAGCTTGCCCTGGGCGTGGTGCCGCGCCACGGCTTCCGGTCCGCCACAGGCTTCAGCGAGAGTCCGGCGCCGCTGCAGTTCGTCGATCTCGGGTTGCCAGCTCATCCGGCCAGAATATAAATATTGTTTAAAATCAATAAGTTATAATGTAAGTGTGCGCCCGCTTTTAGACCTTGGGCAAACACTTACTCTTCGATGATGGCAACCACCTGGCCCTCGGACACGGGATCTTTTTCCTTGACCAGGATTTCGGTGACCGTGCCGCCATCCTCGGTGATGACCGGAATTTCCATTTTCATGGACTCGATCACGATCAGGACGTCTCCGCCCTCGACTTTGTCGCCGGGCTTGGCTTTCAACTGCCAGACAGTACCGGTGATTTCTGATTTGACTTCGATGCGGGCCATGGCTGCTCCTCGGGAATGGGTAAAAAGTCTCTGCGCAGGATGCTATGCTTGGACCTATATTGTTGTCAAGAAGATTGTTGACAATAATACAAACGCTGCGTATTGTCGTATCATTGATGTTGTCACCCCTTCGTTGAATGGCCCCGCCCATGTCCGCTGCCGAAATGTTCACGCTCCCGCGTCAGGCGGCACCGCTGACACAGTCCCTGCCGGAGCAGATTGCGGCCCGGCTGTCCGAGCGCATCGTCTCCGGCACCTACGCGCCGGGTCAGCGCATCATGGAGCAGAACGTCGCCGAGGAATTCGAGGTCAGCCGGGGACCGGTGCGCGAGGCACTGCGGCTGCTCGAAAAGGACGGCCTGGTGATGATCCTGCCGCGGCGCGGCGCCCAAGTCACCAATCCGAGCATCGAGGAAGTCAACGAGATCTTCGACATCCGGGCCATGCTCAACGGCCTGCGTGACCGCCTGATCGCCGAAGGACCGCATCGCGCGCAGCTGATCCCCGTGCTGGAACAGGACATTGCAAGGCTCGCCGAAACCGCCGCGAGCCCCGGCCCCGGTGACGAGTACATCGACATCGTGCTGCGCCTGAACCGGCTGCTGACCCAGGCTGCAGGCAATCACCGCCTGCAGGCCATCCTCGGCTCGCTCGCGGTGCAGACCGTGCGCTACACGCGGCTGGGCCTGTCCACGCCGCAGCGCCGCCAGCAGTCCGTGCGCAACTGGCAAAGCCTGCTGCAGGCGATCCGCGATGGCGACGGTGATGCTGCGGAACGCATTGCGCGACAGCGCGTGATCGATTCGCGCGACGCCGCAGCCCGGCATCTGCGGGCGCAAAGCGCCTGAATCCGGACTGCGCGACAGCCTCGGTTGTGCCCCCCTGCGGCGGCGCTTAAGATAGCGCCCTTCGCGCCACTTCCACCGGAAATCCACGACATGACCGCACTGCCCAAACTGACCGATTCCACGCTGGCCCTCGACGGCCGCATCGCCACGCTGACCTTCAACCGCGATGACGTGCGCAACGCACTGACCAGCACGGAGCTGGTGTCGGACATCGTCAACACGCTGGACTGGGCAAACAGCTGCCTCGACGCTTCGGTGCTGATCATCACCGGCGCCGGCAGCGCGTTTTCGGCCGGCGGCAACATCAAGACCATGGGCGAACGCGCGAAGGCGCCGCCGCATGAGCTGCAGCGCAACTACCGCACCGGCATCCAGCGCATCCCGCTGGCGATGCAGGACACCGACATCCCGGTGATTGCCGCGGTCAACGGCCCGGCGATCGGCGCCGGCTTCGACCTGGCCAACATGTGCGACATCCGCATCGGCTCCACCGAAGCGCAATTCGGCGAAACCTTCATCAACCTCGGCATCATCCCCGGTGACGGCGGCGCCTGGTTCCTGAACCAGTTGCTCGGCTACCAGCGCGCCGCGGAACTGACGCTGACCGGCCGCGTGCTCAAGGCCGATGAAGCGAAGGCGCTGGGCATCCTGCTCGAAGTCACCGAGCCCGGCGAACTGATGGCCGCCGCAAAAAAAATGGCCGCCAGGATTGCCTCCAAGCCGCCGCAGACCGTGCGTTACGCGAAGCGCCTGCTGAAGCTTGCACAGCGCCAGCAGCTCAGCGAACACCTGGATACCTGCTCGGCTTTCCAGGCGATCTGCCACAAGACCGACGACCACCAGGAAGCCCTGCAGGCCTTCTTCGACAAACGCCGGGGCGAATTCAAGGGCCGCTGATGCGCATCCCGAGCCGCGGCATCTGCCTGCTGTTGCTGGCCCTGGCGCCGGCATTGCCGGCGCAGGCCCAGCAGAAAAAACCGCCGGCCAAGCCGCAGGACGGCCTATTCGCGCCGCGCGATGAAGCCGCCGGCGACCCCTCGTGGACGCGTTTCCGCGACCGCCTTCTGCAGGCGGTGCAGGAACGCGACAAGAAATTCGTGCTCGGCATCGTCGCCCGCAACGTGCGCAACGGCCTGGAGCAGCCGGCGGGGCACGAGGAGTTCATCCGCCAGTGGGACATCGATGCCGAGGACAGTCCGCTGTGGCGCGAGTTGCCGCGCGCGCTGCATCTCGGCGCCGCCTGGTACAGCCACGAAAAAATGCCGCGCAGCCTCTGCGCGCCCTATGTGCTGCCGCGCTGGCCGAAAGATGCCGATCCGCACGGCCACGGCGCAATCACCGCCCGGGAGACGGCACTGCGCGCCGCACCCTCAGGCAGCGTCGACATCCTCGCCAATCTCGGTTATTCAATCGTCCGCGTCATCGACTGGGAGGTCGCGGACAGCGATGCCGACAACCGGCAGAAATGGGTGAAGATCCGCGCCGGGGAACGCGAAGGTTTCATCCCCGAGGAACACATCCGCAGTCCGCTCGAGCATCTGGCCTGTTTCCGCAAGGGTGAGGCCGGCTGGCGGCTGACCTCCTTCCTGGCCGCCGGCGAATGACATGAAGGCCGCATGCGCCGGCCCCTGCTTGCCGCGGCGCTGCTGATGGCCGCGGGCGGCGCGGCGGGCCTCGACCTGCAGGGCCATCGCGGTGCCCGCGGCCTGTCCCCCGAAAACACGCTGCCCGCTTTCGCCCGCGCGCTCGCCATCGGCGTCACCACGCTGGAACTGGACAGCGCGCTCACCCGTGACGGCGTGGTCGTGGTCAGCCACGACGCCACGCTGAATCCGGACATCACGCGCGGCCCCGGCGGCGCGTGGATCGAGCGCGGCGATCTCGCCATCCATGCGCTGAGCTGGCAGGCGCTGCAGGCCTATGATGTCGGCCGCATCCGCCCGCAGACCGCCTACGCGCAGCGCTTTTCGACGCAGCAGCCGGTGGACGGTGCCCGCATCCCGCGGCTGGCCGCGGTGTTTGCCCTGGCGCGCCGCGCCGGCAACAACAGCGTGCGTTTCAACATCGAAACCAAGATCTCGCCGGAGCAGCCGCAGCTGACGGCGTCACCGGAGGTTTTCGCCCGGGCGCTGATCAGCCTGGTCCGTGCGGAAAACCTGGAGTCGCGGGTGACGATACAGTCCTTCGACTGGCGCACGCTGCAGGTGGTGCAGCGCGAAGCACCGGACATCGCCACGGTGTACCTGAGCGCGCAGCAGCCCTGGCTGGACAACATCCGTGCGCACGCGCCGTCATCGCCGTGGACCGCGGGTTTTCATGTCGCCGGCCATGGCGGCTCGGTGCCGCGGATGGTCAAGGCGGCGGGGGGTTCGGTATGGTCGCCCCATTTCGGCGACCTGACCCGGGAGCAGCTGGACGAGGCGCGGCAACTCGGGCTGAAAGTGATCGTGTGGACCGTCAACGAAGATGCCGACATCGCGCGCATGATCGACTGGGGCGTCGACGGCATCATTTCCGACTACCCCGACCGGCTGCGCCGGATTGCCGCCGGGCGCGGGCTGGCGCTGCCGCCCGCGACACCGGTCACACCCTGAACCTCCTACAGGCTGCCGTAGGAATGCAGCCCTGACAGGAACATGTTGACCCCGATGAAGGCGAAGGTCGTCACCAACAGGCCGACGATCGCCCACCAGGCCAGTATCGGCCCGCGCAGGCCCTTGATCAGCCGCATGTGCAGCCAGGCCGCGTAGTTCAGCCAGACGATCAGCGCCCAGGTTTCCTTCGGGTCCCAGGACCAGTAGCCGCCCCAGGCCTCCGCCGCCCACATTGCACCGAGGATGGTGGCAATCGTGAAGAAGGTGAAACCGATGGCGATGCATTTGTACATCACGTCATCCATCAGGTCCGCGGGCGGCAACACGCGCCTGAGCAGGCCCTTTTCCGCCAGCAGGTAGGCGATGCCGACCATCGCGGCGATCGAAAACGCGCCGTAACCGACAAAATTGGCGGGAACGTGGATTTTCATCCACCAGGACTGCAGTGCCGGCACCAGCGGCTGGATCTCATGCGCGCCGCGGTCGAAGGTGTACCAGAGGATGAACCACACTGCGGCAAGGATGATCAGCAGCACGAATGCGCCGAGCTTGCGCGTGGCGTAACGGCCCTCGTAGTAGAGGTACAGCAGGGCGGTGATGACGCAGAACAGCACGAATACTTCGTAGAGATTGCTGATCGGGATGTGACCGACATCGGTGCCGATCAGGTAGGACTCGTACCAGCGCACGAGGAGGCCGATGAAACCCATCGCCGTGGCGCTCCACGCGAAGCCGGTGCCGGCGCGCGCGGGCCCTTCGGCATGCGCGAGCAGGCCGGCCCAGTACGCCACGCCGGACATCGCGTAGAGGAAACACATCCACATGATCGCGGTCTGGCTGGAGATCATGTACTTCAGGAAAAACACCTGCTCGGCGCGGGCCAGGTCGCCCTGGTACAGCGAGATGCTCCACAGACTGACGGCCACCAGCACGATCATCAGCACGCGCACCGCCTTCCAGTGCCAGCCGAGACCGGCGAGGGACAGCGCGGTGCCGACGAGAATGGCCTGCTCGTAGCCGTCCATGTAGCTGCCGTAGAGTTTCAGGGCGATACCGGCGCCGACGAGCAGCGCGACGGCATAGGTCCAGTCAAACCAGGACAGCCGGCGCAGCCAGGATTGCTGTTGCGGCAGGGTCTGTGCAAGTTCCATGATCAACCTTTCACGGCCTCGGCCAGGGCGGCCTTGTGGCGTTCGAATTCGCGTTCATTTTCCAGCGTCTGGCGGTTGGTGGCCATTGCCAGCAGCATCTTGCCCTGCCCCGGTTTGACCAGCAACCAGATCCGCCGTTCGCGGATGTAGAGCATCGCAAACACCCCCAGCACCAGCATCAGCGAACCACCATAGACGATGTTCTGGCCGGGGGCGCGGGTCAGCTGCAGGCCGGAGGCCTTCACTTCCTCGTACTGGACCAACTGCAGATAAACCGGCGCCCCGTAGGCAAAGCTGTCGCTGACCGAGGTCAGGGTATCGCGGACAAAACGCAGGGTCTGCGGCTCGAAGGGTGCCGGCGGCAGCTTTGCCCGCTCGCGCGCCAGCTGCAGGGCCTCCAGCGCCGCGCCCTCGAGCACCTTCACGTAGACATCGGCGGCCTTCTCCTGTTCAGCCTGCGGGATGCCTTTTTCGATGAACTGCCCGACCGATTCAAAGCCGCGCATTGCGAACAGCTGCAGCACCTTCTCCGCGCTCTCGGCCAGCCGCGCGCGCATTTCCGCCGGCACCGTCGAGCCGCTGACCGCATTGCGCGCGAAGCGGCGGCCGATTTCCGGCCAGGCCTTGTCGTCGAGCAGCACTTCGCGCAGCTGCATGTGCCCGTCGATGCGGCCGTCCGGATCCAGCGGCAGGCGCAGGAAACGGAAACCTTCGTTGGGCGTGGAACGCACGCCGGTCATCAGGTACCAGGCGCCGTCGAGCTGCAGGGGCAGCATGTAGTTGCTGAACTCGCGGGCCTGACCCTGGTCATCGCGCAGCCGGTACTGGAAGCTCGGGCCGACGTTGCGCAGATCCTTCTTGGAAAGGTCGGCGGCGCCGGAGCCGAGCTGGGCAAGCACTTTTTTCGACACGCTGGCGACTTCGATGCGCGAGCTCTCCGCGGTATTCGCGCTGAGATCCTCGATGTTGAACGGCCGGAAATCCGAAAGCTCGACCCGGATTTCGGTGTCGCCGCTGTTGATGCGGGTTGCCTGGTTGACCGCTCCCGCCACGTCGAAGGGCGTGATTTTCGGCGAAAGCAGCGGCCAGCCCCTCAGCTGCATGCGGGTGCCGCCATCGGCAAAACTCGCCTGGTAGATGGCTATGCCCCTGTGAATGAACGGATAGTTGACACGGATGGTGCGCTCGAAGCGTTCACCGGTTTCATGGTCGACAACGACGATGTCGCTGGCAAAGTCGCGCGGCTGCCCCGTAGAGTAATGCTCGATGTGGAATTTCTTCAGCGCGATGGTGAAGGGCAGATCCTGCACCAGGTAACCGTCGGCGACATTCTGGAAAACGACGTTGGCGCTGGTGCCTTCGGGAATGTTGACGTTGCCGCGAAACGACGGATTGGAAGGGGACAGGCGGCTTTGCGGCGGCACCTGGCTCTGCGGCACATCGCGGGTTTCCAGCACGACCTGGCCGGTGAGCTGCCGCAGCTTCAGCGGGACATTGCCGTCGAGCAGCCCGCCGACACAGATCACGACGATGCCGCAATGCGTCAGCAGGTAGCCGCTGCGATGGTAGCTGCCGGCCTTGGCCGCCACCAGCGTGTCATCGCCGCGCGGAACGATGCGGAAGCGGAATCCCTGGCCGGCGAGGTATGCGGTTGCCCGCTGCAGGACGCCGCCGGCCGGCGCGGCCAGGTCATATTCCGCGCGATGATGGATGTGCTGCAGAGAACGCTCGGTGGCCTGTTCGCGGAAATTGCGCATTTCGCGCAGCATCGCCGGGCCGTTGCGGTAAATGCACAGACTGGTGGACAGCACGAGGAATCCGAGGATCGCCAGAAACCATGCCGCGTGGTAGACGTCGTAGAGGCCCAGCACTTCGAACACCGGAAACCAGAACGGACCGAACTGCGAGATGTAGTTGGGATAGGGTTCGGCCTGCTTCAGCACGGTGCCGACCACCGAGGCTATGGCCAGCACGGTGAGCAGGCTGATCGCGAAGCGCATCGACGACAGCAGGTCGTATGCGGCGCGGGTTCGGGTGTGCTGGGCCATGGGTCGAGTCAACTCAACGCAGACAGAAAGGGGAGACTCGCGCAGTCTCCCCCGGTGCGGCAGGACAGCGGCGCGATCCCTGTCAGCGCAGGCCCGCGATGTATTCGGACACCGCGGCGATTTCCTGGTCGCTCAGCTTGGCGGACACGCCGCGCATCATTTTTGCGGCGTCGTTGGCACGCTGCCCGGAGCGGAAGGCCTTGAGCTGGCTCGCGGTGTACTCGGCATGCTGTCCGGCCAGCCGCGGATACTGCGCGGGTATGCCGGCGCCATTCGGCGCATGGCAGGATGCGCAGGCGGCAACACCCTTGGCCATGATGCCGCCGCGATAAATGGCTTCGCCCTGCTTGGCAAGGGCCGCATCGCGCGCGGCGCCCGGTTTGGCCTTTTGCGCCGCAAAATAGGCGGCGATGTTCTTCATGTCGTCTTCGGACAGGCTGGCCACCATGCCGGCCATCACGGCATTGTTGCGTTCCGCCGGTTTGCCGCCCTGCGGCTTGAAGTTCATCAGCTGCTTGTAGGTGTATTCGGGGTGCTGCGCCGCCAGGTTCGGATTCGCCGGAATCGGACTGTTGCCATCGGCGGCATGACAGGCCACGCACATCTGGGTGACGATTTGCTGGGCCTTGGCCGGATCCCCCTTGATCACGCCTTGCGCGGCAACGCCCTGCACCGCCAGCAGCAGTGCCGTGGCGAGTAGCGATCGCCAGATTTGCGGGCTGCGGGTCGGTTGGCGGTGTTCCATGCGTGCTCCTCGGTTCAAGCGATCAGTAAAAAAGGGTTGTATTTTATAGTATTTTGCCCCGCACACTGCGGCGCCGGGCGATAATGGGCGGTGTCCCTGTTTTCGCAGCTAGAATTCCGTTACGCCGTTCACCAGCTCGGCGACATGCCGCCCGATCAGGGCGCCGAGGTGGCGTTCGCCGGCCGTTCCAACGCCGGCAAATCGACCGCCATCAATGCCCTGGCCAACCGCAGAAAGCTGGCCTTCGTCAGCAAAACGCCGGGGCGCACCCAGGCCATCAATTTTTTCGACATGGGCCAGCACTGCTCGCTGGTGGATTTGCCTGGTTATGGTTATGCCAAAGTGCCGCGCTTGGAGCAGGCGCGTTGGGACGAGTTAATTGGCACTTACATATCCAATCGTAACTCATTGATTTTATTGGTTATTATTGTTGATATTCGACGTGGGCTGACTGATCTCGATCGGCAGATGCTGGCCTGGCTGGCCCCCAGCAACAAGCCCGTGCACGTGCTGTTGACCAAGTCTGACAAGCTGAACCGGCGGGATGCGGAGGCCATGCTGCGACAGACCCGCGCCGAGCTTGCTCGCCATCCGGGCGAAGCGACCGCGCAGATTTTTTCCGGCACCGACAAGACCGGCGTGCGTGAAGCCCAAGCCGTCATCGCCCGCTGGCTGAAAAAATAAAAAGCCCCCGGTTATAAGGGGAGTAAACCGGGGGCGAAGAGCCTTAACTAGAATTAAGGCACCCGCTCAGGGAGGAGAAGCGGGAGACAGCCAAAGCTGTCTGCAATATCAGACGGCTATAATCAGGAATAGTTCCCGCGCCTGCGGGCAGGCAGAAACCTCCAGTAATTCCAAGGTGTTAGCGCTTATGTCTTTGACCGGAAAATACCCTGCAGTTCGCCTGCGGCGGATGCGCAGGGATGAATTCTCGCGGCGCCTGATGCGCGAACATCGCCTGTCCACCAACGACCTGATCTATCCGGTATTTGTCATGGACGGCAAAAACCGCACAGTAGCCGTGGATTCCATGCCAGGGGTCCGCCGCCATACGGTCGACCGGTTGCTGCGGCTTGCAGAAACCGCCGCGCGCGCCGGCATCCCGGCGATCGCGCTGTTTCCGGCCATCGAGCACCGCCTGAAAACGGCGGACGGCCGTGAAGCCGTCAATCCGAAAGGGCTGGTGCCGCGCGCGGTTGCCGCACTGAAAAAGCATCTCCCGGAACTGGGCGTCATCACGGACGTCGCGCTGGATCCGTACACCACGCACGGCCAGGACGGCGTGATCGACCGCAGCGGTTACGTGCTCAACGACGAGACGGTTGCCGTACTCGAGAAGCAGGCGCTGGTTTGCGCCGCAGCCGGTGTCGACATCGTCGCACCGTCGGACATGATGGACGGCCGCATCGGCGCGATCCGCAGCGCACTCGACCGCGGGAAATTCATCCATACGCGGATCATGGCCTATTCCGCAAAATACGCCTCGGGTTTCTATGGCCCGTTCCGCGATGCCGTGGGCTCGGCAAAACAGCTGGGCAGGAGTGACAAGCGCAACTACCAGATGGATCCGGCCAACAGCGATGAGGCGTTGCGCGAAGTCGCGCTCGATCTCCAGGAAGGCGCGGACATGGTGATGGTCAAGCCGGGACTCCCCTATCTGGACATCGTCCGCCGGGTGAAGGACGAATTCGGAGCGCCGACTTTTGTCTACCAGGTGAGCGGCGAGTATGCGATGCTGAAAGCCGCGGCCGCCAATGGCTGGCTCGACGAGCGGCAATGCGTAATGGAAGCCCTGCTGGCATTCAAACGCGCGGGCGCCGACGGCATCCTGACCTATTTTGCACTGGATGCGGCGCGCTGGATCGGCGACGCCACCGGCTGAGCCCCGTCTCGCCTGGCGCCCTTACGGTTCCTGCAGCATCGCTTCGACGGCGGTCAATCTTGCCCGATCGATGGCGCGGCCTTCCGCGGTGGCGCGCATCGGCGCCCGCCGATCACGCGCATCGAGCACGGTGAGTTCTATCGTGGCATCCCCGTCCTCCAGGGTGAATACCGGCAGTACCCGCTGTTCCTGTCCGGCGTAAAGCCGGCTCTGTCCGGTCTTGTAGGCCATGCCGCGGTCGATCAGGAACAGTTCCACCGCTTTCGGATTGTCGGTGAAGAGTTGCAGGTGGATCACCGCATAGGGGCCGGCAATACCCGCCAGCACGGAACCGGTCAGATGGGGATCAAAATCCGCCAGTTCGCACATCGCCCGCACCGCCTGCTCGCGCAGCCGCCGGATTCGCAGACTGTGGGCTTCGCCCTGGTAGATGTCGCGGTACTCGCGTAACGCGGCATCGATCTCGTCGTTGTTGGGCAGTCGTCGCGCATCGGGAATCCCCAGCAGTTTTGCAGCTTTGCGCTTGGCAAGGCCGTAATCCTCGATGCCATCCTGTGCCATCAGCCGCGCCGCGTGTACCGCAATCGCGCGGCGTGTGTTGTCACGGCCCTGCTCTCTGGACATCTGCAACTCCTAGAACAGCTGGTTTCGGGCGTCGTCGGGCAGTTTCTCGGAGCCCGGGATGGCCTCGGCATGATCGGGTGCAGGAAATTCCTGGTAGAAATATTCACTAATGCCGCCTGCCGCCGTGCGCACGCCGGTTTCGGGATCGACCTGCAGGGTCATGACGCCGGCCGGGGGGGCAAAGGGGCCTTCCGGCGCGTTTTTCAGCGCAACTGCCATGTAGTCGATCCAGATCGGCAAGGCGGTGTTGCCGCCGGTTTCGTTGCGGCCCAGGGTTTTGGGCTGGTCGAAGCCCATCCAGGCCACGGCCACAAGATTCGGCTGGAATCCGCAGAACCAGGCATCGACAAACTCGTTGGTGGTTCCGGTTTTGCCGGCCAGATCGCCGCGTTTGAGGCGCATGGCCCGCGTCGCGGTGCCCGCGCGCACGACGTCGCGCATGATGCTCGACATGATGAATGCATTGCGGGCATCGATCACGCGTTCGGCGGATTCGCCGGCAACCTGGGGCTGATTGACCAGCAGCACATTGCCCTTGCCGTCTTCCACGCGTTCGATGAAATGGGGAGTCACCCGGTAGCCGCCATTGGCGAACACCGAATAGGCGCCCAGCATCTGCATCGGTGTTACCGTGCCCGCACCCAGCGCCATGGTCAGGTACGGCGGATGCAGTTTGGGATCGAATCCGAAGCGGCCGATGTAATCCTGGGCGTACTGGGGCGTGATCGCCTGCAACACGCGGACCGAGACCAGATTCTTGGATTTCGCCAGGGCGGTACGCAAGCGCATCGGCCCGTCAAACTTGCCGTCGTAGTTTTTCGGTTCCCAGGGTTCGGAGCCGGTCTGCGCGGCGGTGAAGGTCAGCGGCGCATCATTGATTACCGTGGCGGCCGTGAACCCCTTTTCCAGCGCCGCGGAATAGATGAAAGGCTTGAAACTCGATCCGGGCTGGCGCATGGCCTGGGTCACATGATTGAACTGGTTGCGGCTGAAATCAAAACCGCCCACCAGAGCACGGATGGCGCCATTTCGCGGGTCGGCCGCCACCAGCGCGGATTCGGCAGCCGGCAGCTGGGTCAACTGCCAGCGGCCCTTTTCATCCTTGATGATGCGCACGATGGAACCGCGGCGGATACGCTGGCCGGGCGCCGCCTTTTCTCCGAGCATGCGGGCGGCGAACTTCAGCCCGTCCTCCGCAATGGCAACCCGCTCCCCGCCGGGACGGTAAACGCGGACCTGTTTGGGCGAGGCATCCAGCACCACGGCCACCAACAGGTCGTCGCTGTCGGAATAATCCTGGAGCACGTCTTCCAGCCGTTCGTCGGTCAGTTCGCCGGAAAGATCGACGTTGGCTTCGGGACCGCGGTAGCCGTGCCGCCGGTCGTAATCCATCACCCCTTTGCGCAAGGCGAGGTAGGCTGCGCGCTGGTGCTCGGACAGCAGCGTCGTATATACCCTCAGTCCGCGCGTGTAAGCCGCCTCGCCGAAACGCTCGAACATCTGCGCGCGCACCATCTCGGCAAAAAAATCCGCGCGCACGGCAAATTCGTCACGCGACTGCTTTGTCCACGGCTCGGCGGCTTCGGCATTGGCATGCTGTTCACGGGTGATCATGCCGAGTTCGTGCATGCGCCTGAGCACATATTGCTGGCGCAGCTTGGCGCGCGCCGGATTGGTGATCGGATTGAACCGGGACGGTGCCTTGGGCAGGCCGGCAAGCATCGCATGCTCGGCAAGGGTCAGCTGCGCCAGCGGCTTTCCATAATAAATCTGCGCAGCGGCGGCAAATCCGTAGGCGCGCTGCCCGAGGTAAATCTGGTTGATGTAGAGCTCGAGGATCTGCTGCTTGCTGAGGCTGGACTCGATCTTGAACGCCAGCAGCATTTCATTGAACTTGCGGGTCAGCGTTTTTTCCTTGGTCAGAAAGAAATTGCGCGCAACCTGCATCGTGATCGTGGATGCGCCCTGGCGCACGCCGCCGGAAGCAAAATTGGACAGGGCTGCCCTGGCGACGCCCACATAATCGACGCCGCCATGCTCATAAAACCGCTCGTCTTCGGCGGCGACGATGGCATTGACCAGATTCTTGGGAACCTGGTCCAGCGAAACGACGGCCCGGCGCTCCTCACCGAACTCGCCGATCAGCTGGCCGTCCGCGCTGTAGATGCGCAGCGGGATTTTCGGCTGGTAATCGGTCAGTACATCGAGCGTCGGCAGCGTCGGATAGATGACGACTGCGGCGAAACCGAGAACCAGGCTCCCGGCCGCAACCAGCAAAAACACCAGTAATAGTGGGAAGGCCCACCAACGAACGGACATCTAGTGGAAAACTGCTTTTGTGAAAAAAGTCAAATTAATCTGTGGGTTACGCGCCACATCTAATGCAAAATCTTATTGCTAGTACGCTGAAAATACTGCACAGTAGCAAGTGTCGCCGCTGCATTATAGGTGGATCGAACCGCAAAGGGAACGCAGCACAAAACCTTTACATAATAAAAGGTTGCTGCTACTGTCTAAAGTAAGTTGTGGGGAGTTCGCTCTAAAAACATATGGCCAAAGGAAAATTCAGCATCAACTTTGACGCCATCGAGGGTTTGTTCAAGCCCAAGATGCCGCCGCTGATTGGCGCCGACATCAGTTCTTCCGCCGTCAAGATGGTCGAGATTGCCGATGCCGGCAAGGGCGTCTACCGCCTCGAGAAATACGCGATCGAGCCCCTGCCCAGCGAGTCGGTGGTGGAAGGCAACATCAACAACTTGGATGCGGTGATCGAAGCCGTCAAGCGCTGCCACAAGCGCCTCGGCAGCAATTTCAAGAATCTGGCCCTGGCACTGCCCAATGCAGCGGTGATCAGCAAAAAAGTGCTGGTTCCGGCGGGCCAGAGCGAGGATGACCTCGAAATGGACGTCGAGCGCGCCGCCAATGAATACATCCCCTTTGCGATCGAGGAAGTGAATCTTGACTACCAGGTGCTCGGCCCCGCGCCGAACAGCGCCGAAGATGTCGAGGTCCTCATCGCCGCCTCGCGCAAGGACAAGATCGAAGACCGGGTTGCCGTTGCCGAGGGCGCCGGACTCAAGGCCCTGGTGATGGATGTCGACCTTTTCGCCGCGCAGTCCGCTTTCGAACTGATCGAGGCCGGCATGCCGGAACGCGGCCGGGATCTCAACATCGCCGTTGTCGACATCGGCGCCTCCATGATGAACGTCAATGTACTGCGCAATGACCAGTCGGTATACATGCGCGAACAGCCTTTCGGCGGCGTGCAGCTGACCCAGGAAATCCAGAACAAGTTCGGACTTTCCGCGGAAGAAGCCGAAGCCGCCAAACGCGCGGGCGGATTGCCGGAAAACTACGAATCGGAAGTGCTGCAGCCGTTCATGGACACGCTGGGCCAGGAGGTCGCCCGCGCCATACAGTTCTTCTTCTCCTCGACCCAGTTCAACAAGATCGACCACATCGTTCTCTGCGGCGGCTGCGCAGCCATACCCGGCATGGACGACGCGGTTGCCAAGAGGACGCAGGTGGAGACGTCGGTCGCCAACCCGTTCGCCGGCATGTCCCTGTCCAACCGCATCCGGGAAAAAAGCCTCAAGCAGGACGCGCCCTCGCTGATGGTCGCCTGCGGCCTCGCCATGCGGAGGTTTGACAAATGACGACTCGCATCAATCTGCTGCCGCATCGGGAGATGCGGCGCAAGCAGCAGCAGCAGCAGTTCTTCATCATGCTTGGCGTGATTGTCGCCATCAGCGGTGTGATCTGGTTTGCGGTCCATTCCTATCTGGACGGGCAGTTCACCAACCAGGAGGCGCGCAACAAATACCTGTCAGACGAAATCGTCAAGCTCGACAAGGAAATCGCCGAAATCAACAAGCTCAAGGAACAGACTGCAGCCCTGTTGAAACGCAAGCAGGTCGTGGAAACGCTGCAAAGCAACCGCGCCGAGGTCGTGCACCTGATGGACCAGCTCATCCGGCAGTTGCCCGACGGCATGTATCTCAAGTCCATCAAGCAGAACGGCACCAAGGTCGCCATCAGCGGATACACGCAGTCGCAGGCGAGGGTCTCGACGCTGATGCGCAACCTGGAAGGCTCGCAGTACATCCAGAACGCCAATCTCGTCGAGATCAAGGCCGCGACGGTCGGTGGTTCGCGAATCAACGAGTTCACCATGAACATCGACGTGGTGCGCGCGGCGGCGCCTGATGACAAGAAAAGCGGCAGGAAGGGCTAGACCATGACCCTCGACGAACTCAAGCGCCTCGACCCCAAAAAGATCGGCAGCTGGCCGATACTGCCCAAATTCGGCGTCCTTCTGGGGCTGCTGCTGCTGCTGGTCTTCGCCGCCTACTGGTTCGACTGGCAAAACCAGATCGCCCAGATCGATGAGGCGCGGGCCAAGGAAGAACAGTTGCGCAGCACCTTCCTCGCCAAGAAAAAACAGGCAATTGACCTGCCGGCATACCGCAAGCAGCTGGTGGATATCGAATCGCAGTTCGGCGCGCTGCTCAAGCAGCTCCCGGGAAAATCCGAAATGGATGCCCTGCTGACCGACATCAATCAGGCGGGCCTTGGCCGCGGTCTGCAGTTCGAGCTGTTCCGCCCAGCGTCGCAGGAAACAACCCGCGACTTCTATGCAGAGCTGCCGATCACCATCCGGGTCACGGGCAACTATCATGATCTGGGCGCCTTCGCGAGCGACATCGGCCGGCTGTCGAGGATCGTCACGCTGAACGACATTGCCCTATCCACGGGCAAGGACGGCCTGATCCTCGATGCGACGGCCAAGACTTTCCGCTATCTCGACGAGGCGGAAATTGCCGCTGCACGCAAAAAACCGGCGCCGGGAGCCAAGAAATGAGCCCGAGACTGATATTTCTCGCAGCCTTCAGCGCAATGGTGCTGACCGCCTGCGGCGGCGAAGAGCACTCCGACCTGCGCGAGTTCGTCAAGGAATCCGACAAGATGCCGGGCGGACGCATTCCGCCACTGCCCGAAGTCAAACCGTACGAGCCGTTTGCCTACAACGCCTACGACCTGACGGATCCCTTCAAGCCGCGCAAGATCGAACCCCCCAAATCCGCGGCCAAGGGCGGCATACAACCCGATCTCAACCGGCAGCGCGAAGCACTGGAAGCCTTCCCGCTGGAAAATCTGGCGATGGTGGGAACCCTGCAGCAGAAGGGGAAGGTTTTTGCGCTGGTCAGGGCGCCCGACAAGGGGCTCTACCGCGTCACCTCGGGGAACTACCTCGGCCAGAATTTCGGCCGGATTGTCGGCATCACGGAAACAGACATCAAACTCAAGGAAATCGTTCAGGACAGCGGCGGCAACTGGGAGGAAAAAGACCAGGCGCTGCAGCTGCAAGAACAGGAGGCTAAGAAATGATTCGATTTTTCAGGTCCATGAAGCATGTTTCCGTTCTGCTTTTTGCGGCGGGTTTCGCCATGGCGGCGCACGCCCAGAACAGCATCGAGTCCGTCAACGTGGCCGGCCAGCAGGGTGGCGCCACGGTGATCAAGGTCATGCTCAAAAACGCGCCGGCTGCGGCGCCCGCGAGTTTCGCGGTGAACAGCCCGCCGCGGATCGCCTTCGACTTTCCCAACACCACCAACGGTTCCGGCAAAAGTGTCCAGGAAATCGGCGAAGGTGACGTGCGGCGCATCAATATCGTGCAGGCCGGAAATCGCTCCCGCCTGGTCCTCGAAACCGCGAGGCCGCTCGGTTATGACGCGAAAATCGAAGGCAATGCCATTCTGATCACCCTCGGTGGTGCGGCAACAGCGGGGGCCTCCGCTCCCGCGCCTGCGGCGCAGACCTTTGCGCAGGCACAACCCGGCGACGGACGGCACAGCCTGCGCGACATCGATTTCCGCCGCGGACGCACCGGCGAAGGGCGCGTGGTGGTGGATCTGTCGGACAACCAGGTCGGCATAGACCTGCGCAGCCAGGGTCGCTCGCTGATCATCGATTTCATCAATACCGCGGTGCCTAAAAACCTTGAGCGCCGGCTTGATGTGGTTGATTTCGGCACACCGGTGGACAGCATCGAAACCTTCACCCAAGGCGGCAACACACGGATGGTGATCACGCCGCGGGGCGCCTGGGAGCACTCGGCTTACCAGACCGACAACCGCTTCATCATCGAGGTCAAGAAAGTCGCTGATGACGCCAATCGCCTGGTCCAGCCCGGATTTTCCGGCGAGAAACTTTCGCTCAACTTCCAGAACGTTGAAGTCCGAGCCGTGCTGCAGGTCATTGCCGATTTCACCGGCCTCAATGTCATCACCAGCGATACCGTCGGCGGAAGCCTGACGCTGCGGCTGAAAGACGTGCCTTGGGACCAGGCGCTCGACATCATTCTGCAGAGCAAGGGGCTCGACATGCGCAAGACCGGCAATGTCGTGTGGATTGCCCCCCGCGACGAGCTGGCCACTCGCGAGAAGCTGGCGCTTGAAGCGCGCTCCCAGATCGCCGATCTCGAGCCGCTGCGCACCGAAAGCATGCAGGTCAATTACCAGAAAGCGGCCGATTTCCAGAAGCTGCTGGCCGATCCCGCCCAGAAAATTCTCTCCAAGCGGGGCAGCGCGGTCGTCGATGTCCGTACCAACACGGTGTTCGTGCAGGACACCCCGAGCCGGCTTGAGGAAATCCGCAAACTGCTGAAGCAGATCGACATCCCTGTCCGCCAGGTGATGATCGAGTCGCGGATCGTTGAAGCCAACGATACCTTCAGCCGCAACCTCGGTGCCCGTCTGGGATTCAACGACACCACCGGCCAGGGTTTCCGCGTCGGCAGCGGCAACGCCCTGCAGGGTTCGATCGGCGGCGGCCTGGCAAACAATGCCGCAGGTTCGGGACAGAATGCCACCGCGGGATCCTTCAACGACGGCCTGTTCGTCAATCTGCCGGCCCAGGGCCTGTCCGGAGCGAATCCCGGCGTGTTCTCCTTCCTGCTGTTCAATGACCGCAGCACCAAGTTCCTGAACCTGGAACTCTCCGCGCTGCAGGCCGACGGCAAAGGCAAGATCATATCCAGCCCGCGCGTGATCACCGCCGACAAGATCGAGGCCACGATCGAGCAGGGCACGGAAATTCCCTACCAGCAGGCGACCTCGAGCGGCGCCAC
>VFQN01000264.1_pt1 | contig 106030 bp, 108 predicted proteins | sample 3512371 | NCBI WGS metagenome assembly VFQN01 (sample SAMN10412370, study PRJNA504923) | tailings metagenome | isolation source: Replicate 2 from Balatoc abandoned mine | place: Philippines: Itogon, Benguet | collected 2017-08-28 | reverse complement strand
GCGCCGCCGGATGATCCGTCGGAAAGGAGTTCTGGCCACGCAGGCCCTCGAACCAGACCGAGGCGCCGACCTTCTCGGTGAGCTTCACCAGGGTCTGGTGCGCGCCGGCACGGGCAATGTCGTCGCCCGCGACGATGGCCGGCGCCTTGGCTGCCGCCAGCAGCTTGGCCATCGCGGCAATGCCCGCCGGATCGGGGCGGGTTGCCGTAAAGGAATGGCCGGGCCGGCCGGCGGGCACGTTGGTCTCCTGTTCCATCACGTCGATGGGCAACGCCACGAAGACCGGACCGGCCGGCGCTTCGTTGGCGATCTTGAAGGCGCGCTGCAGGATCGGACCCAGCTCGTCTGCACGCTCGACCTGCACGCTCCACTTGGTGACGGGCGCTGCGATTGCTGCAAGGTCATGGCCGAGCACGGGATCGCGCAGTCGCAGCCGCGTGTCCTGCTGGCCTGCCGTCACGACCATCGGCGAGTTGTTCTTCCACGCGCTGTAGATGGCACCGACCGCATTGCCGAGACCCGGCGCCACATGCAGGTTCACGAAGGCGGTCTTGCCGCTCGCCTGGGCGTAAAAGTTGGCGGCGCCGGTCGCGACGCCCTCGTGCAAGTGAACGATGTACTTGATCTGCGGATGATCGAGCAGCGAGTCGAGCAACGGGCTCTCGGTCGTGCCAGGATTGCCGAAGATTCGATCGACACCGTGATTGGCCAGCGTCTCGAAGAAAACCTGACGACCGCGCATAGACTCTTCTCCCTTCCGCTCTGCGTCCCTGCTATGGAATCAGAATAGGGTGAGAAACACGGTATGGTCGCTCTTGTCGAGCCGCAATCGCTAGGCTTGGACGCGCTGGAAGAAACGGCGCGCCATGATCTTCTCAGGTTGAACTACCCGCCGGCCAACTGGGTGCCCGAGCGTACCGGGCCCGACGGCAAGCGTGTCCTCGACGTGCTGGTGGTGGGCGCCGGCATGTGTGGTCAGACCGCGGGCTACGGCCTGTTGCGCGAAGGCATCCGCAACATCCGCGTGATCGAACGCAATGGCCACGGCCACGAAGGCCCGTGGAACACCACCGCTCGCATGCCGATCCTGCGTTCGCCCAAGCATCTCACCGGCCCCGATCTCGGCGTGCCCTCCCTCACCTTTCGCGCCTGGTATGAAGCGCAACACGGGCGTGACGGCTGGGACAAGCTCTACAAGATCGACCGGCTCGACTGGCTGCGTTACCTCCTATGGGTTCGCCGTGTTGTCGGCCTGCAGGTCGAAAATGGAGTCGGTCTGCAAAAGGTCGAGCCGGCCGGCGATCTCCTGAAGGCGACGCTCTCGACCGGCGAAACGATCCATGTCCGCAAGCTGGTGATGGCCAACGGCCGCGACGGCGCCGGCGGATTTCGCTGGCCATCCTTCCCGTCGTTCGATCCCGCGGACCCGGCGCGCCACGGCCGCGTGTTCCACACCTTGGAAGACATCGATTTCGCCAAGCTCGTCGGCAAGCGCATCGGCGTGCTGGGTGTGCTCGCCACGGCGATCGACAATGCCTGCACCGCGCTCGAAGCCGGCGCCCGCGAGGCAATCTGCTTTGCGCGCCGGCCGCATCTGCCGCAGGTCAACAAGTCCAAGGGCGTGTCGTTTCCGGGATTCCAGCGTGGCCAGGGCATGCTGGACGACGACTGGCGCTGGAAGATCTACACCTACATGCTGGCGGCCGGCTCGCCGCCACCGCACGAATCGGTCCTGCGAGCGCAGAAGCTCGCGGGATTTTCCTTCCGCTTCGGCGAGCCCTGGCTCGATCTCGCGATCGATGCCGACGGCGTCACGGTGAAGACGACCAAGGGCACGGAACGTTTCGACGTCGTGCTGATGGGCACCGGCTTCGACGTCGATATCTCGCGCGTTGCGGAACTGGCGGCCTTTACCCCCGACGCCAAGCTGTGGGCCGACGTGCGGACGCCGGAGGAAGTCAGGGCAAATGCCGAAGCCGCCCGCTATCCCTACCTCGGTCGCGGGTTCGAGCTGGTCGAGAAGGAGCCGGGCCGTGCGCCGCTGCTCGCCAGCATCCATCTCTTCAACTGGGGCAGCATCCAGAGCCACGGCGCACTGGCCGGCGACATCCCGGGATTGTTCGTCGGCGCCACCCGGGTCGTGCAGGCGATCTCGCACGATCTCTTCAGCGCCGACGTCGCGCGCCACGTCCAAAACATGATGGATATAGAAGACCCGGAACTCGCGCCGACCGACTACTTCGTCGCGCGCGAGAAGCGCTCGGGCACGCTCTGAAAGAGGAAACGGCATGCAGGCGGATTATGTCGTCGTAGGTGCCGGATCGGCCGGCTGCACCGTCGCCGCGCGGCTGGCCGAGACCGGCGCATCAGTGATCCTCCTCGAAGCCGGCCCGCGCGACAGCCACCCCATGATCCATATCCCGGCCGGGGTGCGCTCGCTGATCCGCCATCCGGTCGTGAACTGGAACTTCACCACCGAGCCGGAAAAGAGCTCGGGCGAGCGCCGCATCGACTGGCCGCGCGGCCGCACCCTGGGCGGCTCGAGCTCGATCAACGGCATGCTCTATGTGCGCGGCGCACCGGCCGACTTCGACGGCTGGGCGCAGATGGGGTGCCGCGGCTGGAGCTGGGACGAAGTGCTGCCCTTCTTCATGAAGTCCGAACAGTATGCGCAGGGTGGCGATGCGAGCGTGCGCGGCCAGAGCGGACCGCTCAAGGTCGAGGACTATCGCACCATCCTGCCGCTTACCCATCGCTTCGTCGAAGGCGCGCAACAGGCTGGCTTTCCCTTCAATCCCGATCTCAACGGCCGCCAGCGCTACGGCGTCGGCTACTCGCAGATGACGCGGCGCGGCCGCTGGCGCGGCTCGACGGCGCAGACCTATCTGCGCGAGGCCCGTCGCTACCCGAACCTCAAGGTCGAGACCGACGCGCAGGCCGGCAAGCTGCTGTTCGAGGGCAAGCGCTGTATCGGCGCCACTTTCCAGCGCGGCGGCACGCTGACCGAAGTGCGCGCCAACCGCGAGGTAATCGTGGCCGGCGGTGCGGTGAACTCGCCGCACATCCTGCAGATTTCCGGCATCGGTCCGGCGGCACACCTGCAGTCTCTCGGCATCCCGGTCGTCCACGACCTGCCCGGTGTCGGCGCCAACCTGATCGACCACTATGTCGTGCGCGTTGTTCATCGCGTGCACGGCGCGGAGACGATGAACCAGATCGCCCGCTTCCCGCGGGTGCTGCCCGAGATCCTGCGTTTCGCCCTCACCGGCCGCGGCGCGCTGACCTTCGGCGTAACCTCGGCCCAGGTCTTCTGCGACAGCCGCGAAGGCCTCGCCTCGCCCGACCTGCAGCTCCTGTTCACGCCGGGCAGCAGCCATCCCGTGAAGTTCGGCGAGCTCGACGAGCTGCCGGGCATGAGCTGCGTGGTCTGCGTGGTAAAGCCCGACAGTCGCGGCACCATCATGGCGAGCTCGGCCGATCCCTTCGCGCGGCCGGCCATCCACCCCAACTATCTCTCCACGCGTACAGACGAACTGGCCCTGCTGAGCGGCATCGAGAAGGTGCGCCGCATCTTCGCGAGCCCCGCTCTCTCCCAGCACAGCACCGCCGAGATCCAGCCCGGCCCCGATCTCACCAGCGAGGCCGACCTGCTGGCCTATGCGCGCCGTGCCGGCAACACGCTCTATCACCCGGTCGGCACCTGCAAGATGGGCGAGGATCCGCGCGCCGTCGTCGACTCACGGTTGCGTGTGCATGGCCTCAAGGGCCTGCGCGTGATCGATGCGTCGGTGATGCCCACGCTCACCACCGGCAACACCAACGCCCCCACCATCATGATCGGCGAGAAGGGCGCGGCGATGATCCGGGAGGACGCCCGGGCGTGACGCCGCTGGCGAAGATCGACTTCAAGAAAGCGCTACCTGGTCTCTACGCGGCGCCGCGCGACCGCTTCGTCTCGGTCGACGTGCCTACGATGCAGTTCGTCATGGTCGATGGCGCAGGCGATCCCAATACGGCACCCGCCTACAAACAGGCGATCGAGTGACTCTATTCGACGAGCTACGCCATGAAGTTCGCGGCCAAGGCGGCCCTGAAGAAGGACCATATCGTGCCGCCGCTTGAAGGGTTGTGGTGGGCCGACGATCCGGCGGATTTCGTCGCGCGCCGCAAGGACCGCTGGCGTTGGACGATGATGATCATGGTGCCCGATTTCATCGACCGGCCGCTTTTCGAGGCTGCCGTCGAAAAGGCAAAGAAGAAGCTCGGCGTACCGCCTTCAAGCCTGCGATTCGAACGCTTTGACGAGGGTCGGTGCCTTCAGATCCTGCACATCGGCAGCTACGACGACGAAGCACCGACACTCGCCAGCCTGCATGACGAGGTGATGCCGTCGCAAGGCCTGACCTTCGCTGGCCATCATCACGAAATCTATCTCAGCGACGCCCGCAGGACCGAGCCCGCCAAGCTCAAGACCATTCTGAGACAGCCGGTAAAGCCGCGCCGTTAGTCGACCTTGGCGCCGACCTGCTTCACGACGTCAGCCCACTTGGCGCGATCGGCTTTCACCGTCGCCTTGAACTGGTCCAGGGTCTCATAGCGCGGTGTATTGCCGAGTTCGGCGAGCTTCTTCTGCGTCTCGGGATCGTCGAGCGCCGTCTTGATGGCGAGATTCATCTTCTCGGCGATGGCGCGGTCGAGGCCCTTGGGTCCGAAGATCGCGAACCACGTGTAGCTCTCGTAGCCCGGCACGCCGGCCTCGTCGATCGTCGGCACATCGGGAATCGCCGCAACGCGTTTCTTCGTGGTGACACCGAGCAGCCTCACCTTGCCGGCCTTGGCGTGCTGCAACACCGTCTGCACCTGATTGAAGATGCAGCAGACGTCGCCCTTCAGCACCGCCTGGATGGCATCGGGTCCGCCCTTGTAGGGGACATGCACCATGTCGAGACCGGCCTTGTGCACGAACTCCGCGAAGGCGAGATGGGTGCCCGTGCCGTTGCCCGTCGAGGCATAGTTGTACTTGCCGGGAGCGGCCTTCACCTTGGCAACGAAGTCCTTCACCGACGTGGCGTCGATCACTGCGGGATTGATCGTCAGCACGTTGGAAACATCGACCAGGGTCGAAATCGGCGTGAAGTCGGCTTCGACGTCGAACGACAGCCGGGGATAGAGCGCCGGGTTCACACCATGCGTTGCGGCCGTTCCCAGAAGGAAGGTGTAGCCGTCGGGTTTGGCGTGAGCGACAGTCTCGGAAGCCACGTTGCCGCCGGCGCCCGGCTTGTAGTCGATGACCAGTCGCTGACCGAGCGACTTCTCGAGCGAGGGTTGCAGCATGCGCGCGATCACGTCGACGCCCGAACCGGCTGGGAAACCCATCAGCACGGTGATCGGCTTGCTGGGCCATTCCGCTGTCTGGCTTTGCGCCTGAACCGATGTCGCAGTGAGGAAGGCCGCAAATGCTCCCAGCAACGATCTCAGCATGCGTGTCTCCTCACGCGGGGCGATTTCGCTACTATGCTGCGGCAATGTGAGGAGAAATGCCATGGGGTACATGACCGAAGAGCGCCGCCTGATCCAGGAGACGGCCCGCGCCTTCGCCATGAAGGAGGTCTTGCCGGTCGCCAACAAGCTCGATCCGGAGAAGGGCGACATCCCGCCCGAACTGATCCAGAAGCTGGCCGACATGGGCTATTTCGGCATCGTGATCCCGGAAGAATATGGCGGCATGGGGCTGGGCGTCTTCGAATACTGCCTGATCGCCGAGGAACTGGCGCGCGCCTGGATGAGCGTCGCCTCTATCATTGCCCGCGGCAATGGCCTCAGCGCCGGCCGCGGCATGACCGATGCGCAGCGGGCCGTCTTCCTGCCGCGGGCCGCCCGCGGTGAATTCCTGGGTGCCGCTGCCATGTCGGAGCCCAATGTCGGCTCCGACCTCGGCAGCATCTCCTGCCGGGCCCGCAAGGATGGCGACGACTGGGTGATCAATGGCAACAAATACTGGTGCACCTTCGCCGACGGCGCCGACTACATCATGCTGGTCGCCCGCACCTCCGACGCGCCCGATCCCAAGCGCAAGCATGTCGGCCTCTCCTCCTTCCTGATCGAGAAGCCGCGCGGCACCCTGCCCAAGGGCGTCAAAGGCTCGCCCATACCCAAGATCGGCTACTTCGGCTGGAAGACCTGGGAACTGGCTTTCGACGATTGCCGCCTGCCTGGGTCCGCACTCATCGGCGAGGAAGGTCGCGCCTTCTACTACATCTCCGCCGGCCTGGAGCGCGCCCGCGCCCATACCGCTGCGCGTTCCATCGGGCTCGCCCGCGGCGCACTGGAGGATGCCACTGCCTACGCCCAGGAGCGTCGCCAGTTCGGCCAGGCCATCGGCGATTTCCAGAACACGCGCTTTCGCCTCGCGCGCATGGCGACCGAAATCGAAGCGGCGCGGCAGCTCATGTACTTCGTCTGCGACGAGATCGACCAGAAGCGCCGCTGCGACAAGGAAGCGGCCATGGTGAAGCTCTTCGCGTCCGAGATGGCCGAGCGCGTCACCTCGGAAGCGCTGCAGATCTTCGGCGGCGCGGGCTACACGACCCTGCACGCCGTGGAGCGCTACTGGCGCGACGCCCGCCTCACCAAGATCTTCGAGGGCACGTCGGAAATCCAGCAGCGCATCATCTCCGACCACCTGCTGGGCAAGCCAAAGGCCGCGTAATGGAAGAGCTGACGCCTCTGGAACGGATCCTGGGCGGTGTCGTCCTGGTCGGCGCCACCGGCATGGTGCAGGTCATGGCACAGCTCACCTTGAGCCGGATGATGGACATATTTCCGACTCCCCGACTCAGCCTGCACCCCACCTCATACATGTTGCTGCACAGCGTGTTGGCGGTGCTGGTGCTGATGGGCGGACATTTCCTGCAGGTCACGCTCTGGGCGTTGCTCTACTATTATTGGGGGGAGCTCGGCAGCTTCGGTAAGTCGTTCTATTTCTCCCTTGCCTGCTTCACCACGCTGGGCGCGAGCGAACTCGATCTGTCGCCGCCTCATCGCATTGCCGGCGCCGTCGAATCGGCGATCGGCATGCTGATGTTCGGCTGGTCGACCGCGCTGCTGGTCCGCGTGGTGCAACGGACCGACCATCATTCCGGATCGTGAGGCTGTCATGAGCAAGGAAGTCGACGCCTTCATTGCGACCGCGCCCGGCCTGCGCTTCGCATTCTCCATCAAAGCCAAGGTCGGCCCTGTCCAGGATCTCGGCCAGACGGCGCGCGGCCATCGGCGTATCATCGACATCGTGGGTGGCGAAGTCGCAGGACCTCGCCTCGACGGCGAAATCCTGCCCGGTGGCGCCGATTGGCAGATCGTGCGCCCCGACGGCACGATCGAGGTCGTGGCGCGCTACACGATCCGCAGCACATCAGGTGCGATGATCTACGTCCAGAACGAGGGACTGCGCGTGGCGAGTCCCGAGATTCTGGCGCGCATGTCCAAGGGCGAGCTGGTCCCCTTCGATAGTTACCACTTCCGCACGGCCCCTCGTTTCGAAACGGCCGAACCCAGCCTAAAGTGGCTGGAGCGAGCGACCTTCATCGGCGTCGCGGCACGCACGCCGGATCGCATCGCCATCGGTTTCCACGAAGTGCTTTAAAGCGTCCGCAAGAACAGCACGAGGTCTTGCTTCTCTTGCGCGGTCAGCTTCGTACCCAGCACGAGATTGAAGAACTCCACCGTGTCTTCGAGGGTGAGCAGCCGCCCATCATGCAGATAGGGCGGCGAGTCCTTGATGCCGCGCAGCGGGAACGTCTTGATCGGGCCATCGGCACTGGCATATCGGCCGTTGATCATTACCGGCTTGTAGAAGCGTTCGGCCTGGAGATTGTGCATCAGGTTGTCGGTGTAGAACGGCGCGACATGGCAGGTGCCGCACTGGCCTTTGCCGAAGAAGATGTCCTGCCCACGAAGCTCGGCGGCGCTGGCTTTCGCGGGATCGAGCTTGCCGAGCACGTTCAGTTTCGGCGCCGGCGGGAAATCCAGTAGCGCCTGGAATTCTCCCATGAAATGGACCTGGCTGCCGCGCTCCAGCACGTTGACACCCTTCTTGGTGGCGATCACCGGGTCGCCATCGAAGTAGGCGGCGCGCTGCTCGAACTCGGTGAAGTCCTCGACCGTCTTCAGCGCCCGTTGCGACCCGAAAAGCCGCTGGATGTTGACCCCCCGCAACGGTGGCGTGTCGATGCGATGGCGGAATTCTTGCGGGCGGATATCACCAACCAGATGGGTCGCCCCGTTGGTATGGCCGTTAGCGTGGCAGTCGAAGCACGCAACGCCGCGGCTCGCCTTCTCCGACCGGCGATCCTCGGTCTGATTGAACTGCTGCTGCGGGAACGGCGTGAGAAGGAGCCGCAATCCCTCGATCTGCTTGGGATTCAGGATGCCGTTGAACAGTTCATAATAGTTGTCGATGGTGAGCAGCTTGCCTTGCGACACGTCACCGAGATCGGGCCGCGTGGTCAGGTAGATCGGCGGCGGAAACTCCGGCAGGAACTGGTCGGGCAAGTCGAACTCGAGATCGAAGCGCGTGAGGTCTCGCGCCTCCTGCTTCTTGATCTCCTCGATCTCGAACTTGGGAAACACCATGCCGCCTTCGGCATGGTTGGGATGGGGCAGCGGATAGAAGCCCTTGGGAAACAGATTCCGGTCGCGAATCTCCGTCGGGGTCATGCCGGCGAGCTGGTCCCAGGTCACTCCCGCGGCCAGCTTGGCGCGCGCGCCTTCCTGCACGGCCTTCCCCCGGGACATCGTCACGCCGGTCGCAGGTCGATTGGCAAGGTCGTACCGCTCGGCCAGAAGGTCGGCCTGCCGTTTCTGGATCTCGGGTTGCGCCGCTTTCATCCGCGCCAAGGTCGTGGCGAACGGCTCCTTGATATCGACCGGCGCATAGCTCGACCCGCCGCGCGGTGCCGGCGCAGTCGGCGACGGCGATTGCTGTGCGTATGCAATGGCGAAGGTGGCCAGTGCCGCACCGGCTGTCAGCAATCCCCAATATCCGATCCTGGACAGGTTCATGGGACCTCCCCCGCTTGCCGAGAAAATCGCAAGCAATCACAGCGACAATCGCCCACCTGTCTCGGAGTTCCCTGTCGCCAGCGATTTTTCGCCGAGGACAATCAAGCTCAACGGCCTATGAGGTTCGCCCTGACATTGGCCCAGAAGCCCGGCTCCCTTGGGGTCGCCCGGCTGTGCGCGGCCATGCGGCGGTAGAGGTCGCTCAGCGACCGGCGCCTGCCGTGCGGCTTCAGTTCGGCGCCCGCCTTGCCGGGTTCCAGTTCGAGCTCCCTTGTATGGAAAAGCTCGAGGCCGGGGCGATGGCCGATGCTGACCACCGCCGTATCGGGCAGCTTCTCCAGCAGGAGGTTCATCACGTTCTCCTGCCCGGCTTCGTCGAGGGCCGATGTCGCCTCGTCCATGAAGATCCAGTCCGGCTTGTGGATCAGGGTGCGGGCAAAAGCGACGCGCTGCTGCTCCCCACCGGACAGGATATGATCCCAGCGCTCCTCCTCGTCGAGACGCCCGCGCAGATGGTCGAGCCCGACGTCGTGCAGCGCCTCGCGCAGGTCGTCGTCGGTAACGCCATTGGGCTCCTTGGGATAGAGCATGGCCTCGCGCAGCGTACCGAGCGGGAAATAGGGCTTCTGCGGCATGAAGGCGATCTCGCCGCGCGGCAGCTCAACCGAACCGCTGCCCCACGGCCAGACGCCGGCAACGGCGCGCATGATGGTGCTCTTGCCGCTGCCCGATTTGCCCCGGATGAGAACGCGCTCGCCACGGCCAATCTCGACTTCGGCCTCCGCTACCAGGGCTTCGCCATCGGGCCGCGACAAGCCGACGTCGCGAAGGATCAACCTGTCGCCTTCGCCCGGTGTTACTTCGATGCGCGCGCCAGCCGGCGCTTCCACCGTCTCCTCGAGATCGTGGAGTGCCACATGAAGATGGACCACACGGTCGGTCGAAGCGCGCCAGTCGGCGAAGCGCGAGAAATTGTCGATCAGCCAGGACAGCGCCCATTGCACACTGGAGAAGGCCTGAGCGGTCTGCATGAGGCCGCCGAGCTGGAGTTCGCCGCCGAGATAGCGCGGCAGGGCGACGACCAGCGGCACGACCGGAGCCAGGTAGGCCAGCGAACTGGTAAGCAGCGCCAGGCTGCCCTGACCCCGTGTCTGAACATGCCAGGCTTTACGCAGGTCTCCGACGGACTCCTTGAGCCGGTCGCGTTCGTCCTGCTCGCCACGCATCAGCGCGATGCCTTCGGCGTTCTCGCGGGCGCGGATCAGCACCGACCGCATGTCGGCCTCGCGTCCCTGCCGTACGTTGCCGGCCTCAATCAGGCCGCGGCCGAGCGCATAGGTAAGGATCGAGCCGAACAGCGCATAGAGAACGGCGGCCCAGACCATGTAGCCCGGCAGGCTGAACGCAACACCGCCGATCGTGACGGGCAGGTCGCCCGACAGGACCCAGAGCACGCCCAGGAAGGTGATGAGCTGCAGAACGCACTGGAGGATGCTCTGGGCGAACTCCACCGCGAGCTCCGTGGCAATGCGGATATCCTCGGCGATGCGGCCATCCGGGTTGTCGCATTCCTCGGCCAGCAGGCTGAGCTGGTACTGCCGCCCCGCATTCAACCAGCGCTGGGCCGTCACATGCGTCAGCCAGGCCCGCCAATTGAACTGCAAGCGGCGGCGGATATGGAGCTGTACGGCGACGGCGACGCCGGCCGAAGCCACGATGGCGGCCAGAATGTAGAGCTGCTCGACGAGCAGCGAGGTGTCACGCTTCTCCAGCGCGTTGAAGAAGTCGCGGTTCCAGATGTTGAGCCACAGCGCGATGGCGACGTTGATGATGCCAAACGCCGTCATCCCGGCGGTCAACAGCCAAGCGACGCCGCGGTATCCGGGCGCCGTCCAGTAACCGCAGGCGACGGCGCCGAACGCGCGCAAGGAGCTGTGGGGTGTGTCCACTCAGTCGCGGAAGCTAGAGTCGATGCGGTCGAGCTTGCGCAGAAGCGCCGGCCAGTCGAGCAGGCCGAACGGCCGGCGGACATGGGGCTGGTAGTTCATGTAGGTCGCCTCGACCACCTCGGCCGGAACCTCGATCAGCTTCGTATTGCACGACATGGCCGCGATCTGCGTCTTGCAGGAGAGTTCCAGCCGATGCATGGCGTTGAACGCTTCCGGGATCGTAGCGCCGGTCGTCAGCAGCCCGTGGTTGCGCAGGATCATGGCGTTGTTGTCGCCGAGGCTCTTCACCAAAGCTTCGCGCGCCGCGGTATCGAGCACGACACCGTCGAAGTCGTGGTAGCTGATCTTGGCGAAGCGCATCGAGGTCTGCGTATTCGCCAGCAGGCCGCATTCCATGGTCGAGACCGCCATGCCCGGCCAGGTGTGCGTGTGGATCACACAGGCCACATCGTGCTTGGCCATATGGATGGCACTGTGGATCACGAAGCCTGCACGGTTGACGCCATACTCCAGGCCGCCACTGAACTCCGGCTTGGCGAGGATGTTACCCTCGTGATCGATCTTCAGCAGGCTCGACGCCGTGATTTCTTCATAGAGAAGGCCGTAGGCGTTGATCAGGAAGGCATTGTCTTCGCCCGGCACGCGGACCGAGATGTGGTTCGCGATCAGGTCGGACATGCCGTAGAGGTCCATCAGACGATAGCAGGCGGCTAGGTCGACACGGGCCTGCCATTCCTCGGGCGAGACCTGCGACCGGAGGCTGGCGACTATTGCTGTCTTGAGGGCGTGCACGGCCATGGAAACGCTCCAGGGTGGAATTTGATCCCAGACCGTAAACCCGCCACGGCCCGACCGTCCATCGGCCGGTCAGATCAGCCCGCGCGCTGCGAGATAGGCGCCGAGGGCCAGCAACCCGGCGAAGAAACACAACCGGAAGGTCTGCGGTGACAGGCGGGCCCGGACGGCCTGGCCGAGCCGCATGCCTAGAAGCGCAATGACGACCGCCGCCAGCGAGGGCCAGGCCAGCTCCCAGGTGAAGGCCCGTTCGCCGGCCAGGGTCACCGCCAGGGCCAAGGTCGACACCGTGAAGGAGAGGCCGAGCGCCTGAACCAGCGCGTCCTTTTGCAGCCCGATCGCCTGCATATAGGGCACAGCCGGGATCACGAAGACGCCGGTTGCCGCCGTGATGGCGCCCGTTACGGCCCCGGTCAGCGGACCGAGCCAGGGTTCGGCCCTCCGCGGCACGGTCAGCTTCAGGGCTGCCAGGCCCGAAACAGCGTAGGCCATGAGAGCCACCCCCAAGGCCAGAGCGCCGTAGGGCCCGCCCAGCCCCGACAGGAAGGCCGCACCGCCCCAGGTGCCGACGCACACCCCGAGATTGAGGGGCCACAGGCGGCGCAGCACGGCACGGAGGTGGGGACCACCCATCATCTGCCAGACGTTGGTGACCAGCGACGGCAGGATCAGCAAGGCTGCAGCCTCGGCCGGCGGCAGGACGACGGCCAGCAGGCCCATGGAGATCGTCGGCAAGCCGAGGCCGATGACGCCCTTGGCAAAGCCGGCCAAGACGAATACCGCCAGAACGAACACGAGAACGGTCGCCGTCATGGCCCCACACATGGCGGGAGACGGCATCATCGGCAATGTGGAGAATACGGAGTGTGCCTTCGTCTTTGACGAAGGCTTGTTTCAGAGAGGGAGCATATGCGCTTCGATCTCACCGACCTCCGCCTTTTCCGCCATGTCGTCGAGACGGAAAGCATCACGCGCGGCGCCGAACGGACACACCTGGCGCTGGCGTCCGCGAGTGCGCGCATCCGGGGCATGGAAGAGGTACTGGGTGTCCCGCTCCTCAAGCGGGGCCGGCGCGGCGTCCAGCCGACCGATGCCGGACGTGCCCTGCTCGACCATGCGCGCATCGTACTGCAGCAGATCGAGACCATGCGCGGCGAGCTGGGCGCCTATTCGCGCGGTCTCAAGGGCCACGTGCGGCTGCTCGCCAACACCGCAGCCATGTCCGAGCATTTACCCGCGTTGCTGGCGGACTTCCTGGCAGCCAATCCAAGTATCGACCTCGACCTCGAAGATCGCGAGAGCCCGGCAATCGCTGCCGCCATCGCCGCAGGCGACGCCGATATCGGCATCGCGACCGAGGTCTCGCTTGTGCCGGGCCTCGAAAGCCATCCTTTTCGCCCTGACCGGCTGGTACTGGCCGTTGCGGCGGGCCATCGGCTCGCCGGTCGACGTCAGGTCGGATTCGCCGAACTGCTGGATCTCGATTTCGTTGGCCTGACGCGCGGCACGGCGCTCGACGAGCATGTGACACGGCATGCTACCCGGCTCGGGCGGCCGATGCGGCTCCGGGTCAGGGCGAACAGTCTCGACGCGGTCTGCGCCATGGTGGCGGCCGGCGTCGGCGTGGGCATCGTGCCGGAGGCGACAGCACGCCGTCAGCGGCGTGCCCTGCCGCTCGCCATGGTGCGTATCGCCGAGCCCTGGGCCACCCGCCAGCTCACGCTCTGCGTCCGTGATTCCCGTCACCTGTCACGACCGGCGCGGCGGCTCTTGGACGCCCTCAGAAGGAGCGCCTAGCGCTTGCGTGTCGGCTTCAAGTCGGTGGCGATCGGATAAGCCGTGGTTGACTTCACCCGCTCCATCGAGAACCGCGAAGTGACGTTCTTCAGCGGCATGGTGTCGATCAGCTTCTTGTAGAAGGCGTCGTAGGCCTGCATGTCGGTCACGGCGACCCGCAGCATGTAGTCGATGTCGCCGGCCATGCGGTGAAACTCCATCACCTCGGGCATGGCGGTGACGGTCTGGGCGAACTTCGACAGCCACGCCGAGGAATGGTCGCCGGTCTCGATGGAGACGAACACGGTCAGCCCCATGCCGATGGACTCCGGCGAGATCAGCGCCACCCTCTTCAGGATGATGCCGGCCTTCTCGAGGCGCTGGATTCGCTTCCAGCACGGGCTTTGCGACAGCCCGACCCGATGCGCAATCTGCGCCAGTGAAAGGCTCGCATCCTCCTGGAGGAGAGCCACGATCTTCCTGTCGATCGCATCCATGATTGAAATACCTGTGGTCGGCCTGCGGCCAGTCTAGACCGGAAGCGACTCCAGACGCACGGGGGCGCCGAGCCGGAGGCTGAGTGTCTCGGCCAACCCGTCGATGTCGCCGTCCACCGGACCGGCATGGCTCGCCAGCCGCGGATCGGCGCCGTTGAACCAGGACAGCCGCCAGATTCCGCCCTCACAGACCACCGAGCCGACCACTCGGCCGTGCACGGAAATGGTCCAAAGGGAGGGCTCGTCCTGAGCCGCCTGGATCAGGCGGGCAGCATGCGCAATGAGATTGGTCGCAAGGCTCAACATGAGCCGGAGTCTAGAAGCCGACCGACAGCAGCAGCAATGAAACGCGCCGTCGAAATGCCGGCAGCCGGCGGCAGAAACACCTCCGCCAATGCGCCAGGAGAGAATTTTCCTCTCCTGGCAGGCATTGCTTACTTGATCAACCCCTGCTCCTGGTAGAAACGCCTGACGCCTGGATGCAGCACATCGAGCGACGGCACGGCTGCCAGCGTGTTCTTCGCAGTGCTCTGGCCGAGTTGGCGCGGGCTAAGGCCGCCGCGTTCGACGCGATGCAAGCCCGCCGCTAGCCGATAGCCAACGGTCTCGTCGAGATCGGGCCGCGCTAGAATGAAGCTCCAGGAGCCTACGCTGTGGATCGGTTCGGATTGGCCAGCATAGAGACCGGCCTGAACGGTGAAGCGGTGCAGAAAGTCGTACTTCGCCACGATGCGATCCGCTTCCTCGGCCGTCGGCACGACGAAGCGCACGCCGTTGGGATTGTTGGCGATGGTGACAAAGCCCGGCCAGCGCAGGCCGCCGCCCCAGAGCGCCGATGCCGTACCGTCGATCACCATGGCCGGGCCATCAGAAAGCCGTTCCGTGTAGATCGACTCGAAATACGTGTCGACGTCGAGACCCATGCCGTCCATCACGTAGCGCCCCTGGACGGCAAGCCCCGAACTGCGTGTATTCCAGACGACCGGCCGGCCCCGGAGATCGGTGATCGAGCGGTAGCGGCTGTCGGCGCGTACCGCAAACATGCCGGGAGTCGCATACATGACGGAGATGACGGTGACTTTCGTCGCTGGCTTGCCCGTGAACAGCTCGTGCACCACCTCGCCGAAGGCGAATCCGATGTCGAGTTCGCCTCGCTCCAGCATCGGCACATTGTCGAGGGTACCGCGCGTCGTGCGCTCCCGCATCTCCAGCGACGGCTCCACCGACTTGAGAGCATCGACAAAGGCGCCGCCATAGAGGACGAAGGCCCCTCCCTCCGCGGCCGTACCAACACTTACTTTCATGGGTGCTGCCGCCGCATCACGCAGCAATATCAATCCTGGCAGCGACGCGAGCATCGAACGGCGAGCAACAGAAGCCATGCGCCATGATACCGGCAATCCGGAACGTCCCTAAGTGCGACCTACCCCGCTGCACTGCATGACAAAACTCTCAAGGTCTGACGCCTGGCGACTCCAGGATCATGCCCTTGGCGCGGTCCATGAGGTAAAGCTCCAGAGCGACATATTCCGGCGCCCCCATAGGATAGGGCTCGGCGCGGATACCGATCAGGCAGTTGCGCAGGCGCCGGCGCAGCGAGCCCGGCCCCTGCCATTCGAGGCGGTAGATCGGATAGCCTGTGGGATGGGCCTGCGGGATGGTCACGCCAGCGAGCTTCTTGCCGGCATTGTCGTCATGGCAGATGACGCAGGACAGGTTGAGCTGCCCCTGCCGGCGCTCATAAATCTCCGCGCCCTGCTCGCGCCAGACCGCCAGTCTTGGATCGTCGGGCGGCGTGATCGGCAGTCCTCGCGATTGCCGCGACACGAATGCAAGGAGTGCAAGCATGTCCTGGCTTTCCAGCGGCAGCGGTGCGGCTTTCTGGTTGTCGACGCGACAGAGGTTGATGCGCCCCTCGAGATCGACGGGCATGTCGGCACCGGACGGTATCGCCGGATAGCGCGCCGCCACGCCCTTCATGCTGACGTTCGCTGCGGCGTGGCAATCGGCGCAGGATTTGTCGGCCGATCCGGTACGTTGTTCCCAGATCTTCGCGCCTTGCTGCACGAACAACATGCCGGGGTTGGCCGTATCGTCGTCCTGCATCTGCTGCAGGGCCGCCCCCATATCCTGATAGCCGGAGCGACGCTTATCTCCACCGCCCTGCGCGAGGGCGAGCGACGCACCGAACACGACGGCAAGCGCGATACCGAAGCGCAGCCCAGTCATTCGACGGCGATCGCGACCTGCTCCTCGACGGCAAAGCCCTGGTCGCCGGTCCAACGCAGGCGGATCGTGCCGCTCTCGGCCGCGACGACGAAGAACGAGACAAAGGGGTTGGCCGAGATAGCGGGCGACATCTCCAGGGCGAAGACTTCTGAATCGTTCCAGGTCGCGGTGAAGTGCTCGATGATGTTGCGCGGAATGATCTGGCCGTTGGGACCGGGCCGGAAGCCGGTCTCCATGGGGTGCATGATCAGCGCCTTGATCTCGATCACGTCGCCGCGCCTGGCCGTCTTCGGTGCGTTGACGAGGATATTGGCCATCAGGTCGCCTCCTCGAGGCAGGCGGCCAGGGTCACGATCACGTCGGCGCTGGCGCTCCAGAATCTGCCGTCGCTGGTCTCGGCGATGGCTACGATCTTCTGACTGTCGCCGAGCTTGATCCGCGTACCGATGATCGCCTTGCCGTTACGCGCCGAAAGCTTCGCCGTAAGGACGTTTGGCTGCGGGTTCTTCTCGTTGAAGACATGGATGGCCTTCACATAGTCGCCGTCCGTCATCGGGCTCTCCACCGAGACGGTGAGCGGTACGGTGTTGCCGTTCTCGATCAGAGGCGGCATGTCGAGCTTGACCCGCTCTTCACGCACGGCTGAACCACCGACGACCTTGCGGATCGCCTCGGCCATCGAGTCGGGCGTTGCCGCTGCGCGGTCGAACGGCAGGAGGGCAAGAACAGCAGTGCCGGCAAGGAAACGACGTCGATCCATTCAGTCCTTCAGGGTCACGAGATAGGCCACGACATCCTCGACCTGGGCGGCCGTCAGAATGGTCTTGCCTTCGAAATTACGGGCGACACGTTGTAGCCCGGTCGTCCGATAGTAGGGCGGCATGATCGTGTCGGCATTGAGACGCGAACCGTCGACGATACGCAAGCGCAACTGCCCCGCCGACCACCGTGTCCCCGCACCGGCCAGACTGGGCGCCAGATCGCCCTGGAAGCGCTCCTCGGCGATCGGTCCGCTGTGGCAAAGCAGACAGAGGCCGACGCTGCGATTGGCCACGATGGCGCGTCCGCGCGCGGCATCGCCGGACTGGCCGGTCAACGACTTGGGAATGGCATCGCCCACGACCTGCTGCGCCATAGCGACCGGCGCCATCACGACCAACGCAAGGGCGAGCAGGTACCGGCACCGCATGGCGTCAGCCGTAGACCTCGGTCGTGATCGTGCGGAACCAGCTTGACGCGTAGAGCGCCTCCTGGCCGCGTAGGCCACCCACGGCCTCGAGCGGGCTGACGCCGCCCGCTCCCGGAATGTCGGCAAGCTGGCCATTGGTCGGTCGATAGACGCCGGCGATCGAGATCCCGTAGTCGGCGGCGACAAGGCTGTAGCAGGTATTGATCAGGATCGGATCGGGCGGCGTGCGGCCGGCCAGCAGCTCGACGATCGCGACGGCGCAGACCTTGGCCTGGGCGTTTGCCGCGAAGGCCGATTTGGGCATCCCGCCCATGATTGCCGCATCGCCCAGCACATGGATGCCCGGCCGCAGAGTCGATTCGAAAGTAACCGGCTCGACCGGACACCAGCCCGTGCGGTCCGCCACGCCAGCCTGTGCAGCGATGGCGCCGGCGCGCTGCGGCGGGATGACGTTGGCGACGGCGGCCTTGTGGCTGCCGAACTCGGTAACCAGGGTCAACGTCGCGGGATCGACCGACGTCACCCTGCCGCCCTGGCTCAGCGGCACCCATTCGATCAGGCCGGGATAGAGTTCCGCCCAGCCGTTCTGGAACAGGCGTTGTTTGGAAAAGGCGTCCTTGGCATCGAGCAACAGCAGCTTCGACTTCGGCTTCCAGATGTTGAGCCAGTAGGCGATCAGGCTGGCGCGCTCGTAAGGACCTGGCGGACAGCGGAAGGGATTGGCCGGCGCCGACATGACCACGAGACCGCCGTCCGGCATGGATTGAAGCTGCTGGCGCAGCAGCACCGTCTGCGCTCCAGCCTTCCAGGCATGCGGCATTTTCTGTGCCGCCGCCTCGTCGTAGCCGGGAATGGCGGTCCAGTTGAAGTCGATACCCGGCGACATCACCAGCCGGTCGTAGGGAAGACGATTGCCGTCGGCCAAGGTCACGGACTTGGCGTCGACATCGACCGCCGTCGCGCTGGTTTCCGCGATCGTGACGCCGGCGCGTTTGACGCCATCGTAGCGAAACTGTTGCTGCCCGATCTCGCGCAGATCGGCGAGCACCGAGTTGCTGAAGGGACACGAGGTGTAGACGGGATTGGGCTCGACCAGGGTGACGGTGAGCCTTGGCTCCAATGCCTTCAAGGTACGCGCCGCCGTTGCGCCGGCAAAGCCACCACCGATCACGACGACACGGCCGGCGCCGGCACTCTGGGCCGAGACGACGGACGGCGCCATGCCGGCCGCGGCGCTGAGCTTCAGGAAATGGCGACGCGTCGACATGCAGCACTACTCCGGCTGCGCGGCGAACCAGGCCGCGATGGCCTCGATCTGCTGGTCGTCAAAGCCTTTGGCGATGCGACCCATCACGCTCGACGGCCAGGCGCCGCTTCGATACTCGCGCATGAAGGTGACGATATCAGCCGCCTTGCGACCGGCGATACGCGGGATCACCGAGTCGGCGATCTTCGTGCTCGCGTGGCAGCCGGTGCACGAACTCGCCCCCGGTGGACCGCCGGGCGGCCCATCTGCCGCCCGAACGGGTCCGCCCGCCATCAATAATGCCGCAGCCAGGCCCGGCAGCAGCAGACGATGCATCAAGCGCCTTTCTTGAGGTCTTGATTCATCAGCGGCAGGTTGCGCACGCGCTTGCCCGTCGCCTTGGCGATCGCGTTCAGCACCGCCGGTGCCGCCACCGCAATCGTCGGTTCGCCGACGCCGCCCCAGAAATCATGCGTCGGCACCAGCACGGTCTCCACCTGCGGCATCTCGTCGATGCGCATCACGTTGTAGCTGTCGAAGTTGGTCTGTTCGACGACGCCGTTCTTGACGGTGATCTCGCCGTAGAGCGCCGCCGAGAGGCCATAGACGAACGAGCCTGCGACCTGGCGCTCGATCTGCGCCGGGTTCACGACATGGCCTGGGTTGGTCGCCGCCGTGATCTTGTGGATCTTGAGCGTACCGTCGGGGCTCACCGAGACCTCGGCGACGCCGGCGACGTAGCTGCCATAGCCCATGACCTGCGAGATGCCGTGAAAATGGCCCTCGGGCAGCGGCTTGCCGTAGCCCGCCTTGTCGCAAGCCGCCTTCAGCACCGCCGCCCACTTGGGCTTGAGGTACTTCAGGCGGAAGGCCAGCGGGTCCTGCCCTGCAGCCGCCGCCAGCTCGTCCATGAAGCATTCCATGTACACGGCGTTCTGGTTCACGTTCACGCCGCGCCAGAAACCCGCGGTGATGTGCGGGTTGCGCATGGCGTGATCGATCATGAGGTTCGGGATGTCGTAGCCGTAGGCCGCCTCGACACCTGTCTGCATGAGGCCCTGGAAGACGACCGGGTCCATGCCGTTCTGCAAGTTCTGCGGCAGCAGCGAGGCCAGAATCGATTGGCCAGAGAGGCGAATCTGCAGCCCGACCAGATTGCCTTGCGCATCGAGACCGCCGGTCAGCTTGGCCATCGTGATCGGGTGATACTGGCAGTGCGTCATATCCTCTTCGCGCGACCAGATCAGCTTGATCGGCGTGCCGGGCATCTCCTTGGCGACCAGGACGGCTTGCCGGACATAGTCCGAACGGCCGCGACGGCCGAAGCCGCCGCCCAGCAGCAGCTTGTAGACTTCGCACTTCCCGACGGGCAGGCCCGAGGCTTCGGAGGCCGCCGCGAGGGCCGCCTCGCCGTTCTGCGTGCCGCACCAGACCTCGCACTTGTCGGCCGTGTAGCGCGCCGTGGCGTTCATCGGCTCCATGGTGACGTGGTGCTGGTAGGGGAAGTTGTAGGTGGCCTCGACCTTCTTCGCCGCACCGGCGATCGCGGCCTTGGCGTCGCCCGCCTTGTTGCCGACGAAGGCTTCGTTGGCGTCGAGGCCTTCCTTCAGCATGGCGTCGATCGTGGACTGCTGGACCTTGCCCAGCTCGCCGACATCCCATTCGGTGGTCACAGCCGCGAGCGCGGACTGGGCATGCCAATAGGTGTCGGCCACGACGACGATGGCATTGCCGTCGATCGCGAGGATCTTCTTCACGCCCGGCATCTTTTCGGCCTTGGCCGCATCGAAGCTCTTCAGCTTGCCGCCGATCACCGGACAGGCGCGCACCGTGGCCGCCAGCATGCCGGGCATGGTGTAGTCCATGCCGTAGATCTGCTTGCCGGTGACCTTGTCGACCGTGTCGAGCCGCTTCAGCGGCTTGCCGGCGATCTTCCAGTCCTTGGGATCCTTGAGCTTCACTTCCTTGGGCGGCTCGACCTGGGCCGCCGCCGCGGCGACCGCGCCGTAGGTGAGCTTCTTGTCCTTGTGGGTGATCACGCCCTTGTCGACGCTGCATTCGCTCGCCGGCACCTTCCACTGTGCGGCGGCGGCGGCGATCAGCATCTCGCGCGCCATGGCGCCGCCTTCTCGGACATACTGGTTGCTCTCGCGAATGCCGCGGCTGCCGCCGGTCGAGAAGTTCTTCCAGACGCGGTTGCGCGCCAGGTTCTCGCCGGGGGTCGGATATTCCCAGGTCACCTTGTTCCAGTCGCAGTCGAGTTCTTCGGCCACGAGCTGACAGAGGCCGGTCAACGTGCCCTGCCCCATCTCGGAACGGGCAATGCGAATCACCACCTTGTCGTCGGGATGGATCACCACCCAGGCGTTGAGTTCCTTCACGGCCTGGGCATTCGCCTCGCTGTCATCGAGGAAGGGAACGTGGAAGCCGAGCGAGAAGCCGCCGGCGACGGCCGCGCTGCTGATCAAGAAGTTGCGCCGGCCGAGGGATGTCTGGATCGTCATGATGCGTCCTCCTCCTTCAGGCCTTGGCTGCTGCGTGGATCGCCTCGCGCACCTGCTGATAGGTGCCGCAGCGACAGATGTTGGTCATAGCGGCGTCGATGTCGGCATCGGTCGGCTTGGGGTTGGACGCGAGAAGCGCCGTGGCCGCCATGACCATGCCGCTCTGGCAGTAGCCGCACTGGGGCACGTCGAGCGCGACCCAGGCCTGCTGGATCTTGTTCAGGGCGCCGTTCGTTGCCAGCGCCTCGATGGTGACGATCTTCTTGTCGGCGACGGCACTCACCGGCACACCGCACGACCGCGTGGCCACACCGTCGATATGCACTGTGCAGGATCCGCACTGGGAAATACCACAGCCGTACTTGGTACCGGTCAGGCCGAGCTGCTCTCGCAGCACCCAAAGCAGGGGGGTGTCCGGCTCGGCGTTGTGATCGAGTGCCTTGCCGTTGACGTTGAGAACAGCCATCCCATTCTCCGTTGTTCAGGAATTATGGGAGCAAGCCTAGCGCGCGGCGGAAATCCCGCCTAGCCGTGACGCTTCACGGTGCCGTGAGCCTGTCGGGCATGACAACGCCTCGGCTGCTTCACCGGCAACTGTCGCCGAACAACGCTCTGCTCAGAGTTTGGGAGGCGGATAGTAGGGCCGGTCGCCCAAGGCCTGTACGCGTTTCCAGAAGTCCGGCCCCGATGCCTTGCCCACTTCGTCGAGATCGGCAGCCTGCCGCCACATGCTCCACGAATCGGGATGCAGACGGCTTGCTTCGGCCATCTGCAGGTCGCCCTCGACGGCACGGCCATGCGTGCGCAACCAGACGCCCAGACGGAAGCGGGCATGTGCCTCGGCAATTTCCGGTGTCACCTTCGGCAGGTTCGCCCGCACCGAAGCGGCGGGCAGCGCATGAGCGCCGGTCATCACCCAGGCACGGATAGCGTCGAGATAAGCCTGCCGTGCTGCCAGGCGTTTCGCCTGATCCTGCGGGCTCATCGTACGCGTCTTGAGATCCATGCGGCGGAAATGATCGGTCGAACCGGCCGTCTCGGGCGGCCGCACGATCCGACCTTGTTCGTCGATCCAGATCGCCTGCGGCACGTTGACGAGATTGTAGAGGTCGCTCAGTCGGTGTTCGGTGTCGATGAGCTGCCAGTAGGAAGACTTTGCCTGGTCGACCCAAGGGCGAGCATGCTCGGCACCGTGGCTCTCCTCTGCCACGGCTACGACCATGAACCCCTTGTCCTTCAGTTCATCGTAGAGGGTCTGCCACACGGGCAAGTCGAAACGGCAGCCTCACCAACTGGCCCAGGTGGCGAGGAAGACCTTCTTGCCTCGGAGCTCGGAGAGACGGCGCGGCACGCCGTCGATATCCGGCAGCGCGAAGTCGGGTGCCTCCAGACCCTCAAGGGCCGTATTGCGCTCTTCGGCCGGCGCGCCCAATGCCCAAACATCGCGTTGTACGCTCGCGATCACCGGGCCGCCCAGCTTCGTCCAGAAAGCGGCGACGTCGACGTCGTTGACCCGCAATGCCGAGGCCGGCAGCGGCACGCAGAGATCCGCACGGCACATGCCTTCGGGCTTCAAGGTCCAGCCGGTGACCTTCTCGGCATCGGCGGGGCTCATCCAAAGGCCGTCGTGAACGGCGACCTGATGCTCGGCGGCGGGCGTGAGAACAACAGTCATGTCGGACGCAGCGAAGCACCTTTCCGCGGCTCTGGAAAGGTCCTTCACCATGCCCGGATGAAGTTACTTCGGAACCGAAATCGTCACTTCCTTGGAAGTGATGAATTCCAGGAGCACCGGTACGCCCTTCTTGGTCTGCTCGATGCCGCGCTTGATGGCCGGCACGATGTCCTCGACCTTGGTGACGCGCTCCCCGTAGCCGCCGAAGGCGCGCGCCATGGCGGCGTAGTCGCCGGAGATGTCGGTCGAGCGGTACTTCTCGGTCGAGACCTTCATGATGTGCAGCTCGATCGCCATCGAGAAGTTGTTGAGCAGGATCGACATGATCGGAATGCGCTCGCGCACCGCCGTCTCGAAATCCATGCCGGTGAAGCCGATGGCGGCATCGCCCCATACGTTGATGCAGAGCTTGTCCGGGCAGGCGAGCTTGGCGCCCATGGCCAGGCCGAGGCCGTAGCCCAGCTGCGTGGTCTTGCCCCAGCCGATGTAGGTGTGCGGTGCGGTCGTCTTCCAGAACGGCGAGAGCTGGTCGCGCGGGCTGCCGGCGTCATGCGTGATGATGGTGTTGGCGACGTCGACCGTGTGCTGCAGGTCCCACAGCACGCGGTAGGGGCTGAGCGGCTCCTCGTTGCTGGTGAGCTTCGGCATCCACTCCTTCAGCCACTCCGCCTCGACCGATTTGATCTCGGCCGCGACCGCACCCGCGTCGCGCTTGGTGGCGCCGGCCGCCTTGCAGGCGGTCACGAGCGCCGCGAGCGTCAGCTTGGCATCACCCACCAGCCCATGCTTGATCAGCACGTCCTTGTTGAGATGCGCCGGATCGAGCGTCGCGTGGATGATCGTCTTGCCTGCCGGCATGGAGATGCCGAAGTTGGTTTCGGTGAAGGAGCAGCCGATCCCCAGGATCACGTCGGAGCGATCGAGGAAGGAACGCACCGCCTTCGGATAGGCGCGGCCGCCCGAGCCCAGCGCCAGCGGATGCGTCTCGTCGAAGCTGCTCTTGCCTTCGAGGCTGGTGCAGACAGGAATGGCCAGCAGTTCGGCCAGATCCTTCAGCTCGTCGTATGCCTCGGCCCAATGCACGCCCTGGCCGGCGTAGATCACGGGCCGCTTGGCGGCCATCAGCACCTTGGCCGCTTCCGCTACCGCGGCGGGATCGGGACCATACTTGGTGACGACGACCGGCTCGTAGTTCAGCGGATCGGGCGCATCCTCGGCATAAGCGTCGGCCGGCAACTCGACGATGACCGGCGAGCCGCGACCGTTGCGCAGCAGGCTGAAGGCCCGGCGCATGATGTTGGCAATGTCCTTGCCGTTGGTCACCGGCTCGCAATGCTTGGCGACATGCGCCATGGCGATGGTCGAATTGAAGTTCGGCGGCACATGCGCGATGCGGCGCGGATAGCCCTGCGGGATCACCAGCAGCGGGATAGATTCGCCGTAGGCCTGGGCTACGCCGCCATAGGCGTTCTCCGAGCCGGGACCGCTCTGCATGCAGAACACACCCATCTTGCGGCCCTTGGTCAGGCGCGACATGGCATCGGCCATGTGCAGGCCGATGCGTTCCTGGCGCACGATGATCGGACGGATGTCGATTGCCGCGCAGGCCTCGATCAGATGGTTGACCGGGTAGGCGAAGAGATATTCCACGCCCTCTTTCTTCAGGATTTCGGCGATCGCCGGCCCGGTCTTCATCTGCGTTCCCCTAAGACTACTTGTTGAGTTCCTTCATCGCGCTGTCGAGGCCGCCCAAAGTCAGCGGGAACATGCGATTGCTGCTGAGTTGCTGCAGCAGCTGAATGGACGGCGTGTAGCTCCAGTGCCGCTCGGGCACCGGGTTCAGCCACACCATGCTGCGATAGGTGTCGGCCATGCGCTGGATCCAGACTTGACCCGCCTCCTCGTTCCAGTGCTCCACCGAGCCGCCGGGATAGGCGATCTCGTAGGGGCTCATCGAGGCGTCGCCGACGAAGATCACCTTGTAGTCAGGCGGATAGGTGTGCAGGAGCTGCGCCGTCGAGAAAGTGTCGACGTGGCGACGGCGGTTGTCCTTCCAAAGCTTCTCGTAGAGGCAGTTGTGGAAATAGAAGAATTCGAGGTGCTTGAATTCCGAGCGTGCCGCCGAGAACAGCTCCTCGCAGACGCGGATATGTGCGTCCATCGAGCCGCCGATGTCGAACAGCAGCAGCAGCTTCACCTTGTTGCGCCGCTCCGGCACCATCTTGATGTCGAGGTAGCCCGCGTTGCGCGCCGTCGAGCGGATCGTGTCGGGCATGTCGAGCTCGACCTCGGCGCCCTCGCGCGCGAACTTGCGCAACCGGCGTAGCGCGATCTTGATGTTGCGCGTGCCGATCTCGACCGTGTCGTCGAGGTTCTTGTACTCGCGCTTGTCCCACACCTTGACCGCACGGCCCTCGCGGTTCTTGTCCTGGCCGATGCGCACGCCTTCGGGATTGAAGCCGTAGGCGCCGAACGGCGAGGTGCCGGCCGTGCCGATCCACTTGCTGCCGCCCTGATGGCGCTTCTGCTGCTCCTCGAGACGCTTCTTCAGCGTCTCCATGAGCTTTTCCCAGCCGCCCATCGCCTCGATCTGCTTCTTCTCCTCTTCGGTCAGAAGCTTCTCGGCGAGCTTACGCAGCCACTCCTCGGGGATCTCGGCGGTGATGCCTTCGGCGGGCAGCGCCTCCAGCCCCTTGAAGACATGGCCGAACACGCGGTCGAACTTGTCGAGGTTGCGCTCGTCCTTCACCAGGGCGGCGCGCGACAGATAGTAGAAGTCGTCGACGCTGTACTCGGCGACGCCCTTGTCCATCGCGTCCATCAGGGAGAGGTATTCCTTGATGGAGACCGGCAGCTTGGCCTGCCGGAGCTCGAGGAAGAAGTTCACGAACATGGCGTGACTCCTATGGGGTTATTGGCGCTGCTCCCGGCGCGCCATGAAGGCCAGACGCTCGAACAGGTGGACGTCCTGTTCGTTCTTGAGCAGCGCGCCGTGCAGCGGCGGAATGAGCTGCTTGGAATCCTTGGAGCGCAGCGACTCCGGCGACATGTCCTCGACCATCAGGAGCTTCAGCCAGTCGAGCAGCTCGGAGGTCGACGGCTTCTTCTTGAGGCCCGGCACTTCGCGGATGTCGTAGAAGACGTTCAGCGCCTCGCGCAGCAGGTTACGCTGCAGATCGGGGAAATGGACGTCGACGATCTGCGTCATCGTCTCGCGATCGGGGAAGCGGATGTAGTGGAAGAAGCAGCGGCGCAGGAAGGCGTCCGGCAGTTCCTTCTCGTTGTTCGAGGTGATCATCACGATCGGGCGCTGCTCTGCCTTGATCGTCTGCTGCGTCTCGTAGACGTAGAACTGCATGCGATCGAGTTCGAGCAGCAGGTCGTTCGGGAACTCGATGTCGGCCTTGTCGATCTCGTCGATCAGCAGGATCGGCCGGGTCTCGGCGGTGAAAGCCTCCCACATCTTGCCGCGCTTGATGTAGTTCGAGATGTCCTTCACGCGCTCGTCGCCCAGCTGGCTGTCGCGCAGACGCGAGACGGCGTCGTACTCATACAGACCCTGCTGCGCCTTGGTGGTCGACTTGATGTGCCACTCGATGATCGGTGCGTTCAGCGCCTTGGCGACTTCGTGCGCCAGCACCGTCTTGCCGGTGCCCGGCTCACCCTTGATGAGCAGCGGACGCTGCAGCGCGATGGACGCATTCACGGCCACGCGCAGGTCGTCGCTGGCAACATACGAGTCGGTACCTGTAAATTTCATGGTGCAAAATCCAGATTTCACGAGATCAGTGAAGATCACCCTAGAGGGGTGATTTGGGGCCAGCAAGGCCGCGCGCGCAGGTCAGCCGCCCGTACTCGCAGATCAACCACCGACGCGGACGATGAAATAGACCAATGCCGCCGATACCAGCAGTAGCGATATCGCGAAGCGGTTCGAAACGAAGACGAGCTTCGGCATGGCAGCACCCGGCTCGACCACGTCGTCGGCCGGCTTGCGTCCGGTGAACATGGCGCCGATCAGGTTCTGCCGCTTCCAAGCGAGATAGAAGACAACAGCGAGTACGTGCAGCCCCACCAGGATCAGCAGCACGTTGATCCAGAACGAATGGAAATCGGTGGCACGCTCGACCCATTTGTCGGCGACCTTCAAGGCCAAGGGACCATTCACCATGCCCATGTCGGTGTCGGCCGCGAAGAGGCCGGTGGCAGCCTGTGCCAGCACGGCGAGAATCAGGACGACGACCATCGCGCCGCCCAACGGATTATGCCCGGCGTCGCGGGGCCGGCCGCGGCCCAGCAGATGACCGAGATGGGCGAGCGCTGCCGAAGGCCCCTTGAGGAAGCTCGAGAAGCGCGCCGTCGTACTGCCGAGAAAGCCCCAGGCGATACGGAAGAACAGCAACGTGAGAATCGCGTAGCCCGACCAGAAGTGCAGATTCATCCAGTCGCCGCCGGCGCGGGCGGTGAAGTAGGAAACCGCCAGCAGTACAGCGAGTGTCCAATGAAAAAGGCGGACGGGAACATCCCAGACGAGGATCCGTGTCGAAGTCTTGCCGGCCATGCGCTCGTCATCTCCTTTTGGTGACTATTGTCAGGCCGATGTTCCTTCGTGCAAGTGCCAGCACACGCAGTCGTGATGAAGCGTTCCGCAGAAGTCCTGTTCGCTTCCGCCTCAACCTCTGCAACAAATATCCCATCGACTAGGCGTAAATTGCCCGTCGATCCGTTGAATAGATAGGGGATGGCCAATGAGGAAGACTCTGGTTGTGGCACTGATCGGCGCGCTTGCCGCCGGTGGAATGGTAGGCGGCGCGACGATCGCCATGGCCCAAGGCGACGTGATTGCCGAGCGCAAGGAGAACCGCAAGCAGGCCGCCGCCGCGATGCGCGCGATCAAGGGCATCATCGACGCCAAGGGCCCGACCAGCGGCGCGGTCGAACAGGCCGCCAAGCTCAAGACGTTGGAGGTCGCTTTCGCCAAACAATTCCCAGCGGGCTCCGACAAGGGCGACACCAAGGCCCTCCCCGCGATTTGGACCGACATGGCGGGCTTCCAGGCCGCCAACAAGGTCGCCGATGCCGCCTACGACAAACTCGCCGTCGCCGCCGGCTCGGGCAATCTCGAGGCGCTGACGGCAGCCTTCGCCGAGACCGGCAAGGCGTGTGGCGCCTGCCACGATAAGTTCCGCGCCAAGGCGAACTAGCCCCAGCCGATATCGGCGCTTTCGAGACGAAGGCGACGGCAATGCCGTCGCTTTTTTCTTTGCCGAAACGGAAGAGGCCGGCCGCTTGGGGAACGGCCGGCCTCCGCAGTGGCCCGTGACTGGTGTGGGAGGTTTGAAGCGAAGCCTTGGGGTGTTGGGAGTCCTCGCTTCGGCGGCTGACTAGGCCGCCGCCACGGGCTGATGAGGAGCGGTAAGCGCCTGCAGAACGATCGCCTGCGCGGTGAAACGCCAGGTTCGCGACGCGTGGACGGGTGACAGGCGAAGCTGTTCGCGCATGTTCATCCAGCTATCGAGACCGAACGCCAGGTCGAGCGAGTCGAGCACGAGATCGTGCGCGCCTGCATCCAGATTGCTGAGCTCGGCCTCGAACCACCCGGCAAGCCGCTCCCGCAGAAGCCGCCTGAGCTGCACGACGCCGGAACCGACCGCCGGCGCCACGCTGCGCACGCGCTCGGCGAAGTGCCATACCGGCAGCCATTCCTCGAAGAGTTGAGCGCGGTCGGCGACCAGCAGCTCGATGCGGCTGGCCAGCGGCGCTGCGGCATCGATCGGACGGTTCCCGTCGAATGCGCGGCTGACCGCAAGATCGAAGGCAGCCGCATAGAGATCGGCCAGACTCGTGAAATGTTGAAAGAGCGCCCGGCTCGAAACGCCAGCGATGGTGGCGATGGCAGCAGACGTCGGCTCCACATCGCCGGCTTGGATAAGGTCCAGCGTGGCTTGGATCAGCGCCTTGCGGGTTCGCAGGCCACGGACGATGCGGCCATCCTGCAAGCGCGATACGTCGACTGGGAATCCGATAATTTTCATGGGGAAACCAATAGAATAAAAACGACTTTAATGTCCAAACGATAAACAGCTCGCCTCCGGGCTGTAATCTGCAAAAATGCATATCTAGTCCAAGTCGAGGCCTGATTTTGCTGTCTTTTTTTTCTGAGATAGGCATTTTTGGGGGGTCTGACATTGCATCAGGCACGCAGGAGCCCCCTTCCCAGCCGGGAGCAGCTCCGACATTTCGCGAGGTCAAAGAGGGGGACGGCAAGGTTCGCGGACCAGAGCCAGAAATACGAAAGGCCGGCCGCTTGGGGAACGACCGGCCTTCCTTAGAAACCCGCCTGGGTGTGGGGTTGTCGAAGCCTTGGGGTGTGTGGGAAGGGGGCTTCAACGAGCGGCTTGGGAGGCCGCCGGCGGGTATGAGAATTTCGGGTCGTTACGGCGCGCTGTAGAAAGCGCAGCCAGCTCTGGGCGAAAATCCTTTCGGATATGAATTGCAGCGACAGTCGAACGTCTTCTATGGCTGCAACCTAACAAATGGAGGGCCACCCCCGTTAGTTGCAAAATTGCATATCTGGATTTGGAGAGATCAACAAAATCCTAGGAAATCCTGCACATTCCGCTCATCAGATAGTCAGGAAAGGGAATGCAGACTGCGCGCGCATTGTCTCCCCTCTTCCGAAAACTCCTTATATTACAATCAATTAGAAAGACACCGTCACCATGAGTGCGCAAAAATCGATGCAATAAGGGGGATCACCGAACATCGAACGGGCCGCACTTCGTGTTTCGGCCCCAATTCCATGCTAGACGACGCCGCGTCATGGCAATTCTGGCCGGCATGATCGGCCACAGACACCGGGAGCTTTTCCGTGCGCTTTGTCCGTTCCTACCGCGCTCTTCTTCCCTTGGCCGGCGCCGCCCTGATGCTGGGCGCCCTGGCCCATCCCGCCGCTGCCAACATGGAAGAAGCCGTGAAGGCATTGCAGGCTGGTGATGTCGTCGCGGCCGAGAAGGGGCTGCAGGTCCTGGTCAAGGAACGCGATCCGCGCGCCCAGTTCCTGCTTGGCCTCTACATCTACGGCAATGCCGAATCCAAGCTCTTCGATCTCAGCAAGGCAGCGCCGCTCCTGCTCGACGCATCCGAGCGCGGCTATCTCCCGGCAATGATCCCGCTGGCCGGCGCCTATGCCGAGGGCAAAGGCGTGCCGAAGAGCCTGTTCGAGGCCTACAAGTGGTGCGCCATCGCCGAGAAGTGGAACGTGCCCAATGCCCAGCTCGCCCTCGATCAGGCGGCTCGTGAGCTGAAGCCCGACGAAGTCGAAAAAGCCAAGGCCGCGGCGATGGCTTTCCAGTTCAAGACGAAATGATTGCCGCGCGAGCGGCGCTGATTGCGGCGCTACTCGTCGCGAGTGCGGCCGCTCATTCTCAACAAGGCGATGCGTCGGACGTCGCGGCACCGTTACGCCCGGCGGTCATGGCCTATCGCCAGGGCAATGTGGCTGCGGCCGAACAAGCCCTGCGCTCCCTGCGTACACCCAACGCCGATGCCGATGCCTGGCTCGGCGCCATCCTGATTGAACGCGGCGCCACGGCCGAAGGACTCCGGCTGATCCAGCGCGCGGCGGATGCCGGCTCCAGCGAGGGCCAGCATCGACTGGGCTTGATCTATGCCCGGGGCGAGGCCGGCCAGCCGCGCAACGATGCGCGCGCCGCGGAACTCTTCACCAAGGCAGCCGAACAAGGCCATCGCCGCGCCCAGACCAATCTCGGCCTCCTCTATCTCCGGGGCCAAGGCGTGCCGCGCGACCTCGTGCAGGCGCGAGCCTGGCTCGAGAAGGCAGCCTCCGACGGCGATCCCTATGCGATGTACGCGCTTGGCCGCGCCATGGACGACAGCGCGCCGCCGGTTGCGGCCGACGCGACCCGCGCGGCCGATCTGTTTCGCCGAGCCGCCGAGAAGGGCCATCCCCTGGCCGCCCTGCGTTACGGTCTTGCTTTGTCCGAAGGTGCCGGCGTCGAGAAGGACCTTCCCGCGTCGCATCGCTGGCTCGTGCAGGCGCAGGAGAATGGCGTCCCGGAAGCTGCACTTGCACTCGGCGACATCGCCGTGCGCATGCCCCTGCAACGCGACAAGGCCGCCAACGACAAGGCGCTGAAGATCGCCATCGCCTGGTACGAGACAGCCGCCAACGGCGGCGTACCGTCGGCGCAGTTCAAGCTCGCCAACGCCTATCTCGGCGGCGTCGGCGTTCCGCGCGATCCGGCCCAGGCGCAGCTCTGGTACACCCGAGCCGCCCAACAGGGCCTCGCCGAAGCGCAGCAGGCGCTGGGCGTCCTGCTGTTGAGTGGTGCGGGCGGCGCTACCGATCCGGCCGAAGGCTACAAGTGGCTGCTGCTCGCCGAACGCAGCGGCCGTCCGGATGCAAGTGCGGCGCGCGAAAAACTCGCCGACAAAGCCTCCGACCGCGATCGCAGGCGCGCGGAAGCACTCGCCCAGGCCTTCAAGCCGACGTCCGAGCTGCCGCGCGACGACGGCCAGCCCCGCCTCATGGCGCCGCGCCGCTAGAGGTTTGCGCCGGTGGAAACGCCGCCCAGCGCCGCGCGATCGACGCGCCCCGAAGTCACCCTCGCCGTTTGCCGCGGCACCTGTCGGCTGCTGCGTCAGGCCGGCTACTCCGTCCTGCTCGAACTGCCGCTGCCCGACGGCCGCCGCGCCGACATCATGGCGATCACCGCCGGCGGCGAACTGACAATCATCGAGGTGAAGTCGTCGATCGAGGACTGGCGTGTCGACCAGAAATGGCCGGACTATCTTGCCTGGTGCGACCAGCTCTTCTTCGCCGTGCCGGTCGACTTCCCGCAGGAGCTGATTGTCCAAGAGGTCGGGTTGATCGTAGCCGACGCCTACGGTGCCGAAATCCTGCGCCGACCGGGACGGCAACCCTTGGCCGCAGCCCGGCGCAAGTCGCTGCTGATCGACTGCGCGCGGCTCGCGTCGGAGCGCCTCGCCCGGCTCAACGATCCGGATTTCGCCGACTTTACCTAGACGCGTTCGCGTCCCGTCCGCGACTGGCCTCCGCCATGCGGATGCGAGCATAGGCCATGACTTCCGTCGGCGGCCCGACGCGCTCGATACGGCCCCCCATCACCAGGGCGACTCGATCGGCGATCGCCAGCGGTGCGAGCCGATGGGTGATCATGATGACCGTGCGGCCCCGCGTGTTGCCCTTGAGCTGGCGCAGGAGCTGTTCCTCAGTGGCCGGATCGAGCGCACTGGTCGCCTCGTCGAGGATCAGGATGCGCGGGTTGCGGATCAACGCGCGCGCGATGCAGAGGAGCTGGCGCTGCCCCGTCGACAGGCCCTGCCCGCGCTCTCCCAGTACGGTGTTGTAGCCCTGTGGCAGACGCTGGATGAACTCGTGCGCGCCGACGAACTTTGCGACCGCCACGACACGCCCCGGATCCTTGTCGACCACGCCCATCGCGATGTTCTCGCGCACCGACCCCGTGAAGAGCTGGACATCCTGCGGCACGGCGCCGATCTGCGCGCGCAGCTGCGCCGGCGATAGGTGGGCAATGTCGGTGCCGTCGACCAGCACACGGCCGTCGGCCGGCTGCACAAGTCCCTGGATCAGATTGGCGATCGTGCTCTTGCCCGATCCGGACGGTCCGACGATGCCCAGAATCTCGCCGGCGACGATGCTGAGATCGGCTTCACGCAAGACGGGCGGGGCGCGTTCATCGGCACGATAGGTCACGCGGTCGAGGGCAATGTCGCCAGCCAGGGCGGGCATGGGAGCAAACTCTCCTGGGGAGCTCTCCACCGGCTCGTTCATCAATTCGTCGACGCGTTTGAACGCAGCCCCCACAGCCTGGAGTTGGTGCCAGGCGCCGACCAGTTGCCGCATCGGCTGCAATGCGCGCGTCGCCAGCATGTTGGCCGCGATCAGGCCGCCGATCGTCAACCGATGGTCGGCGACCTCGCCGATGCCGATCACGACGATGACGAGCGACGCCACGAGCTGCAGGGTTCCCGAGGCGCTGGCGGCGATGTTGGCAAGGTTGTTGGCGCGCAGGCTGGTATGGGCCGATTGCTCGACCCGCGCCTGCCAGCGCTTCTCGACCTCGGCTTCGAGGCCCAACGCCTTGATGGTGGCGGCATTGGCGACCGTTTCCGTCAGCGTGGAGCTCTTGGCCGCCAGCGCCTGGAAGCTCTCATCCGCCAGCCGGCGCTGCGCACGGTGCATGGCAAGCGACACGCCGATCAGCACGGGAATGGCGAGCGCGGCGACCAGGCCCAGAATCGTGCTGATGGCGAAGGTGGCGATCAGGAACAGCGCAACGAACAACAGATCTATCGCCAGCACCGGCATCTGGCCGGTGAGGAAAGAACGCAGCACGTCGAGCTGGCGCAGCCGCTCGGCGATGACACCCGATGGCGTGCGCTCGAAATGCCGGTAAGGCAGGGCCACGAGGTGATGCAGCACCTCCGCGCTCATCAGCGCGTCGAGACGAGCGCCGGTCCGGGCCGACAACCAGCCGCGCGACACGCGCAGGCCGAAATCCGCAGCGTAAGCCACCAGCATGCCGATGCAGAGAACGGTCATGACCGACGACAGACCGCCCGGCGGATGCTGGCCGATCACCGTGTTGACCGCCAGCATCATGAAGAGCGGCGTCAGGAGGCCCAGCACGTTGATGAGGAACGAGGCCGCCGCGAGTCTCAGCACGACAGGCCGCACGCGCGTCCAGAACGGTGCGTACCATTGCTCAGATGCCTGATGCAGAACGGGCTCGCGTAGCACAAGAGCACGCGAGCCGAGCGCCATCACGGCCTCGTCGCCGAGGTGCCAGGCACGTCCTTCGACAACATCGAGGACAGTCCAGCGATGGGCCCGCCCGGAGACGACCACATGCACCGTCCGATCGGGCGCCAACAACGCGAAGGGTAACGGCAGGTCATCGAGCGCGGCTGTATTGAGCTCGATGGCCTCGGCAACTAAACCAAGCCGCTTGCCGGCCGTCAGAAAGGCCGTTTCATCGAGGCCCGAGGCCGGCACCACGGCCAGGCGGCGCACATCGGCTTCGCTCACCGGCCGGCCGATCTGCTGGGTGATGTACAGCAGAGCCCTCATGAGCGAATCGACGGGGGGACGGCTCGCGCTGTCCCACAAGGACTGCTGGAAGCCGCCATTCTCGAGCGGAGCCATCTCGGAAGCCTACCCGGAAAGCCCTTGCGACTCAATTTAGTGCAGGCGAATCCTCAAGCAAAAGGCGCGCGAACTGGGGCCCGCGCGCCTTTCAACGAAAATGCCTGCCGCGTTAGCGGGCGCCGAAAGCGCGCTTCAGCTCGGGCACCAGATCGGTGCGCTCCCAGGAGAAGCCGCCATCCCTCTCCGGCTTGCGCCCGAAATGGCCGTAGGCCGCGGTGCGCCGGTAGATCGGCTTGTTGAGTTCGAGAGAACGGCGGATGTTGGTCGGCCGCAGCGGGAAGAGATCCGAGAGGACCTTCTCGAGCTTACGCTCGTCGACCTTGCCGGTGCCCTGTGTGTCGACATAGAGCGACATCGGATCGGCGACGCCGATCGCATAGGCTACCTGAATCAGGCAGCGGTCAGCCAAGCCTGCAGCAACGACGTTCTTGGCGAGATAGCGCGCTGCATAGGCGGCCGAACGATCGACCTTGGTCGGGTCCTTGCCCGAGAAGGCACCGCCGCCGTGCGGGGCGTAGCCGCCGTAGGTGTCGACGATGATCTTGCGGCCCGTGAGCCCGCAATCACCATCGGGACCGCCGACGACGAAGTTACCCGTCGGATTGACGAAGAAATCGGCCGCCTTCTTGGGCATCCAGCCCTTCGGCAGCGACTTCTCGACATGCTTGGCGATCATCTCGCGAATCATGCCGGAGTTGTACTTCTTGCCCTTCTTGTTGGCTTCGCGGTGCTGCGTGGAAACCACGACCTTGGTGGCACCGACGGCCTTGCCGTCGATATAGCGCACCGTCACCTGGCTCTTGGCATCGGGCTGCAGGTCGGGCAGCTCGCCGGAGCGACGCGCCTTGCTCAGCACTTCGAGAATCTTGTGCGAGAAGTAGATCGGGGCCGGCATGAACGAGCCCTTCTCGTATTCCTCGCTGTCGCGGCAAGCGAAGCCGAACATCAGGCCCTGATCGCCCGCGCCTTCCTGGTCGCCGAGGTTGCCGCCCTTCTTCTTCGCATCGACGCCCATGGCGATGTCCGGCGACTGGCCATGCAGGAGCACCTCAATGTCGGCGCCATGGAAGGAGAAGCCGTCCTGGTCGTAGCCGATGTCGCGCACCACTTCGCGGGCGATCTCGGAGATGGCTTCGCGGTTCACGATGGTGTGCTTGCCGTACTTCTTCATGTACGGCTCGGAAGCGCGGCCTTCGCCGGCGATCACGATCTTGTTGGTCGTCGCCAGCGTCTCGCAGCCCAAGCGGGTGTTGGCGTGGCTGTCATCGGCATGGCCGAGCTTCACGTCGTTGGCGATGAACGCATCGAGGATCGCGTCCGAGATCTGGTCGCAGACCTTGTCCGGATGACCTTCGGAAACCGATTCGCTGGTGAAAATATAGTCTTTGAGCGCCACTTTAAGCCCTCCACGGTTGTCGCTGGACTCCCGGGCAGGGCGGAAAGACCGCCATCGTCCGGCTTAGCCTTTATTTGCGCGGTGGCAAGTCGTCCAAATCCGTCCGCGGCGACTTCGACCATCGAAGCCGCGCCGTTAAGAACTCCAACTGACAGGAGAAATCAAGAGGGTCGGACACCCCAAGCGGTGGCCTTTCGGCGACTAGTCCTTGCTGCGACCCTTACGGCCACCGAGAACTTCGGCGTGGCTGGCGGCTCCGATCGCCTTCACCATCTCGAAGATGCGCTTGCGCACGCGGCCTTCGCGAATCTTGTAGTAGGCGCGAACCAACTCCAGCGTCTCGCGCTTGATCAGCGGATCCTTCTCCTGCTCGAAGGGCGTGGCCGCCTCGCCAAAGCCGCTCTTGCGACCACGGCCCGACATCGGCCGGCCGGCCAAAGCGTTCGACGGCATTTCATCGAAGAAATAGGAGACAGGAACATCCAGCACCTTCGCGAATTCGAAGAGCCGGCTCGAGCCAATGCGGTTGGAGCCGCGCTCGTACTTCTGAATCTGCTGAAAGGTAAGTCCGACCGCCGTCCCGAGCTTTTCCTGGCTCATGCCAAGGAGAGTGCGTCGTTGGCGCATACGCGCTCCGACGTGAACGTCAACGGGATGCGATCTCGCCATGGGGTCCCCATCTTTCCGAATACAATCACGAGGTAAAACGCCGCTTCGGCACAAAAGTGCCGACCGGGCGCTGTTACACCGTCCTAATCTCTTATGTGCATAAATGCATATCTACGCGAGCAGGCCGCATATCACTTTACCTCCTTCCGAGTACAATGCAAGCCGAACCTTGTTCGTTAAACGTCTGAATTCCTATGCATTTTCAGCGTCACCGAAACGAGATGAGACAATCAGCAAAATCGTAACGACTGCAAAAAGCCCGAGCAGAACCCAGTCGCCCCACCGTCCATAAGGTGTGATAGCGCGGGCCATGGGCAGTGGGTGATCGATGATCCCTTCCTGCTGCATATCGAGCGAAGCAAGCACTCGGCCATAAGCATCTATTATGGCCGATACGCCGGTGTTGGCGGCGCGGATCATCGGCAGCCCCTCTTCGATCGATCGCATGCGGGCACTGGCGAGGTGCTGGTACGGCCCGCTTGAGAGGCCAAACCAGGCGTCGTTGGTGACGTTCAGCAGCCAGCGCGGCCGCGCGCCAGGGCCGGTGACGGCGGCAGGAAAGATGACCTCGTAGCAGATCACCGGCGACACCGATGGCAGGCCCGGCAAATCCATCGTCATCCGCGCCTCGCCTTCCTCGAACGAGCCGCGACCGATGAAGCCGGCGATCGGCGCGAGCTGGCGGTGAAAGGGGATATATTCTCCGAGCGGAACGAGATGAACCTTGTCGTAGTGAGCGACGATCGCGCCCGCAGGATCAATGACCAGCAACGAGTTCCAGACGCCATCGCCCCGCACGCCGGTACCGCGCGCAGCGCCGGTCAGCAGGTAGCCGCCCGACGGGGCTGCCGTGCCCATCACCTTCAGTGCCGGTGAACCCGGTTCGACGATGAACGGCGGTGCGGTTTCCGGCCAGACTACGGCGCTCAGCCGGTCGAAACCCTCGCGCCGGCTCATCTCCACAAGCTTGGCCAAATGCCGCACCCGATTCTCCGGGATCCACTTTTCCGCCTGAGGCGTATTGGGCTGTACGATGCGCACCAGAGGACCTTCGGCGGCGTTCACCGGCGCCATTGCCAACTGTCCGCCGAAGCCTGCACCGCCGATCAGCACCAAGGCTGCGACCGATGCCCGCCAACCTGCTGCCGGCGCGGCAAGCACGAGGAAGCTCAGCAGGCCAAGACCGTAGACGCCGAACAGCGACGCGCTCTGAAGCAACGGCGTGGCGAAAGCCCAGACATGACCGAGCGGATTCCACGGATAGCCGGTGAAGACATGCCCGCGCAGCCATTCCGCAGCCGTCCAGGCGAGGGCCAACAGCAGCAGCCGGCAATGACGCCCACCGAGCCGCGGCCAGCGCAACGCAGCCCACTTTGCCGCCATGCCTGCGAGCCCGGGAAAGAACCCCAGAATCGCGGCCAGCCCGATCACGATGGGAGGCCCGGCAAAGGCAAAATCCGCGGGCGGCACGAAGAAGGCGTCTAGGATCCAGTAGGAGCCGACCGCAAAGTGGCCGAGGCCCCAGGCCCATCCCCGCCAAAGCGCACTTCTGGGCCCTGGCGCCGCATCCCACTGCCAGACGAACACGACCACCCCCAGCACGGCCAGGGGCAGCCACTGCAACGGCGGCATGGCGAGCGCAGCCAAAGCGCCGGCGACAAAGGCGACGCCTGCGGCGCGCCAGCCTGTAAGGTTCTTCACGATGGAGCTGTGGTCAGGCGACCGGCGCCGACTGGGTCGGCGGCCGGACTCGCAGGCGGCGAATGCGCCTGGGATCGACGTCGAGAATTTCGAACTCCACACCGGAGGGATGACGCACGACCTCACCGCGTTCGGGAATGCGCCCGAGCAGCGAGAAGATCAGGCCGCCGACCGTATCGATTTCGCGCCGCTCGTCGTCGGACAGGACGCGGCCGATCTCCTCCTCGAGCAGTTCGATGGGCGTGCGGCCGTTGACGTCGATCGTGCCATCGACGCGACGCGCGACCGTCGGTGTCTGCGCGACGTCGTGTTCGTCCTCGATCTCGCCCACGATCTCCTCGACCAGATCCTCGATGGTGAGAAGCCCGTCGGTGCCGCCGAACTCGTCGACCACCAGCGCCATGTGCGTACGCGAGCGGCGCATGTCGAGCAGCATGTCGAGCACCGGCAGGGTCGGCGCCACGAAGACGACGCGGCGAAGTATGTCGCGCAGATTGAACTTCTTGGCCGTGCCCCAGTAGGCCAGCACGTCCTTGATGTGGATCATGCCGATCACGTCGTCGAGCGACTCGCGATAGATCGGGTAGCGCGAATGCGCCTCGGCTTGGATCAGCCGCACGACTTCGTCGAGCGGCGTGTCGGCGGCGATGGCGGAAATATCGACCCGCGGCACCATCACGTCGGCCACGGTCTTGTCGCGCAGCTTCAGGATGTTGGCGAGGAGGACGCGCTGGTCTTCGCTGATCGGCGTATCGCTCTCGGGCGTTTCCTCGATCAGCTCTTCGATGGCTTCGCGGACGGCTTCATTCTTTTCGCGCCGCCTGAGGCGACGCAGGATTGCACGCAGCAACCCGCCATTGGAGGGCGCCTCGGGGATCGATGATGAGGTCGAAACCGCGGGCTCGCCTGTAGACGCCGGGCCATGTAAGCCCGGCCGTGTACTGTGCGCTGTGGAGTCCGGCATGATCGCTAAGATAGGCTATCGCTCCCGCGTTGCAATCATGGAAGTTCCTGATGCGTTCCTGCAATTTGCCTTCCGGCTCGGCAATTCCGGTTTTCGGCCTCGGCACCTGGCGCATGGGCGAGAATGGCAAGCGGCGTGCCGTGGAGCTTGATGCGCTGAAGTATGGCCTCGATCTCGGCTATCCGATGATCGACACGGCGGAGATGTACGGCGAAGGTGGTGCCGAGGAAATCGTCGGCGACGCGCTCTCTGGCCGCACCTCGCGACCGTACATCGTAAGCAAGGTCTATCCGCACAACGCGACGCGCAGCGGCACGATCGCCGCCTGCGAACGCAGCCTGAAACGGATGCGGATCGACCGAATCGATCTCTACCTGCTGCACTGGCGCGGCGGCGCACGCATCGAGGAGACTTTCGAGGCGTTTCATCGCCTGCGCGACGCCGGCAAGATCGCTGACTTCGGCGTCAGCAATTTCGACGTAGACGACATGGAAGATGCCGCCCGTCTCGACAAGGGCCTGAACGGCAGCAACCAGGTGCTCTACTGCCTGTCGCGCCGCGGGCCCGAGTTCGACCTGCTGCCGTGGATGCGCAAGCGTTCGATTCCGCTGATGGCCTATTCCCCGCTCGACCAAAGCGGACTGCTGCGCAAGGCGTCACTCCAGAAGCTGGCCGACGAAGTGGGCTGCACACCGGCGCAGCTTGCGCTTGCCTGGCTGCTCGCCCAGCCCGGCGTCGTCACCATTCCGAAATCGGCAAGCCGCGACCGCGTGAAGGAGAATTTCGGCGCCCTCGACGTCAAGCTCTCGCCGCAGCTCCTCGCGGAGCTGGATCGCGCCTTTCCGCCGCCCAAGGGCAAGCAGCCTCTCGAAATGCTCTGACGCTCAGCGTTCGAGGTAAGGATCGGCGATCCCAAGCTTCGCCAGCACGCGACGCTCCAGCGCTTCCATGCGTTCGGCATCGGCATCGCCGGTCTCATGATCGTAGCCCAGCAGATGCAGAACGCCATGCACGACCAGATGCGTATAGTGGTCGGCCGGCGACTTGCGCTGCTCGCGCGCCTCGCGCCACACGGTCTGCCGCGCCAGCACGATGTCGCCCAGGAAGTCGCGCTCGCCCGACGGATAGGAAAGCACGTTGGTCGGCTTGTCTTTCTTGCGGTCGCGCGCATTCAATTTGCGCACCGCCTTGTCGTCGGCGAGGGCAACATTCAGCGAGCGACGGCCACGGTGCCGCGTTCCGGCAAAAGCCGCACGTGCCGCGCGCCGTGCCAACCTCGCGGCATCGGGCAGTGCCTTCACCCAGCCGTGGTCGAGCTCGACCACGGTGCAGGCGAGGGACGGCTCAGCCTTTGGTTTTCTTGTCGCGCGCGTCATAGGCCTCGACGATGCGGGTCACGAGGTCGTGGCGCACGACGTCCTTGGAGGTGAGTCGCACGAAGCGCACGCCATCGACGTCCTTCAACGTATCGATCGCATCGTTGAGACCCGACTTCTGCCCGCCCGGCAGGTCGGTCTGGCTGGGGTCGCCGGTGATCACCATGCGCGAGCCCTCGCCGAGACGCGTCAGGAACATGCGCATCTGCATCGGCGTGGTGTTCTGCGCTTCGTCGAGGATGACGTAGCAATGCGCGAGCGTGCGGCCGCGCATGAAGGCCAGCGGCGCGATCTCGATCTCGCCGGACTCCATGCGGTGAGCGATCTGCTCCGCCGGGATCATGTCGTGCAGCGCGTCGTAGAGCGGCCGGAGGTAGGGATCGATCTTTTCCTTCATGTCGCCGGGCAGGAAACCCAGCCGTTCGCCGGCTTCGACAGCCGGCCGCGACAGAACGATGCGTTCGACCTTTCCGGCCAGCAGCAGCGACACGCCCATCGCCACCGCAAGATAGGTCTTTCCCGAACCGGCCGGTCCCAGTGCAAAGACCATGTCGCGCTCGCGCAGGGCGGCGAGGTAGGTGCGCTGGCCGGGCGAGCGCGCCTGCACGGTACGGCGGCGCGTACGGATACCTTCGCCGTCGCCCCCTTCAATGCCGGTACGGGCAAAGCGCACGGCGGCATCGACGTCGGCAGACTCGATGGACAGGCCACGCTTCAGCCGCTCGTAGAGGCCGGCGATCGCCTTCTGCGCCACGGACGCATCGTCGGGAGTGCCGGCAATGGCGAGCTGGTTGCCGCGGGCGCTGAGCTGCGCGTTCGTGAGCTGCTCGATGCGTACAAGATTGCGGTCGTGATTGCCGTAGAGTACGGCCAGCAGCGCATTGTCGTCGAAGGTCATGCGGCGCACGTCGGCCGCGCGGGCGGGAGCGTTCGTCGATGGATCGCTCACGCGGCCACCCCGTAGGAGCCGGTCACGATCTCGCCGGCCAGGCTGTTGGGATGCCCTTCGATCAAACGCACATCGACGACATGGCCGATCAGGCGGGGGTTGCCCTCGGCATAGACCGATTGCAGCCACGGCGTCTTGCCGATGATCTGGCCGGGCTTGCGGCCGCTCTCGGCGAACAGCACCGGCACCGTGGCACCGACCTTCGAGGCATTGAACTCCCGCGCCTGACGGCCGAGCAGGGCCTGGAGAGCGGCGAGCCGCGCGGACTTCACGCTTTCGGGCACCTGATCCTGCAGAGTGGCGCCCGGCGTGCCGGGGCGGCGGCTGTACTTGAAGGAGAAGGCCGACGCGAAACCCACCTGGTCGATCAAGCGCATCGTATCGTCGAAATCGGCATCGCTTTCACCCGGGAAGCCGACGATGAAATCCGACGAGAGGGCAAGATCGGGCCGCACGCTGCGCAGGCGGTCGACAATATCCAGAAAGAGTGCGCGCCCGTGGCGGCGGTTCATCGCCTCGAGGATGCGATCGGAACCCGACTGCACCGGCAGGTGCAGGTAGGGCATGAGCTGAGGCACTTCACCGTGCGCCCGGATGAGATCGTCATCCATGTCGCGCGGATGCGAGGTCGTGTAGCGCAACCTCGCCACCCCCTCGATCTCGGCCAGCTCGCGGATCAGTCGCGCCAGCGACCAGGTCGCCCCATCGGGTGCTTCGCCGTGATAGGCATTGACGTTCTGGCCGAGCAGCGTGAGTTCGATGGCGCCCGCCGCGACCAGCTGCCTGGCTTCGGCAAGCACGGCCGAGACAGGCCGCGAATATTCGGCCCCGCGTGTATAGGGCACCACGCAGAAGGTGCAGAACTTGTCGCACCCTTCCTGGATCGACAGGAAGGCGGAACCGGCCCGCACACCCTGCGGCGACGGCAGGTGGTCGAACTTGCTCTCGGCCGGAAACTCGGTGTCGAGCACTCCCGCGCCCGGCAGACGCTTGCCCGCGCGCAGGATCGCCAACTTGCGTTCGGCCTCGGCCAACAGCTCGGGCAGGCGATGGTAAGCCTGCGGACCGACCACGATGTCGACGGCGGGCTGGCGCCTGGCGATTTCCTCGCCCTCGGCCTGAGCCACGCAGCCGGCGACGGCGATGGTGAGGTCGCCCCCCGCGGCGCGGCGCTCGGCCTTGGTGTCACGCAGCCGGCCCAGTTCCGAGTAGACCTTCTCGGAAGCATGTTCGCGGATGTGGCAGGTGTTCAGCACGACGAGATCGGCCTGCTCCGGCGTATCCGCGAGCGCATAGCCGAGCGGCCGCAGGACATCGGCCATGCGGTCGGAATCGTACACGTTCATCTGACACCCGTAGGTGCGGATAAACACGCGCTTGCGCTGACACTGGCCTTCGGAGCCTGCGCGGACGTCTTTCATCGGTCTCCGTTGCTGGAACGGCGCGGTTCTAACACCACCGCCCCTCAGGGTCGAGGGGCGGCCGCCGCCGGATCGAGGGACGGCAGATCCAGGGATGGCAGCAGGTCCGGCCGGCCGGAATTTGCCGCCTGGACGCCGGCGGACACCTGCTGGAAGCAATATTCGGCAAGCTTCTTGCGGTCGCCGAGCCTGTCTATGTCGACGGGCGGGAAAAAGGTCACGACCGCCTCGGTTTCTCCGAGGCAGACCATCTGCCAGAGGTGCGGCACCAGGTCGAGGTCGCCAAACCAGGCGAAGAGCGGCCGCCAGTAGCGGCCAAGCGGAATGCCGTCCAGGCGCGTGTAGGAAATCGCCACGGGCTGCACGACGATCGGCTTGTCGTCGCGGCGGAGCTGGGCCACCGCGAAGAGCGCACTACGGAAAGGCAGGACGCGCGTGCCGTCGCTGCTGGTCCCTTCAGGAAACAGCATGAGATTGTCGCCGGTATCCAGGCGCTTCAGCATCTCGTCGCGGCTGTTGCTGGTCTTGCTGGAACGCCGGTCCACGAAGATCGTGCGCTGCGCCTTGGCCAGCGTGCTGAAGAAGGGCCAGGTCGCGACTTCCGCCTTGGCGACGAAGCAGCCGGGAATACGGCCACCCAGAACTTCGATGTCGAGATAGGAAACGTGATTGCAGACGAAGAGTGTCGGCATCACGGTCGAGCGCTGACCGTTTACCTTCACCTTGATGCCGAGAAGTACGCAGACCATGCGGTGATAGAGCACCGGCAGCCAGCGTACGACCGGCCTTATGCGCAACGCGAGCGCGACCAAATGAAACGGCAATGCGACGATGGTGAGCAGGAGATAGCTCACGAGCCGGAACACGCCTCGCAAAGGGGAACCAATCCACATCGCAGCGAGCGGTGCGTCAGTTGTGCTGGTCACGCATCCCGCGTTCGTAGTGGCGGATGTATTTCTCCGTCACCAGCTCGGTCTTCACGATGATGAAGACGTCGGTGCTGTTGAATTCGTGGTCGATCACCGCGCCATCGCCGACGAAACCACCGAGCCGCAGGTAACCCTTGATGAGCGGCGGGACCCGCGCCATTGCCTTGCGCGGATCGTAGGAGCCGGGCTCCAGCATATTCATGTTGATATAGCGGCTGTCGACGGCGCGCACGCGGACCTCCGGCGGCGCCAGATGATGGTGATACAGGTAGCTCAACGCCATAGCATGCTGGGTCGGATCGGTTCCCGGCAGGCTGGCGCAGCCGAACATCACCTGGATGTTATAGTGATAGGCGTAAAGGGCGATGCCCCGCCACAGCATCTGCATGGTCGCCGTGTTGCGCGCGTCCTTGGCGATGCAGGAGCGACCGAGCTCCAGAACCTCGCCCGGATAGTCGACCATCGGGCGAATGTCGTACTCCGACGCGGAATAGAAAGTACCGATTTGCGCGGCGGCGGAACGGCGGATCAGGCGGTAGGTGCCGACGATTCCCTCAGGCCCCTCGCCGCGACGGCGATCGAGCACCAGCAGGTGATCGCAAGCGATGTCGAACTTGTCGAAGTCGCGCTGTCTCGACGCCATCTCCGGCGTCGGCCGCGCCGCCATCTCCTCGTAGAAAATGCGATAGCGCAGCGCCTGCGCTGCATCGATTTCAGCAGCGCTCTGCGCCAAGCGGACTTCAAAGTCGCCAGCGACGACCTTTACTATCTCCGCATTGGAGACAGGCGGGCCGAGAAGCTCGGCTTCACTGTCAACGCGGTCAATGCGCATGTGTCATCCGCAAGGGAGCCGCCCCGATCATGAGCCCATTATCGAGGTGTCGCGGGCTCCGTCCACTCATTTTTGGCGGTCGGACTTGCTGTCCAGCGGGACGCCGTAAAGCTCGAGGCGGTGGCCGACCAAACGATAGCCTGCCTTTTCGGCGATCTTGCGCTGCAGCTCCTCGATCTCGTCATTGTGGAATTCCACGACCTTGCCGCTCTGGATGTCGATCAGATGGTCGTGGTGCTCGTCCGGTGTTTCTTCATAGCGCGCGCGACCGTCGCCGAAATCATGCTTGGCAAGAATGCCCGCTTCCTCGAAGAGCCGCACCGTCCGGTAGACCGTGGCGATCGAAATGTTGGGATCGATCGCCGTCGCCCGACGGTGCACCGCCTCCACATCGGGGTGATCCGATGATTCCGACAACACGCGCGCGATGATGCGGCGCTGGTCGGTCATCTTCAAGCCGCGCTCCGCGCAGAGAACTTCGAGTTTGGATTTCCGGTCAGACATGACGATCTACCCTACACTGACCTGAGTTCGCGGTATAGTTGGGGACATGTCCGACAAGCCCGTACAGGCAGACCATGACATCGACATTACCGGCGAGGTCTGCCCCATGACCTTCGTGCGCACCAAACTGCGCCTGGAACGCCTGAAATCCGGCGAAACCCTGAACGTCCGGCTGCGCGGCGAAGAGCCGTTGCGCAACGTCCCCCGCGCTGCGCGCGACGAAGGCCATACAATCCTCGGGATCGTGGCCGAAGGCGACGTCCATATTGTGACGATCCGGCGCCTTTGATCATTTGAGAGTGAGTCGCATGACAACGGCATCGGCCGGCGGACCGGCGGCACGCGCGTAATAGCCCTTGCGATGGCCGACGGCGACGAAGCCCACGGAATCGTAAAGGGCCCGTGCTGCCGGATTATCCATGCCGACCTCAAGGAATAGGGTTCGGGCACCCGCAAGCCGCACCTTGTCGATCACGGCCTCGAGCAACCGGCGGCCTGCCCCGTGACGGCGATGGCGTGGGTCTACGGCTACGGTCAGCAACTCTGCCTCATCGGCGGCAATCCGGCAGATTGCCATGCCGACATCGCCACTCTTCGCCGCGAGCAGGAATCCGGCCGTTCCCGGCGAGGCGAGAAGGCCGGCAATGTCCTGGCGCGTCCAGCCGCGCTCTCCCATCGGTTCGAACGCCTCGCGATGGAGGCGGGCGGCACGATCGAGATCGAGAGCCCCTAAAGGCCGCTGGACCGGCTCGTCGTCGTTCATTCGACCGTGCGGCGGGCGCCGTCGGGCAAGGTGATGTTGACTCCTCGCAGATAGAGAGGTCGCGGCATGCCTTCCTGGCTATTTCTTACGCGCCATGCCTCGACACCCTCGTGCAAGGCCAGACGAGCCAGCACGACGGGATCCGGGGCAGCGTCTTTCCCGATTGCATCGGTGCCGTTCGCCGTGAGGGCGGCGACCAGTGGGGCCACGTCGCAGCCGACGATCGTGCAGGCGCGGCCGGAGAGGCGGGCGACCAGATCCGCCGTCGACGTCGCGAAGGGCAACGCCTCGCCCTCTCCGAGGGCACAGAACCAATCTCCGAGATGCGTATCCACCGCTGCGACCGCCAGCCGTCCAGCCGACGGAGCCTGGGCGAGCAGAACCGATGTCGTGGGCACGCCCGCCAGCGGAACACCAAGCCCGACGGCAAGACCGCGCGCAGCCGCGAGGCCCACCCTCACGCCCGTAAAGCTGCCAGGCCCTGTCGTCACAGCGATCAGGTCGATTTCCTGCCGCGCGACGCCGGCACGCTCCAGAATTTCGCCGATTGCCGGCAGAAGCCGTGCCGCCTGGTCGCGGCCCTCCTCGCGTGCCGCGGCCACGCCGACTCCGTCGCGCACGATCGCCACGCTCTGGCCGCTGACGGCGCAATCGAAAGCAAGGACGGTGCTGGCGCCGCCCCGAGCGGCTGGGCAATCTGGGGTCATGAAACTCGACTTGGTTGCGATCGCCCCGCCCGACTTCGATGTCGACGTGACACTGGCCTATGCGACGGATGCAAATCTAACGGGACGTCCAGTCTACCGGAATGCCGAATGCTGGCTGCATCGGGAAGCTGCCGAGAAGCTTGCCACGGCAGTTGCGTTGGCCCGCGCCCTGGGACTTCGGCTGCGCATTTTCGACGCGCTGAGGCCAACAGAAGCGCAATGGGCCCTGTGGAATGCCCGTCCCGATCCGGAATTCCTGGCCGATCCGCGCCGCGGCTCGCCTCATTCACGCGGCGTCGCCGTCGATCTCACCCTGCTCGATGCGGAGGGCAAGGAACTCGACATGGGCACCGCCTTCGACGCCTTCACGCCGCTCTCGCACCATGCACGCACCGACGTGCCGGTCGAAGCGCAGCGCAACCGTCTCCTGCTGATGGGTCTCATGACCTCGGCAGGATGGGATTTCTACCGCAATGAATGGTGGCACTATCAGCTCTTCGATGCGCGACGGTATCCCCTGGTCAGCGATGCCGACCTGCCGCGACCGATGATGTGATGCGCCCGCGCTCGACCTAGAAGCTCGACAGCTTCGCCCGGTCGAAGTCGCTGAGTTCGTTCTCGCGCATGATCTGGCGCACGAACTGCACGTAGCCCTGACCGCGCTCGGAGTAACGCAGCAAGGTGCCGATCAGGCGAAAGCCGTCCGGATGCTCGGCACGCTCGCGCATGGCCGCGCGTTCGGCGCGGAAGCTAGCATAGGCCGGATGCGTATTGAGATTGATGACATAGGCATCGGTTGCCTCGCCGACATCGGCGAACGGCTGAGGCATGCCTGCCCCCGGCTTCCACGGAACATCGACGCTGTGACGGCCGTTGACCTGGATCTGGCCGTACAGCGCGTTGCCGTTGCGAGCGGCAAAGGAGGTGCCCCAGCCCGATTCGACGCCGGCCTGCGCGATTGCCATCGACGGCGGCACGATGTCGACGCGGCGCACCAGCTCGTCGATCCTGTCGATCGTCGTATCGTAACGGTCGGCCAGGTCGTCGAGCCAGATGCGCTCAATGGCAGTCAGCATGCGCGGGTCGCTGGCGAGCTTGTTGCGCAGGTAGAGGAGTTGCTCGCGGTCGGCGAGCACACGCTGATTGGCTTCGAGGATGACCGGCAGCAACGCCGTGATGAACAGCATCTTGCGCTCGACACCGTCTTTGGCGCTGAGGTCGCCTGGAACACGGTCCACCTTGAGCGGCGGCACAGGCTCGCCCTGGCGAATGTCCGTCAACGTATAGGCGACGTCGCGGAAGAAGCCGGCCAGCTCGTCGGCCGAGCGCGGGCTGATCGCACGGACCTGGACCTGCCGGCGAACGGCGTTGCCGGGCGCCGCAAAGCGGCCGTGGCCGCCGGAGGTGCCGATCGCGGAATCACGCGGGGAGCGCGCCGTCGTCTCATCGGCTTCGCTCATTTCATGGCGCACGAACATCAGCGAACCCGGCTCGGCATTCACGGCCAGAAACGCCGGCTCGCCGAGAGGCTGCGCATGTGCAGAATTCACGGTCACAAAGGAGAGGTAAGACGCCACATCGATCGACGGAGCGGGTTCGTAGAAACCCACGCCTGCCGTAAACATCGCCGCCCAAGCGGCAGGAAAAGCATACTTGCGCCCGCATTGCAGTGCAGGCCGAACAGTCAATCGCATTGCCACACTCTTCGTTTCGTTTTCGAACGAACGACAGATCGCGCGGCCGCCCACCCGGCCGCGAACCCCTCCTACGCTTACGCTTAGATTGGAAGGCGACCCGCTACTGGGCCGCCTGCACTTCCACAACTTCTGGCACGTAGTGCTTCAGAAGATTCTCGATCCCCATCTTCAGCGTGGCCGTCGAGCTCGGGCAGCCCGAGCAGGAACCCTGCATGTGCAGGTAGACAATGCCATCGCGGAAGTCGTGAAAGACGATATCGCCGCCATCCTGAGCCACGGCGGGCCGGACGCGGGTATCGAGCAGCTCCTTGATCTGGGCGACGACTTCGTCGTCGTCGGCAGAGACGGACTCTGCCTGTTCTTCGGCGATCACCGGCTCGCCTGAAGTGTAGTGCTCCATGATGCCGCCGAGGATCGACGGCTTGAGAATCTGCCAGTCCTGATCGGCCGTCTTGGTGACGGTCACGAAATCGGAACCGAAAAATACGCGCTCGACGCCTTCCACCGCGAACAACCGCTTGGCGAGCGGCGACGGCGCAGCAGCGTCGGCATTGGCAAAGTCTGCCGTACCCTTCTCCATGACCACCCGGCCCGGGAGAAACTTCAGGGTCGACGGGTTTGGCGTCTGCTCGGTCTGGATGAACAAACCTACCTCCGTATCGAGCGCTCGCGGGGATCCGCTTCGCGTCGCTCTGGCTGGGAGCAGGACGTCTCCGCTCCCCATTCGATGTCGTTGGACGTAGGAACCGCCAACAAGTCGATCAAGACGATTCTTCGAAACAATTGTATAAATATTATGGAATATACACTTATTGTTAATATTTAACAATTACTTAGACGCTTGAAATCTGGATGCAACCATAAGCCGCCAAACGGATACAAAAGCGAGCGAGGCGCAGATCGCCGCAGATTTCGCGGCCAAACATGACGCATGAGTCATGAATGCATCAAGAAATGGCGTCGATCTCCGCTTCGGTGAGCGCACCGGGAACGATGGTGAGCGGGATGCGGAGCTGCCCGCCGAGCTTGCCGGTGAACGCGGTGACGAGCGGTCCCGGACCTTCGACGCCGGAAGCGCTGCCCAGCACCAGGACGGAGATCGACTTGTCCTCGGCCAAAAGTTTAGCGAGCTCGTCGCGGCTCTTGCCTTCGCGGATGTAGATCGACGGCGGCTGCCCGGTGAGCGAGACGGCGATATCGGCATGCTTCGCCACCACGAGTTCGGCCTGCTGACGCGCTTCCTCGCGCATCAGTTCGACCACGGCTCCCCACTGTTGGGCCTCCGGCGGATCCATGACGTAAAGCATGGCGACGCGGCCACCCGTGCGCTTGGCGCGACGGCAGGCGTAGCGCAGCGCATTGCGCATTTCCGGGCTTTCGTCGACGACGACGAGGAAGACGCGCTCGTCGGTCCTGGCCTGCACGCTCATGATCCGCTTCCCCCCAGTTAAGACGTCGTACGATCAGAGGCGCCGCACGATGGCTCCGCCGATCCATCCGGCGAGCAGCGCCATCAGGATCGCGCCGAGGCCGTAGAGCGGCCCCTCGTGGGCCGACCAGCCGGCAAGCTGGGCGCTGAAGCCGACCTTGCCCACCGGCAAGGGTCGCGACACGGCGGCCACGATCTTGCCCTCGCGCAGCAGATACGCCTTTACCTCGTAAATGCCCTCCGGCAGCCGCGATGGAAACGGCAGGTCGACACGAAACAGCCGTCCGGCCTGCACTGTCACCTGACCAATCGCCGCGGGATAGAGCCCCTCCTGCCGCTTCACCTCGACCAGGCCGGACCGGAATTTCGCCAGTTCGGCAGCGTCGCGCGGAGTCGCCGGCTTGATGGTCGAGAGCCGATCTTCCAGCGACAGGATCTCGCCGCCGGCCCCACGTGCCAGAAGGCGCTGCAGCGGCTGGCTGGCAGCGATGGCGTAATAGGCCGGAACGTCATCGAAAGACTGCCGGCCGGTGTTCAGCCACAGACCCAGCACGCGCTGCTTGCGCATCACCGTCTCGCGCGCCGCCGGCCCCTGCACAACCACCACGATCTCACCCGGCGGATCGAACATGCCGAACATCAGGATGCTCTCGCCCTGGAAGGCCGACGTGATCGACACGCGGGCGAGCGAAAGATCGACGATCAGCTCCGGCGTCGTGGGCTCGGTCGGCACAGATGGCGGCGCACTGCCGTCCGGCGGTCCGCCCATCGGCGGCAGAGCGGCCGGCGGCGACTCGACGCGCTGAGCAAATACCGGCGCCGCAAGAGCTGCCGGCAGGGCTATCAGCAAAGCCCAAAGGGCGAGCCGTCGGCCGGTCACGGCAACACCTCGCGCGCGCTGAGCGAATAGATCGAGCTCGGCGTCTGCAGAAGCTCGGTCAGCAGTTCGGCAGCCACCGCCAGGATCAGGACCGCCATGAGCCCGCGCAGCGCCACGCCCGGCAGCTTGGCCGCGAGCCGCGAGCCGACCGGCGCGCCGACAACGCCGCCCAGGATCAGCAGCAGCGCCAGCACCACGTCGACGGTGCCGTTGGTCGCCGCCTGCAGGAAGGTGACGTTGGCTGCCACGAACAGGATCTGGAAGTTGGATGTGCCGATCACGACCGAGGTCGGCATGCCGAGCAGGTAGATCATGGCCGGGACCAGCACGAAGCCGCCACCCACGCCCAGAATCGCCGACAGGATGCCGATCAAGAAGCCCAGACCGAGAGGCAGCAGCGCGCTGATGTAGAGCTTCGACTTGTAGAAGCGCAGCTTCAGCGGCAAGCGATGCACGAGATAGTGGGTGTGCAGCTTGCCGCGCGGCGCCTCGGGATTGCGCCGACGCCTGAGATAGGTCCGCAGGCTCTCGGCGAGCATCAGGAGACCGATCGACGACAGCATCACGACGTAGAGAACCGCGATGACGAAATCGATCTGGCCGATCCGCTTCAAGTAAGTGAACAGCGATACGCCGGCCGATGAACCGATCATACCCCCCAGCAACAGCACCAGCCCCATGCGCAGGTCGACGTTGCCGCGCCGCCACTGCACCTGCAGCGAGGAAACCGAGTTGGCGATCACCTGGTTGGCCTGGCTGGCGACGGCAACCGCCGGCGGGATTCCGACGAAGATCAGCAGCGGCGTCGCAAGAAATCCGCCGCCGACGCCGAACATGCCGGCCAGCAGCCCAGCCGCAGCCCCCAGGCCGAGCAGGATGAACACGTTCATCGACTGCTCGGCAATGGGCAGATAGATCTCCACTCTGGCGCCTACTTCAGAAGGATGTTGCTGATTTCACGCAATTGCGTGCGTGCCCGCAGCAGATAGAAGCCCTGCGCGAGGAGATGGTTGGGGATCAGGAGCGCGTCGGGGTAGCCGTTCCAGACGACCCAAGGGTCGAGCTGAGCCGCCACCCGGAAGGTTTCCACCGTGCCGTTCCACGCGTTGGTGAGCTCACGGTCGCGAATGACGTTCTGGAAGTCGACGCCAAGATCGCGCAGCAGCAGATAGTAGGCGTAGATGCGGCCCTTGTTGAAATAGAAGATGTCGTCGCAGTTCGCATCGAACAGATCGCCGGCCCTTTCGATGACGTGCTGGTCGATCGTCGCAGAGTCCGAGCCTATGTCGTTGGCGATCCTGTCGAGGAGGGCCTGGAGATTGTCGGCACGGCGCTCGAAGATGGCCTGCCCCGACCCGAGGCGCTTGTTGTAGGCCATGAGCTTGTCGCGGCCGGCACGATACTTCTGCGCCGACGTCGTCGACGGTAGCAGCGAGACGCTGGGCTGCCACAGCCAGATATTGGGCTGTTCGTTCAGGAAGCCACGCGCCTGCTCGAGGTCGCGATCGGTCTGGCTGGAGCCACGCGTACGGCCGAGCTGGTCCATCAGCTCGGTGCTGAAGCGGCCCAGTGCCGACATGATGCCACGTTGGAAGTTCGGCATGTTGTCGAGCAGGCCGGCCGGCGTGAAGAACGGCATCATCGGCGTCCACGTGTGAACATCGACCTCGCGCGTCACGAGATCCGCCGCGGTCGCCACGGCGCGGCTTTCGCCAGGCGCAACCCCGCGCGCCGCAAACTGCGGATCGTCGTCGATATCCTCAGTCACGATAGCGCCAATCGGATAGTAGAGCAGGACCAGGACGACCAGAACGCGCCAGGTCCAGCCCCATATCGATCTGCGGCCTGCAGGTGCCGCCGCCGCCGAAGTCGCAGACCGTCCCGGACGCCATGACTTCACGCGTTCCCAGGTCCGCTGCCGCCAGGAAGGCGCTGCCGGTTGCGGTGCGCCGTAGTCCGGTTCGAATGTCATGGCCCACCTTACCATTCGACTCGTGACGAAACAGGGGCGCTGCCTGCTAGAGTGCATGTTTGTCTGCTGATGGAAGTTTGCAGGGAGTTTTGCGACATGGCGCTCGATCCGGAATCACAGCGGCTGATCGATCTGATGGTGGCGGCGAACCGTCCGGCGTGGAACACGCTGAGCCCGCAGGACGCACGCGCGCAATATCTCGCCCTGCGCCCCGCCGCGCAGGGACCGCGTCCGGCCGAGGTGAAAGTGGTCGACAGCACCATTCCTGGACCCGCGGGCGAGCTGCCCGTGCGCATCTATCGGCCGACTTCGGCGCCCGCCGACGCCAAGCTGCCGGCTCTGGTCTACGCCCACGGAGGCGGCTGGGTGTTCGGCAACCTCGACAGCCACGACGTGCTTTGCGCCCAGCTCGCGATCGAAGCCGGCATCGTGGTCTTCCATATCGACTATCGCCTGGCGCCCGAAGCGCGTTTCCCCGGCGCGTTCGAGGACGTCGTGGCTGGACTGAAGTGGGTGGGAGCCAATGGCGAGTCGGTCGGCATCGACACCTCGCGCCTCGCGATCGGCGGTGATAGCGCCGGTGGCAACCTCGCTGCCGCAGTGTCGATCTGGGCACGCGACAATGGCGGACCGAAGCTGCGCCTGCAGCTCCTCGCCTATCCCGTGACCGACGCGGTCGCCCGCTCCGAATCCTACCGCCGATACGAGGACGGCTACGGCCTCAATGCCGTGACCATGGAATGGTTCTTCGACCACTACACCCCCGACAAGGCGACCCGCAGCGACTGGCGCGTTTCGCCGATCCGAGCCGCCTCGCTCGCCGGGCTGCCGCCGGCGCTGGTGGTCACGGCGGGCTACGACCCGCTGCGCGACGAAGGCCGGGCCTATGCGTTCCGCCTGCATCAGGAAGGCACTCAGGCCGACCTCGTGGAGTTCGGCGGCATGCTGCACGGCTTCCTGAGCTCACCCATGCTGCTGCACGGCGCACGTCGCGGAACGACGCTCTGTGCGGCGGCGTTGCGCGAAGCCCTGGTGCTGCGCGACCAGTGAGGATCCCGGCGTGAGCGCAACCGCCGCGCCGAACCCTACACCTGGCGCCGCCCCTGTCGGCATGGCGCTGCCGGGGCTGGTGATCGCCATCGGCATGATCGGCGACACGCTGCTCTATGCCGTGTTGCCGCTCTACCACGACCAGTTCGGGCTGAGCCTGGCGATGGTCGGCGTGCTGCTGTCGCTCAATCGCTGGATTCGCCTGTTCGCCAACTCCGCCGTCGCGCATCTCGGCGAACGCATCGGCCCGCACGCCTTGATGATCGCCGCCGCGGTCGGCTCAGCCGTCTCGACGGCGACCTACGGTCTGGTCGAGGACGCGACCGCCCAGATTTTCGCCCGCATCCTCTGGGGCATCTCCTATGCCTCGCTCAATCTCGCCACCCTGGCCTATGCGGTGAGCGACCGCGCCAACGCCGGCAAGCGGGTCGGTGCCAGCCGCGCCGCCATCGGCCTCGTGCAGGCAGCTTCGCTGGTCGGCGGCGCCTGGATCGTGCTGCAACTCGATGCCCGTTCGGTCTTCGTGATCTACGGTGGGCTGACTTTGATCTCGCTCGCGGCTGCGCTGATGCTGCCGCGCCTGCCGCCCGAACCCGTCGTCAAGCGGGGCTTCAGGCTGCCCGTCCCGCACCGGCTGGAAGTCTGGGGCTTCGTGATGGGTTTCTCAGGCGATGGTGTGTTCCTCCTCACCCTCGCCTTCCTGATGAAGGACTCGATCACCTCGGTGGCGGCCATCATGGCGACGGCAATGCTGCTGGCACTGCGCTGGCTGGTCGAGGTCACGACGGGACCGATCGGCGGCTGGATCGGCGACCGCTTCGGAGCGCAGCGCATCTCGATCGCCAATGCCGCTCTTCTTGTCGGTGGCTTCGTGCTGATCGCCGCCGATCACGAACTGCTGGGCGCCCTGCTGATCGTCATGACGCGCGGCATGTTCAACACGCTGATCCCCGTGCTGGTGATCGAGCGCGGCCAGGGCAGCGTGCTCTCCAGTCAGGCGAGCTATTCGACCTGGCGCGACTTCGGCGCCGCCGTCGGCCCGCTCACGGCGCCCTGGCTGTTCCTCAACGTGCCGCAGACGCCGCTCTACGCGGCGCTCGCTTTGGCCTTGGGAACCGCTGCTTATTTCTGCCTGGTCAGGCGTTAGCGGAACGTATCCTTGCGCTGACGCACTTCGGCGAACACCGCAACCGGATCGCCGCCGGCCATGCCGACTGCCGCCTGCACCGCCGGCACATCGGCCCGCAGAAACGGGTTGGTGGCCTTCTCCTCGCCGAGGAGCGACGGCACGGTGGCCTCGCCCTTGGCCCGTGCCGCATCGATGGCGGCGGACCGCTCGATCAGCTTCCTATTGTCGCGTTCGACCGTCACGGCGAAACGCGCATTCGACTGCGTATACTCGTGGGCGCAGTAGACGCGCATGTCGTCAGGCAGCGCACGCAGGCGGCTGAGCGACGTCCAGAACTGCTGGGGCGTGCCTTCGAACATACGTCCGCAACCCAGCGCAAACAGCGTATCCCCGCAAAACAGGGCTTTCTGCTCCCGGAAGGCATAGGCGATGTGGCCGCTGGTATGGCCGGGCACGAAGAAGATCTCCGCCTCGGCCTCGCCGAAACGATAGCGGTCGCCGTCGTCGACCTCGACGTCGATGCCCGGAATGCGTGCGCGGTCCTGCCGCGGACCGACAATGGTGCAGCCCGTCGCCTTCTTGATCTCCAGGTTGCCGCCAACATGGTCGCCATGATGGTGCGTGTTCAGGATATGGGTGATCTTCCAGCGGCGCTTTTCGGCCTCGGCCAGGATCGGCCCGGCCACGGCAGGGTCGACGACGCCGACCGCCCCGCTCTGCGGCTCGCGCATCAACCACACGTAATTGTCGCTCAGGACCGGGATACGGACGATGTCTAGGGTGGTGCTCATGGTGTGCAACGCTAGCAGAGCTGTGATGCGCCGGCCATCGCCGGGCCATGGCAGCAGGGGCGCGAATTCTGCTAGGATTGCCATATGTGGAACGACGTCCTCGACCTTGAGGAATTCTACAGCAGCACCCTGGGCCAGATGACGGCCCGGCTGCTGCGCGCGCGGCTGCGTGACGTATGGCCAAACGTGCGCGGCGAGGCGGTCTTGGGACTGGGCTACGCCACGCCGCTGCTGCGTCCGTTCGTCGAAGAAGCCAGCCGCACCATGGCCTTCATGCCGGCCCAGCAGGGTGTCGCGCGCTGGCCGCGCGAGGGCCGCAACCACGCCACCCTGGTCGACGAACTCGACCTGCCTTTGCCCGACCGCTCCGTAGACCGCGTACTGCTGGTCCACGCCGTCGAATGCACCGAGCAGCTCCGCCCGATGCTGCGCGAGATCTGGCGCGTCATGTCCGACGGCGGCCGCATGATCGTCGTGGCCCCGACGCGCGCCGGCTTCTGGTCTCAGGTCGACCGCTCGCCCTTCTATCAGGGCCACCCCTATTCGACAGGTCAGCTCGCCGCCCTCCTGCGCGCCAACATGTTCGCCCCGCTGCGCCAGGCGCGCGCGCTTTATATGCCGCCCACCAATTCGCGACTGCTCATGCGCATGGCGCCGGCCGTCGAGCGCTTCGGCCAGCGCTGGCTCGGCCGCTTTGCCGGGGTGAGCGTCATCGAATCCGGCAAGCAGCTCTATGCCGGTATTGCGGAGCGGGCACATTCGCCCGAGCTCGCCGTCGTCCGGCCGAAGCTGCGGATCGCCAGCTCGCGCGATACGCAAGCCGCGCGCAACTCCAAGGACGGCGAAGCCCCCGCCTCCTGACCCCACCTCTTCATCTCCGGATCGACAGCATGACTTTCTCTCCGCGCGTCATCGCGCTGCTCGGGTTTGGCGAGGCGGGTTCGGCTATTGCCCAGGGCCTTTGTGCCGAAGGCGGCTGGCGCGGTACGGCCAAGCCGGGCGACAATGCCCCGCGCCGCCTGATCGCCATCGACACCGCCCTCGACAAGGACGCGCGCGGCACGACGCTGGGCAAGGCGGCCCGTGCCCTCGATGTCGCAATCTCCGGCAGCTACACCGAGGCGCTTAGCGAAGCCGACCTCGTGATCTGCGCCGTACAGGGCGAGCATGCGCTCGAAGCCGCCGCCGCTGCTGCCCCACTCCTCAAGAAGGGCGCGCACTTCCTCGATCTCTGCACCGTCACCGGCAAGATGTCCGACGAGGATCGCGCCGAGATCGAAAAGGGTGCAGGACACTACATCGACGTCGCCGTGATGGGCGGCTTCTTCAAACAGGGCATCAAGGCGCCGATGCTGGTCGCAGGCGAAGATGCCGAGCAGGCCGTCGCGTGGATGAACGCCAATGGCTTCGAGACGAAGCTGCTGGGCCTCAAGCCCGGTAGCGCCTCCTCGGTGAAGATGCTGCGCAGCACGCTGATCAAGGGGGTCGAGGCGCTGGGCGTCGAAGCGCTGGTGACGGCCAAGCGCCAGGGCATCTTGGAAGAAGTGCTGGGCTGCCTCTCCGATGCCGACCAGATGCCGTTCCGCGACTACATCGCCATGCTGGTGCAGACGCACATAGTGCATGCCCATCGCCGCTGGGAAGAGATGGGCCTCGTGGCGAAGACCCTGCGCGAGACCGGCGTCGATCCGCTGATGACCGAAGCCATCGAACGCAGCCACCGGCGCACGGTCGATGCCGGGATCGCACCCGCCAATGGCCAGGTGCCGAGCCTCGACGATGCGCTGACCATTCTTTCCGAGAAGGTGATCCGTGGCGTCTGATGTCTTCGACCGGCTCGTCGCGCTCCTGAACGATGCCAAGGCGAAGTTCCGCGTCATCGAGCACGAAGCGGAAGGAAAGTCCGAGCTGATCAGCGCCATCCGCGGCAATCGCCCCGACCAAGCCGCCAAGGCGATGGTCCTCGATGTGCGCGGCGGCGGCGGCGGCCGGCGTCACGTGCTGGCGATCCTGCCGGGCAATCGCAAGCTCGACTTCAACGCCGTGGCGACGCTCTTCGAGGCGCGCAAATGCGGCTTCGCCTCGCCCGACACGGCGCAGGAGCTGACGGGCTGCGTGATGGGCGCAGTGCCGCCTTTTGGACTGAACCCGGACCTCGCAGTCGTGGTCGAGGAAGACCTGCTTGCCAACGAGACGCTGTTCTTCAACGCCGGCCGGCTCGACCGCTCGATGGAGCTCGACACGAAGGACTGGATCGCGGCGGCCCAGCCGCGCATCGCGCGGATCGCCGCGCGTGGCTGACGGCACAGGGGCGGAGTGGCGCTTCGCCCCGGCAAAGGAGGCCGATTTCGAGCCGCTGCTGGCGATCCGCATCGACGTCATGCGCGAGCATCTGGAGCGCGTCTTCCGTTACGAGCCCTCGCGCGCCCGGCGGATCTTCCGCAGGCATTTCGATGAGCCGGGCCTGCGCCTGATCCTGATCGGCGACACGCTGGCCGGTTGCGTCGCTTTCCGGCCCGGCAACGACGCCATCGTAATCGACTCCTTCTACCTCGACCGTCGTTTCCAGAATCGCAGGCTTGGCGCGACGATCCTGAAAGTGCTGCTGGCCGAGGCCGACGCACTGGCCAAGCCGGTGCATCTCGACGTGCTGCAGGACAGTCCCGCCGACCGCTTCTACGAACGCCATGGCTTCCGGAAGATCAAAGAAGACGAGATCGAGCGCACCTACGAACGGCCCGTGCCAAAGGCGACCTGGTAACCAGGCGGTAGGCTGGACGGACCTGCGCCGAGGCACCATCTTCCGAAGCAGCGCTGTTTCGTTGCGGATGAGTGCCATGGCCGACCCGTCTCGTCTCCATTTCGACGCCGCCGATCTCGCGGCCTATCTCGACCGCATCGGCTACTCGGGGCCAGTGGCTCCCGACCTTCCGACGCTGCGCGCCCTGCACGCGCATCATGTGGCCGCGATCGCCTTCGAGAATATCGATCCGATGGTTCGCCGCACCCCCGACCTGTCGGCGCGCGGGCTGATGGCAAAGCTCGTCCATGGCGGGCGCGGCGGCTATTGCTACGAACAGAACGGGCTCTATCTCGGCATGCTGCAGCAGATCGGCTTCGCGGCGCATGGGCTGATGGGACGGGTGCGTTGGGGTGCCCCTGCCGACACCGTCGCGCCGCGCAGCCACATGATGATCCATGTGACCTTGCCCGACGGCCCCTACCTCACCGATGCAGGCTTCGGCGGCATGACGCCGACAGGTCCGTTGAAATTCGAGGCCGATATCGTTCAGGAAACGCCGCACGAGCCATTCCGGCTGTTGCGGGACGGCAGCGACTGGCTGCTGCAGGCCGAGGTCGCCGGCACCTGGAGCGATGTCTATCGGTTCGATCTCAATCCGCAGATCCCGATCGACTACAAGGCCAGCAACTACTATCTCGCCAACAGCGACGATTCCTTCTTTACCCAGGGTGTCATCGCGGCGCGTCACGTGGCGGGGCAGCGCATGGCGCTGGGCAACCACAGCTTCACGATCTACCCGACCGGCAAGGCCCCGCAACGGCGAACGCTGAAGGATGCCGCCGAAATCTGCGACACGCTGGAGACGGAATTCGGCATCCGTCTGTCCGATCGGGATGCCCTGATCGCACGGATCGAGGCGAAGAAGACCTAGTCCCGGCGCAGCATGAACACCGCCTGCTCGCCGATCAGGTTGGCCAGCAGCGGCGGCATCTGGATGCGGCGGCTCTTGCTGTTCAGCACGATCGCCCGTTCGATGCGCACGCCCATGTCGCGGCAGAGCGCACGGAAATCGTCGATGCTGCAGAGATGGATGTTGGGCGTGTCGTACCACTTGTAGGGCAGCGACGGCGTCTCGGGCATGCGCCCGCCGAACACCATCCGCAGGCGGACCTGCCAGTGGGCGAAGTTGGGGAACGACACGATGGCACGCTTGCCGACCCGCAGCATCTGGCGCAGCACTTCGCGCGGCTCGCGTGTGGCCTGCAGGGTCTGGCTCAGGATCACGTAGTCGAAGGCATCGTCGGGATAGTCGCGCAGGGCGGCGTCGGCGTCGCCCTGAATTACCGATAGGCCGTTGGCGACGCAGGCGTTCACGCCCGCCTGGCTCAATTCCATGCCGCGCGCATCGACGCGCTTGAAGTTCACCAGGTAGGCCAGCAGCGAACCGTCGCCACAGCCGACGTCGAGCGCACGCGTGCCCGGCTCGACCATGTCGGCAATGAGCTGGAGGTCGACGCGAATGGTGGCGGTCACGACACGGCACCGAGGCCGCGCACGGCGGCCGCGCCCTTGAGAAAGCCCGACAGGGTGCGGAACATCTCCGGCTCGTCGAGCAGGAAAGCGTCATGGCCCTTGTCGCTCTCGACCTCGACGAACGACACGTTGGCCGCGGCCGCATTCAACGCATGCACGACTTCCCGGCTCTCGCGCGTCGGGAACAGCCAGTCGCTGGTGAATGACATCAGGCAGAAGCGCGTCGGCGTGCCCTTGAAGGCATTGGCCAGCACACCGCCGTGCGCGCCCGCGAGATCGAAATAGTCCATGGCGCGCGTGATGTAGAGGTAGGAGTTGGCGTCGAAGCGATCAACGAAGGTCGAGCCCTGGTGGCGCAGATAGCTCTCCACCTGGAAGTCGGCGTCGAAGCTGAAGCCCAGCACGTTGCGGTTCTGCAGTGCGCGTCCGAACTTGCGCTGCAACGCCTGCTCCGAAAGATAGGTGATGTGCGCGGTCATGCGCGCCACCGCGAGGCCGCGCGCCGGCACAGTCTGATGCAGGCGATAATCGCCGCCCTTCCATTCCGGATCGGCCATGATCGCCTGGCGGCCGACCTCGTGGAACGCGATGTTCTGCGCTGAATGATGCGCGGCGCAGGCAATCGGCACCGCCGAGAAGACCCGCTTGGGATAGGTCGCGGCCCATTCGAGCACCTGCATGCCGCCCATCGAGCCGCCGATGACGCAGAACAGGTCCGGAATGCCGAGATGATCGAGCAATGCCGCCTGCGCCCGCACCATGTCGCCGATGGTCACGACCGGAAAGCGCAGGTTCCAGGGCTCTCCGGTCGCCGGATCGCGCGCCAGCGGCCCGGTCGTGCCCATGCAATGGCCCAGCACGTTGACGCAGATGATGTAGTAGCGCGCCGGATCGAGCACCTTGCCGGGCCCGACCAGACTGTCCCACCAGCCTTCCTTGCCGGTCACGGGATGCCGCTCGGCCACGAACTGGTCGCAGGTCAGCGGGTGGCAGATCAGGACGGCGTTGCTCTTGGCGGCATTCAGGGTGCCGTAGGTCTGGTAGGCGACCCGGTAGGGGCCGAGATCGACCCCGCAGTCGAGCCGAAGCGGATGCTCCGCACCCAGAACCGCGTGGCGGCACTGGGCAAGCGCCTTGCGCTCGGCATCGGTCAGATCGTCCAGCACATGCCCTCTCTACCGGCCCGCATATACGGAAAGGCCCACGAAAAAGCCCCCGACCGGAAGGACGGGGGCTTTTTCGAGCACTCCGACCTTTTAGCGGTGTTTAACGTGGCCGCAAGCCGGTCGGCTCAAATTCCACAGCAGAAGCCTATACGTACCCTGACGGCTTCGCGCAAGCGCCTTGCATTTGTTTGGCTTTACGCCGGCAGCCGGAACGTAGTATCGCCGCTGCGCACAGGAACAACCGACAGTATGGACGCCTCCACCCTCGACAATCTACGACTGGAAATCGACGCCATCGATGGTGAATTGCACGGCCTGATTCGCCGCCGTGCGGCCCTCGTCGGAGAGATCTCGGCCGCCAAGCCGGCCGGTGGCCTGGCCTTGCGGCCCGGGCGCGAAGCCCAGGTCATGCGTCAGCGGCTGGCCGCGCACGAAGGTGGGTTCCCGCCGACGGCGGTTTATCGCATGTGGCGCGAGATGGTGAGCTCCTTCACCCTGATGCAGACACCGGGACTGAAGATTGCTATCTGCCGGCCTGCAAACCAGCCGGGCTATTGGGACCTCGCGCGCGATCATTTCGGCTGTCAGATCCCGTTCGTCGCCCACGACACGCCTGCCCAGGTGCTGGCCGCGGTACGTGCCAGCCCGACGACGCTTGGCGTCGTGCCGGCCCCGATCGAAGCCGATACCGCACCGTGGTGGCCGCTGCTCGCCAGCGGCGAGCCGACGCTGCCCAACGTGGTAGCGCGGCTGCCTTTCCTTGCCATGCCCAATGCACGGGCGCGCGGCATCTCCGCTTTCGTCTTGGCCCGCATCGAGCCGGAACCCAGCGGCGACGATCGCGCCCTGATCTCGATCGAAGCCAAGAACGGTCTCAGCCGTGATCGTATTGCGGGCGCCGTGGCCAAGGTCGGGCTGCCGCCTTTCACTTCAGCGCTGGACCAGATTGTAGCCGGCGTGCATCACTATCTCGTCGAACTGCCGGGCGTGATCGCCGACGACGACCAGCGCCTGCGCGATCTCGGAGCGGCATTGGGCCTCGAAAACGGTCTTGTTGCGGTGCTCGGCGCCTACGCCGTTCCGGCCGATATCCGGCTGTAACCTGAACCATTACGGGAGACTGCCATGAGCGCGCTCACCCCGCGTCCGGGCATCATGAAGATTGCGCCCTATGTGCCGGGCAAGGACTCTGTCGAGGGTAAAGAGACCATCGCCAAGCTCTCGTCCAACGAGGGCGCGCTGGGCCCGTCGCCGAAGGCGATGGCGGCCTACGCCAAGATGGCGAGCGAACTGCACCGCTATCCCGACGGAAACACGGAGAAGCTGCGTACCGCGATCGGCCGTCACTACGGGCTGGATGCTGCGCGCATCGTCTGCGGCGCCGGCTCCGACGAGCTTCTGAACCTGCTGGTGCGTGCCTACTGTGGGCCGGGCGACGAGCTTCTTTACAGTCAGTACGGCTTCCTGATGTATCCCATCAACGCGCTGGGCGTCGGGGCGACGCCGGTAGCCGCGCCGGAGAAGGACTATCGCGCCGATGTCGATGCGATGTTGGCCAAGGTGACGAACAAGACGCGCATCGTCTGCCTCGCCAACCCGAACAACCCGACTGGCACTTACATCACCAAGGACGATGTTCGCCGCCTGCATGCCGGCCTGCCGAAGAATGTGCTGCTGGTGATCGATGCGGCCTATGCCGAGTATGTCAGCCGCAACGACTATGAGTCGGGCGTCGAGCTGGTCGACCAGGCCGAGAACGTCGTGATGACGCGCACCTTCTCCAAGATTTACGGACTGGGCGGACTGCGCCTCGGCTGGATGTACGGGCCCGCCGGCATCGTCGACGTGATGAGCCGGCTGCGTCAGCCGTTCAACGTCAACCTGGCGGCACAGGCCGCGGGTGTCGCGGCGATGGAAGACATCGCCCACACCGACGCCAGCCGCACCAACAACGATATCTGGCTACCCTGGCTCAGCGCTGAACTGACGAAGCTCGGCCTCAAGCCGCTTCCCAGCGTCGGCAACTTCCTGCTGGTCGGCTTCGGCTCCAAGGAGCGCGCCGCCGCGGCCAACGACTGGCTGATGAACGACGGGCTGATCCCGCGCATGGTCGCGGGCTACGGCCTGCCCGAACATCTGCGCATCACCATCGGCAACGAGACCGAAGTGAAAGCCGTCGCCGCCTCGCTCACCCGCTTCGTCGCCGCCAAATGACGACGCCAGCAACCGTGGCGCCGATATTCGACAAGATCGCGCTGATCGGCATTGGCCTGATCGGCGGCTCCATCGCTCTGGAAGCGCGCAAGCGTGGTCTGGCCAGGAGCATCGTTGCCGCCACGCGCAGCCCGGAAACCGCGGCTGTCGCCAACAAGCTGAAGCTCGCCGACCACTGCGGCACCGACCTTGCGGCAGCCTGCAAGGATGCCGACCTGGTCATCATCTGCACGCCGGTCGGCGCCTGCGGGCCGGCCACCCAGGCGATCGCATCGAGCCTGAAGCCAGGCTGCATCGTGTCGGATGTCGGCTCGGTCAAGCAGACCGTTATCGCCGACATGGCGCCGCATATTCCGAAGGGCGTGCATTTCGTACCGGCCCATCCCGTGGCCGGCACGGAGAATTCCGGCCCCGAGGCTGCGCTGCTCGACCTGTTCGAGGGCCGCTGGTGCATCCTGACGCCGCTGCCCGACAGCAATGCAGAAGCAGTTTCCAAGCTCGAAGCCTTCTGGAAGGGACTGGGCAGCCAGGTCGAGCGGATCGACCCCAAGGACCACGACCGCATCCTGGCCATCACCTCGCACCTGCCCCACCTGATCGCCTACACGATCGTGGGCACGGCCGACGACCTCGGCGGCCATCTCAACAGCGAAGTGCTGAAGTTCGCCGCCGGCGGCTTTCGTGATTTCACGCGCATCGCCGCCTCCGATCCCACGATGTGGCGCGACGTGTTCATGAACAATCGCGAAGCCGTTCTCGAAGTGCTGCAGCGCTTCCAGGAAGATCTCTTCTACCTGCAGCGCGCCATCCGCTGGGGCGAAGGCGACAAGCTGTTCGACCTGTTCACGCGCACGCGCGAAATTCGCCGCGCCCTGATTCATCTCCATCAGGCGTGAGTGCAGCCAAGCCTCGCTGGGTCTTCGGCTACGGCTCGCTGATGTGGAATCCGGGCTTTGCCACGCCCGAAACCCAGCCCGCCCGCCTGCAGGGGTGGCACCGCGCCTTTTGCATCTATTCCGAGCACTATCGCGGAACGCCCAAACAACCGGGGCTGATCCTGGGACTGCTCCCAGGCGGCGCTTGTCGTGGCCTAGCTCATCGCCTTCCGGCGGCGGCCTACGACGAGGTGCGGCGCTACCTGATCCATCGCGAAATCGACAATGACGGCGTCTATGAAGAGACGATCCGGCCGATCCACCTCGACGATGGGCGGACGGTATCGGCGCTGGTCTATCTCGCCGATCGCAAGCACCGGCAGTTTGCCGGCAAGCTGCCGCTTGCTACGGCTGCGGCCCTGGTACGCCGCGGACGCGGTGCCACCGGGACCAACCTCGACTATGTGCTGAATACGGTCGCCCATATGGGCGACCTCGGCTTGCACGATCCAGCGCTCGAAGCGCTGGCGAAGCGGGCCGCAGTTAGCGGCGCGCCGTCTCGTTCGCGAACACGGACTTCACGACGAACTTGAGTTCTTCGCGCGACTGCTCGACCGACAGGCCGAGCCGCTGGCGCAGCACGACCCAGCTCTCCGGCGCGACGGCCAGAGCCAGCGCCGTCAACGTCCGCTCGCGCGATTCGGCCGGCATCTCCGCCAATTCGGTGGCGAAGGCCTGCGACAGGAGTGCGGTGTTCGCACTGTAGATCTGGGAGATCATGTCCGCCGCCTCGGTCGAGCGGCGCTGCAAGGTCTCCACGAAAGTCCACATCGGACGGAGCTGCTCGTAGCGATCGGCGCACTGGCTGACCAGATAGTTGATGCGCTCCTCGAAGGCGAAGCCGCCGGCCAGCTCGGGCGCCTCGCCGACAAGGGCGGCGAGCACACGACCGAGAACGGCAACATAGAGTTCCGCGGTGTCCGCGAAATGCTGGAACACCGTGCGTGCCGACACACCGGCCATCTGCGCGATGTCACGTACGATCGGTGCGACCTGCCCCGCGGCAGCGAGGGCAAAAGCAGAGGCGACGATGGCTTCGCGCGTACGTGCCACGCGATCGCCACGGCCGACAGTCTGTAGCGGCTTCGATTGAGTCAGGGCTTGAACTTCCATGCACTGTCCCCCAAGGCAAGTGGGTTGCGGCCTCTCCGACAACCTTCCGTCGATACATCTTTAGCGTGTACGCAACGCAGCACGAATGAAGATACTAGTGCATCTCCGTTGCCGATGCGACGATGCGCCATAACGGCGCGATTGCCGTAAGCAACTTGTAAGCTGGCCATCGAGCCAGGCTCGTCAAACATGGTGTCCGGATGTCTAAAAAGACCTTTGCTCCCGCATCGCTCGCAGCGCAAGCCATGGGCTGGATCGATCCGGTTACCAAAGCCATCGTACCCCCCATTCACATGGCGAGCACGTACTTACGGGACGAGGACAACGGCTATCGCTCCGGCCGCATCTACGCCCGCGCCGACAATCCCACGTTCGATCAGGCCGAGACAACCCTGGCGGCCCTCGAAGGCGGGGCCAAGGCCCTGATCTTCTCCTCGGGCATGAGCGCCGCCACGGCCTGCTTCCTCGCGCTCGCGCCGGGTGACCATGTCGTGGCCTCGAAGGTCATGTACTGGGCGTTGCGCAACTGGCTGACGACCTTCGCCACCCACTGGGGCCTCAAGATCGATTTCGTGGATGCCGACCGCACTGATGACGTAGCCACCGCCATGAAGCCCGGCGTCACCAAGCTGGTCTGGATCGAGACACCGGCCAACCCGACCTGGTGCGTGGCCGATATCGCGGCGATTGCCGAGATCGCCCACAATGCCGGTGCATTGCTGGGCGTCGACTCGACCGTGGCGACGCCAGTACTGACGCGGCCGATCGAGCATGGCGCCGACATCGTCATGCACTCCGCCACCAAATACCTGAACGGCCACTCCGACATCATTGCGGGCGCGCTGGTCGGCGCACGCGACGACGCCCATTGGGCGAAGCTCCGCACCATCCGCGCACAGCTCGGCACGATCCTCGGCCAGACCGAGGCATGGCTGCTGATGCGCGGCATGCGGACACTCTTTCCCCGCGTCGCCTGGGCCTGCCGCTCGGCCCAGATGCTCGCCGAAAAGTTCGCGGCTCATCCGATGGTGGCCGAGGTGCTTTATCCCGGCCTACCCTCTTTCGCTGGCCATCAGGTCGCTGCCCGTCAGATGACCGGCGGTTTCGGCGGCATGCTGTCGGTGCGCGTGAAGGGTGGCGAGCGTGCCGCCATCGCGACGGCGGCGCGGGTCGAACTCTGGAAGCGGGCCACGTCGCTGGGCGGCGTCGAAAGCCTGATCGAACACCGAGCCAGCATCGAAGGGCCCGGCACACCTTGCCCGCCGGACCTGCTGCGGCTCTCCGTCGGCGTCGAGGAAGCAGATGACCTGTTCGACGATCTCGACCAGGCGTTGAAGCGCGCGCACAACGTCTAGACGCCGAGCGTAAATCCCTCGCGCAAAGGATCGTCGGCAGCGAAGCGAAACCGGCTCTCCCCGGTGATATGGGCTTGGCCACCGACCTCGACGATCACGGCCTTGCGCGGACCGACGGCCGGCGCATTGCGCAAGATGCGGCCGCTGAAATGCGCGCTGGTGCAGCTCTCGAACAGCCGTTCCTCGCCGGCCCGAACCTGCCGCCGCGCCGCCATCAGCGCCATGCGCGCAGTGACGCCGCTGCCGGTCGGGCTGCGGTCGATCTGCCGGCCGGCAAAGATGCAGACATTGCGGCTTGGCTGGCCGTTCGTGCCCTCGCCACCATCGGTCAGGATCGTGCCATAGAGAAAAGCGAGGTCGGGTTCCGACGGATGTTCGATCGGGATCGCCTTGGCTGCAGCCCGCGTGATCTCTTCACCGGCATCGACGATGGCGCGCATCGGCGACGTCCGAAGATCGAGCCCGATCGAGTCTGCGGCCAGGATTGCGTAGAAAGCGCCACCGTAAGCGACGTCGACCGTCACAGGTCCCCAGGTCGCGGTGGGCGCGATACGGTCCAGCGCATAGGCGAAGGCCGGCACGCTCTCGAAGCGCACCGTACCGTCGGCTGCCACGCGCGCGGCGACCAGACCGCAAGGGCATTGCAGGCGCACGACGGTTTCGGGTTCCGTGCGCACCACTCTTCCGCTGTCGACGGCCCAGCGCGCAAGCGCGATGGTCGCGTGCCCGCACATGGTGCTGTAGCCCTCGTTGTGCATGAACAGCACGGCGAGATCGGCATCGGGATGATCAGGTTCGACGAGCAGCGCGCCGTACATGCCGTCATGGCCGCGCGGCTCCCGCATCAGGCCGCGCCGCAGGTGATCGAAGCGCTCCTTCGCCTCGCGCCGCTTATCGAGCAGCGTCTTGCCGGAAAGAGCCGGCCAACCGTCGACGATGATGCGCGTGGGTTCGCCGCCAGTATGCATTTCGACGGTGTGCATCTCGACGGTCGAGAGGATCAAGCGCCCGCCTCTTTGGCCGCTCCGAACACCTGGCCGAGGCCGGCACCGATGCGCTCGTTCATCATCTCGATCGAGCCGTCGGTGTAGGCCGCGATCTTGGCGCCCGCGAGATGGCGCGCCAGCGGATAGTCGGCGCGCAGGCCGTTGGCGCCCATCGCCTGGATGCAATCGGCGATGCGCTGAACCGCCATGTCGGTGGCGAATTTCTTGGCATAGGCCGCCGGCAGGACGGCATCGGCGCCCTCGTCGATCAGGCGGGCAGCGCGATAGGTGAGAAGCCGCGCGGCTTCGAGATCGGTCGCCGCATCCACGAGCTTCCAGCGCACGCCCTGATGCTCCAGCACCGGCCGGCCGAAGGTCTTGCGCTGCTGCGTGTAGCGCACCGCCGTCTCCAGCGAGGCCTGCAGCATGCCGCAGCACATGGCCGCAACGTAGGCGCGCGCACCGTTGATGCCGGCAAGGGCGGCCTTGAAGGCTTGACCCGGCGGATGCAGCACCGCCTCGTCCGGTGCGATGTAATCGACCAGCCGGAAACCGCCGACGCCGATGGCGTGGCCGCCGTGCAGCTCGAACGGCTTTTCGCGATGGAAGCCCGGCCGGTCCGCTTCGATGGCGAAGCAGGCGATGCCGCGATAGCCCTTCGCTTTGTCGGTCTGCGCGTAGGCGACCGAGAGGCCCGCGACCGCCGCGTTGGTGATCCAGGCCTTGGCGCCGTTCAGCTTCCAGCCGCCGTCCACGCGGACGGCTTCCATTTCCAGCCCGCCGAAATCGCTGCCGACGCCGGGTTCGCTGAGGCCGGCGCAACCAATCAGGTCGCCGGTCAGCATGCTCGGCAGCAGGCGCGCGACATGCGCCGGCTGGCCATCGCGCGCGAAACGCGCGCAGGCATTGTGATGATTGATCATCGCGAAGGCGAAGGCGAAGTCGGCCTTGGCGATCTCCTCGAAGGCCCGCAGCTTGCAGGAGAAGGACAGTCCCTGGCCGCCATGCTTCTTGGCCAGCTCGATCGTGTTGAAGCCCTGCGCACAGCCCGCCTTGATCGTCTCCAGCGGATAGTGCCGGTTCCACTCCCAGCGGGCGGCGTTCGGGGCGACCTGCTCTTCGGCAAAGGCCCGGGCGCGCGCCACGACGGCGCGCTCTTCGACAGTCAGGATCTCGTCCAGCATCGGCTTGAGATACACGATTGGACCTTGAGCGCAACCGCAGGCTAGAATGCCGTCAGCGCGGGTGTAGCTCAGGGGTAGAGCGTCGGCTTCCCAAGCCGTAGGTCGCGGGTTCAAATCCCGTCGCCCGCTCCAAGAAAAACTTCGCCAAAGATTCTCAAGGCAGGAAGCGTCGGCATCATGGGGTCGGTAATTTCGCCACCAGACGAGTCGATTCCAGTTCCCGACGGCGGTGACGTCGAATTCGACGGCCGGCGCTTTACCGCCTACTGGCGGCAGCTCGCCGGCAAGCTCGCCCAGCTCCCGCCCAAGCCGCAACGCGACGACAAGGCCTATGCCGAGGCGGAGGCGCTGAAGCAGGCGGCGCGCGACGCCCGGTTCGCCTTCCTGCGCCGCTATGCCGTTTCGATCTACGACAGACTGACCGCCAACCGGACCAAGTTCGTGCGCATCGAACAGCTGGTCTACGACGCGGCCGATCTGGTGCCCGGCCTCGCCCCCACTCACGCCGACGTCGCGGCCGAAGCGGAGCTGCGCCAGTCCGAAAAGGAAGGCGTCGAGATCGACCAGGGCATCCTCTGCAATCAGTTCCTGGCGGATCCCGGCTGTGGCATGCACCTCTGCCACGCCATGCTGCTGCCGCGCGAGGAATCGGCGGACGCCCTCGCCAAGTTCCAGCGCGACGGCCGGCTCGACCTCGGCTTTGCGAAGGTCGAACGCCAGGGCAAGGCGGCCGTGCTGCTGCTGGCCAACCGCCGCTTCCTCAATTCCGAGGACAATTCGACCCAGACTGCGACCGAGATCGGCGCCGATGTCTGCATTCTCGACCGGCAGAGCGAAGTCGCGGTGCTGCGCGGCGACATCGTGCCGGAAGGCAAGTATGCCGGCCGGCGCGTCTACAATGCCGGGATCAACCTCACGCACCTCTACTACGGCAAGATCCCGTTCCTCTGGTTCCTGGTTCGCGATCTGGGTTTCGTGAACAAGATGTTCCGCGGCCTCGCCCGGCCCGATGTCTCACCCGATGAAGTCGCGGGCGATTCGATCGAGAAGCTCTGGATTTCGGCGGTCGAGACCTTCGCCATCGGCGGCGGCTGCCAGATCCTTCTGGCGACCGATTTCAACATCGCCGGCCGCGATGCCTACATGACCCTGCCCGCGCGCAAGGAAGGCATCATCCCGGCAATGGCAAACCTACGGATGGCGCGTTTCGTCGGTGATCGCCTCACCCGCCAGGCGATCATGTACGAGCGCCGCATCGACTGCGATTCCGATGTCGGCCGAATGATCTGCGACGAGGTCGTGGCCCCGGCCGATATCGATGCCACGATCACCAAGGTCATCGATCGGCTGACCGGATCGGGTGCTGTCGGCGCCATCGGCAACCGCCGCGCCCTGCGTCTCTCGGCGGAACCGCTCGATCTCTTCCGCCGCTACGCCGCGCTCTATGCCCGCGAGCAGGCCTACTGCCATTTCAGCCCGGCGCTGATCTCGAACCTCGAACAGTACTGGAACGCCCAGAGCAGACGGGCCTGACTCCGGAGCCGATCAACCTCCGGCCATCAGGTCGGCAAGAGTTGGATCGGCGGCGAGTTCGGACGCCGTTCCGGAGCGCACGATGCGACCGCGGCTCAAGACGAGTCCGCGCTGGGCGACACGAAGCACGAGCCCCGCCCGCTGCTCCGCCACCAGGATCGCCATGCCCTCCGCGGCCATGGGACCAAGCCGGCCGAGCAGATCGCCGACCACCATCGGCGCGAGACCGAGAGTAGGCTCGTCCAGCAAGAGAAGCCGCGGCCGGTTCATCAGCGCCCGCGCCAAGGCCAGCATCTGTTGCTGGCCACCCGACAGCAGCCAGGCCCGCGCCTCTGGCCGCTCGCCGAGCATGGGAAACATTGCCAGCATTTCCTCGACGCGACGCCGTCGCTCGGCGGGCACCAGCGACGAAGAGGCTTCGAGGTTCTCGCGCACCGTGAGGCCCGCAAAGACGCGGCGCCCCTCGGGCACATAGCCAACGCCTGCCAGCACGCGCCGCTCGACCGGCCAGCGCGTCACGTCTCGTCCGAACAAATGAACGGGCCTCGTCGACGGGCGGAAGCCCAGGATCGATTCGAACAGGCTGGTCTTGCCGGCGCCGTTGCCGCCCAGCAGCGCCACGATATCGCCGGCGGCAAGCGCAAGGCCGCCGACCTGCAGGACCGGCCTACTCATGCCGCGGCCTCTTCGACACCGAGGAAGCTGGCGCGTACCGTGGGATCGGCGCGGACCTCGGCCGGACGGCCGATTGCAATCACGGCTCCCCGGTCGAGGCAGATCAAGCGATCGCAAGTCCGCGACAACAGCTCGATGTCGTGATCGACGATCAGCGCCCCACGACCAGCCGCGCGCAGCCGCGCGATCAGGTCCGCAAGTTCGGTCCGCTCGCGGTCCGTAGCACCCGCGGCCGGCTCGTCGAGCAACAGGAACGAAGCGCCGGTGGCGATGGCACGCGCGATATCGGCGCCGCGCGTATCGCCAGCCAAGGCGAGGCTCTGGAAGCTGCGGCCAACGCCTGCACGCGCGATGGCGTGCGGCGGCAGATGGTCGATGCGGCGTGCGTCGAGCGCGATCGTGCCGCCGTCGGCACGTTCGAGCCCTCCGATCACGTTCAGGAGCGTCGTCTTGCCCGATCCGTTGGCGCCGATCAGGCCGACGACCTCGCCGCGCTCCAGCGCGAAGGAAACACCTCGCAAGGCGGCAACACCGCCGAAGTGCTTGGAAACGCCGTCGAGGACGAGCCGCCACGGTCCGTCGACAGCCTCCAGAGCTACGGGAAGGACCGCCGACGCCGGCAGCAGGGGCCGGACGCCACGCCAGCGATCGATCAGGGCCGCCAACCCTTCGGGCGCCCACAACACGACCAGCAGCGTCGCGGCGGCGTAGGCAAGCAGCCACGCCCCCTGCAGGTCGCGCAGAAGTTCGGGCAGGCAAACGGCGATCGCGGCCCCCAGGACGGCGCCCATCGCATGACGCGCCCCGCCTAGAACCACGGAGGTAAGACAGAGGACCATGACGGAGAAGCCGGTTACATCCGGCGACACGACGCCGCTCAGGGTTGCCGAGAAGGCGCCAGCCAGTCCTGCCAGGGCACTACCCGCCACAAACGCCTTGAGACGCCAGCGGCCACCGTCGATGCCACTGGTGGCAGCCACCATCGGTGCTTCACGCAACAGCCGGGCCTGTTCGCCGATCGGCCCGGAGAAAAGGCGGGCCTGCACGAGGATGACGGCGATCAGGCAAAGCCAAACGGCAACGAGGAGGACCGGCCCGCGCGGCAGCGACGCCGTGAACCCAACCAGCCCGTTGGCGCCGCCGGTCAGGCTCTCGGCATGAACCGCCGCCAGATGGATCAACGACGCAAGCGCAAGCGTCGCCAGCGCGAAGTAGTGCGACTGCAGGCGCAACATCGGCCCCGCGACGATCGCTGCCGGCAGCGCGGCCGCCAGCATCGCCAGAGGCAACGACAGGAGCCCCAGAGCCGGCGCGGTCAAGGCAACAGCGTAGGCACCAACGCCGAACAGCGCGCCCTGCGCCAGGTTGAGCGCGCCGAGCTGTCCAAAGACGAGTTGATAGCCGACGCCCATCAAGCCGTAGATACCAACCAGGATCGCCATGCGCTGGCCGAACGGCGGCAACAGGAGCAGCGCCATTGTCGGCACCAGGACAAGGATGGCGAGCCAGAACCTGCCCAGCGGGCGCATCTCAGAGACCTGCCTCAGGCACGTCGGCCAACCGGCTCGCCGAACAAGCCCTGCGGACGCAGGACCAGCACCGCGAGCACGGCAAGATAGAGCGCCGCTGACGCCCAGGCATCGCCCACGGCCGCGGATACGAAAGTCTCGAACAGGCCGATGCCCAGCGCGCCGAGCAGCGCTCCCGGCACACTGCCCCAGCCACCGATTGCGACGGCGATATAGGCCTTGAGCATGTGGCCGGCACCCAGGGTCGGCGCCACGAGGAACTGGTGGCCGAGCAGAAAACCCGCGATGCCGGCCAAGGCGCCGGCCAGCGCCAACGACAGGACGACATAGCGCGCGACGGGAATGCCCACGGCCCGCGCCATGTGTCGATCGGCGGACACGGCACGCATGCGCCGCCCGGTCTGCGTACGCTCCAGCAGGAACCACACCGCGGCGACCAGAATCATGCCGACAACGACGATGGCGAGCGGTTGCCGGCCGAGGACGACACCGCCGATCTCGACAGCACCGGCGCCGAGCAATGGCGGCGCGGTGCGCGGCGCAGCCCCCATGGTGACGGTGAGACCCTGTTCGATCATCGCGGCAAGCGCGATGGTGGCGACGAACGTCGCTTCAGGTGGGCGAGCGGCCAGCGGCAGGATCGCGATCCGTGCCGCAGCAATGCCGGCGACACTGAGCGCCAGCGCCACGAGCGGCAGCAGCAACACGCCAGGCAGCCCGGTCCACAAGCCCGCGACGACGGCCGCCGCGCCGCCCAGCACGACCAGATCGCCATGAGCGAAGTTGACGGCGCCGACGGCGTTGAGAGCAAGGACGAAGCCCAGCGCAATCAGAGCGTAGGCCATGCCCAACGCCAGGGCGTTGAGCAGAAGCTGGGCGGTGATCAGTGTTCGCGGGGGGCGTGCTTGCCCAGGATCCGCTGCAGCGTACGCCGATGCATGTTGAGACGGCGCGCCGTCTCCGAGACGTTGCGATCGCACTGCTCGAACACGCGCTGGATATGCTCCCAGCGAACGCGGTCGGCCGACATGGGATTGCTGGGTGGCGGCGGCAGCTTGCGGCCATGCGCCGTCAACGCCTGCTCGATCGCATCGGCATCGGCGGGCTTGGCGAGATAGTCGACCGCGCCTTCCTTAACGGCGGCGACGGCGGTGGCAATGTTGCCGTAACCTGTCAGCACGACGATGCGGATATCGGGCCGTGCCTGACGCAACGGGCCGACCAGCTCGAGCCCGTTGCCGTCGCCGAGACGCAGATCGAGCACGGCGAAAGCGGGCGGGCGGGCCGTCTGTGCCAGCGCCTCGGCAACCGAGCCGACGGCAGTCACGATAAAACCGCGCTGCTCGAGGGCCCGGGCAATGCGGTTGCGGAACGCCGCATCGTCGTCCGCGATCAGCAAGGTACGGTCCTTGTTGCTCGTCGCGCCGGCGATGACGGGCGACACGGGGCGGTTGCCACCGGTGTCCTGGGTCATGGGGACTCCTTCGACATCGGCCGCTATGTAGCCTTGAAGACGGGGTTTGACCAGCGCACGGAGACTGCGGCGCCAACCGCACCAGCCCTGCGATTTCCGAAGGCGACGCTGGCGCCGGTGCGCTCCAGCAGCGTTTTGGCAATGAAAACGCCCAATCCCATGTGGCCTTCCTCACCCTGACGGGTCGAAATGAAAGGAGTGCCGAGCTCGTCCAGCAGCGCCTCGGAGAAGCCCGGCCCGTCGTCGCTGACCTCGACTTCGGCCCATTCGGTCGTCCAGCGCGTGGAAATCAGCACCTCGTGCCGGGCGAACGACACGGCGTTCTGCACGATGTTTCCAATTCCCTGCATAATTTCCGGGCTGCGCACCTGAATTGGTGCCGTAGTGGGCAATCCTTCACCGGATGGCCCCGATTCGAAGGTGATCTTTATCCCCTCGCGCTGATAATTCTGAGCTGCCGCCTCGATCAGTGCCGGGAGCGGCACCAGCGTATAGGCATCGGAGACGTCGCCGGCCGGATCGACCGAGAGACGGGCCAGGATCGACCGGCAGCGATCGGACTCGGCAGCGAGAAGCTCGATGTCTTCGCGCAATGGATCGTCGCTGTCGATTTCGCGCTGCATCTCCTTGGCTACGACGGCAATGGTCGAGAGCGGCGAGCCAAGCTCGTGCGCGGCCGCTGCAGCCAATGCACCCAGCGCCGAGAGCCGCTGTTCGCGCGCGAGTGCGGCCTGGGCCGCGGCCAGCGCATCGGCCATCTGGCGCGCTTCCTCGGCAAGCCGCCAACCGTAAAGGGTGATCAGCAGGGTGGTGAGCGAAAGGCCGACCCAGACACCGACCTGATAGATCTCCGGCAGATTTGGCGGCGGCCCACTCCAGGGCAGCGGCTGATTGAACAGCGCGACCACGGCAATGCTCACGATGGTCAGCAGGGTGAGTGCGATGTTGCTCGCGAGCGACAGGATCGTGGCGCCGATCGCGACGGGCGCCAGGAGCAGCAGCGAAAAAGGATTGATCAGGCCGCCGGTGAGATAGAGCAGCACCGCAAGCTGCAGGATGTCGAAGGCGAGGAAGATCGCGGCTTCGCGGTCGTCGATGCGCGCCGATGCCGGACGGCCGATGCTGACGGTGAGGTTGAGAAGTGCGGACAGCGCAATCGCGCCACCGACGGCCAGCACCGGCATGCCGAAGCCCAACCCCCAATGGACCACCGCGGCGGTGAAAGCCTGGCCGGCGACCGCCGCCCAGCGAATCAGCACCAGCGCCCGCAGACGGACGCCGCCGCGAGGCAATCCACTCACGTCGCTCGACGGCCCGGTGGACAGCCGGGTGACAGCCGGATGGGCAGCAGGCGGCGAAGCGTTCTCGGCGCGCGCCGCCACGTCGCTACTCCTCGATCATCAGGTGCTTGCGATGCACCGTCGTGAAAAGCGGGATCTTGCGCTGCTTCTTGCGGTTCGGCGGTTCCTTCACCAGCCGGCCGATCTCGCCCAGGATCAGTCCTGTGATGGTAGGCAGCGGCAGTTCGCGTGCCTCGTCGAGACGCACCCACCGGACATCGCCCAGCTCGCTCGAATGACGGATCTCGCCGGTCGCATCTTCGGCGCGCGCCATGAAGAAGCGTGCATTGAAGCGGCGCGGCCGACCGGGCGGCGTCACCGCTCGGGCGATCAGGTCGAGGCAATCCAGTGCCGGCGCAAAGCCCTGATCGAGAAAGCCGTGCCAGTGCTCGCCGTAGTCCTGCCGCGGCGCACCGCCCTTCAACGGCTTGGCCAGCATCAGGCCCGTCTCCTCGAAGGTCTCGCGTACCGCCGCGACGGCAAGCGCCCGTGCGCGCTGGGGTGACGCTGCACGCTGCAGGCGTTCGTCGACGAAGCGATCGAGCGGCGTCGCCACCGGCACGCGCGCATCGGCAAGATCGACCCGTCCACCGGGAAACACATAGCGATTGGGCATGAACGCGTGCTTGGCGTCGCGGCAGCCCAGCAACACCTCAGGCACCTTGCCCTTCTGGCGCACGAGGATCAGCGTCGCGGCATCGCGTGGCCGCATGTAGGGGTACTTCTGGTCGACCTTTTCGACCGGCCGTTCACTGCCGGGCTTCAAAGTAGTTTTGACCGGATCGTCGTAACCTTTGTCGGTGCCGCGCACGACGGCACCGGGGGGAATGCCTCTTTTGCTCATACACCTAGGATAGAGCAATTCGCGAAGGGCAGCACAAAATTCAGCTCAGAAAGACCAGTCCACCGGCGTGTCCGGACGAAAGACGGTGATGGTCTTGGCGAGCGCCGGCACCTCGATGTGATCGGGCGCGTCGAGGGCCGCAGCGCGCAACGTCACACGTTCCTCGTTGGGCGGCAGGCCATAGAAGGCTGGGCCGTTCAGCGAAGCAAAGGCTTCGAGCCGGTCGAGCTTGCCCTCTTCGGCGAAGACCTGCGCATAGACCTGCATCGCCACCGGCGCATTGAACACGCCGGCGCAGCCGCAGGCACATTCCTTCGTATCCGTGGTGTGTGGTGCCGTATCGGTGCCCAGAAAGAACTGCGCGCTGTCCGACGTTGCCGCCCTTCGCAGAGCGAGACGATGCTCCTCGCGCTTGGCGATCGGCAGGCAATAGAAGTGCGGACGAATGCCACCCTTGAAGATCGCATTGCGATTGTAGCTGAGATGATGCGGCGTGATCGTCCCGCCCAGCCGGCCGGGATGCGCCTCGACGAAAGCCACGCCTTCGCGCGTCGTGATGTGCTCCAGCACGATCTTGAGGCCCTGATGGCGCTTCAAGAGCGGCGCCAGGACCTTGTCGAGGAACACCGCCTCGCGGTCGAAGATGTCGACGTCGGGATCGGTCACCTCGCCATGGACGAGCAGCGGCATGCCGGCCTTCTCCATGGCCTCTAGCCCTTTCGCAACGCGATCCATCGAGGTGACGCCGTGGGCGGAGTTGGTCGTGGCATGCGCGGGATAGAGTTTGGCCGCGACCCACACGCCTTCAGTCTTGCCGCGCGTCAGTTCGGCTGGATCGGCGCCGTCGGTCAGGTAGCAGGTCATCAGCGGCTCGAACCGCAGATCCTTCGGCACGGCGGCGCGGATGCGCTCGCGATAGGCGCTGGCCTCCGCCACCTTCGTCACCGGCGGCACCAGGTTCGGCATGATGATGGCGCGGCCGAACTGGCGGGCCGTGTGCACGGCGCAGGCAGCGAGCAGCGGCCCGTCACGCAGATGAACGTGCCAGTCGTCGGGGCGGCGGATCGTGATCGTAGCGGGCAAAGGCATTGCGCTTTCTACGCTTGCTCCCGGGCAGGCTCCAATGTTGATTGCGTGCATGACCGATCTGAAAGACGCCATCGCCTTCGCCCAGGCCGCCGAATCCAAATGGCCCGCCAGCATGCACATGCCGGACGGGCAGTTCGTCATGACCTACGATTCCGGCGAGAAGGCCCCGGACAACGAGGTGCTGGGGCCGGTCACGCCGCGCGGCGGACATTCGGGCATCGTCTATCGCGGCGGCCACAAGCTCGCGGAATGGGGCGAGGTCGACCGTCCCGACATGACCTTCAGCGTCGCCAAGAGCTATCTCGCCCTGCTCGCCGGCCTGGCGCTGGGCGACGGCCTCATCAAGAGCCTCGACGACAGGGCCGGCGACTATGCCCTCGATGACGGCTTCCAAAGCGAGCAGAACCGCGACATCACCTGGCGCCATCTTCTGACCCAGACCAGCGAATGGTCGGGCAGCGTGTTCGGCAAGGAAGACCGCATCGACCACAATCGCGTGGTCGGCCTCGCCGTCGCCGATGCGCCCAAGGGCACGCGCCGGGCGATGAAAAAGCCCGGCACCTTCTACGAATACAACGACGTGCGCGTGAACCGCCTCAGCTACTCGCTGCTGCAGGTCTTCAAGGAGCCGCTGCCGTCGGTCCTGAAGCGGCGCATCATGGACCCGATCGGCGGCTCGCAGGGCTGGAAGTGGGACGGCTACAGGACCTCGACCGTGACCATCGACGGCAAGGAGATGATCTCCGTGCCGGGCGGCGGCCACTGGGGTGGCGGCATCGTGATTTCCGCGCGCGATCTCGCCTTGATGGGCCTGCTGGTGGCCCAAGGCGGCACTTGGGAAGGCAAGCAGATCCTGCCCAGGGGCTGGACCGAGGAGCTGGTGAAGCCCTGCCCCGTCGCGCCGTTCTACGGATTGATGTGGTGGCTCAACACCGACCGGCGGCAGTTCGCGGCGGCCTCGGAGAAGAGCTACTTCGCGCTGGGCTGGGGCAGCCATATCGTCTGGGTCGACCCCGAGCACGATCTCGTGACGGTGCTGCGCTGGATCGATCGCAAGCAGGCGCCAGGCTTCGTCGAACGGCTGTTGGGTGCAATCAAGAAATGAGTCTCGACTTCTCCGCCGTCCCGCGTATGCCGGACGGCCGCACCGCCGCCGAACACATCGACTCCGTCGCCGCTCTCTCCCAAGCCGTCCGCGTGCCGATGGGCAATGGCGGCACGATGATGTGGCACGTGTTCGGCGCCGACCAGGGCAACAAGCCGATCCTGCTGCTGTTCCATGGCGGCTCGGGCTCGTGGATCCACTGGATTCGCAATGTCGTGCCCTTGTCGCAGCACTTCGCGGTCTACGCCGCCGACCTGCCCGGCCTCGGCGACAGCGACCCGCCCGACGATGTGCGCGACATCTGGTCGGTGACGCAGTGCGTGAAGACGGCGATGGACGCGCTGATCCCCGGGGACCGCGACTTCGCCATCACCGGCTTCTCCTTCGGCGGCATGGTATCAGGCCACGTCGCCACTCTGGTCGGCGACCGGCTGCGCCGCATCGTTCTGGTCGGCGCCGGGGGCTTGAAGGCGACACGCAAACCGGGCCCCAAACTGCGCAAGCTGCTGCCCGAAATGACGCCGGAGGTGCTGGCTACGGAAGCGCGGCGCAATCTCGAAATCCTGATGATCCACGATCCCGCCAACGTCGACGGCGTGGCTGTTCACATGCAGATCCTGAACACCACGCGCGCCAAGACGCGCAGCCGCGAGATGGGCCAGGCCTTCCGGCTGAGCGAAGTGCTGCCGCGCGTGAAGACGCCGCTCACCGGCATCTGGGGCGAGTACGATTCGACGACCTATCCGCACATCCAGGAGCGAATCGATCTCTTTCGCGCCCTGCAGCCCGACTTCGAGATGAATGTCATTCCGGAGGCCGGCCACTGGGTGGCCTATGAAGCTGCCGATGTTTTCAACGCCAAGCTGATGGACATCCTGCGCCGTTGACAGCACCCCGTCGCACGCGCGCAAATGGCGACGGCTTCACGGTCGTTTAGCGCAGGCCTCGCTGCCGCGCGCTCGGCCCAACCGAAGAGGCGGCACAGCGATGACTCCGACCTGGAAACGTTGGCTTCTCATCATCCTCATCGCAGCCCTCGCCGCCACCTACTACGTCTGGGACAAATTCGGAGACCATGGCTTGCCCCCCGGGATCGCCGGCGGAAACGGCCGCATCGAGGCGGTCGAGATCGACATCTCGACCAAGATCCCGGGGCGCATCAAGGAAATCCTCGTCAACGAAGGAGACTTCGTCACGGCAGGGCAAGTGCTCGCCCGCATGGATACCGAGCAGTTGCAAGCGCAGCGCCGCCAGGCCGAGGCCCAGTTGAAGCGCGCAATCATCAATGTCGACACGGCCAAGAGCTTCGTCACGCAACGAGAGGCTGAAAGAACCGCCGCCATAGCCGTCGTCGCCCAACGCGAGGCGCAGTTCAACGCCGCGGAAAGAAGGCTGATTCGGACGGAGCAACTGGCCAAGACCAACACGGCATCGCAGCAGGTTCTCGACGACGATCGGGCGGTCGAACAGGGGGCAAAGGCCGCGGTAGGCGCAGCCAAGGCACAGCTCGCCGCTACGGAAGCGGCGATCAATGCCGCCAAGGCACAGCTGATCGACGCCGACGCCGCCGTCGACGTCGCCCGGGCAGCCGTCGACAGCATTACGGCGGACATCGACGATAGCACGCTCCGGTCGCCGCGAGACGGACGCGTACAGTATCGCGTCGCCCAGCCCGGAGAGGTTCTGGCAGCGGGAGGACGTGTGCTCAATCTCGTCGACCTGGGCGACGTCTACATGACCTTCTTCCTGCCCACTGCAGACGTCGGGCTTGTCCCGATCGGCAGCGACGTGCGCCTTGTCCTCGACGCGGTGCCCCAATACCCGATCCCCGCCAAGGTCACGTTCGTCTCCGACGTGGCGCAGTTCACGCCGAAGTCCGTCGAGACCGAGAAGGAGCGCCAGAAGCTCATGTTCCGGGTCAAAGCGCGGATATCGCCGGAGCTGCTCAAGAAATACATCCAGCACGTCAAGACAGGCTTGCCGGGCATGGCCTATGTCCGCCTCGATCCGAAAGTCGAGTGGCCGCCGAGCCTGACAGGCAAGCTGCTCGAATGAGCGCGCCCGTCGCGCGGCTCGAGTCGGTGGGACTGGCCTACGGCAAGACCCGGGCGCTCGATCGCATCACGCTCGACGTACCATCGGGCCGCATGGTCGGCCTCATCGGACCGGATGGCGTCGGCAAGTCCAGCCTTCTCTCGCTGATTGCAGGTGCACGCCGGGTCCAGACCGGCCACGTCGACGTACTTGGCGGCGATATTGCCGACGCCGCTCACCGTCGGGCGACATGTTCGCGGATCGCCTACATGCCCCAGGGGCTCGGCAAGAACCTCTATCCGACGCTTTCCGTCGCCGAGAATGTCGATTTCTTCGGCCGCCTGTTCGGCCTGGCGCCACATGATCGGCGCCGCCGCATCGCAGAGCTTCTGGAAGGCACGGGCCTGGGGCCGTTTGCCGACCGGCCGGCCGGCAAACTCTCCGGCGGCATGAAGCAGAAACTCGGGCTGTGCTGCGCGCTCATCCATGATCCGGAACTCCTGATCCTGGACGAGCCGACGACCGGCGTCGATCCGCTCTCGCGCCGCCAATTCTGGGAGCTGGTCGAAGGAATCCGCTCCAGCCGCACCGGCATGAGCGTCATCGTGGCAACCGCCTATATGGAAGAAGCTGCCCGCTTCGACTGGCTGGTGGCAATGGATGCCGGCCGCTTGCTCGACACGGGTACCCCCGATGAACTGCTGCAGCGAACAGGCACCTCGACGCTCGACGCCGCTTTCATCGCCTTGCTGCCGGAGGAGCGCCGTCGCGACCACCGGGCCGTCGTCATCCCGCCTCGACAGTCGACCGACGCCGGGGACACGTTCGCCATCGAAGCCCAGCACCTCACCATGCGCTTCGGCGACTTCACGGCTGTCGACGATGTGAGCTTCCGCATCGAACGAGGCGAGATCTTCGGATTTCTCGGCTCCAACGGCTGCGGCAAGACGACGACCATGAAGATGCTGACCGGCCTGCTGGCCGCCAGCGAGGGATCGGCTCGCCTGTTCGGCCGGGAAGTCGACCCCAACGACATCGAGGTGCGACGCCGGGTGGGCTACATGTCCCAAGCCTTCTCGCTCTATTCCGAGCTGACGGTCCGGCAGAATCTCGACCTGCACGCCCGCCTCTTCGCCATGCCGCCGGCGACAATTCCAGTCCGCATCGACGGTCTGGCCGACCGTTTCGGCCTTGTCGAGGTGATGGACATGCTGCCCGAGGCGCTTCCCCTCGGCATTCGCCAGCGCCTGTCCCTGGCGGTGGCGTTGATCCACTCTCCCGACATCCTGATTCTCGACGAGCCGACATCGGGCGTGGACCCCATCGCTCGCGATGCCTTCTGGCAGATCCTGTCGGATCTCTCCCGCCAGGAGAAGGTAACGATCTTCGTTTCCACGCACTTCATGAACGAAGCCGGGCTCTGCGACCGCATCTCGTTGATGCATGCCGGCAAGGTTCTAGTCAGCGACACGCCGGCGGCCATCGTCGAAAGGCGTTCGGCCACTACCCTCGAGGAGGCGTTCGTCGCCTACCTGGAGGATGCGATCAGACAGGGCAGCGACAAGACGCCCGCGGCGCAACTACCGGCAGCGGTCGCCGCCATCGAGAAGACCGGCGAACCTCACGGCAGCGGGCGGCAGTTCTTCGATTTCCGGCGCATGTTCGCCTACTCGCACCGGGAGGCCCTGGAACTGCGGCGCGATCCGATCCGGGCCACCCTCGCGCTGATCGGCAGCGTCATCCTAATGTTCGTCATCGGCTACGGCATGAACATGGACATCGAGAACCTGACTTTCGCCGTTCTCGACCGCGACGATACGACCGTCAGCCGGGACTATGCCTTGCAGCTCGCGGGATCGCGTTACTTCACGGAAAAGGCGCCGATCACCAACTATGCCGATCTCGACCGGCGCATGCGCAACGGCGAGCTCAGCCTCGCGATCGAGATTCCGCCCGGCTTCGCACGCGACGTCGCGCGCGGCCGCAATGTCGAGATCGGTGCCTGGATCGACGGTGCCCAGCCGGCCCGCGCCGAGACCGTGCGCAGTTACGTACAGGGCATGCACCTCAACTGGCTGACCCAGAAGGCCCGCCAACTCTATGGCGGAACGACACTCTCCGGGAGCTTCGATCTCGCCGTCCGCTTTCGCTACAACCCCGGTATCGAGAGTCTGGTGGCGATGGTTCCGGCCGTCATACCGCTCCTTCTGATGATGATACCGGCAATGCTCGCAGCGCTCAGCGTCGTGCGCGAGAAAGAGCTGGGCTCGATCATCAATTTCTACGTGACGCCGGTCACGCAGCTCGAATTCCTGGTCGGCAAGCAACTGCCTTACGTCATCCTGGGTGTGCTGAACTTCCTGATACTGGCGGCGTTCGCGGTCTTCATCTTCCGCGTGCCCTTCACCGGCAGCTTCCTGGCCTTCTTCTGTGCGGCGTTCCTCTATGTCGTCATCGCGACGGCTCTGGGCCTCGTCATCTCCTCCTTCATGAAGAGCCAGATCGCCGCCATTTTCGGGACGGCGCTCATCACGCTTCTGCCGGCCAGTCAGTATTCCGGGATAACCGATCCGGTCTCCTCGTTGCAGGGCTTCGGCGCCTTCATCGGCCGGATCTACCCCACGACTTATTTCGTGACGATCTCGCGGGGCACCTTCTCCAAAGCTCTCGACTTCGCCGACCTGACGGGTGCCTTCCTGCCTCTGCTGATTACCATTCCCATTCTGCTTGGTTTGGGAATCGTCCTGTTGCGCAAGCAGGCGACGTAAGCATGCACGCCGCCAACATCCTGCGACTGGGCATCAAGGAACTGTGGGGCCTTGCTCGAGACCCGCTGATGCTGGTGCTTATCGTCTATTCTTTCACGCTCTCGATCTATACGGCATCGAAGGCGATGCCGGAGACGCTGAACAAGGCGGTGATCTCCGTGGTCGACGAGGATCAATCGCCGATATCGTCACGCATCATCACCGCATTCTACCCGCCTTACTTCGTGGTACCCCGCCTTATCTCTCTCCAGGAGATGGATGACCGGATGGATGCCGGGCTCGACACGTTCGCCCTCGACATCCCGCCGAACTTCCAGCGCGACCTTCTGGCCGGCCGGACCCCGACGATCCAGTTGAATGTCGACGCCACCCGGATGACGCAGGCATTCAATGGCGCCGGCTACATCCAGTCCATCGTCTCCGGCGAGGTCGCGAAGTTCCTGGATCGCTACCGCGGCGTTTCCGCGCCGCCGGTCGATCTCGTGCTGCGCGCCCGCTTCAACCAGGAGCTCAACAAGGAGTGGTTCGGCTCCATCAACAACGTCATTTCTGCCATCACCATGCTGTCGATCATCCTGACCGGCGCCGCCCTCATCCGCGAGCGGGAGCATGGCACCATCGAACATTTGCTTGTCATGCCCGTCACGCCGTTCGAGATCATGCTCAGCAAGGTCTGGTCGATGGGCGTCGTCGTTCTCCTGGCTTCGACCTTCTCTCTGGTCTGCGTCGTACAGGCGTTGCTGGGGGTTCCGATCCAGGGGTCGATCACCCTGTTCGTGCTGGGCGCCGTCCTGCAGATCTTCGCGACAACTTGCATGGGCATTTTCCTGGCGACGGTCGCCGGATCGATGCCGCAGTTCGGCCTCTTGCTGATGCTGGTCCTGCTGCCGCTGCAGATGCTGTCCGGCGCGATCACGCCGCGCGAAAGCATGCCGGAAATCATCCAGACCATCATGCTCGCCGCGCCCAACACCCATTTCGTGATCCTTGCCCAGTCGGTCCTGTTTCGCGGGGCCGGTCTCGATATCGTGTGGCCGCAGCTCCTCACCCTGCTGGCGATCGGATCGGCACTGTTCTATCTGTCACTGCGTCGGTTCAGGCAGTTTCTGCGATAGCCAGTCGGGCCTTTGCCCGGTTGACAAGGAATGTCGACAGGGTGCGCAATCGCCACCAGCAACGCTTCACCGGGCAGAATCAATCATGAAAACCGAAGTCTCCGAGATCGTGGACAAGATCTATCGCCTCTCCACGTTCGTGCCGACGGTCGGCCCGACCGGATTCACGTTCAACCAGTTCCTGATCGACGCCGACGAACCGCTGCTCTTCCATTACGGCCAGCGCTCGCTGTTTCCGTTGATTTCCGAGGCGGTGAAGCGCGTCATCCCGCTGGAGAAGCTGCGCTGGACGACGTGCAGCCACGTCGAGGGCGATGAATCGGGCGCGTTGAACGAATGGCTCGCCGCCGCCCCCAACGCCACGCCGGCGCACGGCCAGCTCGGCTGCAACATCTGGCTGACCGACATGGCCAACCGTCCGCCCCGGGCGTTGAAGGACGACGAGGTGCTGGACCTCGGCTCCAAGAAGGTGCGCTGGCTCGACACGCCGCATGTTCCGCACAACTGGGATGCCGGCCTGATCTACGAGGAGACGACGGGTACGCTGTTCTCGAGCGACCTCTTCACCCAGGTCGGTCCAGCCGAGCCGACGACGGAGAGCGACATCGTGGCGCCGGCCATCGCCGTCAGCGACCGGCTGCCCTTCATGCCGCCGACACCCATAACCGAAGCGACCATGCGCCGGCTGGCCGCCCTCAAGCCGACGACGATCGCCCTGATGCACGGCCCGACCTTCAAAGGCGATGGGGCTGCGGCATTGAACGGGCTTGCGGATCACTACGCCAAATCGTTCGCCTGAAACTCAAGGCGCACTCTTCAGGCCCAGCGAGGCGAGATAGCTCCAGCGAACCGTGCCGTTCCTGAGCTGGATTCCGTCTAGATATTGCGCCATTGCACGGTCGATCAGCTCCTGCGGTGGCTTCTCTTTCTGCTTGCCGTCCGCGAACGCCACAATCTGGGCCCAGCCCTCCGGCCGCGGGATCGAGACGATGGTCGAAGGCGTGTCGAGATTCTTGTAGGTCCAGAACGACCAGCCGATATCGTGGAACTCATGCAGGCGACGGAACTCTTCGTTCCATTCGTCGGTGAGTTCGCCGGTCTCGCCGAGAAACAGCGGCACATTGTAGAGGTTGGCGAAGTTGAGATGCCGCTGGATCGAATCGCGGTTCGTCGAGGCCCAGAACGAGTGATAGGTGTAGGCCAGGTTCGCGGCAAAGGGCGGACCGAGCATGGCGAAGCTCGAACTCCACTGCCCGCCGGCCAGGATCACGATGCGCTCGGGATCGACTTCGCGGATCGCCGCCGTCGCGCGCTTGTAGAAGGGTTCGAGGCGCGCATTGAGCGTCGCCACGTCGTGATACGGGGCCGCGGGCTCGTTCAGGATGTCGTAGCCCAGCATCGTCGGGTTGCCGCGATAACGCTGGGCGATGGCGCGCCACAGCTTGATCGTGAGATCGCGGTCGCGCGGCACGTAGAACATCAGCGGATAGCCCGGCCCGTCATCGTGGTTGATGCCTGTCTGGCCACCGGGCGCGGCATGAAGGTCGGGAATGACATAGAGGCCCGATGCCTGAGCCCACCCCACCACACGGTCGAGCAGCGCCCAGCCTTCGCCATCAATCTCGCCATTGGCGCCCATGAACAGCCGCCAGTGCAGCGGCACGCGCACCATGTTGAAGCCGACCGACTTGATGAACCGGATATCGGCTTCGGTCACATAGGTGTCGCGGTACCGACGCCAGAAGGTCTCGGCGCCGTCCTTGCCCAGTAATCGCTCGAAGGCGCCATAGATCTGGCGCGGCGCCTTGGCGACCTCGAACTTGAACATGTAGCCCTCGGGCATCAGCCAGTTGCCGAGGCTGATCCCTTTCAGCCGCAACACGCTGCCGTCGGGGGCGATGAAGTTCTTGCCTTGGATACGCACCAAGGGATCGGCGGTGGCGGGAACGGCAAGACCGAGCAGCACGAGTAAAGCGACGAGGAAGCGCATCGGCCCAGCGTATCACAAGCCGGAGCCGCAGCACTGGAGTCGCGCACCCCTGGCGGTCTAATGTCTCGCCGCCATGATTCTCGCTTCGCTCCTCTTGCCGATCGCGGTCGCAGCGATCGTGTTCCTGGTCCAGAAGGTTCGTCTGCCCGTCTTTCTCGCCGTGATGGCGACGGTCGTGGTCTACGGCATCGCGGCCGACATGACCTTCCAGTCGGTCGGCAAGGCGTTCGGGCTGGGTTTCGCGACGGCGATGGAACAAGCAGGCCTGCTGGTGGTTGCGGGCGCCCTCGCAGGCGCGGTCGTACTGCGCGCGCCGCTGGGTACCGGCACCTCGGCAGCCGCAGGCGTGCTGGCCGGATTGGGCGCTTCGGCTTCTGGCGGCCTCGCACTGCTGCAACCGGCCGGCCAGGACGCGCCGCGGCGGGCGTTGGGCCTGGCCCTCACCCTCCTCGTCGTCTCCGCCCTGCTGGCACCCTCGCCGCTCGCCGTCGCGGCGGGCTCGGTGATGAAGGCCGACCTCAGCACCGCGCTGTTGATTGCCGTGCCGGTCGCCGCCGTAGCGATCGTGCTGGGATGGTGGCACGTCGCACGGCAGATCCCTTCGACCGACGAGCCGGGCCAGCTCAGTTGGGCATGGCTCTGCGTTGCGATCCCGCTGGTGCTGTTGGTCGTGCAATCGATTGCACAGATGCCCAGCGAGCCCTTGGGCAAGGGCGGCTCGCGCGAATTCTACATCGGCATCTCCAGGCCGCTGATGCTTGCGGCGATCGCCATTACCCTGGCGATCGTGCTGGCGCGGCGCTGGGAGCCGTCGGCGCTCGCTGGCCGTTCTTGGGCGCCGCTGCTGCTCGCGGTCGGCGCGTCCGGCGGCTTGGCGCGCGTGTTCGACGAGACCGGCATGGCCGAGCTTCTGGCCGAATACGTCCTTCACCCGCGCTACGGCGTGCTGACGCCGTTCCTGGCTGCCGCCATCGTGAAGACCATGCAGGGCAATTCCCTGACGGCCGTGCTGACCGCCTCGGGCATGGTCGAGCCGTTGCTGCCCGCGCTCGGGCTCGACAGCGCCTCCGGCCGCGCCATCGCCACGGCGGCAGTCGGCGCCGGCTCGATGGCGGTCTGTCATGTCAACGATCCGTTCTTCTGGATCGCCGCTCACATGGGCCGCCTCTCGCCGGGCCGAGCGCTCTATGTGATCTCGCTCGGCAGCGCCGTCATGGCGATCGGCGCCCTGATCGTGATTGCCACGATCCGGCAGTTCGTCTGATCAATCGAGCTTCACGCCGGACGCCTTGACCGCGGGCTCCCAGAGCTTGCGGTCCTGAGCCAGGAATTCGCCGAATCCCTTGCGGCCGGTGGGCGGCATGTCGAGGCCGAGATCGTCGTTCCAGCGCTTCTGGATGTCCGGACTCTTCAATGCATCCGCCAGCGCGCTCTCCAGTCGGGCCAGAATAGGTTCCGGCGTGCCGGCCGGGGCGCCGACGCCATACCAGGAGGTCGCGACATAGCCCGGCACCGTTTCGGCGATGGCTGGAATATCGGGCGCCGCCTTGGAGCGTACGGCCGAGGTGACGCCCAGCCCCTTCAACTTGCTGCCACGGACCTGAGGCAGCATCGAAGGCATGTTGGCGAACATCATGTTCACGATGCCGGCCATCAGGTCGGTATAGACCGGGCCTGCGCCCTTGTAAGGCACATGGATGATGTCGACATCGGCCATCTTCTTGAAGAGCTCGCCGCTCAGGTGCAGCGACGTGCCGGGGCCGGACGAGGCGAAGGAATACTTGCCCGGCGATGCCTTGCAGAGCGCGATCAGCTCTGCGACGGAATTGGCCGGCAACGACGGCGTTACGCCCAGCAGGTTGGCGAGTGTGGCGACCCGCGAGACGCCGACGATGTCCTTGTCCGGGTTGTAAGGCAGCTTGCTGTAGAGCATGGGATTGAGCGTGTGGCTGGCCACCGAGATCAGCCCCAGCGTGTAGCCATCGGGTGCAGCGCGGGCGAGTTCCGTGGTGCCGATATTGCCGCCGGCCCCGCCCCTGTTCTCGACGATGAACTGCTGGCCGAGCAGCTTGGTGAGCTGGTCGCAGATCAGCCGGCTCACCGTGTCCGTGCCGCCGCCCGGTGCGAAGGGGCAGATGAAGCGCACGGTCTTGTTGGGCCAACCCGCCGTCTGCGCCCGCAGGACGGCCGGCGCGGCAACGGCTGGAGCGGCCAAGGCTGCGGCGAGCAGCATACGTCTTTGCATAGATGCCTCCTGAAGGGCGTTTCCTCGATGTTTCTTCGTATTGTGGACACCCGAGCGTAGCGGCGTCCGCTAATCTGTCCAGATGAACGAACCGTCGAGCGTCCAGAGCTATATCGACCAGACGCCGTCATGGCCGGATGGAACGCCGACGCCCACGGTTCCCATGACGCGCATGCAATGGCGCATCTGGCTCCTGGCCACCGCCGGCAAGTTCTTCGAGGGGCTGGTGGTGTTCATGACCGGCGTCGCCCTGCCGCTGATCGTCAAGGAGTTCGGCCTGTCGCCGACCGAGAAAGGCATGGTGGGCGCTGCGCCGCTGGCCGGTATCATGGTGGGCGCGATCGCCCTCGGCGGGCTCGCCGACATCTATGGCCGCCGCCGCATGTTCGTAGTCGAGATGCTGGTCTTCGCCATCTTCCTGGTCGGGCTCGCCGCCGCACCGGGCTTCGGTTGGCTGGTCCTCTTCCTGTTCGGCATGGGCGTCGCGCTGGGTTGCGACTATCCCACCGCGCATCTCGTGATCTCCGAGAGCATCCCAAGCCGCGACCGCGGCAAGCTGGTGCTGGGCGCCTTCGCCTTCCAGGCGGTGGGCGCCCTGGTCGGTACGGTCATTGGCTACCTGATCCTGGCCAACATCCCCGAACTCGGCGCTTGGCGCCTGATGTACGCCGTGGCGATTGCGCCGGCGGCCCTGATCGTGATCGCGCGCCTCTTCGTCACCGATAGCGGCCAATGGCTGATGTCCCGCGGCCGGCGCGCCGAGGCCGAACGGGAGCTGCAGCGCCTGCTGGAGCGCGAGCCGCCCTACCCCAAGAAGGTCCATCTCGCGGAGATCGACCCCGACTCCGCCCTGCATAGCCGCGAAGCCCGGCGCGGCCGCTGGCGCGATCTCTTCAACAAGAAGAACCGGCGCGCCACGATCCTGGCCTCGGTACCGTGGTTTCTGCAGGACCTCGGCACCTACGGCATCGGCATCTTCACGCCGACGATCCTCTCGCACACGATCGGGCACGAGATCACGAATGCGCAGAACGTGGCGGGCGTCATCGCCCGCGACATCGCGGGCGCGAAAGGCGCGGCGCTGGTCGATACGCTGCTGATCGCGGGTATCCTCGCAGCCGTCCTGCTGGCCGACAGGGCGGGGCGCATCAAGCTACAGGTGCTGGGTTTCCTCGGCTGCGCGGTCGGTCTGGCGCTCGCCCTCCTGCAGATCCATGCCGAGGAACCGTTTCGAACGTTGCTGCTGTTCGGCGGATTCATGATCTTCAACTTCATGACCAACCTCGGCCCGAACGCCCAGACCTACCTGCTGGCCGGCGAAGTCTTCCCCACCAACATCCGCGGCAAGGGCGCAGGCTTCGCCGCGGCCTTCGCCAAGATCGGCGCCGTGCTGACGGCATTCGTGTTTCCCCTGGTGCTCGACGCAGCCGGGACGAATTTCTTGCTTACCGGATTGATCTTCACTTCCCTGATCGGCGCGCTGGTGACGTGGCGCTTTCGCATTGAGACAAGAGGCGTGAACCTCGAAGAGATCGGGCGCTAGCGTGCTTCCGATCAGTGGAACCACATACGGTTCCACTGATCGGAAGCGTGTCGCCTTAGCTGCCCCGCTCTCCCGGCATATCCCGCCCAACCGAGATCAACGGGATGGGATATGCCTTTGGCTGATGTATGGTCGCCGCAATGGACTCGCCTATTCGGGAGCTGCTGCGTTCGCCCGATTTCCTGCGGCTGTGGTTGGTCGGCGCTTTTGCCAACGCGATGCGCTGGCTGGAGCTGCTCGTCTCTGGCCTGTTCGCTTGGGAGATGACGCACTCGGCCCTCGCCGTCACCGTCGTGGTGGCGTTGCGCCAGATCCCGCAGCTCCTGTTCGGCGCTTTCGCCGGAGCGATTTCCGAGGCGCTGAACCGCAAGCTGATCGTGATGGCCTCGCTCCTCGGTCCTGCCATCGTATCGGCCGCCCTGGCGACGCTTGCCACCATGGGAGAGCTCCAGCTCTGGCATGTCGCCATCGGCAATCTTCTCAGCGGCACGATGTGGGCCTCCGAGATGTCGACACGCCGCCGCATGGTCGGCGAAGCTGCCGGACCGCATCGTATCGTCAACGCCATCGCACTCGACAGCGCGACCTCGGCCGCCACCCGCATGGTAGGTCCGCTGCTGGGCGGCATGGCCTTCGAATGGCTGCACATGAGGGGCGCCTATACGCTGACGGCCCTGGTGCAGTTTCTCGGCGCCTTTGCCATGTCGGGCCTCGTCTACGCGCAGGTCACGCGCCGGCTCAACCTGATGCGGATTCCGCACGAGATCGTGGAAGGCCTGCGCTTTGCCTGGACCAAGCCCACCATCCTGCTGGTGTTCGGCGTCACCATCGTCACCAACGCCTTCGCCTTCGCCTATTCCGGCCTGGTGGCCCCCCTGGGCCTCGCGGCGTTCAGCGTCTCGCCTGCGCTGGTCGGCCTGCTGGCCGCTGGCGAGCCGCTGGGTGCCTTGATCGGCGGCGCCCTGATTGCGATGGGTGTCGTGCGCATGGACCGGCGCCTGGCCTTCGCCGGCGGCGCGGCGCTCTTCATGGTGGCGCTGATCCTGATGGCGCTCAGCCCCTCCTTCTGGTTCGCCTTCGCGATTCTCGTCCTAGGCGGCTTCGGCACGGCGGGCTTCGGCAACATGCAATCGACGCTGATGCTGACCGAAGCACCGCCCGAGGTGCGCTCGCGCCTGATGGGAGTCGTCACGGTCTGCATCGGCACTGGCCCGCTCGGCCAGCTCGCCGCCGGTGCGATTTCCGATCAGATCGGCCCGCGCAGCGCGGTGATCGTGATGGCCGTGATTGGCCTGGCGCTTACGGCCGCGATGGTGTGGCTTCTGAAGCAACCGTCGGGCAAGCCGCCGACCTAGGTCTGGGCTGACGGCACGGCGAGCTTCTTGCGCCGCAGGAGGTCCTCCATCGCTTTGATGCCCGCCTCATACTGACCGCGGTCGCAATCGATCCTTGCCGATAGGCGGGTCATGTTTCGGGCGCCGTCGGAATGCTCGCCGCGGCCGGAGCCGTAGCGGTCGAAGTAGGCAATGAGCTCATCGCAGCGCGTTTTCAGGTCGTCTGCCTGGGCGACCGCAATCAGCAAGGTGCTGGTCCCGGCAAAGAGCGCTGCATGAACGAGCATCGAACGCAAAAACATCGTGGCTCCCTGAAATGCGCGAGGCCATGCCCTCCCGCCCGTGAACTAAGCAACACGACCTGATTATGTTCCTTAGATAACGGCAAAATTCGACCCTCCCGTATGGACACAGGCAGCCCGACAAGTAGGGTTTGCCCCGGAACAGACAGGGAGAATGCAGACAGGTGACTACCAGTCCGAAAGTCCTGATTGCGGGCGCCGGCCCGGTCGGCCTCACGCTCGCCAACGAACTTGCACGGCACGGCGTGTCGGTGCGCATCGTCGACAAGGCGGGAGAGCGCACAGACAAGTCGAAGGCACTGGTCATGTGGAGCCGTACGCTCGAACTGTTCGACGATGCCGGATACGTCGACAAATTCCTCCCCGCGGGCATGGTCGCGCATGGAGCCCAGATTTCGACGGGCAAGGAAGTTGTAGCCTGCATTTCGTTCGATTCGCTCGACAGCCGCTATCCCTACGCCTTGATGATCCCACAAAGCGAGACCGAACGGGTTCTCGAAGAACAGCTTGCGGCCCGCGGCGTGACGGTCGAGCGACTGGTCGAACTGTCGGGCTTCGACGAAGAAGGCGACAAGGTCGACGCCGCGATCAAGAAGGCGAACGGCGAAACCGAAACGGTGAGCGCCGACTGGCTGATCGGCTGCGATGGCGCGCATTCGACGGTGCGCCACGGGCTTGGCTTTGCTTTCGAGGGCTCGACCCAGCAAAGCGACTGGGTCCTGGCCGACGGCTATCTCTCCGGGCTGGAACCCAAGGACCGGATACACATCTTCTGGCACCGCGACGGGATCCTGGCCTTCTTTCCGATCGGCAGCGAGCGTTGGCGCGTGGTCGCCGATCTTGGCCCGGTGACCAGCGAAGCCCGGCATACAGACCCGACCCTGGCAGAAGTCCAGGCTCTGTTGACGCAGCGCGGCTCGCCGGGAATCACGATGTCAGATCCGGTCTGGCTCGCCGCCTTCCGCATCAACGAACGCAAGGTGAAGGACTATCGCCGGGGCCGCGTCTTCCTGGCCGGCGATGCCGCGCACATCCACAGTCCCGCCGGCGGACAGGGCATGAACACCGGCATGCAAGATGCCTTCAATCTTGCCTGGAAACTCAAGATGGTCATCGCGGGCACCGCCAAGTCGTCGTTGCTCGACAGCTACTCGGTCGAACGCAGCGCCATCGGCGAGATCGTACTGCGCAACGCCGGACGCATGACCGACGCGGCGATCCTGCGCAACCCGATCGCCCAAGGATTGCGCAACGCCGTCGTCAAGTTCGCGGCAGGCTTTCCCATCCTGCAACACGCCGTTGCCGACCAGCTCTCCGAACTCAAGCTCGCCTATCCCATGAGCCCGCTTACGGCCAAGAACGACCATGCAAGCCATGCCGGCCATGGGCCGAAGCCCGGCATGCGCTGGCCCGACCGGCTTCCTGGCGATGCCGCCGGCCGGACCTTCACGGCGCTGGGACCGAAAGCCGTCGTGACAGCACTGGCCGAGAAGTTCCCCAAACTGGTGATGCCCGTGTCGGCAGACGATCCTGCGCATGCCGGCGCGCTGCGCCTAATCCGGCCCGACGGCTATGTCGGCTTCGTGGGGTCTGGTGCGGATCAGGAACACGCCGAGTCCTATCTGGCCGGAATCTCCGCCTGAATGCGCAAAATCCCGGCCTTATACGATGGTCGCACTGGTCCTTTGCAGGGCGCGCTGGCAGTGTGCGCCCCACAATGGCATTCCACTGGAAAATCGATTCGCAGGAAAAGCTCATCACTGTCGTAGCTGAGGGTGACGTGACGCGTGCCGAGGTCGACGCCTTCCTCGACGTGTTGGAAGGGATCGAAGGCTTCAGCTATCGCAAGTTATTCGACGGCACGACCGCCGACACCAAGATGTCGCCGGACGAGATACTGGCACTCGGCGTTCGCATGCGCGCCGCCCATACCCAGGACAGAACGCTCGGGGCGCTGGCCGCGGTCGTACCCGACGACAAAGTCGAGCTGGTCAGCCGCGTATTGGGCATGCTGGCCGCGGCCAAGCGGCCGATGCGAGTCTTCAGTACGCTCCAGCCGGCGCAGGAGTGGCTCCAGCGCCAGCCGCGAGTCTAGACCTTGAAGGCCTGACGCGCGAGCAGCCGCCAGCTTGCGCCCTGCTTCTGCCAGACCTGCAATACGCCGATCTTCGACACGTTCCACTTGCCGTCACCCGCGCCGCTCTCGCTCTCCCAGGCGTGGCGGACGATTGCATCGTTGCCGGCAATGGCGACGGTCTGCTTCGACAGTTCGATCGATTTATAGACGGTCTTCTTTGCGGTGATGACGTTGACGAAGTCGGCCTTGTCCTGGATCGCGCCGCTGGAATGCCCATAGCTGAGCTGGTCGGCCGTAAGCGCTTCGAGTTGCGCCTTGTCGGCCGTCAGCATGGCCTTGGTCAGAGCGGCCACGGCCTGCGTGACGGCGGCAACGTCCGCCTCGTTGGCCTGCGCAGAAGAAAGAACGAATGCCGGCATGCCCGTAGCCAGAAGCGCGACGGCGGCCAGATGGCGGCGGCTGATGATCATCGTTTCCTCCGGTTGTTGCCCGGGTTGGCGAACCAACCTGCGGGGTCTGTCCGAAGGCTATCACCCGCGATGGGGCGAGAGAACGATCAGGGAGCGTGCAAGACCTGTTCGCCAATCGTACCTGGCGGCCTCACTTCGAATGAGACCTCGACGCGACCCGCCCGTTCGAAGGCAAGCGTGATCGGCAGCCGCTCGCCGACCATCAGCGGCGCCGGGAGCTGCAGTATCAAATGATAACCGCGCGGCTTGAACACGATGGCAGTTCCGTGGTGCAGATAAAGGCCGCCCTCGAGCCGGACCATCGAGATGCCGGGTCCGGTAACCCGGATGCCCTGGAGTTCGCAGGTGCTTCCCTCAGGGCCCGTCGCGCCCAGCAGACGGTCCGGCGCCGAACCGCCATTCACGACGGTCATGAAGGCACCGGCGGTCTGGGGCTTGTCCGGCAGGGTGCGTGCCCAGGGTTCCTGGATTTCGATCTGGCCGACGCTCGCGGCCGTTTCCGCCTTCTTGGGGCGGCGCAGCAAGGAGAACATCAGCGTTCTTTACTCGCTTGGCAGCAGCCGGTCGATGGCCGAGCGCCAGACACTTTCGGCGGCTTCAGGCGACAAGCCGAAGCCGCCCCGCATTTGGTCCCAGCTTTCGAAGCTGGTGAGCGTCGCCAGTGTGATCAGGAGCTGCTCGCGCTGCAGGGCGCCCAAGGCCGCAAGCTCCGGCCGGTACATCAGCTCCAGCCGTTCGACATTGGCGCGGCGCACCGCTTTGGCGCGCATTGCCAGCGCCGCGAGCTGCCCCTGGGTCGCCGGCGAAGTCAGGATGCGCCATAGCGGCGACCATCTCTCGCAGGACTGAGCCCGGATACGAACATGGGACGCGATGCGCGTCGGCCGGTCGCCATCGACATTCTGCGCCGGTGCCTGGGCCTGGCCGGCCGCGATGGCGTAATCCGCCGTCGCGAGGCTCAGCGCATCGAGGTCGGGGAAGCGTTCGAAGATCGACCGCACCGAATAGCCGGCGGCATGGGCAATCTCGTTTGCGGTCGGCAAGCGGCCATGCTCCCTCACGAGTTGAAGGTAGGCCTCGATCATGAGTTGACGGGTGCGCTCGCTGCGCAGATGACGGCCGTCGAAACGGCGGCCTTTCGACCGATCGTCTGTGATAGATTGTTCCTGGGATTGGGGCTCGCTCATCGTCTCGCCCTTTCTACGGGATCACCCGCTATGACGCGACTTCAGGACCTTCGTGAGGAACACAAATCGACGCCGGATTGGATTGAATTTGCCTTGCGATCCGATCTGCACTCGACGGCCGGCACCAGACGCGATGGCCGCCACAGGATCATCCGCCTGGGCTTCGTGCTGCCATGAAGAGAGTTCTTCCAATCCTGCTGGCCATACTCGGCCTTGCCGCATGCAACGACAAGGCCACACTTGACAATTCGCGGGTGCATTACGTCACCTACGAAGGGCGCAAGTTCGAGGTGCGCGTCGCCCCGACGGGAACGCCGAACGAATACCGCTTGCTGGTGGTCCGGGCCACGCTGGTGATCAATCCCGATCCGGAACGCGAGCGCGAGCGGGACTCAGCCATCGCGTGGAAAGCTATTCAGGTAGTCTGCAAGGGTGGTCGCCCTCAGGTGCTAGAGCACAACCTGATAGACAATGTTAACTTCATGACCCGGTTTCGTTGCGCATGAAACACGCTCTTCTCCTGACGCTCCTTCTGCTCGCCGCCGCAGGCACGGCCTCCGCGCAGCAGCGCCGGCCACCGTCACCGCCTGAGCCCGAGAAGGCGGACAAGGCTGAAAAGCCGGGCGAATGCGGTGCGTTGCCAAAGGAATGGAACGGTGAAGCCTATGCGCGGGACGGGATAACCCTGGGCGGCGTCGGCCTGAAGCCGCAGATCAGGCTCTGGGGTCTGCAGGCCGGCGAACTCCGCGACAGGCACACCGGCCTCGAGACGGTGAGCGGCATGCAAGCGCGGGCGGCGCTGGAAGACATGCTGGAAAAGAGCGAGCACAAAGTGAAGTGCCGGCCGGCCCGATGGGACCGCGAGTGCCGCCTCGTCGCACAATGCATGGTCGAGACCGCACCGGCGCCGATCGACCTCGGTGGCTACATGCTGGCGAGCGGCATGGCCTATGGGTTCAATCTCGACGAAGCCCTACCCTGGGAACCGCGCGCCAGCCAGCGCTACGCCGGCGCGGAGGCAGATGCGCGCAAGGCCAAGCGCGGCCTGTGGCCGGTCTGGCTGGGCGAAAAGTAGCCTGGCCGGCCGTCAGCGCCGTGGGGTCGGGCGCTTTTTCCTCTTGGAGGTCGCGGGCACCTGGACGTCACGCGCGAGATTGTCGTGTCGCTCGTCCATGCGGCGATAGTCCATGGTAAGTTCCTCGCCGGCGGGAATGTCGCGCACCGCGTAATAGGTCACATCCTCGTCGTCGGATGAGATGTTCGGATCGGCGTCATGGTTCATGTACCAGCCGGTCGAGATGCGCAGGAAATCGATCGGCGCGTGGTAGCCGCCGGTCGTGCGGATGCCGAAGCGCTTGAAGAGGTGGCGTTGCGGCGAGGCATGCGCCTGCTGGGTCGTGACCCAGCGGCTGTCCTTGCCGTCCCACACGCGAACGGCTTCTCCCTTCCGGATGGCGCGATCGGCAAAACAGCCGATGCCTTCGATGTCGGAAGGGCCGAGATAGACGAACGCCTTACTGACCTTGCGCTTCATGAAAGCTTCATACTCGCGGAAATGCACGCACCGCTGTTGGCTTAACGTGTCGCGCTGTGGAGAGGCAACGAAGAGATCACGCCTTCAGAAGATAAGGCTTCGCTTCGGAATCGTAGTCAGCATAGCCCAGCGCCGCGCGCAGGTCGGCAGGGGGAAGCGCCATCTTGCTTTCCGCCTCGCCGGCCTTGAGCGCGGCGAGACCCGCCTTCATGCCGGCAGCGACGGGCGAGAGCAGACCCGTGGGATAGGTGCCGATCTTGAAGCCGAGCTTGGCGGCTTCGGTCTGCGACGGCGTTGCGCGCGGCGCTCCGGGCGAAAGCACGGCAAAGCTCGGCCGACCCTTGGCGGCGGCAACGGCACGCTTGATCTCCCCGTCATCGGCCGGCGAATCGAGAAAGAGAATGTCGGCCCCTTCCTCGACATACATCTCGATGCGCGCCACCGCTTCGTCGATACCTTGAGTCGGGCGGCAATCGGTGCGCGCCAGCACGAGGATGCCGGAGTCCTTCGCGGCAGTGACGGCAGCGCGGACCTTCATGCGCGCCTCCTCGCGCGGCAGGCAGGGCTTGCCGGCCGATGTCAGTGCCCGCGGGGTGATCTTGTCCTCGATCAGCACGGCAGCCGCGCCGGCACGGCCATAGGCCCGCACGGTGCGCTGCACGTTCATGGCATTGCCGTAGCCATGGTCGCCATCGGCCAGCACCAGCAGTTCGGGCGCCGCAGCATGGACCATGTTGAAGGAGTCGAACATCTCGCCGAACGAGACCAGATCGAGATCGGGGCCGCCCAGCCGGCTGGCCGCGACGCAGGAACCGGAGAGGAACGCCGTCTTGAAGCCAGCCCCATAGGTCAGCTTGGCGCTGAGCCCGTCCCAGACCGCCGGCATGACGACAAAAGCCGGATCGGCCAACAGGGCGCGCAAGCGTTGCGGGGCAGTGGTCACGGGAATCTCCTCCGAATGAATCTTTCGGTCGCGACGATAGCAGATCGCCTATCGCAGTCGACACATCGAGTGAATCGGCGCTAGGCTTCGCACCGACTGCATCTACGAGGGAAGAACGAAAGAAGACGAACAACAAAATACATAGGCATCACTGGGAGGACGACATGGTTCGCAACATGTGTCTGGCGTTGATTTGCGTGACGGCGGCGAGCGTTACGACAACAAGTGCCGCGTGGGCCCAGAAATCCGGCGGTGTGCTGAAGATCCAGCACATGGATACCCCACCCAGTGCCTCGATCCATGAAGAAGCGACGGTCTCCGTCGCCGTCCCGTTCATGGCTCTCTACAACAATCTGGTGATCTTCGATCAGCATGTGCCGAAGAACAGCCTTGATTCGATCGTTCCCGACCTCGCGACGAGCTGGTCGACGAAGGAGGGTGGACGCAAGCTGGTCTTCGAGCTGCGAGAAGGCGTGAAATGGCACGACGGCAAGCCGTTCACGGCCAAGGACGTCGCCTGCACCTTCGACCTGCTGCTGAGCCCCGACAAGCTCAGGCGCAATCCGCGCTCGGCCTGGTACAGCAATGTCGAGAAGGTGACGGCGGATGCGCCGTTCGAGGCGACCTTCCATCTCAAGCACCCGCAACCTTCGCTGCTGGCGCTGCTCGCCTCGGGATACTCGCCGATCTATCCCTGTCACGTGCCGGCCGCCGACATGCGCCGCAAGCCGATCGGCACCGGCCCCTTCAAGCTGGCCGAGTTCAAGATGAACGAAAGCATCAAGCTCGTGAAGAATCCGGCCTACTGGAAGAAGGGCCGGCCCTATCTCGACGGCATCGAGTACACGATCATTCCCGATCGCTCGACGCGCATGCTCTCCTTTGTCGCCGGGAAGTTCGACATGACCTTTCCCACCGATGTCTCGGTGCCTCTGCTCAAGAACGTCAAGAACGATGCCCCTCAGGCGCAATGCACCATGCGCGAGACCGGCGTCAGCACCAACCTGATCGTCAATCGCGAAGTGACGCCGTTCGACAACCCCAAGATCCGCCGCGCGATGGCGCTAACCCTCGATCGGCAGTCGTTCATCACCATCCTGAGCGAAGGCGAAGGCAAGATGGGCGGCGCCCTGCTGCCGCCGCCCGACGGCGTGTGGGGCCTGCCGCCGGACAAGCTCAAGACCATCATCGGCTACGGTGACGTAGAGAAAAGCCGCGCCGAGGCGCGCAAGCTGATGAAGGAAGCGGGCTACGGGCCCGATAACCGGCTGCAACTCAAAGTTAGCACACGCAACATCGCGACCTTCAAGGACCCCGCGGTTATCCTGATCGACCAGCTCAAACACATCTGGATCGACGCCGAGCTCGAGGTCATCGACACGGCAGTGTATTACAATCGCGTCTTCAAGAAGGATTATGTCGTGGCGCTGAACCTTACGGGGTCGGCCGTCGACGACCCGGACGTTACCCTGTTCGAGGGCTACGCCTGCGGGTCGCTGCGCAACTACAACAACTACTGCGACGCCGAGATGACCAAGCTTTTCGAGGAGCAGTCGCGCGAGACCGACCGCAAGAAGCGCCACGAGCTGGTGTGGGAAATCGACCGTCGTTTGCAGGAAGACATAGCGCGGCCGATCATCAGCCACGGACGCGCCGCCGGATGCTGGCAGCCCTACGTCAAGGGCGTGACCTTCCACAGCAACAGCATCTACAACGGCTGGCGCTTCGAGGATGCGTGGCTGGACAAGTAGGCAATCACCTCCCCGCCAGCACCTCGCGCAGACGGGTGGCTGCCGCGCGGCTGATGGACAGCGGTTCGGCCAGCCCCTCCAAGGTGAGGCGGCCGGCCGCACGTGACGGCGCTTCGATCCCACGCAGCCGGTCGCGATTGATCATCACCGACCGGCCGAGTCGCACGAAAGGCGGCGCCGGCAACGACGTCTCGAACTGGCCGAGCGACCGCAGGATCATCAACGCCGGCTGGCCCGCCACGAAGACGCGCGTGAAATCGCCTTCCGCTCGGAGCGCCACGATGTCTGTAGACGCTGTGAGGACGGTGCGCTTGGGCGTCCGCAGCTCCACCACCTCCGGCCCCGGCGGCAGGGCCGTCAGCGCCAGTTGCCGCCCGGCGCGGGCCAGCGCCTCGGCCAGCCGCGTCGGATCGACCGGCTTCAGGAGATAGTCGGCTGCATCGACGGCAAAGGCATCCACGGCATACTGCGCGAAGGCGGTGACGAAGATCACGACCGGCGGCCTCGGCAACCCTTCGAGCAGGTCGAAGCCGTCGCCGGCACTGCCATCCAGCTCGATGTCGAGAAAGATCAGATCCGGCCGCAGCGTCTCCACGGCCCGCCGCGCATCCGCAAGGCCATCCGCCTCGCCCGCGATTTCGACTTCGGGATGTCCGGCAAGCAGGCGGCGCAGCGCACTGCGCGCCAGCGGCTCATCGTCGACGATCAGGACCCGCACGGCTCGCCTTCCAGAATCAGAGTGGCAACGACCTTCTTCCGATCCGGCGTCTCGCTCACTTCCCGCAAATCGAAGCTATGACGGTTGGGATAGTGGAGAGCCAGCCGTCGCCGCACGTTCTGTAGTCCAATACCGGGCCGGCGCCGGTGCGCGCCCTTGCCGGTCGACACCAGCGTGCCATTGTTCTCGACAGTCACATAGAGCGCATCGCCCGCAACGCGAATGCGGACGAAGAGATCGAGCCCATGCTCCCGCCGGCCGTGCTTGACGGCATTCTCGACCAGCGGCTGCAACAGGAAGCTCGCGATACGACGCGGGGCCGCCGCGGGCTCCAGGGCAATCTGCGTGCGCAGGCGATCGCCGAAGCGCGCCTTCTGAACGCCGAGGTAGGAAGTAAGTCCACCGACCTCCGCTTCGACCGTCACCACCGTGTGGTCGATGCCGTCGAGCGAATGCCGCAGATAGGCCGTGAGATCGCGGAGCATCGCGAGTGCTGCCTTGGGATGCTCGGGAATTTCCTCGGCCACGCCGTTCAGGGCATTGAAGAGGAAGTGTGGATCGAGCTGGAGGCGCAGTTCCTCCAGTTCGGCGCGCAAGGCTTCCGCCTCCGCAACGACGGCGCGCCGATGTTCGCTCTGCTCCGCGACCGCGGCCTGAATCCAGAAATAGGCCAGGCTCCAGCCCGCCAGTGCGAAGAAATAGTGAACCTGCGGAAGCAGGAACTCTTCGAGACCGCGATGATCGGCCGGCACCATCCACGGGACGAGCTGATGGACGAGAACGATGGCCGTTGCGATGACCGTAGAGCCGACCAGCGACAGCAGAAAGATCAGCACCACCGCCTTTGCCGTCACACGGTTGGTCGGCAGATGCGCATCGTAAAAGGAGCGCATCGCCGTCGACATCATCAGCAGGCAGACCGTGACTAGGGCCGTGCGCGCGCAGGCGATCTGGAGGCTCTGGTAGAGCAGACGCTGGCCGATCACGTCGGCAATGGCAAAAAGGCCCCAGCCGGCCAGCTGGATCCTCCAGAAGACAGGCAGGCCATTCAACCGATCGAACAACAGAGCGGACAAAGGGCTGATTCCGGGGACTTCGTCGGGTTGGGCGGCTCACTCTTTCGCAGAAGCGGAGAAATTTGCAAGCACCGGGCAGAAGGTCTGACCCACGCGTAGATACCGCATTCGTCGACTTTCCGGCCATGCTCACCGACTAACCAGGGCCCCCTCGATGCGCCGTGGCGATGCCGATGGCAATTCTTGGCGCACGCAAGACGCAAACCGAGTGGGAGAGCGCCATGGCCGCCGTTGACTACGACGTGAAGGACGATTGGGGCTCGGGTTTCGTCGGCAACATGACCGTTGCGGCTGGCGCGACCGGCCTGACCGGCTGGACCGTCGAGTTCGACGCGGCTTTCGATATCTCAAATCTGTGGGGTGCGGAGATCGTGAGTCGCGTCGGAAACCACTATGTGGTGCGCAATGCTGCCTGGAACGCCGATGTGCCGGCCGGTGGGACCGTCGCATTCGGCTTCCAGGCCACGCCGGGCAGCAGCGGCGGGACGACAGCGACCGGCCTCAGCCTGAACGGCGGTGGCACCGGACCGATCGTTCCCACCCTGTCAGTCGGGGACGCCACGGTCACCGAGGGTCAAGCGGGCACGGCACAACTCTCCTTCACGGTGAGCCTCTCGCAGGCGACCACCGGCCCGGTGACGGTCAACTACGCCACCGCCAACGGCACCGCGACGGCAGGCCAGGACTACACCGCGAAAACCGGAACGATCACCTTCGCCGCCGGCGAGACGACAAAGACGATCCAGATTGCGGTTAACGCCGACACGGACGTCGAGGCCAATGAGACCCTGACGCTCGCCCTTTCCGGCGCGACGGGCGCGACCATCGCCGACGGCTCGGCCATCGGCACGATCGTCAACGACGATGTCACGGTGCCGTCACCGGGCAACGTGTCGCTCGACTACGACGTCACCAGCAACTGGGGCTCCGGCTTCACCGGCGCCATGAAGATCGAGGCAGGATCGGCGGCGCTGAACGGCTGGACCGCCGAGTTCAATGCCTCCTTCACTATAACCAATATCTGGAACGCCGAGATCGTGAGCCATGTCGGCGATCACTATGTGATCCGCAACGTCGCCTGGAACGGCAAAGTCGGCGCCGGCGACGACGTGTCGTTCGGCTTCCAGGCGACACCGGGCAGCAGCGGCACAGCGGCGTCGGGCTTTACGATCAACGGCGTCGCGACGGATGGACCGACGCCGGTTCTCCCGACGCTTTCGGTGAGCGACGCCACCACCGTCGAGGGCAATAGCGGGGTTCGCGACCTCGCCTTCATCGTCTCTCTCTCGGCGGCAGCGACCGGGCCGGTCACGGTGGCCTATGCGACGGCCAACGGTACGGCCACGGCGGGCAGTGACTACGCCGCCGTCTCCGGCACGCTCACGTTTGCCGCCGGTGAGACCTCGAAGATCATCCATGTGCAGGTCTCCGGTGACAATACCATCGAGGCCAACGAGCAGTTTACGCTCGCTCTTTCGTCGCCCAGCGGCGCCACCATTGCCGATGGCTCGGCCGTCGGCACCGTCACCAACGACGACGTCGCGCCGGTTCTCCCGACGCTCTCCGTGGGCGACGCCAGTGTCGCCGAAGGCAATAATGGCCTGCAGGATCTCGCGTTCACCGTAACCCTGTCGGCACCGGCAACGGGCGCTGTCACCGTTGCCTACGCGACGGGCAACGGCACAGCGACGGCCGGGAGCGACTATGCCGCTCTTGCCGGCACGCTCACCTTCGCGGCCGGCGAGACCTCGAAGGTCGTCCACGTCCAGGTCTCGGGTGACGCCGCCGTCGAAGCCAACGAAACGCTGACGCTCACCCTGTCTTCGCCGACAGGCGCCACCATCGCCGACGGTTCGGCCATCGGCACCATCGTCAACGACGATGTCGTCGCCCCGACCCTGCCTACGCTCAGTGTCGCGGATACTTCGGTGGTCGAAGGCGATCCGGGCCACAGTGCCGGTGGGGCCGGCTGGTTCAGCACATCAGGCAACCAGATCATCGACTCGGCCGGTCATTCGGCGCAGATCGCAGGCGTCAACTGGTTCGGCTTCGAGACCGCGCTGGGCGTGCCGCACGGCCTCTATACGCGCGGCTACCAGGACATGATGAACCAGATGGTGGACCTCGGCTTCAACACCATTCGCCTCCCCTACTCCAGCGACATGCTGCATTCGACGGCAACGTCCTTCAACATCAACTACAGCAAGAGTCCGGACCTGCAGGGCCTCACCGCGCTGCAGATCATGGACAAGATCGTCGAGTACGCCGGCCAGATCGGCCTCAAGATCATCCTCGACCATCACCGCAGCACGCCCGGCGACGGGCCTTCGTCCAATGGCCTCTGGTACGACGCGCAGCACAGCGAGGCGAACTGGATCGCCGACTGGCAGATGCTGGCAACGCGATACGGCGACGACCCGACCGTGATCGGCGCCGACCTGCACAACGAACCCTATAACGGCGTCTGGGGTGGTGGTGGCGCCAACGACTGGGCCGCGGCCGCCGAGCGCGCCGGCAACGCCATCGGCGACGTCAATCCCAACTGGCTGATCTTCGTCGAGGGTGTCGGCAGCTATCAGGGCCAGCCCTATTGGTGGGGCGGCAACCTGATGGGAGTCCGCGACCGGCCGGTCGAACTCGACGTCGCCAACAAGCTGGTCTATTCGCCGCACGACTATCCCAACTCGGTCTATGCGCAGCCCTGGTTTCAAGGCCCGGACTTCCCGGCCAACCTGCCGGCCAAGTTCGACCAGATGTGGGGTTACATCTTCAAGGAAGGCATCGCCCCCATCTACATCGGCGAGTTCGGCACCGGCCTCACCGATCCCAAGGACGCTCCCTGGTTCGAGGCGATCACCTCCTATCTCAGTGGCGACCTCGACAATAACGGGACATCCGACCTCGCCCCCGGACAAAAAGGGGCGAGCTGGACCTTCTGGTCGTGGAATCCCAACTCCGGCGACACCGGCGGCATCCTGAACAACGATTGGACGACACCGAACCAGGCGAAGCTCGCCTATCTGACGCCGATCCAGTTCGAGTTCCACGATGGCGAGGCAGGCGGCGATGGTGGACCGGCAACGACCAATCAGGCGTCCTTCCTGGTGAGCCTGTCGGAACCCGCGACACATGCCGTGACGGTCGACTATCACACCGAGATCGGCGACGCGGGCGCAGCGGATTTCACCGGATCGAGCGGCTCCGTCACCTTCGCCATCGGCGAACAGAGCAAGACGATCTCGATCCCGATCACGCCCGACACGCTCGACGAAGCCAACGAGCAGTTCAGCCTCGTGCTGACCAACGCGCAGGGCGCCACGATCGCGCGGGCCGCCGCGACCGCCACCATCGTCGACGACGACGCGGCAGCAACGCCCCCACCCCCGCCGCCTCCTGCGTCTGGGGACGGCGACCTCGAAGCGCTGTTCGCCGTCGTCAATTCGTGGAGCGGCGGCTTCCAGGGCGGTGTCACGCTCGACAATGACGGCGCCAGCGCAACGTCCGGCTGGCAGGTCAAGATCGACATGACGAACCAGATCACGGACATCTGGAATGCCGAGATCGTGTCGCACGACGCCAATGGCTACGTGGTCAAGAATGCCGCATGGAACGGCACGATTGCTCACAATGGCGAGGCGAATTTTGGCTTCGTCACGGCAGGCTCGATGAATCCTCTCGCCGTGCACGTCGATCTCTACGCCTGACGCGCGTCTCGCCCTGCAATTCCCTGCGCTTCCAGCCTTTCCTCCCTGCGCCTAAAATCGGTGCCAGGAGGAAAGTCGATGAAGTTCAGCTTCTCCAGCGAGCAGGAAGAGTTCAGGTCCAATCTCCGCCGCTTCCTGGCGGAACGGTCGCCGACCAAGGAGGTGCGGCGCTTGATGGAGACTGACGCCGGTTGGGAGCGCGATGCCTGGCGCAAGCTCAATGCGGAACTGGGTCTTACCGCCGTGCGGATTCCCGAGGCCTATGGAGGCCAAGGCTTCGGCTTTGGAGAACTGGGCATCGTACTGGAAGAGGCGGGCCGCGCCCTGCTCTGCGCGCCACTCTTCTCGACTGCCGTGCTGGCCACGGGCGCCATCCTGAATGCCGGCACGGAAGCCGAGAAGCAGGCGCTGCTGCCGGGTATCGCTGCCGGCGATACGAATGCGACGCTGGCCTGGGTCGAGGATCCCGCACACTGGGACGCCGCCGCCACGACCACGACGGCGAGACGGTCAGGCAAGAGCTACAAACTCGACGGCTTCAAGAGCTATGTGATCGACGGCCACACCGCCGACCTCATCGTCGTGCTGGCGCGCAAGCCTGGCAGCAAGGGCGAGAATGGCCTGTCGCTATTCACCGTCGCCGGGGATGCCGAGGGCCTCTCGCGTCACGCGCTCAAGACCATGGACACGACACGCAAGCTGGCGCGCCTCGAATTCAAGAGCGTCAAAGCGACCTTGCTCGGAGACGCCGGTGCTGCCGCGGCACCTTTTGCCCGCACCATGATCGAAGCCGCGATCTGCCTGGCCAACGAAATGGCAGGTGTCGCCGAGCGGTTGCGCGAGGATGCACTGGACTATGCCAAGATGCGCATGCAGTTCGGCCGACCCATCGCCTCCTTCCAGTCGATGAAGCACAAGCAGGCCGACATGCTGATCGATGTCGAGCTTGCCAAGTCGGCCGCCTATTACGCTGCAGCCGCTCTCGACGACGGCGACGACGATGTTCCCGCGGTCGCCTCCCTCGCCAAGGCCGCGGCCAGCGAGGCCTGCCTGCAGACGGCGATCCATGCCATCCAGATCCATGGCGGCATCGGCTTCACCTGGGACAACGACACCCATCTCTGGTT